>ERZ1674245.74-NODE-74-length-34680-cov-23.768058_pt1 | contig 34680 bp, 23 predicted proteins | sample MGYA00581205_ERZ1674245 | MGnify/ENA primary metagenome ERZ1674245 (study PRJEB41354, sample SAMEA4873314) | human saliva metagenome | biome: human-associated habitat [ENVO:00009003]; feature: mouth environment [ENVO:08000002]; material: saliva material... | reverse complement strand
GGTACACGCCCAGAACCTCGCCCGCAGCCTGCACCTGGTCCTTCTGCAGCGCCTCGCCCGAGCAGACCACGTAGCGCAGGGGCTGCTCTCGATCCTGACCGAAGCCAGCATCAGCCAGGATGCGGCGCGCCGCCGGCGAAGAGGTCAGCGCCGACAGCATGGTCGGCACAAAGTGCACCGCCGTGACGGACTGCTCGGCAAACACGCGCGCCAGGTAGGCGGGGTCGCGGTGCCCCTCCGGGGCGGCAATGACCACGGCGGCACCCTCGGCGAGCGGCCAGTACAGCTCCCACACGTGCACGTCAAAGGAGATGGGGGTCTTGTGCAGAACGCGGTCGCCCTCCCCCACCGGAATCTGGTGCTGCTGCCAGCGCAGGCGGTTATCAATCGCGCGGTGGCTGATGGCAACGCCCTTAGGCCTGCCCGTGGAGCCGGAGGTGAAGAGCACGTAAGCGTCCTCGTCCAGGCCGGTTTTCGTGCCCGGAAGCTCCTCCTCGGCGGCGGGTGCCTGTACAGCTTCCTCGATGGTCAGCTGCGGTAGGGTGTGCTGGGGCAGGTTCGCGTGACGCGCAGGCTCCTGCGGGTTCAGCTCTTCCGCGCTCAGCGGCTGCAGACCGGGGCCGTGCAGCAGCAGGGAGCACTCGGCGTCCTCCATCATCACGCCCACACGCTCGGCGGGCAGATCCGGAAGCACCGGCACGTAGGTGGCGCCAGCGTACAGCAGGGCGTACAGCGCCACGTACTGCTCGGCGCCGCGGTGCACACGCAGACCCACCGCATCGGAAGGGCGAACGCCCCAGTCCAGCAGCTGCGCGGCAAGCGCACGGGCGCGCTCGTCCAGTTCGGCGTAGGTGAGGGCGCGGTCAAAGACGTAGGCGCGATCCGACTCGGGGGTGAGCACCTCACCGGGCGCGGGGGCAGAATCCAGCACCGCGAGCGCCTGCGGATGCGCCGCCACCGCCTCACGGAAGCGACCCAGCAGGGTCTTGTACTCCATCGGGTGCTCGGTAAGCACCGGGGCGGTCAGCTCGCGCAGGGTCGCAAGCTCCGCCTCGGTCGCCAAACCAAGGTTGTTCAGGGAGGCGCCCTCGCGCTGCGCCTCCGCCGCGTAGGCGGGTAGCCACTCGCGCAGGCGGGCGGCGTGACGTTCCAGCTCCTCAGCGGTGTAGAGCGCCGGGTTCATGTCAATCTCGCAGGAGATGCTGTTGCCGCGGCCGGGCATGCCGCGCAGGGTGAAGGTCGCGTCAGCAACGGGACCGGCAGAGATATTGTGAATATGCGCGGTCGGTACCGCGGATCCGGACCCGCCCTTGGAGGGAGCCGCCAGCGGCAGCACCGCGTCAAAGGGCACCACGTTAATCTGCGCACCAAACAGCCTGGACTGGGCATTACGCGCGGTACGCTCGAGGTCTTCCTGACGAGCCAGCGGATGCTCCGCGTTGCGGGCGTACTGTTCCTTCACCGAGTGCAGGGACTCCGCGATGGGGCCGGTCGCCGCAACCTGCACCGGCAGAACGTTCACCGCGGTACAGCCGGTCTGCGCGCTCGCCGTACCCAGGGCGCGGGTCGCCTCCGGCAGGGTGCGGGCGAACATGCGGTTCATCTGCGGCACGCCGAACGAAGCCTGCGGGTAGCCGCCCACACGCGCCAGGTACGAGCCGACGGCGGCGGTCGCCAGCACGGGCCAAGAGACGGCGTGCTGCTTTGCCGCATCCAGCAGAGCCCGCTGGGTGGGCGTATCAATGCTGAACGCCAGGCGCACCGCACGCGCCGACGGGGAGGCGGTACGGCCTGCCAGCGAGGTGTCTTCCTGTTCCAGAGCGCCGCTCGCCTCCCAGAAGGCGACGTCTTCGTCACGGGCGGAGGAGGCGGCATCGTCGGCGTCGAGTAGCTGCTGCAGGCTCATGCGGCGGGTTGCCGGAACCGACTGACCGGCGGACAGGGCGCGGTATATCGCCGCCACGCGGGAGAGGCCGTTGAACGCGGCGAATCCGTCGGCAACCACGTGGGAGAAGGAATGGTACACCCAGAGGAACCCGCCGTAACACGCCACTGCGCTGCGCACGGTCACGCCCTCATCGGTGGCGAGGGGCTGGGCGAGCAGGCGCTGTGCCCAGGCGCGCACCGGCGCGGGCAAATCAGAGTCAGGCAGGGCGGATTCGGGCAGCTCAGAGGCGTTCTTCTCCCCCGCCTCCGCGGTGCCGCTCAGCTCGCCCTCCTCCAGTTCGCCCCCGTCCAGTTCGCCTCCGTCCACGAGCAGGTCAATGCCCGCGAGGAACGCCTCAAGCGGCAGAATCTGCTGGGAGGCGGCACCGTCCGCAATGCGGGTGCGCACGCGGAAGCCCTCGTTCTCGCGGTAGAGCTGCACCAGCGCCTCACGCAGCAGGGCGAGGTCGGTGTCCGCGGGGCATTGCAGAACCTCTGCCGTGTTGTAGCAGGGGTTCGTCGGGTCAATCGCGGCGGCAAAGTAGATGCCGCGTGCGTTAGCGGTCAGCGGCAGCCAGGGGCTGTCAGCGCTGTGCTGTGCGGAGGGGTTCGCGGCGGTGCGAAGGTCGGAAGCAGTCTCGGAGCTAGCGGGTGCGGTAGTATCAGCTACGCCCATGGTGGCCTCTCAGGTCTGAATCAAGGTCTGGATTAGGGATGAGGTGTGTGTGAAGGTGGGGGGCTACTCCCCCGCCATTCTCAGCTGAAATCAGCCGAAACGGTGAAAGTAGAACACCGAAAGAACACCCCGGGCACCCGCCTGCAATACCGGCAGGCAGGCACCCGGGGTGCGGTAAGGCTTAGCCCAGGCGGGAGGCGAGGAACTCCACGGTCGGGTTCTCCACCAGCTCGGTGAACTCGATGACGGCGCCCTCGGCAGCCAGGTCATCGAGCAGGGCGAAGGAACCCATCGAATCCAGGCCCAGCGAGAACAGCTCGGTGGTCGGGTCGTCGAACGCTGCCTGCAGGGAATCGGGCTCGACAATGTACTTCGCCAGGATGGGGCGCAGGGTCTCGGTTGCGGACATTTTTCTCCTCTTCGGGGTCGGTCGGGATCGGTCAAAATCCCTCAAAGAAACGGGGCGTAGCCGGCTTAGCCGAAAAGTGCCTAGCCGAAAATTTCGGCCAGTTTGGCGCGCAGCTCGCGGCGAGAAATCTTACCCACGTTCGTGGTGGGTAGCTCCTGCAGAACCTGCACGCGCTCGGGAATCTTGAAGTCGGCGAGCTTCTTCGAGGTGAAGAACTCGTGCATCGTGCGGCGCGGGTTTTCGCCCAGGTCGGCGCCTTCCTTCGGCACAATGACCAGGCCCACGCGCTCGCCCACAGTCTCATCCGGGATGCCCAGGACCACGGCGTCAAAAACGTCGGGGTGGGTCAGCGCCAGCTCTTCGATTTCGTCCACGGCAATCTTCTCGCCGTTGCGGTTAATCTGGTCCTTCGCGCGGCCGGTCACCTCAAGGTACTTGCCGGCGACCAAGCGCACAATGTCGCCGGTGCGGTAGAAGCCGTCCTCGGTGAAGCCGTAGCGGTTCGCGTTCTCCTCCAGGTAGTAGCCGCGAATCGTGTACGGGCCGCGGGTGAGCAGGTGGCCGCTCTCGCCGCGCTTAACCGGCTGGTCCTGATCATCAACGATCAGGATTTCGTCGTCGGGGCTAATCGGGTAGCCCTGGGTCCTCAGGCGCAGCTCAATCATGTCGGTCGAGCGGGTGTAGTTCACCAGGCCCTCAGCCATGCCGAACACCTGCTGAACGGTGCAGCCGAGCACCGACTCAATCTTGCCCGCAACCGCCGGTGCCAGCTTCGAGCCGCCCACCTGCAGGGTCTGCAGGGACGGCAGGGACACGCCGCGCTTCTCCGCGGAGGCGACCCACGCCTGAGCCAGCGGCGGCACCAGCGCGGAGGTGGTCACACCCTCCATCTCAATGAGGTGGAACGCAGTCTGCGGGGACGGATCCGCCGCAAACACCAGCTTGCCGGAGGCGCACATGACACCCAGAATACCGGGCGAGCTCATCGTGAAGTTGTGCGCGGCGGGCAGCACCACGAGCATGGTCGTGTTGTTGTTCAGCTTGCAGATATCGACCGAGCCGCGCACCGAGTACAGGTAGGCGGCGTGGGTGCGAGGAATCAGCTTCGAGATGCCGGTCGTACCGCCGGAGAGCTGCAGGAACGCCACCTGCTCGCTCGCGAGGGTCTTCTCGGTGTTCTGGATGACGCCGGGCACGAACTCTTCAGCGAGCTCCTCTTCGGTCAGCGGGGTCAACGGCTCCGCAACATCAATAGCAACCGGCGGCTCCAGGGAGTTCTTGCGCAGCTCAGCGGCAACATCCTCGTGCAGTGCAATGAAATCCGCGCCGGGGGTCAGCGAAGAGAACACGTGCGCCGCCGCATCGGTGCGGGTCGCAAAGTGAACCAGCTCGGTGGTGCGGTGCTGCGGCAGGCAGAACACCGGCAGCGCCGCCGCCCAGAAAATACCCAGCAGGTACACCAGGTACTCGGCGGTGTTACCCAGCTGCAGCAGCACACGGTCACCGGGCTGCACGCCAGCCTTCACGAGGCGCGCCGCAGCGGCACGACCTGCCGCTTCCAGCTCACCGTAGGAGAGGCGAATCTGCTGGGGCTTGCCGTCCTCATCGAGCTGCGCGTGCGAAAGCGCCACCAGCGCCGGGAAGTGCGGCTTTGCGCGGCAGGCGTCCAGCAGGAACTCGGGGATGGTCTGGTCAATCCAGTAGCCGGCTTCGCGGTACTTCGCGGCAAAAGACTCGGGGATGAGCGGCGTGGGGGCCAGGGGGCTACGTTCTACGGTCATCTTCTCTCGATTTCTGTGTTTCGGTCTTTAGGGTGTTCTCTACGGTGAGCACGATGCGGGACGGGGCTGTCTTTACGAGGGTGCAGCCCTACGCGGCTTGTCGCAGGTCTTCCTCGCGGTCCTGCTCGCTGCGTTCAATATTCCGCTGATGAGCATCAATGATACGTTCCAGGGCCGGCACAATGGCACCGCGCCAGCACGCATAATCGTGACCACCGTTGAAGGTCGTGCAACGCGCATTTTCCAGGCCCAGCTTTTCCAGGCGCGCCTTCAACTCACGGTGAGGCGGTACCAGAATCCACTCCTGCTCCCCCACCTCAATCTCAAGGTACAGGTGGCGCAGACGGTCAATCTCACCCGCCGCCTCCAGCTTGTCCAGGCGGTCCATGACCTGCGGCTGCCACAGTGACGAGGACTGCGCAATCGCGCCGCCAAACGCCTCCGGGCGGCTCAGAACCGCTAGCAGGGAGGACAGACCACCCAGCGACTGGCCGTTAATCACAATGTTCTGCGGGTCGGTCTTAATGCCGTGCACCGCCTCCAGGTGCGGGAACGCAATATCCACCAGGTAGTCGGCAATCGGGTTGTCGCCGTTCAGTTCCTTCCAGCGGTTCTCACGGCCGCCAGAGTGCAGGAAGAACACGTGCATCGCCGGAATACGGCCCGCCTCGTGGGCGCGGTTGAGGGTGCGCTCCATGCCCTGGCTGAACCACATCTCACCATCAAATTGGATGAACAGCGGCGCGTCCGGGGCGGGGTCGCCCACGCGGCCGAGTACGTACTGGTGGCCGTCAGAGGTCTGCATCCACTCGGGGGCGGGCAGCGCGTCAATCTCTTCCTGAGTCAGGATGAACTCCTGCACCGGCGCGTGCTCAAGCTGCACCACACCCATGCATCGACCGACGCGGTTGCACACGGTCTCGGGGTTCAGCGGGTCGCCCTCACCGGAATCCAGGGCGGCGCGCAAGCGCACCTGGTCGTCGTCGCCCAGCCAGGCGGGACGATCGCCCGGCAGCGCGGGCAGGAAGTTGTAGGAGGCGCGCCATGTGGTTTCCATCTGCATGCTCAGCTGCCACCAGCCGGTGCCTTCGATGCGGCTCATGAGGGAGCGGTCGAGGTTCTTCTCATCGGTGAGGCGGTTGATGAACATGAGCACCTGCTCCGCCTGCTCATTGTGGTACAGGAAGGTAACAATACGCTCGTTCTCGTTGACGGTGCCGTCTTCGCGGTGCACCGGCTCAATAATCGGGGTGCCCTCGGAGACAACCTCAACGATGCGGGCGTTCAGCTCCTCACAGCTGACCGCCTCGGCAATCAGGGCGGTAATGAGGGGGCTATCCACGCGCGGCGCAGGTACGGGGCGCGGGGTCTTGGGAGGGGTCGGACGAACCTGCTGTGCGGCGGCCTTCTCGGCGGCCTGCGGGGTGGCGGTCAGCGTGGTGTCCGCCGGGGCGGTGTCAGTCTGCGTGGTGGTTGCGCTCTCCATGATGCTTTCGGATTCGGGGTCGTGCGGTCCCTGTCCTTGCCTCCTCATCGGTGATATTGCGCGTGAGCAACGTAGCGTGATGTAGTACTCCTTTAGCGGTGAGGAGGAACGTCAATATTGGTTAGCCTCCCCTACCTCACTCTATGGTATCCCTAACCCAAACCTGAGCGAAATAGCGAACAAAAATATGACGTCATCTGAGAGAGAAAAACGCCCCGAAAGAGCCGCAGGGCAATCGCATAGGGCACAGAAACAAATAAGGCACCGAGACCGTGCATCAAACGCAACAATGTACGCCTCATGCGGCAGTCTCGGTGCCTTACTCAGGGGGATTCCCATGAGAGATGGAACCTACCCAGTGCTCGGGTCCGTTCATGCGTCAAAGACGGGCGAGCACCGGGTAGGCGCCCTACGCGCGGGGGATCCTGGGTCCCTCAGATCCTCTCGCTAGCTGCAGAGCGCAATGCCCGGCTTTTCCTCCCGTATAGATACGGGTGGCGCCAACTCCCACGCGGCTTAGGGGCGAAAACTATTCGCTTTCGCGGGCCGCCGAAATAGCGTCGGCGGCGATATGGATGTCCTGGTGTTCCTTCGGAATCACCAAAGGAGTTCCAGTACACGGATCAGGAATAATGATCGATTGAAGATCAAAAACTTCCTGAATTAGTTCCGGTGTAATTATTGCACGAGGATCACCTTGAGCGATAATCCGTCCCTGCTTCATTAACACAACATGAGTAGCATACCTGAAAGCGAGGTTCAGGTCATGCAACACCACGGCAACAGTTCGACCCTCGGCGTGCAATTTCTTGGTCAGGTTCAGCACCTCAATCTGGTGGGTGATGTCCAGATAGGTCGTCGGCTCATCGAGCAGAATCAGCGGGGTCTGCTGCGCGAGGGTCATGGCGATCCACACGCGCTGACGCTGACCGCCCGAGAGCGCCTCAATCGGACGCTCCGCAAGCTCCAGGACGTTCGCGGCCTTCATCGCCTCCACGCAGGCCCGCTCGTCCTCCTCGGACCAGGAACGCAGTAGCGATTGGTGCGGGTAACGTCCGCGCGCCACCACATCCGCCACGGTCACGCCGCTGGGCGCCTCCGGGGTCTGCGGAAGCATCGCCAGAATCTTGGCGATGGCCCGGGACTTCATCTGCGGCAGCGGCGTGCCATCCAGGCGCACCTCGCCTTCCTTCAGCGGATTCACGCGGGCCAGAGCCTTCAAGGTCGTCGATTTACCGCAGGCATTCGGGCCCAGAATAACGGTCAGCTCACCCTCGGGAACCTGAAAGTCCACCCCGTTGAGCACCGTGTGCTCGCCGTAGGCCACCACCATCTGCTCGCCCTCAAGGCGGCTGGTCACGCTAGTCTTCGTGCTCACTAGCTCCTCGTCCTTTCACGATAAATCAGATAAATCAGGTAGAGACCGCCAATAGCGCCGGTCACCACACCCACCTGGATGATGCGGCCCGGAATAGCGAATCGACCGATGAGGTCGGAACCGAGCACCATGAGCGCACCCATGAGCGCCGAGGAGGTGAAACCCACCCCGCCGATGCGCCCCAGGCTCTTCGCGATGTGCGGCGCGGCCAGGGCCACGAAGGCGATGGGTCCGGTCGTCGCGGTCGCCAATGAGACCAAAAGCACACCGATGAAGAGGGCTGCGACGCGGTAGGAGTTCACGCTCACACCCAGGCCGGAGGCCACCTGATCACCAAAACGAATGGCTCCCAGCGGGCGAACCAGCATCAGCAGCAACGGAGTCACGACCAGCAGCAGGCCCAGCAGCGAGTACGTGCGCTCCCAGGTCATATCGTTCAGCGAGCCGGCCAGCCACGAGGCCGCCGTCTGCGCCTGCGTCAGGGAGGCGCGCACGACCAGCAGCGCATTGAAGGCCGCCAGGGTCGAACCCACGCCGATACCCACCAGCACCAGGCGGAAACCGTGCAGACCCGTATTGCGCGTCATCAGCCACACCAGAATCGAGGTCGCCAGGCCGCCAATCACCGCGCCCAGCGCCACCTCCACGGGCCCGGAGTTGAACACAATAATCTGCAGCAGGGCACCGGTCGCGGCGCCGTTCGTGAAACCGATAATATCCGGCGAGCCCAGGGCGTTACCCGAAATCACCTGGAAGATCGAACCGGAAAGACCCAGCGCGGCACCCACCAGAAGGGCCGCCACGATGCGCGCCGCACGCTGCTGGGCAAAGGTTACCGCAATCGGCTTGCCCTCGCCCAGAAGCGCCGGGATGACCTTCTCGGAGGCGAGCTTGTAGTCGCCCTGCAGCATGCCCCAGAAGGCCAGCGAAGCGATAGCCGCCACCAGGATTACGTTCAGGATGACCACGCGCCACGGAATCTGCGCGCTGAGCGGCCCGCGCACGGTCAGAACGGGACGACCGCCCAGGTCGCGACCGCGGCGGGGATACCCCGCCCCAGCAGCCGCGGAAACAGTAGCCGAGGAAACAGTCGACGCGGAGCGCGCCGAAACAGAACTATTCGACATCAGAGCGCCTCCACCTTACGACGAGTCATCAGGAACAGGAAGACCGGAGCACCAGCCAGGGTCGCCACGATGCCCGCCTGTGTCTCCTGCGGGGCCACCAGCACGCGCGCCAGAATATCCGCGCCTAGTAGCCACACCGGCCCCAGCAGGGCCGAGCCGTAGTTCACCCAGCGCACATCGTTACCGAGCAGGGCGCGCACCACGAACGGCACCGCCAAACCCACAAAGCTGATGGGGCCCACCGCGGCCGTCGCGGCACCGGCCAGCACCGTCACCGACAGCAGGGTCAGGTTCTGCGTGGTACGCACGCTCACGCCCAGGCTCGTGGCCGCCTCCTCGCCCATGCCCAGGGCGTTAATGGCCGGGGCCACCACAAAGGCGATCAGCACGCCCACCGCAATCACGGGGCCAACGGTCGAGACGATATCCATGCCGCGACCCTCCAGAGAACCGGAAACCCACAGGCGGAACTCGTTGTACGCATCCTGATTGGCCAGCAGCAAACCCTGCGCGAGCGCCGACAGCGCGGCAGAAATCGCCACACCCGCCAACGCCAGCTTCACGATCGACCCGTCACGGCCGCGGCCCAGGGTGTACACCAGCATCGCGGCCAGCGCGCCACCAATCGTCGCGGCAATCATGTACTGCCAAATGCCCATCACGCCAAACGCCACCACGGAGCCGATGACGGCCACCGAGGCGCCGGCGTTCACGCCCATCAGGCCGGGCTCGGCCAGCGGGTTGCGGGTCAGGGATTGCATAAGCGAACCCGCAACCGCCAGGGCCGCGCCCACGATAATTCCCACCAGGGTACGCGGAACGCGTTGCTCCATGACGATGGTCCGGGCCTCCTCCGAGGCATTCCCGGTCAACACACCTACCACCTGATCCGGCGGCAGATTATTCGACCCGAATAGCAGCGAGGCAACCACCGCGACCACCAGCAGGAGCGCCAGCAGGGCCAGCCAGGCCAGGCGGCGGCCCAGCTTTCGGCCCTGCACCACGGAATCCTTCACGCGGGCCGGGGACGTCGTCATCTCGTGCGGAGCGGGCCTGGGCGATGCACTCTTGACGGTCACATTGCTCCTATAGACATGCTCGATGAGGACAAAAACAGGGGGCGCAGGCACGGTGCGTGCCGACGCGAGAAAACGCCGAGGGCGGGAGGGGCACTCCCCCACCCGCCTCCGACGTTCAGAGATATTAGCGCTTACGAATCACCAATACGGCTGCGGCGGCGACCAGGCTCAGACCCAGAACGATCACGCCGACCCACGGGAATGCGGCGCCGTAGGTCACGGTCTGAACGGTCTTCTCGGCGTTATTCACGCTCGAAGCCGATGCGGATGCCGAGGCCGAAGGCACCGAGGCGCTGCCGCGTGCGGGGGCGCTCGAGGAGGCCGAAGCGCTTGCGGTGGCCTTCACGGTTTCCTTCGGCTCAGCCGATGCGGAAGCAGACTCGGACGAACCGGCCTCCGCGTTCAGGCGGTCGTACTCCTCCTTGGAGATGACGTTGCCCTCGGCATCGGTGTACACGGTCTCGACCTCGCCGTTCGACTCATCGCCCTGCGAGCTCGAGGAGTCCTCGGAGCCAGTGCGGCGCGAGGAAGACTTCGAGGAGTTCGAGGAATCGGAGCCGCCCTCGGAGGTCACGGTGAACTCGGGGCTGCGGTTCGTGTAGGCCTCGGTGCCCAGGTACTTGCCGTCCTTATCGTGCTTCTCACCCGTAGCCAGGAATCGCAGGGTGTGAGTGCCGGTGCCAACATCCGGCAGCACGAAGGATCCGGAGACGTTACCGTTGCCATCGCTCATCTGCTGGTGCACCACGCAGGCACCCTGCGCGGCATCTGAGGGGCACAGATCGCCGTCGTCAACCTTCACCGACACCTGGGTGTTCGCGGGGAAACCGCTCAGGGTAAAGGAAATCACGCCGTGCTCGCTCACGGAGGAGGAGACGGTCGAGGAGGTACCGGGGGTGGAAGCCTTCGCGCCGCCCGGGGGCAGGGCGGAGGCGCTACCCATTCCCAGGCCCAGGGCCAGGGAGGCCGCGGCGCAGGCGGTCAGGGCTTTGCGGGTGAAGGGTGCCTTCGAGGAGGCAGCCGAAAAAGGTGCACGCATGGTGGTCCTTTCACATTTTTCCGGGGCGGCCGGCGGTCCCGTTGCCGGGCGCCCCGTTGGTTCTGGCCCGGCTCCGCCGCGCTCACTCTCGAAAAAGGCGGCTGAGGTCGGGTGAGCCCTTTCGGGAGCGGTCCCGGGCTCTGGGGGGGATTATTTGTTCGTGCGTCGGCTGGTCAGCGCCAGGGCCAGAATCACCAGGCCGGCCGCGGAGAGCAGCAGATTATTCGCGTTGTTGACGAACCACTTGGTCGCGCCGGTCAGCTCGGTGCCCTCAACGGTCGGACCCTGAGCGGTCAGGGCAGTGGGGCTGGCTGAGGCGCTGGTGGTCGAACGCGGCGAGGCGGAAGGCGAGCTGGTAGCCTTGGCGGTCGCCTTAGCCTCGGGCTTCGCGGCGGTGCTTTGGGGAGCTTTTTCCTTCGCTTTGGCCTGCACGCGGTTCACGACGGTCTCGGCGGGGGTGACCACCGTGGCGAGCGTCGGCTCTGCCTCGTAGGATCCCAGGTCGTCATCGGATGCGTCCTCGCGGGGTGCCGCGGCACGCTCGACGGTCATGTCGGCAAAGCCGAGCACGGCATTCTCGGCGCCCTGGTTACCGTTGTGCACGACCACGCGGTAGGTTGCCGATGGCATGGTCTCGCTGGTTTCGTAGCTGAAGCTGCGGTTATCGTCCAGGCGCTTCCAGCCGGAGGCGTACAGCGCCTGCGGGGAATCCCCCAGGTAGGTTGCGGCGTACACCCAGGTGCCCGGTTCCGCGCCCGGAACGGTCACGGTCACGGTGGAGCCATCGCGGCGCACCTGCACACCCTTGCCGTCGGTCAGCGCGGTCGCGTGAATCGCTTCGGGTGCCTCGGTGGGCTTGTACTCGGGGGCGGTGTCGCTGAGCTTAATCTTCTGTCGAATAGACACACTACGGTCGTAGTTATTATCCTGCTCATCCGCTCCGCCCAGGGAGCCCGAGAGGACCTGCACGTTGTGCTCGGAATTTTCGGTAGCCCAGCCTGCCTTAGCCAGTTCTTCAGCACTCAGACCGGTGTTTTCGGTGGTGGGCAGGGGAACCTCAACCTCGAAGGTGCCGTCTTCATTAGCGATTGCCATGAAGTTCGCGGGCGAGTTTCCGCCCTTCTTGGTCAGGGGGTTAATGGCCTGGTGAGCCTCATCGGGGCGGGCGTCCAGGAACTTGACCGCAAATACGGCACCGCGGCCGGGGGCATTACTCACGAAGCCTTCACCGCGCACCACAAGCTTGCCTTCGCGCCACTTTTCGGTGGAGATGGTCACGGTCGCCCTCGCGGGGTTCGCGGGCTTGGAGTCGGTGGACTTCGGTGACGCGGAGGTGGGGTTCGGGCTAGCAGACTGGGTGGGGTCCGCGGTCTTGCTCTGCTCGGCGCTGGGGGTGGCCGAGGGGCTGGCCGCCGGATCCGAGGCGATTCCAATCGGCAGTTTGGAATCCGCGAATGCGGTCGGTGCCGTCAGGGCCGCACCGGGAGCCACGAGCGCGCCGGCAAGCGCAACGACAGCGCCGTACCGTGCGGCGGCACGGGCGGGGCGGTGATCGGTCATGGTGGTTGTTCCTTGCGAGGTGGTGAGTCGTGCAAGCTTCCCGCAGCGACCGGGCCGCTACGGGAAGCCAGAGGGGGGGTGAGGGCTTAGAGGGGCAGGGCCTTCTTGACGTCCTCGATAATGCCGTTGAGCAGCAGGGGGCCGCCGGTGGAGGTCCACTTGGAGCCGTCCACGAGAATCACGTGGTCGTCCTTGACTGCCTTCAGGTTGGTGAAGCCGGAGGTTTCCTTCGCCTTATTCAGTGCTTCTTCGGCGCCCTGCAGACCTGCGGTACCCTGTGCGTTCGGGTTCTTCTGGCTTGCGCCGCCGAGGGTGCCGAGGAACATGTAGTCCGCGTCGATGGTTGCTAGGTTCTCCAGAGAGACCGGTTCGGAGTGGCCCTGGCCGTTGCGGTCCTGCGCCTCGGGGCGCTTGAGGCCCAGGTCGTTGAGTACCTGGCCGGCAGGCAGTTCCTTGAGGATCAGGGCGGGGCCGTTGCCTGCCCAGCGGACGATGGAGAAGGTCTTGTCGCCGTACTTGGGGGCGAGCTGATCCTTCAACGTTGCGGCGTTTGACTCGTATGCCTTGATGACTTCTTCGCCCTTGTCGACCATGTTCATAGCGTTGGCGACGTTGCGGAAGTTGATGCGCCAGTCGCCGCCGGCGTAGCCGCAGTAGACCACGGGGGCGATCTTCTTGAGGGTTTCGAAGGCCTCAGAGCGCTTATCCACGCCGGTGGAGTCGACCAGGATCAGGTCGGGGTCGAGGTTGCCGATCTGTTCGTAGTTCACCTGGGCAACGGTGCCGATAATCTGTACATTCTTGGCGCGGTCGGCGAGGTAGTTGGGTACGCTGGACTGGCCGCGGCCGGAGACGGAACCGGCGGGAGTCACACCCAGGGCCAGCAGGCCGTCGAGGGTCGGCTCGGAGAGCACGATGACCTTCTTGGGGTTGGCGGGAACCTCAACCTTTTCGTCATCGACGTCCTGGATGGTGCGGGTGCCACCGGAGTTCGAGTCGCCCGATGCGGAGCCACCGGAGGTGGTGGTCGTGGTGGTCTCGCTGCTGCAGGCCGCGAGGGCGAGGGCAGCGGAGGATGCGAGGGCCAGGCCGAAGAAGGCGCGGCGGTTAACGCCCGATGCGCCCTGGTTCTCGGGGTCGGTCAGCTCGGAACGGTTGAAAGACATAGTTCTCCCTAGATATCACTAAACTATACCTAACCTTACAGACATCTGAGTGCTACATCAAGATATTCAGAGTCTCGCATACATTCCCAACGTACCAGCCCGTCCTGCCGCGGATTTTCGGGGTTTTTACTTTTCATATATTTGTCATAATTTTGCTGACAGAGTGTCAAAGCAATCGAACGGGCGCGCAGACGCGCCTCTCCCCCGCCCCCCTACAACGCGCAAACGCCCCGCCGCGGGGTTCGCGACGGGGCGTCTCCCCACGACGGGGCACACGAAGCTTCAGCAAGGCTTTCTAGGCACGGGCGAGCGCCCGGGCTCTGGGGTGCCGCCGTCGGCGAGGGCCGCTAGTGGCCGCAACCGCATCCGGTCTTGGAACGCTGCACCGAGGCGGCCGCCGTGCGCAGGGAGGCGATGGCCGCCTCCGGACCGCCCAGCGCCTCGTCCACGCCGTACACCGAGCTACCGGCCACGAAGCAGGTCGCACCCGCCTCGGCCGCACGCAGAATGGTCTCCTCGGTGATGCCGCCGTCCACCTGCACGGTCACCGGCAGGTTCGCACCCTCAATCGCCTTGGCGGCGCGGGCAATCTTCGGCAGGGTCACGTCCAGGAACGCCTGGCCGCCGAAGCCGGGCTCCACGGTCATGATCAGCAGCATGTCCAGCTCGCTGAGCATGTCCAGGTAGGGTTCCACGGCGGTCGCGGGGCGCAGCGCCATGCCGGCCTTCGCGCCCTCGGCACGCAGGGTGCGCGCCAGCTTGATGGGGGCAATCGCGGCCTCCGCGTGGAAGGTCACAGACTCGCAGCCCATGCTGGCGTACTGGGGCGCCCAGCGGTCGGCGTCCTCAATCATCAGGTGCACGTCGAACGGCACCGGCGATACCTCGCGCAGACGCTTGACCACCGGCGGGCCCCAGGTGAGGTTCGGCACGAAGTGGTTGTCCATCACGTCAATATGCGCGGCGTCGGCGGTAGAGATGCGTTCGAGCTCGCGCTGCAGGTTCGCGAAATCCGCCGAGAGAATCGACGGGTTAATGGCAATGCCCATTGTGTTGTCCTTACGTTGCACTCCCCCGCGCTCGGCCCGCGCTCCGGGGAATGGAGCATGGGCCGGGCGGGGCGAGTGACGGTCTAATTTTGCGCGGGTTCGGGTCTGCAATTCCGGATCTGCGGGATTGAAACGCCCGGGTTTACGCCCGAGGCTTCCGGAGCCTAGTTCTTACGCAGCAGGGCGAGGAACATTGCGTCGGTCCCGTGCACGTGCGGCCACAGCTGAGCGGTGGTCGGGTTCTCCGAAGCCTTCACGGCCGGCGCGCCCTTCTTGACCTTGATCTCGGGGGTGTGGCCGGGGTCCTTCTCCCCCGCCAGCACGCTCACGGGCTCGCCGTTCGCGCCTTCGGTGTGCAGGGCGACTTCGCGCAGTGCGGCGGCGGAATCAAGCAGGCTGACCGCGCCGCTTTCGAGCACCTCGGCAACAATGTTCTGGGTTTCTGCCGCGTGCGGGGAGCAGGTCACGTAGGCGATGACGCCGCCGGGGCGGGTCGCCTCAATGGCTGCGTCCAGGAGCTGACGCTGCAGGGGCAGTAGCTCCGCGATGTCGCGCGGGGACTTGCGCCAACGCGCCTCGGGGCGGCGGCGCAGGGCACCCAGACCGGAGCAGGGCACATCCACCATCACGCGGTCGAAGAGCTGACAGGGCTCAATGGATCCGGGCAGGTCGGAGGCGTTCTTGCGCAGGGTCTCGCGAATTTGGCGGCCGTCACCGGTGAGTACCGTGTAGCTGTCCTCGGGCAGAGGGCGCATGGAGGATTCCACGAGCTGCGCGCGGTGCGGTGCCGCCTCATTGGCAACCAGGGATGCGCCACGCTGAACACCGATAGCGCCAAGCAACGCCGCCTTACCGCCGGGGCCCGCGCACAGGTCAAGCCAGGCGGTGTCGGTGCCGTCCAGGGGTGCGGCGGCGAGCGCGCGTGCTACCAGCTGGGAGCCGGCGTCCTGCGCGCGGACGGTGCCCTCACGCACTGATTCGAGGCGGGCCAAGTCGCCGGATGCGTACAGTGCCGAACCTTCAACCAGCTCGCCGTCCACGGCACCCTGTTCTCGCGCCTCGTCGAGGCTACCCAGGCCGGGCAACGCCACGAGGTTCACCACGGGGGCGAGGTTGTCCGCTTCAAGCAGCTGCTCAATTTCGGAGGCGGGGCGGCCGTGCGCGACGAGTGCCTGGCGCATGGAACGCACAATCCAGGCGGGGTGCGAGGCGAGCAGAGCCATGCGCTCGGTGTCGTCCTTGGCCTCCTCGATGATGAGCTCGTACCACTCTTCGGGGGTTCGCTCGGAGACGCGGCGGAGCACAGCGTTGATGAAGCTTGCCGGGCCCGACCCGATCTTTTCGCGGGCCAGGGACACGCTCTGGTTCAGCGCCGCGTGGGCGGGAACGCGCATGTTCAGCAGCTGGTGCACGCCCATGCGCAGCACAATCAGGGTGGTGGTGCCGACCTTCTCGAGGGGGCGGTCCACGCAGTGGCGCAGGATCGCGTCGTAGGTGCCCTGGTGGCGTAGCGTGCCGTAGGTCAGCTCGGTGGCGAAGCCCGCGTCGCGGTGGTCGAGGCGGTGGCTACGAATCGCCTTGGGCAGCACGAGGTTCGCGTAGGCGTCGGATTCCGCCACGGAGCGCAGTACGTCGAAGACGGTTGCGCGTGCGGTGTCTGCGGTACGCGAGCGTGCGGAGGGTGCCGCCGCGGAGAATTCGCGGGCGGACATGGAGCGGCGGTTGCGTTCGTGGCCGCTCTTATTGCGCTGGGAGGTGCCGCCGCCACCGCGTTTGGTGTCCTCGTGTTCGGTCTTGGCGCGGCGTGCGGCGCGTTCGACGCTGGTCAGGCCGTCAAAGCGGCGGCCGGTGCGGGATTCGCTGCGGGAGTTGTCGTCCCATTTCTGCGGGCGACCCTGAGAGCGCTGGCCCTGCGAACGCTGATTCTGGGAGCGCTGGGAGCTCTGGGACTGCTGGCGGTTCTGCTCACTCACACCAGAGCCGCTGCCAGCGCCGGAGCGGCGGCGACGCTTACGCTTCGCACCGCCCTCACCCTGGCCACTGCCCTGATTGAACTTACCCTGACCGTTACCCTGGTTGAACTTGCCGTTGCCGGGCTTACCGGAGTGACCGGGCTTGCCGTTTCCTCCCTTGTGGGGACGCTTTTCGTTGCTCATGCGAGTACCACCAGGCCTTCCGCCATGTCCTTACCAGCGCCGCGAGCCCAGGCGGGCGCATCCATCATCTTCTTACCGGCGGGCTGAACCTGCAGCAGCTGCAGGGGTTCGGTACCGGTGCCGACCAGTACCTTCTTCGCGTGCAGACGCACCGCGCCGGGTGCGAGGGGGCCGCCGTTCGCCTCGGTCAGGGACTGCACCAGGTGCTCATCGGCAACCGCCAGACCACCGATCTTGAAGCGGTTTTCGCCCAGTTCGCACCATGCGCCAGGTTCGGGGGTGACGCCGCGGAAGCGTGCCAGGATCTGTTCGGCGGGTTCGGTCCAGGTGAGGCGGCCGTCGGCAATGCTCATCTTGGAGGCGTAGCTGACCGACTCGTCCTCGACCTGCGCGGTGCCGTGCTCGCCGGCTTCGAGACGCTCAAAGGTACGTTCAAGCAGTGCGCCGCCGCTGGTGGCCAGGCGCATCAGCACGCTGCCGGCGGTGTCGTCGGCGGCCACGAGGGTGGATTCCTGTTCGAAGGTGGGGCCGGTGTCCAGGCCCTCCTCGAGCAGGAAGGTGGTGGAGAAGATCTCTTGCTCTCCGGCCATGAGGGCGCGCTGCACGGGCGCCGCGCCGCGCCAGGCGGGCAGCTTAGAGAAGTGCAGGTTCACCCAGCCGTAGCGCAGGGATTCCAGCGCGGGCAGGGGCAGCAGCGCACCGTAGGCAACCACGGCGGCTGCGTCGGCGTTCAGCTCTGCGATGGCTGCGGCGGCCTCGTCGTTCCAGCGGTTTGCCTTCACGATGGGCAGGCCGAGCTCCCCGGCACGCTGGGCGACCGGGGAGGGGGTGAGCACGCGCTTGCGGCCCACGGGGGCGTCCTCGCGGGTGAACACGCCGACCACGCGCACCTTATTGGAGTTCGCGAGGTAGTCGAGCGGGGGCACGGCGACGTTGGGGGTGCCGGCATAAATAATGTTGAGCATGTGAGCCTACTTTCCGAAGCTACCGAAGGAGGAACCGGCAGAACCGGCACCGAACGAGCCGCCGCCGCCGAAGGCGCCACCCACGCGGGTTGCGCGTTCGGTCACGGTCTTCGCGGCGACAGTGTTGTAGTCGGCGGCGCGCAGGGCACGCATCACACGCTGGCGGTCTTCGCCGACCAGGCGGTCGATGAAGAGCTTGCCGTGCAGGTGGTCGGTCTCGTGCTGCAGCATGCGGGCGAACAGGCCTTCGCCCTCCAGTACGAGGGGTTCGCCGTGGCGGTCCACGCCGGTCACGCGCGCCCAGTTTTTGCGCGGGGTCGCGGACTTCTGGCCGGGCACGGACAGGCAGCCTTCGCCGCCTTCCTGGTCTTCTTCGCCGACCTCGAGCACGGGGTTGATGATGTAGCCCTCACGGTCGTCGATGCCGCCGAAGGTGAAAATCTGCTTGGAGATGCCGATCTGCGGTCCGGCGAGGCCCACGCCGCCCACGTCGTACATGGTTTCCAGCATGTCGTCGATGAGTCGCGCCAGGTCGTTGTCGAAGACGGTGATGGGTTCGCAGACGCTGCGCAGCACCGGGTCGCCCACGGTGCGGATGCTCAGGATGGTCATAGTTCTCCTCTGCCGGCGCCGGGCCGGTCTAATGTGCTAACGGATATTCGGTGGGGTGCCGCGGGGTGCGGCTCTCCCCCATTGTCCCCGAATCGGGGTGGGTAAATCTAGAGGGTGTCGGGCCGGGGTCTCCGGGTTGAGTCTCCGGGTTGAGTCTCCGGATTGAGTCCCCGGGAGGAGTCTCCGAGCCGGACCCCCCCCGGGCCGGTCGTCGCCGCGGGAGCTGAGCGGAGCGGCCGGGGGTTCGTTCCGGTCGGCCCTGCCTCGCGATGCTACGCGGCGGAGCGTCGCTCGGTGGGCGGCGGCACCACGGGCATGAGCGCGGGATCCTCGAATTCCTGCACCTGACGGTCGAATTCCCAGACGCGGCGCAGGGCGCAGAACTTGTACCAGTTGCGTTCGAGGATGGCGGGGTTCGCCTGCTGCGGCAGAACCTGCGTCTCACCGAGGGCCACGCCCATGAGCACGGGCGCGTCCCCGTACTTCCAGGGTTCCCAGGTGCCGGCGTCGGGGTCTACGAGGGATTCTTCGGCTTTGAGGCCGGCGACGAGCTGCATGACGACCTTCTCGTCGAGCGCTTTGACGCGGCCGCGCTTGTCGGTGCCCTTGGTTTTGTAGTCGATGATGCAGGTGCGGCCCGCAATTTCTGCAACGAGGTCGAGGGTGCCCGCGTAGCCGACGGTGTCGTTCCAGATGGTGATTTCGGCGGCGAGGGGGCGGGGGTTGAAGGCTTCCCACCACTCGTCGAAGCGGTCGGCGTAGGCTTGCTCGCCGTTAGCGATGAGCAGCTCGCGGCATCCGGCGACGTCGTGGTCACGTCCCATGGCGCGCAGGGCGACGTTTTCGGCGTAGTTGTGCACGCGGTCGCCTCGGGCGGCGGCTGCGTCGCGGTATCGTTCGGAGGCGTTGGCGGCGTCGCGGATAATGGCGAACTTGAGGCCGTGGGATCCGGAGGCGCGGTAGGCGCGCTGGTCTTCGAGTGCGGCCTTGGCGGCCATGTATCCGTGCCAGCCGCTCAGGTCGGTGGCGTGTTGGCCGATGACGGTGGTGATGGAGGGCACGAGCAGTTCTCCCCCGCGCTTGCGGGAGTACATTCGTCCGTAGTCGGTGGAGGTTGCGAGTTCGGGTGATGTCACGGGGGTACCTCGTTCGTGGTGGGGCCGTGTCGGGGTTGGCGTTCCCTCGGCGGGGCGACCGAGCGGTCGGCGGGGTTTCGGAGCCTTTGTGGAGGGTGTGCCGGGGTGGACACAATAAAACCCCCGTTCCTTGAAACGGGGGTTCTTTGGTGCGTGATACTGGGTTCGAACCAGTGACCTCTTCGGTGTGAACGAAGCGCGCTACCACTGCGCCAATCACGCTTACGGATAAGACTATACCGACGGTTTGAGGGGAGGTCAAATTGAGGAACCAACTTTTTTGAAAAACTTTGCCGCCCTCTCCCATCGGAACGACACCGCAGAGCCAGAGAGTTCTAACGAATAAAGACATAAACAAAGAAGCCCTTCATCCGAGGATGAAGAGCTTCTTTCCTAGTGGTGACCCCAACCGGATTTGAACCGGTGTTGCCGCCGTGAGAGGGCGGAGTACTAGGCCGCTATACGATGGGGCCGCAACCTCCGTTAGGAGGTTAGCTGGGATACCAGGACTCGAACCTAGAACAAAGGAACCAGAAACCTTCGTGTTGCCAATTACACCATATCCCATTACTCTATTGAGTTACCGTTCCGCCTTTCGCCTTTCGGCTCATCACCGGAACGAGTAATAACTATACGGGGCTTTCGAGAGACACGCAAGCCAAAATACGGTAACCTGCCTCACACTCTCACCCTAGTATCCGCTACTTCCGCAGAATTCCGGGGTTTTTGGGGTCAAAAAATTCTTTAAAAAACCTCAAAGAGAGGGCTCTGGAGCCGATTTTAGCCCCTCAAAGCAGTCGAAGGAGGGTCCAGAACGCAGTTTCCGCCCCTCCCCCGCACGATTTGCCCACCAAAATTTTTGAAGATTTTTTGAATCCCTGCCACTACCTAGAAATCAGCTCAAGGTATCCGATTCGGAAAACACCTCGGACAAGCTAGAGGGTTAGTGCGGGATTGACCGGCACAGAATTACCGCATCCCGCGCCCCCGCTTCAACGCCTCGCCATTCTCCAGGGATTTCACTTCCACCCGCCCCCACCCCTCGCAGATTTATTCACTAAGACACAAAACTTTTGGAGACAACGAAAAAGCCCCGAGGCGAACCTCGGGGCTTTCAGTGGAGCGGTTGACGAGACTTGAACTCGCGACATCCACCTTGGCAAGGTGGTGCTCTACCAACTGAGCTACAACCGCATGTTTTCGCTTCAAACTTTGTTTGTCGCGGCAACGGATATAACTATACGGATACCGAACAGAGTGTGCAACCCAAAGCTTTCTCCTCTGCGCATCCCAGGCCCCAAAATTTACGCATAAAAACGCATTGACAAGCGAATATAGATGGATTATCCATCACAAAAATTTTTCTTTGACCAACAAAAATTCCCCCTCCCGGCGGAGGGTTTCCCGGAAGATATTCCGGTAAACCCTCCGTCAAGAGGGGGAATGTTTAGCATTACGAGCATGCCGAGTATCCGGCCGCTCAGGCAGGTGTCAGGAGGCGCTAGTCGCCGCCGCCCGAATCACCGCCTCCGGAGTCCGAGCTGCTGTAGTCGGAGCTGCTGTAGCTACTGTAGTCCGAGCTACTGGAGCTGCTGGAGCTTCCGGAGTCGAAGTCGCCGGCGTAGGGGTCGGGGCCCGGGTCCACGAAGTCATCTTTGTCATCCTCTTCACGCGAGGAATCCGAAGAGTCCGAAGAGTCCGAAGTGTCTACGCCGTCAGACGAGGAGCTGCTGACGTCGCCACCGCGGGCGTGCCGTGCCTGAGCTTCTTGAGCGTTCAGGGCGGCGCGCGCCTCTAAGTAGGCGGTCACGTACCCGAAGGCTGCCGCAACGACAACAGCGACCACCATCAAGACGGACTTGTCCATGTTGGCGATGTACAGAATCAGCCAGATAATGCAGGCGTTGGCGAGCGCCATGAGGGTGCCCTTGAACAGCGCCTTGCCGATGATGGATTGGTTATTCGACCGACTCATGGTTAGCCCAGCTCAGCGGCCAGCTTGCGCAGGCGTGCGAGGGAGGAATCCTTGCCCAGGATCTCCATGGACTCGAACAGCGGCGGGGAGATGCGCTCGCCGGACACTGCGATGCGCACGGGGCCGAAGGCCAGGCGCGGCTTGATTTCCAGGCCGTCGACGATGGCCGAGCGCAGGGCTGCCTCGATGTTGGCGGCGGTGAAGTCCTCGAGGGGCTCCAGGGCCTCGATGGCGGCGGCCAGCACCTGCGGTGCGGATTCCTTGAGCTGCTTGCGGGCGTCGTCCGCCACGGTGATCTCGTCGTCGCTCTTGAAGAGGAAGGCGAGCAGGCCGGGGGCCTCGCCGAGCAGCTGCATACGCTCCTGGACGAGGGGTGCGGCCTCGGTGAGCACCTGCTCCTGGCGCTCGGTGAGGGTTTCGCCGAGTACGCCTGCAGCCTGCAGGTACGGGATGAGGCGGTCGCGGAAGTCCTTGGGGTCGAGCGCACGGATGTGGTCACCGTTGATGGACTCCGCCTTCTTCACGTCGAAGCGGGCGGGGTTGGCCACAACGTCGTGCACATCGAAGTGCTCGACGAGCTCGTCGATGCTGAAGACGTCCTGGTTTGCGGAGAGGGACCAGCCCAGCAGGGACAGGTAGTTCAGCAGGCCTTCCTTGATGAAGCCGGCATCGCGCAGCAGGAAGAGGTTCGACTCGGGGTCGCGCTTGGAGAGCTTCTTGTTGCCCTGGCCCATGACGTAGGGCAGGTGGCCGAACTCGGGGATGAAGGTGGTCACGCCGGTGTCGATGAGCGCGCGGTAGAGCGCAATCTGACGCGGGGTGGAGGAGAGCAGGTCCTCGCCGCGCAGCACGTGGGTGATGCCCATGAGCGCGTCGTCCACGGGGTTCACGAAGGGGTACAGCGGGTCACCGTTGGAGCGGACGACCACGTAGTCGGGCACGGTACCGGCCTTAAAGGTGATTTCACCGCGAACGAGGTCGTTGAAGGTGATGTCCTCGTCGGGCATACGCAGACGCCACACGGGCTTGCGGCCCTCGGCGCGGTAGGCTTCCTTCTGCTCCTCGGTAAGGTTGCGGTCGTAGTTGTCGTAGCCGAGCTGCGGGTCCTGGCCGGCGGCCTTGCGGCGCTCCTTCACCTCGTCGGGGGTGGAGAAGTCCTCGTACACGTAGCCGCCCTCAACGAGCTTTTCGAAGATCTCGTTGTAGATGCCGGCGGTCTTACGCTCGGACTGGCGGTAGGGCTCGTGCGGGCCGCCAACGCCCACGCCTTCGTCCCAGTTGATGCCGAGCCAGTGCAGGGAGTCGAGCACCTGGTTGAACGACTCTTCGGAGTCGCGTGCGGCGTCGGTGTCCTCGATGCGGAAGACGAGCTTACCGCCGGTGTGGCGTGCGTAGGCCCAGTTGAAGAGGGCGGTGCGCACCATGCCCACGTGCGGGGTGCCGGTGGGCGAGGGGCAGAAACGCACGCGGGTGTCTGCGGGGGTGTTGAGTTCGGGACCGTGGTACTCGGTCATGTTGTCTCCTTGACGGTGTGTTCAGGATGGACGGTAGATGGTGTGGGGCGCGGGCGGCTTAGTCGCGCACGCGGGTGACGAGGGAGCCGATGCCTTCGACCTCGACCTCGACCTCGTTGCCGTCGCGCAGCACGCTGACGCCGGCGGGGGTGCCGGTCAGGATGACGTCGCCGGGCAGCAGGGTGAAGATTTCGGAGGCTGCGGCCACCTGTTCGGCCACGGAGTAGTGCATCTCGGAGGTATTGCCCTCCTGCACGACGTCGCCGTCGACCCAGGTGGTGATGTTCAGCGAGTCGGTGTCCAGGTCGGTTTCAATCCAGGGGCCGAGCGGGGTGGCGCCGTCGAAGCCCTTGGCGCGGGTCCACTGGCGGTCTTCGAGCAGGTCGCGGGCGGTGAGGTCGTTGGCCACGGTGTAGCCGAAGATGACCTCGTGCACGCGCTCGAGCGGCACGGACTTGGCGATACGACCGATAACGACGGCGAGTTCACCCTCGGGGCTGACGGCCTCGGAGTACTCGGGCAGGCTCACGGGGTCGCCGGGGCCAATCACGGTGGTGTTGGGCTTGAGGAAGAACTGCGGGGAGGCGGGCGCCTCGGTTCCTGCCCAGTTTGCGATCGCTCCAATCACCTTGGAGCGGGGGATAATCGGGGCGAGCAGACGCACCTGATCGATGGGGTAGGTCGTGCCGGTCGGTTCGACGCCCGAGTAGAAGGGGTCGCCGGCGAGTACGCGCAGGGTCTCTTCGCCCGCTTCGCCTTCGACCAGCCCGAAGTGGAGCTCATTATTTACGGTAAATCGTGCAATACGCATACTTTCTAGGGTACCAGCCTTCGAGGGTCGGGGCGGCGGCGCGGAATGAGCGTGGAGGCGGGGCGGGGCACGTAATTCAACTAGGCGAGTCCGGTGCCTCCCTCCTAGCGTTCCCCTCCCCCGCATGTGCGCCCCGGCAGATAGTTGCCGCACGCGGCTATGTGCCGGGCACAGCGAATCCCCGCGGGTGTGTTCCGGGTGGGAGCGCATCCCGCGGGGATTTCGCGTGAAAGATTAGATGAGGCGGGTCATCCAGCCGTGGCGGTCCTCAACGGTGCCCAGCTGAATACCGACGAGCTCTTCGCGCAGGCTCTTAGAGATTTCGCCGAAGTGCTCGGTGGGTGCCGGGATTTCGAAGTCTTCTGCCTTGAGCTTGCCGATGGGGGCGACCACTGCTGCGGTGCCGCAGGCGAAGATTTCGGTGATGTCGCCGTTTGCCACGCCTTCACGCCACTCGGTGAGGGTGATAGCGCGCTCCTCCACGGTCATGCCGCGGTCCTTGGCGAGCTGAATCAGCGAGGAGCGGGTCACGCCCTCCAGGATGGTGCCGGTCAGCTCGGGGGTGACGATCTTGTTTTCCTTGCCGAAGATGAAGAACACGTTCATGCCGCCGAGCTCTTCGATGGCGTCGCCGCGGTGCGGATCCTTGAAGATGACCTGCTTGCAGCCGTGCTTTTCACCTTCGGTCTGGGCGATCATGGATGCTGCGTAGTTACCGCCGCACTTTGCCGCACCGGTACCGCCTTCGCCTGCGCGGGCGTAAGTGGTGGAGAGCCAGATGTCCACGGGTTCGGGGGTGCCGAAGTAGTTACCTGCGGGCGAGCCGATCACGTGGTACTGCACGTGGCGTGCGGGGCGAACACCGAGGAACGCCTCGGTAGCAATCATGAAGGGGCGGAAGTAGAAGGCCTCACCGTCACCGGTGGGGACCCACGATTCGTCCGCCTTAATCAGCTGGCGCAGGGACTCGATGAAGATCTCGGCGGGCAGCTGCGGCAGGGAGAGGCGGTGCGCGGAGTTCGCGAAGCGGGCGGCGTTCTTTTCGGGGCGGAAGGTCCACACGGAGCCGTCGGCGTGGCGGTAGCCCTTAATGCCCTCGAAGATTTCCTGACCGTAGTGGAAGACGGATGCTGCGGGGTCCAGAACGAGCGGGCCGTAGGGGTGGACTCGGGCGTCGTACCAGGTGCCGCCGGTCTTGTAGTCGCCCTCCCAGTCGATGGTGACCATGTGGTCGGTGAAGTAGTCGCCGAAGCCGGGGTTCTTGAGGATTTCTTCGCGGCGTTCGGCGGAGGCGGGTGACTGGTTTGCTTCGTGGCTGAATTCGATGGCCATCGTTCTGCGTTCCTCTTCGTCTAATGCATCATTCTGCGTTCTTCGAGTTCGGTCGCTCTCGCACGGTGGGAGCGGCCGGGGCTGCCTGCGGCCGCTGATGCGCCGGGGTGTGTGCGGTGGGCGCGGTGCCGAGGCAGGTGGTGCATCCGTGGGGACGGTTCGTGCTTTCGAGCAGCGTGGATGCATCAAGGTACGCGGTGGAGGGTATCCACCGCTGAGGAGGTCGGGCGGGTGTGCTCGACTGTTTTAGAGTACCGGAAAGATGCTTTTGCCGCATGTGCACCTTTTACCCCATTCAGGATGTGAACAGGTGGGTTTCGCAGGTCAGGTTCGGCGGGCGGGTTTAAACCTAGCGGCAGTGGATGCCTCTCCCCCGCCCGCACAGATATATGTAGCCACGAGCGTGGGCAGACGAGCGCGGGGCAGGCACAGGTAAAGCCCGGAAGGTGCGTTCCTTCCGGGCTTCCCTGGCGTTTTTATTCAGCGCTCACGCTGTCATAAGCGAGTTTTAGTCAGCTGACCTTAGCCGAGGCGTGCGAGCACGTCCGCACCAACCCGATCGGTGCCACGCACAGTGGCGCCGTTCTCGCGCATGTCCGCCTCGACGGCGTCCTCAATGCGGGCCGCGGCGGCATCGTGGCCGAGGTGGCGCAGCAGCATCGCGCCGGCGAGGATTGCGGCGGTGGGGTTGGCCTTGTTCTGGCGGGCGATATCCGGTGCCGAGCCGTGTACGGGCTCGAACATGGAGGGGAACTCGCCGACGGCGTTAATGTTGCCGCTTGCCGCGTATCCGATACCGCCGGTGACCGCGCCGGCAAGGTCGGTGATGATATCGCCGAAAAGGTTATCGGTCACGATCACGTCGAAGCGTGCGGGGTCGGTGACCATGAAGATGGTGGTCGCATCAATGTGCAGGTAGTCGGTCTCTACCTCGGGGAATTCAGCCGCGATTTCGGCGAAGTAGCGGTTGTAGAGGCGACCGGCGTGGGTGAGCACGTTGGTCTTGTGCACGAGGGTGACCTTCTTGCGGCGGGTGGACGCCAGCTCGAAAGCGTAGCGGACCAGGCGCTCCACGCCGTGCGCGGTGTTGAGGGAGACCTCGGTGGCGATTTCGTACGGGGTGCCCTGGCGAATCACGCCGCCGTTGCCGATGTAGGGGCCTTCGGTGCCTTCACGCACGACCACGAAGTCGATGTTGCCGGGGTTGGCCAGCGGAGATACCGCGCCGGGGTACAGGCGGGAGGGGCGCAGGTTGATGTAGTGGTCGAAGGCGAAGCGCAACTTCAGGAGCATTTCGCGTTCGATGAGGCCGGAGGGAATCTTGCCGCTGCGCGGGTCTGCACCGATGGCGCCGAAGAGGATCGCGTCGTGCTGTTTGAGGGCGTCCATGGTGGAGTCGGGCAGGGTTTCACCGGTTTCGAGCCAGTGCTCGGCGCCGAGCTTGTACTGGGTGGGGTTGACGGTGATGTTTTCGAGCTCGCAGGCGCGGGTGAGGATGCGCTGGGCTTCGGTAATGATTTCGGGGCCGATGCCGTCGCCGGGGATGACGGCGAGGTCGATGCTACGTGCTTCAGTCATGCCTCTACCGTAATACGCGCTCGGGGGCGGGCGGTAGGGTGCACGGGCGGGTTCTCAGAGTCTGGGCCGTCGGAGTCCGGGTCGTTCCGGGCGGGTGGGAAGACCCGCAGTGTGGCTAACAGGAGGGTTAAAACACTTTTCCCCGGCTGAATCATCAGCCGGGGAAAAGAGATGGTATTTCTACCCCGAGTGGGGTCGAGTACCTAAAACGTTACCGCTAATTATGCGGTGCGCTGGCAGAGGGTGACCTTGACGTAGCCGTTACCACGGGTGCTACGAGCGGTCGGAGCGTTGCCTGCGGAGGTAATGGTACCGCCGGAAACACCGGGAGCAACGTAGGAGCCACCTGCGCCGCCGCCGCCGCCGAGCTGGCCGAAGGAGACGTTCTGGCGGATACCGTTGGGGTTGTTGTTCCACTTCTGGGTCAGAACGATTGCGGAGGAGGAGCTGGAAGCACCGGAGCCACCGCCACCGTAGCCTGCGCCACCACCTGCGGAGATGACGGACTCGTAGCCGTTGAAGTTGAAGCCGATGGAGGAGTACTCGAGAGCGTAACCGGTACCGTTGTGGGTACCCTCTTCCTTCTTGGTGCGATCGTTGTTGTCGATCAGGTAGGAGTAGGATGCTACACCGTCGCCACCGTTACCCTTGAAGCCAGAGCCACCCTGGTTACCGGACTTGGAGGACTGGTAAATCTCCTGGTTGTTAGCGGAGGAGAAGCCCAGTACACCGTTCGGGGACTTGCCGGTGTGCAGAGCGGTCTTGGCGCCGCCGTTACCACCGATACCGTTTGCGCCACCTTCACCGGCTTCAACGGTTTCGCGGATAGAGCTGTCAGCGTCGTAGATACCGAAGCCTTCAAGACCTGCAGAACCCGATGCACCGTCAGCGGAACCACCGGTGGAACCGAAGATGATGTTGCCGTTGCGCTTTGCGCCGGAGGGCCACTGCCAAGAAGCGGTCACTGCGCCAGGCTCCATGTAGTCGGGGTTGTTGTTAGCGCCACCGTTGTTGATGAAGCCAGCGCCACCGCCGCCACCTGCGACTGCAACAGGGGTACCGTCGATGACCAGGGCGGAGGAGCCACCACCGGAAGCGGAGTAGGTAATACGCTTCAGGGGGGAGTTAGCGGGCCAAATAGTGTTGACCTGCTGCATGATGCTGGAGGGGACGGGGTTGGGCAGGTTGGAGGAACCACCGTTACCGTAGCCCTCACCACCCTCAGCTGCAGTCAGGGGGCCGTTACCAATACCACCGGATGCACCGATGAGCTGAACGGTCTGGCCGGGCTTGACCTCGATGATACCGGTGATCTTAGCACCGGAACCTGCTGCCATATCGTCGTAGTTGGTACCACCGGCACCGCCGACGACCTCGAACTTAATCTTGTCGACTCGCTCGGGAACGGTGAAGGAGGTGGTGCTCTTAGCACCTGCGGAGGTGCCCTCAACGCTGTAAGCAGCGGAGGAAGCCCACTCGCATTCGGTGGAGGAAGCAAAAGCCGGAACAACGGCAGAAGCCGCGACAACCGGAGCAGCCCATGCTGCGCCCGCAACAACCTTGCGGCGAGAAATGTTAGTAGACATATATGTCCTTCGAGAGTGATGTCATTTGAGGAATAAGAGTTATCACCCATCGTCGTGCACGGTGACAATTCACCAAAGCGATTGAGCGAGTAAAGCCGGACAGTATTCCGACCCCGGATGATAACAACATAATGCTGTACCGTTCCGCGCGGGAGCGTCCCACAAGGGGCCTTGGTGCGCCCAATGGGCTCAACCTTCTACACGCCGGGTGACGATACAGGTAAAACTATACCCACCAAATCCAACCCCCGCAATGGTTTTCAATAGAGCCCTGATGAGGGGTTATAACAAAAACCCTCCGTTAAGATTGAAGGTTTTTCAACCCAAATAGGTTACTTAAGAAAGTTTTTAGTGATATACACCTAAATTCAAACCCCATATAACCCCAAACCCTCAAGCGGTGATTGAGAGAAAAATCTGATTTAGTGTGGCGAAGCTCATAAATAATCCTGTATTTCAGCGTGTCGCGCACACAGAATCACACACAGGCAAAGATATACCCACACGCACTATGTGCACGTCAGCGCATTTTGTGGGCCTCCTATACCCGCAATATTCCCCTCACCCCCTCGCTACACTGGACACATGCCCCTCAAGCACACCGAACCCCAGCAGAACCCACAGCACAGCACAGAGACAGCCGAATCAGGCCACGCCGTAACGCACACCCACCGCAGCTCAGAAAACAGCGACCTACCCGCCGACGCAATCAGCGCCTCCAGCCGCATGCAAAACTACCTCAGAGACAAACGCGGCTGGATGAACTTCATCGTCGTCGCGCACATGCAGTTCTTCTGCTGCGTACTCTCCGTTGCCTTCATCAATGGCTACGGCTGGATCCCGCTCATCTCCGCGCTCTGCAGCACCACCGCGCTCTACTTCCGCTACCGCTTCCCCTACGGCAGCATCTACGTGGTCATCGCGGCGCTCTGTCTCACCCTCGTGACCCCCTTCCCCGACTCACTCGTCATCACCTGCTACCCGCCGGTCAGCCTCGCCGCCTACCACACCGGCAGGCACTGGACCCGCCGCGCCCGCTTCCGTGCCCTCATTCTCGGCTGGGTCGGCGCACTCGCCGTCACCGTGCAGGCCTCGCTCTCGTTCCTCTACCACTGGGACGACATACCCGCCCGCATCTTCATCTGCCTGATGCTCGGCGTGCTCTGCGGATCCATCTTCACCGTCTTCTGGTTCCTCGGCGACTCCCGCCGCATGCGCGAACTGCGCAGCGAAGAGTTCAAAGAACGCGCCCGCCGCCTCGAATACGAGCAGGAACAGGAACGCCGCCTCGCCGCGCAGGACGAACGCACCCGCATCGCCCGCGAAATGCACGATATTGTGGCGCACTCGCTCTCCAGCATTATTTCCCAGGCGGACGGGGCACGCTACGCCGCCGCGAGCGCCCGCACCGCACGCGCCCAGCAAACACAACAGGCACAGCAGGCAGAGCAGCAAACTGAACAGGCAGAGCAGCCGGGTCAGGCTCAGCAGAGCGAACCGGATATTGCCGAGCAGACCCTCGAGCTCATCGCAGACACCGCCCGCGACTCCCTCACCCAGATGCGTTCCCTCCTCGGGCTACTCCGCACGGACGAGGCAACCGCCTACGCACCCGTGCCCACCCTCAACGATGTGCCCGCCCTCGTGGAGCAGAGCCGCCGCGCCGGGCTACCCGTCACTTTCACCGGAATCACCGGCACCATGGCACGCACCCTGCCGCAGGGCGCAGAACTCGCGGCGTACCGCACCGTGCAGGAGGCGCTCACCAACGCGCTCAAGCACTCCCCCGGCGCCGCAACCACCGTCACTATTCACTGGGGCGAGGACGGTCTGCACTTGCGGGTACATAACGACCCGGTTTCCTCTACCGCGGCTCAGCACATCGCCCGCCCGGTACCCGGCAGCGGCAACGGTCTGCGCGGCATGAGCGAGCGCATCGCCCTCTACCACGGCACCCTCACCTACGGTCTGCAACCCGACGGTGGATGGCTCGTTGAGGCGGCGCTGCCCTACCGCGACCTCTAATACCCGTGCCCTCTACTACCTCGTGATCTAGGATTGAAACTATGTACTCTTCTGCACCACAGACTTCTGCACCACAGACCACCCAGCCGATCCGCGTGATGCTCGTTGACGACCAGCGCCTAGTGCGCGGCGGCTTGAGCATGCTCGTCAACTCCCAGCCGGACCTGCAGGTCGTCATGGAAGCTGATGACGGCCTGGCGGCTATTGACGTTTTTGACCGCATGGTCTCTGAGGGGCAGGCGCCGCAGGTCATCCTCATGGATGTGCGCATGCCGCACTGCGACGGCCTGGAGGCGGCGCGCCGCATCCTGGAGCGTGACGGCGAGCGTGAGGTGTCCGAGGATGAGCGGGTGCGCATTATCATGCTCACGACCTTCGATATTGATGAGTACGTGTATTCGGCGGTGCGTGCGGGTGCGAGCGGTTTCTTGTTGAAGGACACCCCGCCGGAGCAGCTACTGGAGGCAATTCGTACGGTGCACCGCGGCGACGCGGTGATTGCGCCATCTGCGACTCGTCGCCTGTTGGAGCACATGATTCCGGTGCTGGACTCCCCCGCTCCTGTTGTTCCTACCGCTCCTGCCGCTGAGTCTGTTCCTGCTATTCCCCCGGCTGCTGGTTCTGAGCTTCCCAAGGCGACGTTTATTCCGGCTGAGCATGCAAGCTTTGAGCCTGCGCAGGATTATCTGCATCGTGAGTTGATTGAGCAGTTGTCGCCGCGTGAGTTTGAGGTGCTGGGTTTGATCGCGCGCGGCTTGTCGAATGCGGAGATTACGCGGGAGCTGGTGCTGTCGGAGGCGACGGTGAAGACGCATGTGTCGCATGTGTTGGCGAAGTTGGGTGCGCGTGATCGTGTGCAGGCGGTCATTATGGCGTATGAGGCGGGTATCGCCCACTAGCGCTCCCTTATATAAGGACACAGTGAAGACCCGGAGGGCGCCTCCTGATTGGGGGCACCCTCCGGGGCTCTTTAGTTAAGTAGTTTCTTGTATCGCTTCAATGATTCGTTCAAAGTCGCTCATCAGCTCAGGCAACTTCTTATAGCGGTAGCTCCACCATGTCCGGTTCTGCCTCCGCATAGATGCGGGGGCGCAACCGGGTGACCATATCAACGCTACGGCCGGTCAGCTGTTCAATGCGGTGCTGAGCATCCACCATCTGCATGAACTCGTCAAAAGGGGCTGCCCCCGGCATCTGCACCAAAAAATCCAGGTCGCTGGTTTCGGTCAGCTCACCGCGGGCGGCACTGCCGAAGAGTCGGGCACGGCGCACACCAGCGTCACGGAGGATCTGAAGAACCTCCGCTTCATGGGGTAGCGTGTACCCGCGACGCAGATTGGGGTGGCTAGTGCTCATACACCCATCATACGCGCAAAGCCATGCTACAGGTCATCTCCAAGAATCTGAGAGCCCAGTAGATTAGAGGGCACAGCAGAATAAAGAGCACGGCAAACTAGAGGACACAGTGAAGCCCCGGCGGGCGCCTCCATGATTGGGGCACCCACCGGGGCGTTACTTTCTCACGCCGAGTATCCGGGCTTGCCGGGTACTGTGACTATGCCGGGTTAGCCGCGCATACCCTCAACCGGAGACATGCGAGCCGAACGAGCCGCCGGCAGAGCCGAAGCGAGCATCGCGGCGAGCACACCCACAATCAGGATGATCACGTACCAGACGTACGGCAGGTCAAGCACGAGCGGGGCGGAAGCGCTCATGGAAGACATAATAATCTGTGCCGAGAGGCTACCAATCACCGCACCGGAAACCATACCGAGCACCACTGCGGCGAGCGTAATCAGAATCGCCTCAATGGAGATCATGCGGCGCAGCTGCTTGCGGGACAGGCCCAGCGAGCGGAGCATCGCGTTCTCACGGCGGCGTTCGTTGACCGACAGGGTCATCGTGTTCGCCACACCAATGATGGAGATGACCACTGCGAGCATGAGCATCACCAGGGTGAAGGTCAGCATAACGGTCAGCAGCTGGTCGTAGGTCTGACGTTCCTGCAGACCACCGGTGAAGGAGCTGTCCGGGCTGGCTCGGTTCAGGTCAGCCTGCAGGGTCGCGTTCTCGCTACTGGTCAGCGGGGAGGCGGCACGCACCAGAACGACGGTGTCGTTACCGGTTGCCTGGCTGGTGACGGTCAGGTGAGCTGCCTTCGTCTGAGCTTCCTGGTCACCGCTGGCGATTGCTTCTTCCAGGCGCTTCTGAGCTTCCTCAGCGGCAGGGTTGGCAACCTTCTGCGGGTTCTTGGCGTCCTGCAGCTTGGCGGCGGTGGCAGGGTTGACAATCAGCAGGTTCTGCTTGGTTGCGGACTTGACGGGCTTGAGTTCCACTTCGCCGAGCGGGCCGTGTGCCTTCAGACGGCTGGACTCATTCAGCCCAGCGGACTTCCAGAGGCCCTGCGGTACGAGCACGGTGTCATCGGCAAGGTTCGAGTTTTCGCCCGGCAGGATTGCCTTCAAATCGGAGGAGCTCAAGGCCACCAGGTCGGAATTCTGGTTGGCGGTCTGTCCCTCGTACTCGACGGTGTAGTCAACCACACCGGCTGCGTAACCGACGGCGGATGCCTGAACGTTCTTAATACCCTTGACCTTGGAGGCAATTTCCTCCGCCTTGGTCACGGTGGAGGCTGCCTCGGACTGGTCATAGGAGCTGTACTTCGCCTGCGCAGAAATCGGGTACTGCTGATCCAGGGCCTTGGTCAGCGAGGCACTCAGCACCGAGTAACCGGTCAGCACAGTCGACACGACCAGGGTACCCACCAGCACGGCACGACCGGTGGAGACGGTGCGCTTGGGCGAACGCAGTGCGTTGGCGAGCGCCAGCTTGCCGGTCTGGGTGCGGGTGACCTTACCGAGGGCACGTACCAGCGGGGGCAGTACCAGCGGGGTGAGGAGGAAGACCGCAATACCGAGCAGCAGCGCGGCCCCCATCATGAAGGCAATGGCCTTATTGCCGGCGCCCTCACCGGAACCCTGGTTCTGAGCCAGCATAACCAGGCCGATACCTGCGGCACCGAAGACCAGACCCAGGATCGGGCCGACCTTGCCGGGCTTGCGCACCTCAAGGTTGGTGTGCTCGCTCATCGCGCTAATGGGCGAGATGCGCAGGGCGCTTCGTGCCGGGGAGAGCGACGCCAGAACCGTCACGAGGGTGCAGAGGAGCACACTCACCAAGATCGGGGTAATCGAGTAGGAGATCATGATGGTCGAAACCATGCTTCCCACCAGCATGCCGACGGGGAAGGTCAGCAGCGCACCGATGAGGGAGAACACCACGCCCACGGTAATGGATTCGACGAGTAGCATCCGTACGAGGGAGCCGCCGCGGGCACCGAGGGTGCGCAGCAGAGCCAGTTCACGGATGCGCTGGCCGACCAGCACCGCGAAGGTGTTGGAGATGACGAAGGAGGAAACCAGCAGAGCCAGTGCCGCGAAGGCGCCCAGAACCACACTAATGGAGGTGAAGACCGTGGAGATGGTCTTCTGGTAGTCCTCCAGCAGCTTCTGACCGGTCATGACGCGCGGGTCGTTCTTGGTGTCACCGCTGCTGAGGGTATCCTGCAGGCTCTTGAGCTTGGCGTCGGTTACGCCGTCCTTGAACTTGAGGTAGATGAGGTTCGCGCCAGCCATGTTCCGGTAGCCTGCCGCGGAGCTCTTGTTTTCTGCCTCGGCTGCTTTCAGGGTGGCTTCGCCGAGGTTGGTGCCGCCGATGAAGACAGCCTGGTTGGTGGTGGAGCCTTCAAAACCGGGGTCGAACAGACCGACGACGGTGTATTCGGCGGTCTTATTGGTACCGGGAGCGCTGACGGATTCCACAACGTCGGTGCTGGTGACCTTGCCGTTCAGCGAGAGGTTGTGCTTCTTCGCGAAGTAGGTAGAGACCATGATTTCGTGGTCGCTACTGGGGATTTTGCCCTGCACTTTGTACGGGAAGAGACTCGAGTCGGCGGGCAGCTGGTCGTACTGCACCTGGGTTGCCTGGTCGCCGGTGCCGAGCTTACCCGTGACAGCGTACTGTACCCAGTAGCCGGAGAGCAGGTCGCTCTTTTCTACTTTCTGAATCTGGTCACGAGTCAGGTAGATAGAGGTGCTGTCTCTACCGTCGGAGGTTGTAGCGGCGGAGGCGACAACCGCCTCGGCGCGGGAGAGCACGTCACCCACGGAGGAGTTGACGGTCGCCTGCAGCGAGTTGGTGAGCATCATAATGGCCGCGATAAAGAAGGATGAAATCGCGATGCCTATGCCCGTGAGGATGTATTTTCCTTTGGAGGCGCGCAGGTTGGAGCGCGCCACCGTGTTCAGTGTGGTT
>ERZ1674245.73-NODE-73-length-34961-cov-17.543087_pt1 | contig 34961 bp, 25 predicted proteins | sample MGYA00581205_ERZ1674245 | MGnify/ENA primary metagenome ERZ1674245 (study PRJEB41354, sample SAMEA4873314) | human saliva metagenome | biome: human-associated habitat [ENVO:00009003]; feature: mouth environment [ENVO:08000002]; material: saliva material... | reverse complement strand
AGTGCTCGTTCGGTACGTTAGCCAAACTAATCCAACCTCTCTTCTGTGCGGTTGTTCAGATGGTTCATGACGCGATTCTGCGTCGTTTGAATCATCTCTATGTTTAAGCGCGGCAGACCGTTAGACCTGCTGCGCTTCTTTCTCTACTATCTTAGACCTAAAAATGGCCTTCATGGCATCAAAATGATGTTTTTGTGATGTTGTTTTCGCACTCTGGGCATCATTGAGGAAAACGGGGCTCAAAAGAGGGGGTGTTAGGGTCTAAATGAACCTATATATCAAGGGAAAACGGGTGACATGGAATTGCCGCGAAGTACCGCTTTTTACCGGGATTTTGGTTGGGGTGAAGGTGTTGTGTTCCGTGGGGTTGTGTGGGATTGAGTAGGACGCAATGAATCCTGGTTCGCGAGCCTGTCAAAAACAGTGAGATGTATAACACGCTTAGATGGTTTGCGTACCCAGAAGTCGGTCTGTATAGTATTACCTTGTGTTCGGCTGACATTCGCTCAGTAAGAACTACGGGTCTTTAGCTCAGCTGGTAGAGCGCCACGTTTACACCGTGGATGTCATCGGTTCGATCCCGGTAGGACCCACCGCTAACCCCGGTACCGCACGGTACCGGGGTTTTTGTTTACCCTCAGCGGTTTACCCACCCGGGCCGTATTCCCCCGCGAGTATCCCGATGCGTGCCCCGGTGCATTTCTCCAAGAGTGAGAAGAACAGCCCATCAGGGCTTAAAAGTACACTCTACCTGTATATAGCCTGTCCTCAGCGCGTATCCTTATATACATGACTGAAAACAAGAAGGCACAGATTGGTGTTACCGGCCTTGCTGTCATGGGTGCAAACCTCGCCCGCAACCTGGCACGCAACGGCTACACCGTGGCACTGCACAACCGTTCCGCTGAGAAGACCGACGCCCTGCTCGCCGAGCACGGTGCAGAGGGTGACTTCATCCGCACCGAGTCCCTGCAGGAACTCGTCGACTCCCTCGAATCTCCCCGCCGCATCCTGATCATGGTGAAGGCGGGCGCACCCGTCGACTCCGTGATCGAGCAGCTCACCCCCCTGCTGGACGAGGGTGACATCATCATCGACGGCGGCAACTCCCACTTCCCCGACACTATCCGCCGCGAGCGCGCACTGGCCGAGAAGGGCCTGCACTTCGTGGGCGTCGGCGTGTCCGGCGGTGAGGAAGGCGCCCTCTGGGGCCCCTCCATGATGCCCGGCGGCTCCGCCGAGTCCTACAAGCACATCGGCCCCATGCTCGAGAAGATTGCCGCTAAGGCTCCCCAGGACGGCGCACCCTGCTGCGCATGGATCTCCACCGACGGCTCCGGCCACTTCGTGAAGATGGTCCACAACGGCATCGAGTACGCCGACATGCAGGTGATTGGCGAGGCCTACGACCTGCTGCGTTCCGTGGCCGGCATCGAACCCGCCGAGCAGGCAGAGATCTTCAAAGCCTGGAACAAGACCGAGCTGAACTCCTACCTGATCGAAATCACCTCCGAGGTGCTCGCACAGGTGGACGCCAAGACCGGCAAGCCTCTGGTCGACGTAATCGTTGACGCCGCCGGCCAGAAGGGTACCGGCCTGTGGACCGCTAAGGCCGGCCTGGACCTCGGTTCCCCCGTCTCCGCCATCGCAGAGTCCGTTTTCGCCCGCGCCCTGTCCTCCGTCGATCGTGAGCAGCGCGAGCAGGCTCAGCGCGAGCTGTCCGCCGGCCTGATTGCCACCACCGGTGTGGGCGCCGGCGACCCCGAGTTCGTTGAGGACGTGCGCCGCGCACTCTTCGCATCCAAGCTCGTGGCCTACGCACAGGGTATGGACCTGCTCACCCGCGCAGGCAAGGAGTACGGCTGGGACCTGAAGCTGGACACCATCGCATCGCTGTGGCGCGCCGGCTGCATCATCCGCGCCGAGCTGCTGGGCGACATCATGGCTGCCTACGCAGGCGAAGCACCCGCAAACATGCTTCTGGCACCCGCCTTCAAGAACCTCATGGAGGAGCTCGTTCCCTCCTGGCGTCGCGTGGTGGCTAAGGCAACCGCACTGGGCATCCCCGTGCCGGTGTTCGCTTCCGCACTGTCCTACTACGACGGTCTGCGCCGCGACCGCCTGCCCGCATCCCTGATTCAGGGCCAGCGTGACTTCTTCGGTGCGCACACCTACGGTCGTATCGACGAAGAGGGCGCCTTCCACACCATGTGGAGCGGTGACCGTTCCGAGGTGAACGCAGCGGATATCCACGTTCACTAAGCTCCCGTAGCTGAACGTGAAAGGCCCGCCCCGGCCGGATTTCACATCCGGCGGGGCGGGCTTTCGTTATGTCTTGATAGGGTAACCCCCGAGGCATCTCAAAAAGTATCTCAGGGGTGCAGTAGGGGAGAGGAGCTACGGATGTCAGCTGGAAGTTTATCCAAGAGCCCCCAGGCGCGCCTCTACGGGTTCAAAACGCCTGCCAAGCGCTAAATCCACATCGCCGGGTCAATATACTCCACAGCGTCCACCAGGGGCTTCTTCTTCTCGGGGGTGCGCGGGCGGTGCTTCGCGGGAATACCGGTAATAATCGAATCGGCCGGGTGATCGTTGACGACCACGGCGTTCGCACCAATCGCGCTATCGGAGCCGATCTCCACCGGCCCCAGCACCTTCGCGCCGGCACCAATGGTCACGCGGTCACCAATCGTGGGGTGACGCTTCACCTTTTCGAGGGAACGGCCGCCCAGGGTTACGCCGTGGTAGAGCATCACGTCGTCGCCAATCTCAGCGGTCTCACCAATCACGATACCCATGCCGTGATCGATGAAGAAGCGGCGGCCAATCGTGGCGCCCGGGTGAATCTCCACGCCGGTCAGAAAACGGGTGAACTGCGAGAGCGTACGCGCCAGCGACTTCGTCTCTTCCTTCTGCCAGAGCTTATGCGTGAGGCGGTGCGCCCAGATGGCGTGCATGCCCGAATAGTTCAGAGCGATCTCGACAGCGCCACGGGCAGCGGGGTCGTGCTGGCGGACGTTCTCAATATCTTCACGCAGGCGCGCAATAAAACTCATGGGGTTCCCTTTCCCTCAACGGTCGTGCTCTGTGTGTGCGACCTTTCCAAAGATACCAACAACGGTGCTCATTCACCTATTCCCGAACTCTGTCGTCGTCATAGTGAGCGCTCTCTTTAACATCTCGGTCACAATTGCGTGCGGAACGTAATATTCGGGCTCGGGCGGGCCCTAAGCGGGGGAGCATCGCGGGGGAACGCAAACGCTCCGCCCCGGTGTGCAACCGGGACGGAGCGTCGAACACTGCGTACTGTTCTAGACGGCGGCCCCACGGGGGCCGAAGACCGGGGCCTACTAGCCGCGGATGTCCTCGTAGAGGGCGGTGGAGATGTAACGCTCACCGAAGTCGGGAACGATAGCCACGATCAGCTTGTCCTTGTTCTCGGACTTCTTGGCCTCTTCCAGAGCTGCCCAGACGGCCGCGCCGGAGGAGATGCCGCCCAGGATACCTTCCTGGGTGGCCAGCTGGCGGGAAGTGCGCATAGCGTCCTCAGCGCTGACGGCGGTCACGGAGTCGTAGATGCCGCGATCGAGGGTCTCGGGAACGAAGTTGGCGCCCAGGCCCTGAATCTTGTGGGGGCCAACGCGACCCTCGGAGAGCAGCGGGGAGTCCTTGGGCTCCACGGCGACAACCTTAATGTTGGGGTTCTGCTCCTTCAGGTACTTACCCGAACCGGAGATGGTGCCACCGGTACCGATGCCGGCCACGAAAATGTCGACCTTGCCGTCGGTTGCTTCCCAAATCTCGGGGCCGGTGGTCTTGTAGTGAATGGCGGGGTTAGCCTCGTTGGAGAACTGCGAAGCCAGGATAGCGTTCTCGGTGTTGGCAACGATTTCCTGAGCCTTCTCCACAGCGCCGCGCATACCCTCGGTACCCGGGGTCAGCACGATCTGCGCACCGTATGCGCGCAGCAGGACGCGGCGCTCAGCGGACATGGTCTCGGGCATGGTCAGGATGACGCGGTAGCCACGAGCCGCACCGACCATGGCCAGGGCGATACCGGTGTTACCGGAGGTGCCCTCGACGATGGTGCCGCCGGGCTTCAGAGCGCCGGACTCCTCGGCGGCGTCGATGATGGCGCGGCCGATACGGTCCTTGACGGAACCTGCGGGGTTGTAGAACTCGAGCTTGACGGCGACGTTACCGGGCAGGCCCTCGTCCAGACGGTTCAGGCGGACCAGGGGAGTCTCGCCGATAGCCTCGACGATGCTGTTGACAATCTTTGCCATGGAGGTGCTCCTTCTGAGCATGGGGGAGGGGACTACCGGAATAGCTGGGCCTCCCCAGTGAATAATTTGGGTACGTGGACACTCTACTACTCGGCGGCGGCAGGTTTAAACCTGCGGTCACAGTTCGTAACATGACTTTTCGTGACCGGGAAGCCTGCACGAGCGCGCATCAACGGGGTGCCCCGGCGGTGCCTCCACGCCGGATCCCTCGAGGCTTCCGCTGGATGCGTCGCCTCAACCTATGCCGTGACCGGAACCTCGGCGGGTACCTTGAGTGGGCAAAAAGAAAAGCACCGCGCCTCACCTTTGTCCTAAAGGCCCTCCCTCACGGAGAATGCGCGGTGCTTTCTTGAAACATTATGTAGCCCAAAAAGACAACCTCTGTATACAAGAGTAGTGGTGAACCCCGTTCACCGCAAGTCTAGGCGGGCCATTTTATTGCTACTGGATGAAAAAATATTTGCGGCTCGCGTTACGGCTCCTGTTACGGAGGGCGCAAACCTCTCACATACACTCCGCGGACGGCCCAAAAAGCGCATCCGCGGAGCGCCCCCGGAACGATCCTTCGAGTGAACAACCGGTCCGAGAGCGAGGACAAACGCGAGGGCAAACCGACTAGTTGATGTCCATGTGGAGGTCCCACTTATTGTTCAGGTAGCGGCCCACGGCCTCACCGAACATCTTCACGTGACGCTTATCAGCCGCCACGGTCTGCTCCTTGCCGTCCTTGAACAGCTTCTCACCCAGATCCACGTTCAGGGTCACGGTCCAGTTGTACGCACCCTGAGCCAGAACCGGCTGCTTGGTTTCAATGGTCAGGGTAGCGGTCGGGTTCACGTACCAGGTCTTCTTCTCATCAATACCGGACTTGGTGGAATCCGCGTACTTCTTCATCGCGGCCAGGGTCTCCTGGTCGGTACTGACCTCGTTCATGTAGCGCATATCGCCGGTGCGCAGCAGGTACTCAAACGCCGCACCAAAGTAAGCCAGCGCCGAGGCAAAACCGGCCACCGAATTCTGGTGCATGGTCTCCGGCACGACCGGGGAGGGAACATTCTGCGGCGGGTGCTCAGCGTTACCCGGCTGGTACTCACCGTGGTCTTCCATCTTCTCCAGCTTTGCTACACCGCGGTAGTCCTTATCGTCGTTGGGTAGCGGCGAGTTCGTTGCGGTCGCCGATGCGCTCGCCGAGGGCGAAGCGGAAGCGCTCGGAGAGGCAGTCTCGGAGGCGCTAGCCGAAGCAGTCGTCTCGGAGGTAGCGGAGGGGGAATCAGAGGGGGATGCGGAGGCCTCGGAGGAAGCCTTCGAACCGCAGGCCGCCAGTAGCGCCATGGAGCTGACGCCCAGCACACCCAGCGCCGCGCGGCGGGTCAGAATCTCAGACATAGTGATACCTTTCAAACATTCGGTGATTGCAACCAGTTTAACCGCAAACGCGCCTCAATACAGAGTCCGGATCGGCCCGAAGACGCGGCCGCGTGAGAAGTATCTCGTTCGGCGAGGAACGAACGAAAGCCCGGCCAAACGGCGAACCAGCTCGCGAACGCGGGACGCAATCCGGGCTAGGGCTGGCCAGGGCTGGCTCGAGCTAGGAAGCGGAAGGAGAGCCCGCCGCGGAGCTCTCCACGGCGGAACCCGCAGAGGCGCTGGCCGAACCCGCAGGGGTAACGGCAGAAGCCGAAGCCGCACCTCCCTGCAGAGTGGCACCGTACGCAACGCTCAGCTCCCACGTCTTCGAGTCGGCGTGGTAGCGTCCGCGGAAGTCGCACTCCTGAACCGTCACCTGAGAAGCAGGGCCCGCGGCGGAAGGAGAAGCCGAAGCCGTGGTAGCCTCACCGGAAACCAGCGCGTCCTCGGAAGGCTCGGTAGCCTCGGCCGATGCGGAGGCGCTCGCAGAAACAACCACCGGCTGCACCTTGCCCTCGGCCACCGCCTCCGCGCCAAAGTCAAGGGTGTACTGACCCTTGAAGAGCAGGTTGCCGTCACTCATGATGGACGGCTGCGCGCTCGAAAGAGCGTAAGAAGCCGAGGGGTTCACGTACCAGGAGCCCTTCTCAACACCCGCCAGAATCGACGCCGAGAGGGCGTCCACCTCAGAGCGGGTCTTCGAAGCCAGGGTGATACCCGTCGAGAACGCCTCAGTGCTACCGGTCTTCACCAGGTAATCCATCGCCGCCGCAAAGTATGCAATGGCCTCATGAAAACCCGTCACCGTATTCATCGAAAGTGCGTCGGTCACCTGCGGCTTAGGCGCGTTACGCGGCGGGTGATCAACGGTGCCCGGCTCATAGTCCAGAGCACCCTCAAAGTGGGTGTACTCCACCGTTCCGGAGTAGTTCTTACCGTCGTCGGTGTAACCGTTCGGGTTAGCGCTCGACTTCGAGCCCGAAAGGCTACCGCCCTGGTTACCGCTTCCCTGCGACCCCGAATTTGAGGAACCGCAAGCGCTCAGCAGGAGCGCGGCGGCGGCTGACCCCGAAAGGCCCAGACCCGCGTGGATGAGGGAACGGCGGGAGACACCGCGCGAAACCCGAGCGGACGCGGGGGAAACGGAAGAATCGGAAGGAAAAGTCATCGGAAATACACCTCACGTAGATGGGGTATGGGGGCGTGACGTAATGATCCATAATTACAGGCCCCGACTAGAAGTCATGCCCTAACCCGACGGGCAGGTTAGGGCATGGGCGCCATTCGGCAAAGATTTAGAGCTTATCATCGGAACCGCTACCACCGGAGCTACCGGTGTTGCTGTTGCCGGAACCGTCGTTACCGCCGGTCTGCGAGCCCGCGCCGCCACTTGCCGGCGCCGAGGCCTGAACCTCGTACTCGTCCTGGATAGTCAGAGCCCAGTCGTTCTCCTGGCGCACGCCCGTGACAACCAGACCGCGCTCAATGCGACGTTCCTTCTCGGAAATCGACACCGGGGCACCATCCAAGACCATGGTCGGGCCCAGATCAATCACCAAGTCGAAGGTCCACTGAACGCTCTTCTTCACCAGGGTCGGAAGGGCCGTGTAGGCCTTCAGAGTCACCTTGGGTGATACGTACCAGTCGCGTGCCTGGGTGCTTGCGTTGCCCTCGTCCATGAACATCGAAAGGGAAGAAATAAACTTCTCATCGACCTTCGATTCGCGCAGGGGAGCGGGGTCACCGGTCAGCACCAGGTAGTTGATGGCCGCGTAGACAAAACCGATTGAATCGTACAGGCCCTGCATCGAGTTCTGCGCCGCGCTCTCGGGACGCTTGGGCACCGGCACGTTCTGCGCCGGGGCAGACTCCGTGGCCGCAACAAATTCGCCCTTGGACTCGAAGTGATCGAAGGTTACCTCACCGCTAAAATCGGTGCGAGCCGACGCGGAGGGAGTCACCACCGGCTCATCGGGGTCGGCCGACGCGGAGGGGTTGGAGCTACCACCGCAGGCGGCCAGCAGAGCACTCAGCGACACGCCCGCAACGCCAACACCGGCATACCGCAGGGCGGCTCGTCGGCTCAGACCGGACGCGGAACGGGGGGACTGCCCGGAGGCATGGGGGAAAAGTGCCACGGAGTACCTTTCGCGTGAAACTCTCGTACGAGAGGAGTGAAGGAGTGAGAGGAAAGCCCGTCGCCGACGGCGCGAGATGCCGGATGGCCGTACCGAATCGTCGTCGAACGAGACAGTCCTAAGTATAACGCGCACGCGCACCCGCGGCCGGGCACATCACCGACGCGCAGGGGGTGATATGCCGCCCATCGTAGGCTCGGGTCCGTCCACACTCCGACCCGTGTAACGTCGGTGGGGTGGCCGGGACTTGCGGACCGCTCACTCGTTCGTCCTCTCGGCGGGCTATCGAGCCGCCGGAGCCTCGGCCGCAGCGGGGTTGGCAGCGGCGGCATCGCCCGCGGGATGATCCGCGGCACCACCGGCGGTCGGAGCCGCGGGGTTCTGCTGAGTCGGGTTTTGCTGGGCCGGATTCTGCTGGGCGGGGGCCTCAGCGCTCTGCTGGCCGGCCGGAGCCGCGGGGGTTGCAACATTCTGCGCGGGGGCGTTCTGGGCACCACCGTTCTGGGCGCCGGTGTTAGCCGCGCCGTTCTGAGCGGCGCCACCCTGGCCGGCGGGGGCCGGCGCGTTCTGTGCACCACCGTTCTGGGCGCCGGTGTTAGCCGCGCCGTTCTGCGCGCCGGTATTCGCACCGCTTCGCGCGGAACCACCCGCGTTAGCGTTGGCGCCAGAACCGGCGTTGGAACCCGAACCGGTGTGAGCCGCCGCGGTGCTGTCATCGGTCACCGTCGGCGTGTAGGTCGAGGAGGGCTGCGGGCGCGAGGTATGCATCGGCTTAGGCGTCATCGACGGATCGTATTGCTGCGCCGAAATCACCGTCCAGCGCTTCGCCTCTTCGTCGTACTCGGCGTAGAGGGCCGTGATGTCCTGCGCCTCGGTGTTCTCCAGGGGCTTGGTCGTATTGGTGGCCTTTTCCACCACCAGACCGTGCTCCTGCGTCACCGAGCAGGCCCACGAGTACTTCGTGCCGCGCGTAACCGGCTGCTTCTCGGTCAGACGGTAGGTCCAGCCGCCGTCCACAAGCCAGTTCGTGCCCGGTGCGTAGAAGGCGCGTAGCTTCTCGAGCGAGGCGCGCTGCGGGGCGTTGTCGGGATGCACAACCTGCAGGGCCGGACCCGTGTCACCCGTGGTGCGCGCATAGTTCACGGCCGCCGCGAAGTACGCGAAGGTCGCGCGCAGGCCGCGAGCGTTCTTGTCGTACATGGTCTCATCCTCGATGGGAATCGGCACCGAGCTCGCCTTGGCATCCACCGAAGCCGGGCCCGCGGTCGGCTCAATCGTGTACACCTCGCCGGTGGTCGGGTCGGTGCTACTGATCGCGGAGGCGCCGTGGCCCGGAACGAACTTGGTCCACTTCAGCTCGCCGGAGAGGTTATCGTACGCGCCGGCAATCGTGGCGGAGGCGGTGGCGGAGGCGGTGGCCGTCGAAGTGTTCTTCGACCCGCAGGCGGCAAGCATCGCGCCCAGGGCTGCGGTGCCCGTGACGGCGAAGAAGCGGCGGCGGCTGTGAATCATGATGATCCCCTCGAACATGATGTGAAACGGAAGTATCGGTGGTGTGTTGTGAGGCCCGCACGCGATGCCCCCGTCGATGCTGAAGGAAGCACAGGCGCGAAGCCCGTATAGCCCTAAGCCTATAGAGTTCGCGCCCGGCACACAAATAAACCCCCACGTCCGTGCCCTATGTCACCTGCAACGGGAGGATTTACTTGGAGCCCTGAAGATATCGGGTGGCCTTCGCCGTGGCCTGCGCTGAGGGGGTCGCGTTAGGGGTTGGCTGAGTACTCGAACCGGTCGAGGGAGTGGCGATCGGGCTGGGGGAAGCCTGCGAATCCTCCAGCATCTGCCAACCCTCCTCGCCAAAGTACACGTAGACATCAGCCTGAGATTTGTGACCGTACACCTTGGTGAGAAGCTCGCGCTGAAGCGTCTCGTGATTGAAGAGGAACGCCGACTCATCCACCTTGAGCGTGGCCTTCCAACAGTACACGTCTGCCGTCGAAACGGGAACCGGCTGGGCGCTGTCCAGGTTGATGCACAGGGGAGCGTTGCTCTTCGACACGAGCCAACCGATGTTATAGCGGTAAATATCGCGGTACATGTTGGTCATGTGGTTGAACCGTTCCTGGCCGGGCAGATCCATGAAGGGTTCGGTGTTGCCGGTGAGGAACATGTAGTTCTGCGCGGCGCTCCAGTACTGCAGGAACGAGTGCAGACCCTCGACGCTACGCTCACCCAGCTCCTTGGGCTTGAGGGGACGGGGAACGTTGACGGCGCGGTGGCTGAGCGTTCCGGAGGAGAAGACACCCTCGCGTTCAAAATAGCGGTCGGGGAGAATCACGGGGCCGCGACCGTCCAACGCCGAAACCGGTAGCGGCTCGGCGCGACGAATACTGCGAGAAACGACGGCCGAGGTCGGGCTGGTCGAAGCGGTGGGCTCGGGTACCGAGTCGTCCGACGCTTTGCCGTTAGACCCCTTAATATCGGAAGAGGATGCGCCGCAGGCAGTTGCGAGTACGCTAAACGCCGCCCCGGAGGAGAGCGCCAGAAGGTGGCGGCGAGAGAGCGATTCGGGCATGCAGACCTTTCACAGTGAGAGTACATGGGCAGGTTGAGACCCCTCGGTTCGGCGGGCCGGTGAGAACCTCGTGGCGAACCGTAGGGGAACCGGGTATGCACCGAGCGGTCATAAACCGGTGCGCACCGTATGCGCGGGAAGGCGAACGCGGGAGTGAACCGCGACCCGACCCGAAAAGTAAATGCGTCGTGTCAGACGATTTTAGGGACTTTTTTGGGGCCCTCACGCGAGTATATGCCTCTCAGCGTAAAAAGTTATCAAATCTTTATTTTTCTCCTCTCAGTAGGGCGGGAGCGAACGAACCAATGTGTTCGGAACAACCCCTATAAAATTGCCCCCGCTGACCTCCATAACGGTGTGACGGCGCGGGCTGTGGGACAATAACGCTGTGACTACCACCGATTATGCGCAGCTTCAGGCAGTGCGCGAACTCCTCACTCGCATCCCCCTCTCATTGGACGTCGACCCCGAAGAAACCGGCCTTCCTCGGGAGGGGCACGGCGGCGCTCGCGAGGCCGCCTCCGCAACGATAGACACAGCCTCCGCCCGGGCCCTAATCGCCTCCATGGCCCGGCAGCTTGACGATTACATCCTGCCTCGCAGCGCCAGCATGGACAGCCCGCTCACCATCGTGGTCGGCGGCTCCACCGGCGCCGGCAAATCCACCCTGGTCAACACCCTGTTGGGCGAACCCCTCACCCAATCCGGCGCGATTCGACCCACCACCCGCCACCCCATACTCCTGCACCGCGCAGAAGACGAAGCGGCGCTGTCACCCGAACGCTTCCTGCCCACCCTGCCGCGCACCCGCGTGCAGAAGGGGGAGGGCCTGCCCGGTGCCGACCCGCTGGTTCCGCAGGCGCTCGTGCCCGTACCCACGGCGGCCCTGCCGCGCGGCATCGCGCTCATCGACGCGCCCGATATCGACTCGGTCTCCGAAGAAAACCGCACCCTGGCCAAGGAACTGCTCTCCGCCGCCGATCTGTGGCTCTTCGTCACCACCGCCAACCGCTACGCCGACGCCGTGCCCTGGGAACTGCTCCACGCGGCGGCCGCGCGCTCCATCGCAATCGCCGTGGTGCTCAACCGCGTTCCCGAAGGGGACGAAGAAGCCATCGAGACCGACCTGCGCCGCATGCTCCGCGAGGCCGGAATCGAGGCCGTGCTGATCCATACCGTGACCGAGCAGCCGCGCGACGATCGAGGGCTTATCAACCCCATCAGCCTGGCCCCGCTCACCCTGTGGATTCGCGAGCTCGGGGCCGACGCGCCCGCCCGCGTCGCCATCGCCCGCACGACGCTTGCAGGAACCGTCGAGACGCTCGCCCGGAACCTGCGCACCCTTGCCCTCGAGCAGGAGGGGCAGCAGGCCTCCCACCGCGCCCTGGCCCAGGTCGCCGCCGAAGAGTACGAAAAGGCCCTGGCCGGTATCGACGCGGCGCTCTCGGACGGCTCGCTACTGCGCGGCGAGGTGCTCTCTCGCTGGCACGACTTCGTGGGCACCGGCGAATTCTTCCGCTCCCTGGACAGCACCATCGGCCGCCTGCGCGACCGCGTGGGCTCGGCGCTGCGGGGCCAACCCGCCGCCGCGCAGAAGGTCGAGGACGCTCTCGAAAGCGGCATCTACGCCGTGGTCGTGGATGCGGCCTCCCGAGCCTCCGAAGGCACCCGCACCCGCTGGCGTTCGACCCGCGCCGGCCGCTCCCTGCTGCACCGGCTGGACGCGGCCCCCGCCCCGACCACCGGCGCCACGCCCGAGGAAGAGTTCTCGGCCGCCGTGGCCGCGGAAATCCGCCTCTGGCAGGCCTCGGTACTCGACATGATTCGCGAGGAGGGCGCCGGCAAGCGCCAGCGCGCCCGATTTCTTTCGCTGAGCGTCAACGCCGTGGCCGTGCTCATGATGGTCGCCGCGTTCAGCCTCACGGGAGGTCTCACCGGCGTGGAGGTCGGCATCGCCGGCGGTAGCGGCGTGGTCGGCGCCAAGCTCCTCGAATCCATCTTCGGCGAGGACGCCGTGCGCCGCATGGCCACCCGGGCCCGCACCGACCTGCTCGAACGCATGGGTGCCCTGCTGCGCGAGCACGGACGCCCCTTCACCGAATTGTTGGCGGAAACCGAACCCGAAGTGCCCGCCGAAACGGTCTGGGACGCGGCCCGCAGCGTGCAATCGCTTGCCGAGGCCATGACCGCCGAGAGCGCCTAGCCGCAGGAACCACCTCTTCCCGGCAAGTGGTTCTAGAGCTCCCAGCCAAAACCCACCAGACCTTCCAGAAAGCCCACTATGACCACCCACAACCCCCGAGGTGACCGCCCGAACCCGCCGGCGGAACCCCAGGCTCCCCGGGCCGTCTCAACCTTTGCCCGGGCCGTCGCGAGCCTCAACGACGCGCTGGACTACGGCCGCGACCGCCTCCCCGAATCCGTGGTGCTCGAAGCCTCCGAGGCCCTCGAACGCCTGAGCCGCCGCCGCGAGCTCTCCACCGAGCACACCATCATCGGCTTCTTCGGCGCGACCGGCAGCGGCAAATCCACGCTCTTCAACGCCGTGGCGGGGTACCCCATCGCCCGCTCGGCGCCCACGCGCCCCACGACCTCCGCGGTGCAGGCCGCCGTCTGGGGCGCCGAGGACAGCGACGAACTGCTGGACTGGCTGGGCATCGAGAACCATGTTTACCCCCAGAGCACGGAATTTATCCGGGACGTCGAGGGGCAGACGCAGCCCGCCCCCAACGCGGTGACCGAGCCGGCCCCGGGCCTCTTCAACCGCATCCGGCGCATGGTGGGCCGCGGCGAAACCCGCACCCGCACCGGCGGCCTAATTCTGCTGGACATGCCCGACTTCGATTCCGTCACCACCGCCAACCGCGAGCTTGCCGCCCGCATGATGCGCTACGTGGATGTGCTCGTCTGGGTTGTCGACCCCCAGAAGTACGCCGATGCGGTGATTCACAGCGAGTTCATGGTGCCGCTGGCCGCCTCCGGCGCGCAGACCCTCTGCGTTCTCAACCAGGCCGATAAGCTTGAGCCCTCCGAGGTGCCCGCCGTGCTGGCCTCCCTGACGCACCTGATGCAGGCCGAAGGTACCGACCGGCACCTGCTGGCTCCGCCCCTGGCCGTCTCGGCCCGAACCGGTGAGGGAATGGACGCGCTCCGCGATCTGCTGGCTCAGGTGGCCGCCGCGAAGAGTGCCTCGCTGCAGAGCACGGACGCCCAGCTGCACGCCATCGCCAACGATTTGCGCGCCTACGCCGGGGGAGAGGGGACGGTCCTGGCCGGAACCTACGCGCTGAACGCCGAGCGGGAGCTGACGCAGGCCTGCTACGATGCGAGCCCCGCCGCCCAGGTTTTGGAGGCGGCCACCGAGTCGTACCGCCGTGCGGCCCGCACCCGCACCGGCTGGATCGCCACGCGCTGGGTGGGACGCCTGAAGGCCGACCCCCTGCGCCGCCTTCATCTCGGAACCGGTTCCGAGGGAAAGAACGGCACAAAGAGCGACGCGAAGGGCGGGCGCGAGAAGGGTGCCGGGGTCTCGAACCCCGGGATGCTGGGCGGCTCCGCCCAGGATTTCGCGCCCGAGCTCGTGGCCCCCTCGCTGCCCCCGCTGAGCGCCGCGCAGAAGGCAAACATGGCCAACGCGGTGCGCCGCTACGGCTCGCGCATGGGACAGAACGTAGGCGAACCCTGGAAGCGCTCCCTCGGCGAGGCAGCCCTCTCGCGGGAGTCCGAGCTGCCGACCCTGATTGAGCGTGACATCGCGCGCATCGACTACACGCGCGGCCGCCAGCGTGCCCCGTGGACGGTCTTCAACGTGTTGCAGTGGCTGGCCCTGCTCAGCGCCCTGGTGGGCGTGGTCTGGCTGACCCTCATCGCGGGGCTGGGCTATCTGCAGATTCAGCTGCCGCCGCCTCCCGCCCCCGAGGGGTTCCCGGTGCCCCTGCCGACCCTGCTCGTCATCCTGGGCGTGCTGCTGGGCATTGCCGCCGCCGGACTGGGGCGGCTACTGACGGCCTGGGGTGCCCGACGCTACGCCCGCCGCCTGCGCGTCCGCCTGAACGCTGGGGTCGAGGAGGCGGTCCGCTCCTGCGTCATCGAGCCCGTGCGGGCGGAGGCTCAGCGCCTGCAGGCCTACCGTTCGGCGCTCGAGATCCGGCCCTAGCGGGATAGTCGGGACCTCTCAGGCCGGCGCCCATGCCAGGGGGTGCTGACTCGGAGCCCAGCGCTGGCACCCACCAGCCCAGCCCCGGCGCGCACCAGCCCGAATACAAATAGTCCCTCCCCACCGGAAAAGGTGGGGAGGGACTATTAGTCTGCACGACGCTGTTTCTGCGAGGTGCCGCTGAAACTAGCCGACCTCGTTGGGGTCGGCGGGGGTCTCCGCCTCGCTGTCAACGTGTTCGTGCGAGGCCGAAAGCTCGCGCAGGCCCTCGGTGATGGCATGCGCGGCCTTGAAGACCAGCTCGGGGTAGTTGCGGTTGGGCTGACGGGTCATGCGGTCGATCGGGCCCGAGATGGACACGGCCGCAATCACCTTGCCGCCGGGCGCGCGCACGGGGGCCGAAACCGAGGCGGTGCCGCGTTCGCGCTCGCCCACGGACTGTGCCCAGCCGATGCGGCGCACGGCCGCGAGCATGGCGGCGCTGAAGTGGGCGTCGCGCAGGCCCTCGACGATGCGGTTCTGGTCTTCCCACGCCAGCAGCACCTGTGCGGCGGAGCCGGCCTGCATGGACAGCTGGGTACCCAGGGGGATGGACTCGTGCATACCGGAGGGGCGGGGGGCGGTCGCGACGCATACGCGCCAATCGCCCTGACGGCGGTACAGCTGGGTGGACTCGTCGGCGTCGATGCTGAGCTGCTGCAGAATCGGGTTGGCCACGGTGGTGAGCTCGTCAGAGATCGTGGCGGAGGCCAGCTCGGTCAGGCGCGGGCCGAGCATGAAGCGGCCCTGCACGTCGCGGGCCACGAGGCGGTGGTGGGCCAGGGCCACGGCGAGGCGGTGCGCGGTGGGGCGTGCCAGGCCGGTGGCCTTGACGAGATCGCCCAGGGAGACGGGGCCGGCCTCGAGGCAGTCGAGGATGAGCGTGGCCTTGTCGAGCACACCCACGCCGGAGGAACCGTGGGAGTGTACCTCTACCACTTGCTCATCTGCGTTCATGTGCTCGGGCGGCTTGACGGGGTCGATGATCGGTGCGTTGTGTTGTGTGGATGCGTTGACGTGACGCATTCCGTGTGCGCTGAAACGTGATGCGGAAGGAGTCATTCCTTCATTCTATCTCAGAATATGAAAGATAACCCGGACTTTGTGGACTCATAGGTGTGCAGAGTCGAAGATTGAAGGACCGCCTTCGGTGTAAATTATGAATGTTTCATAATAAGTGTTTGTGTGGGTTTATCGCCGAAAATATGCGAAAATCCCCGCTCGATACCGGGAAAATTCGTGAATTTTTGATAGGTTCACGGATGAAGCCCACACAAAAACACGGGGTGTTCGGAGTGAGTTTCAGTCCATCTCACGGGCTAAGAACTCATGAAAATTTATGCGACACGCCGTAGGAAAATACTGGTTTAACGGTAGTTGCGGGTACATAATCCGCTCCCCACCTGCCGTTCCGGAAGTCCGAGCCCAAAAGCCCGAACCGCCTCTCGGCCATCGCGCCCCACACCGCAGCAACGCATCACAGCAGGAGAAACTATGACTAGCGAACAGAACGCACACCCCGCGGACGCTCGTCCGCGCACCCTCGCCGAAAAGGTCTGGGACGCCCACGTTGTCGTCCCCGGCGAAAACGGCAAGCCCGACCTGCTCTACATCGACCTGCAGCTTCTGCACGAGGTGACCTCGCCCCAGGCCTTCGAGGGCCTGCGCATCGAGAACCGCCCCCTGCGCCGTCTCGACCTGACCATCGCCACCGAGGATCACAACACCCCCACCGACAACATCTTCGGCACCATCGCCGACCTGACCAGCCGCACCCAGATTGAGACCCTGCGCCGCAACGCCAAGGAATTCGGCGTGCGCATCCACTCCCTCGGCGACGAGGAACAGGGCATCGTGCACGTGGTCGGCCCGCAGCTGGGTCTGACCATGCCCGGCATGACCATCGTCTGCGGTGACTCCCACACCTCCACCCACGGCGCGTTCGGTGCGCTGGCCTTCGGTATCGGCACCTCCGAGGTGGAGCACGTCATGGCCACCCAGACCCTGCCTCTAGCACGCTTCAAGACCATGGCCATCAACGTTGAGGGCACCCTCAAGCCCGGCGTGACCGCTAAGGACATCATCCTCGCCGTCATCGCGCAGATCGGTACCGGCGGCGGTCAGGGCTACGTGCTCGAGTACCGCGGTTCCGCCATCCGCTCCCTCTCCATGGAGGGCCGCATGACCATGTGCAATATGTCCATCGAGGCGGGTGCACGCGCCGGTATGGTCGCCCCCGACGAGACCACCTTCGAGTACATCAAGGGCCGCCCGCACGCCCCCAAGGGTGAAGAGTGGGACAAGGCCGTGGAGTACTGGAAGACCCTGCCCACCGACGAGGGTGCCGTCTTCGACAAGGAAATCTTCATCAACGCCGACGAGCTCGAGCCCTTTGTTACCTGGGGCACCAACCCCGGCCAGGGCGTGCCGCTGAGCCAGTCCGTGCCGTCCCCCGACGACTTTGAAGACGAGAACGACAAGGTTGCCGCAACCCGCGCCCTCGAGTACATGGGCCTGGAGGCAGGTACCCCCATGAAGGAAATCCCCGTGGACGTCGTCTTCCTGGGTTCCTGCACCAACTCCCGCATCGAGGACCTGCGCGCCGCGGCCGACATCGTGCGCGGCCGCACCATCGCCGAAAACGTGCGCATGATGGTCGTGCCCGGCTCCCAGAAGGTGCGCGCACAGGCCGAAGAAGAGGGTCTGGACAAGGTCTTCAAGGACTTCGGTGCCGATTGGCGATTCGCCGGCTGCTCCATGTGCCTGGGCATGAACCCCGACCAGCTGGCACCCGGCGAGCGCTGCGCCTCCACCTCGAACCGTAACTTTGAAGGACGCCAGGGCAAGGGCGGCCGCACCCACCTGGTCTCCCCGGTGGTCGCCGCCGCAACCGCCGTGCGCGGTACCCTGTCCGCACCGTCCGACGTTCTGGCGTAATACGCCACCGACGCTATAAAGGAGAGCCATTATGGAACCCATTATTAAGCACACCGGTATCGGCGTACCGCTGCGTTCTTCGAATGTTGATACCGACCAGATTATCCCCGCGGTCTACCTCAAGCGCGTGACCAAGACCGGCTTCGACGACGCGCTCTTCGCCAACTGGCGCAAGGACCCCGAGTTCATCCTGAACCAGGAGCCCTACAAGCACGGTAGCGTTCTGGTGGCCGGCCCCGACTTCGGCACCGGTTCCTCGCGTGAGCACGCCGTGTGGGCGCTGCGCGACTACGGTTTCAAGGTCGTTATCTCCGCTCGCTTTGCCGATATTTTCCGCGGTAACTCGGGCAAGCAGGGCCTGGTGACCGCTCAGGTCGCCCAGGATGACATCGAGCTGATTTGGAAGGCGCTGGAGCACGAGCCCGGCACCGAAATCACGGTCGACCTGGAGTCGAAGACCGTGACCGTGGGTGCGCTGGTCGTTCCCTTCGAGATTGACGACTACGTGCGCTGGCGCCTCATGGAGGGCCTGGACGACATCGGCCTGACCCTGCAGAACATTGACGCCATCGAGGCGTACGAGGCGAAGCGCCCCTCCTGGATGCCGCGCACCCAGGAGCTCTAAACGCCTTCACCTCGCTGCCGCGAGAGTACCGAATAGCTAAAAGCTCGGGGCGGTCACCGGAAAGGTGACCGCCCCGAGCTTTTGTCATGCGCGTGGAATACCGCGGAATAGCGTTAGGCGGCCTCTCCCGTGATGGGGGAAGCGAGGGATGCGTTCTCCGAGCAGTTGTACAGCTGCACCGAGCCGGGGGAGCGCACGCCCACCTGCGAGTTCGCGTTCTTTGCGGTGGACAGGCTGAAGTCGCTCACCAGCTCGTGGTTGATGTAGCTGCCGCCCGCGCCGCCGCCGCTGCTCATCGCGGTGACGGAGGTGATGGTGCCTCCCTCGTTGAACTGCACCTGGCGGCCGAAGACGTCGTCAAAGTAGGTGGCGGCCGTCCAGATGTTCAGAGCCGCGCCGCCGCCGCCGTATCCAGCGCCGCCACCCGAGGCGATGCTGGTCAGGCTGAACCTATCCTGATCGTGGGCGATGAGGGCACCAGAGCCGCCTCGACCCTTGTACCCGGAGGTAGCCTCGGAGCCTCCGGTGCCCTTGACGCCGGTGACCACGGAGTCGCCGTCGTAGCTGTAGTAGGGCGGGAACTCAACGTTCTCAAACCAGGGGGTCTTCATGTCCTTGAGGGTCAGCTGGCGATCGGCGCCGAGTACGCCGATGAGTGCCTCTCCGGTCGTGCCGGGTACGCCCGCGCGGCCCGGGGTGCCTCCGGTGACGCTGATGCGCAGGTCCATGTCTTCGTCCCAGGTGGTGACGGGGTGGAGAATCTGGTAGGGTCTCGCCATGAGCATGCCGCCCTGGCCGTCGTTATCCTGGCTCGCGTCGGCCCCGGCGTTGCCGCCGCCGATAGCGGTGCCGGCACCATCTGCGGCAATGCGCATGGCCGGGTTGAGCTGGTCATCGGGGGCTTCCGAAAAGACCGCGAAGTGGCTTGCGAGGGTCGCGAACTGCGCGCCGCCTCCGCCAGCGCCGGCCACGGCTACCACGGTGACGGTGCCGTTGCGGACCAGCTCGATAGCGGAGGAGCCGCCGCCGGAGGCTCCGTAGACGATGCCGGAGGTGCTTTCGGGGGTCTGCGCCTGGCCGATTTGCGTGCTGGAGCCGGTGGAGTCGCCGCCCGCCGCGTAACCGCCGCCGCCGAGTGCGGGGCGGGTGCCGGATGCGGCACCGACGCCGCCGTTGCCGGCCCAGACGCGCAGGATATCGCCCTCCGAGACCTTCAGGATGCCGCTGAGCTGGGCACCCGCGCCTCCGCCGATGAGGTAGGAGTTAGTCTCTTCGGCAAGGTACGAGGGGGTAAAGGAGGAGGTGGCTCCGCCTGCGCCGCCAATCAGATCGAAACGCACGCGGCCGGTGCCCTGCGGAACGATCCATTCGCTGTAGGCCCCCTTCACGTCGTCGTAGCCGGTGGCAGCGGGCTTGAGGGAGAGGGCGGGGGTACAGGCCTCGACGCTAGCTGCCCACGCCGGGATGGCGGAGCTTGCGAGAATGACGGGGGTGCTCCAGGCAGCTCCCCGAACGAGGTTGCGGCGCGACATCTTCGGCGATGCTACGGCTCGGGTGCCGGTGGTTCGGGAATCGGTGTGATGTGCGGTGTTTTGTGATGCGTGATTGTATTTCATGGGGTTCTTTCGGTGTGTAGCGCGCAGGTGCAGCTGCGCACGTTATTGTAGGGGCGAAACGCGAGTAAGGTTCAAGTTCCGGGTTATGTTCAGGGTTTTCGACGATATATTTAGCCCCAATCCCGTGTTTATTTGCGGTGTAATGAATTTTCAGGTATGTTAAATTATTTTTTCACGCGTTTCTCAAGTATTTTTCGGGGTGAGGCCTTGACCGCACCCATGCGCCTCAGAAACGTCAAGCGTCGAACCCGCGAGGTGGTATCCGCGCCGCCGAGCGCCACAATCTGTCTGGCGGGGCGGGGGAGCGAGGTTGGCGTAGCGTCGCGTATCAGAGGTGCACTCTCCGCATAGTGGGCCCACTACGGGGGAACGTCCTTCCTTGTTTGGAGCACCTTTACACTGGGGCTTAGAATAATGATGAATATATGCGCCCGTTTCACCTTCGCGCTCGAAGGCACGGCACGTACACAACGCTGGCGCAGTTACACACGGTTTTCCGGTTCGGGTCGCACCGACCGACGCTCCAAAGGATTTTTAATGACTGAGAACATCAGCAAGCTTCGCATCGAAGGTGGCACCCCGCTCGTCGGTGAGGTTCACGTACGCGGCGCCAAGAACCTGGTGCCCAAGGCGATGGTCGCAGCACTACACGGTTCGACCCCCTCGACCCTGCGCAACGTCCCCGACCTGAGCGACGTGGAGATCGTTACCACCCTGGTCGAACTGCACGGTGCGAAGGTTGACTATGATCCCGAGTCCGGTGTTCTCACCCTCAACCCCGCCCAGGACGCGACCACCGCGGCCAAAAACGCGGAGGAGATTCAGCTCTTCGGCGGTAACTCGCGTATTCCGATTCTGATGGTGGGCCCGCTGCTGCATACCCTGGGCACCGCGCGCATCCCCAACCTGGGCGGCTGCAAGATCGGTGACCGCCCCATCGACTACCACATGGCCGCGCTGCGTAAGTTCGGCGCCGTCGTCGAGAAGGACGACGAGACCGGCACCACCCTGATCGTGCCCGAAGAGGGCCTGAAGGGCGCCGAGATCGTGCTGAACTACCCCTCCGTGGGTGCCACCGAGCAGGTTCTGCTCACCGGCGTGCGCGCCAAGGGCAAGACCGTTCTGCGCAACGCCGCGATTGAGCCCGAGATTATTGACCTCATCGCCGTGCTGCAGAAGATGGGCGCCATCATCTTCATCAACGAGGACCGCACCATCGTCATCGAGGGCGTGGACGAGCTGACCGGCTACGACCACACCTCCCTGCCCGACCGCAACGAGTCCGCTTCCTGGGCCTCCGCGGCCCTGGCCACCGGCGGCGACATCTTCGTGCGCGGCGCGGCTCAGAAGGACATGACCGCGTTCCTGAACCAGTTCCGCAAGATGGGCGGCCTGTACGAGGTGACCAACGAGGGCATCCGCTTCACCCACCCCGCCCGCCGCACCCCCGGCGCAGAGCTCAAGCCCATCGTCTTTGAAACCAACGTGCACCCCGGCTTCATGACCGACTGGCAGCAGCCGCTCGTCGTGGCGCTGACCCAGGCTAAGGGTGCCTCCATCGTGCACGAGACCGTGTACGAGGAGCGCTTCGGCTTTACCAACGCCCTCAAGCAGATGGGCGCCGACATTGTGGTGATGCGCGATTGCGTGGGCGGCGCACCCTGCCGTTTCGAGGGTAAGGGCTACGGCCACTCCGCCATCATCTCCGGCCCCACCCCGCTGACCGGTGCCGACATCGAAGTTCCCGATCTGCGCGGCGGCTTCTCCCACATCATCGCGGCGCTGACCGCCAAGGGTACCTCCCACGTGAGCGGTGTTGAGCTGATTGCCCGCGGCTATGAGAACTTTGAGCAGAAGCTCAAGAACCTGGGTGCAAACTTTGAGGTGCTCGAGCGCAAGGCCTCCAAGGCCCCCAAGCCGGACGCCGCCATCGTCGTGGTGGAGCCCGAGGAAGTTGAGGTTCAGGGCTAATGAGCGGGCAGCAGGGAAAGAAGGCACTGCCGGAAATTGAACCCACCGCCTACGGCGATGCGCTCTACAAGGTGCTCGGTAACGCAGCGCGCGGGGTGTATAAGCTCATCGCGCGCGTCGAAATTACCGGCCGCGAGAACCTGCCGAAGAATGGCGGGTACATCATCGTTGCCAACCACACGACCGAGCTTGACCCGGTCACCGTGGCTTTCCCCGCGTTCGTCAACGGCGCCCTGCCGCGCTTCTTGGCGAAGGACTCGCTCTTCCGCGCCCCCGTGCTCGGCTACATTATGCGCAAGCTCGCGCACATCCCCGTGGTGCGCGGCTCGGTGGATGCCCGCAAGTCACTGATTACCGCTCGCAAGGTCGTGGAGGCCGGCGGCGCCGTCGTGATTTTCCCCGAGGGCACAACCACCCACGACCCGCAGCTGTGGCCCATGCAGGCCCGCACCGGCGCGGCTCGTCTGGCCCTGTCCACCGGCGCGCCCGTCTACCCGGTGGCGCACTGGGGCGACGAACAGATCCTCGGCTACGTGGATGAGCCCGGCGAGGACGGTCGCGTGAAGGAAAAGCGCAAGGTTTCGCTCTTCCCCCGCAAGACCGTGCGAGTAAAGGTCGGACCGGCCCTCGACATCGCCTCCCTCGTGGCCGACCCCAGCCCGGAGGCGAAGCACACCCGCACCGAGTTGGGCGTGGTCACCGACGCGATGCTGGACGCCATCACCGCCGAACTTGAGGAAATCCGCGGAGAGAAGGCCCCCGAGGGACGCTGGAACCCGCGCACCAAGCGCCGCGAAGCCCCCGGCGCCCCCTCGGGTCCGGTCGGCGGCGCCCTCGGCGAACCGGACGCGAAGTAGACCTTCGCCCCGGCCGCCCGCGCGATTCCGGCTCGCACCCTCCCCTTACCAGCCACACCAATGCCCGCACCCCGCATCCGTGGGGAAGCGCGAGAGAGACAGGTTCCCATGAGCTTCTTTGGACGAACCCCGGCACCGAGCCCCGAGTTCACCCTCTCACCCACCGTGGAATCCATTGCGATTCTCGGCGCGGGTAGCTGGGGCACGGCCTTCGCCAAGATCGCGGCGGACGCCGCTCGCGAGCGCGGCGACGACACCCGCGTGACCCTCATCGGTCGCGACGAGCAGGCCATGGCCGAGTGCGAACGCACCCGCGAGAACTCCCGCTACTTCCCGGGCATTAAGCTCCCCGACAACCTGCACTTCACCGCGGACGCGCCCTCGGCGCTGACCGGGGCGGACCTGGTGGTCCTGGCTCTGCCGGCACAGGTTTTGCGCTCGCAGTTGCAGAACTACGCCCGCTTCATCGAGTCGGATGCGCTGCTGGTCTCCTTGGCCAAGGGCCTGGAAACCGGCACAGGTCTGCGCATGTCGCAGGTCATTACCGAGGAACTGGAGGAGGCCCTCGCGATGCGCGGCGCGGATGTGCGCGCGATCGGCCACATTCCGCACCGCGTGTGCGTGCTCTCGGGACCGAACCTGGCGACCGAGATTATGGGGGAGGAGCCCACGGCATCCGTCGTGGCGGCCCGTACCCTGCCCGTGGCCGAGGCCGTGGCCCGGGCCATTGCCTGCGGCTACTTCCGCCCCTACACCAACACGGACGTGGTCGGCACCGAAATCGGCGGCCTGGTCAAGAACGTGATTGCCCTCTGCGTGGGTATCTGCGAGGGCCGCAACTACGGCGATAATTCGAAGGCCTCCATCATGACGCGCGGCCTGGCGGAGATTACCCGCCTGGCGGTGGCGCTGGGTGGCGAGGCCTCGACCATGAGCGGACTGGCCGGCATGGGCGACCTGATCGCCACCTGCTCCTCACCACTGTCCCGTAACCACACGGCCGGCCGCCTGCTGGCCGAGGGGGTTGCCCCCGACCGTCTGCACGAGCACATGAGTCAGACGGCCGAGTCGATTAAGTCGGCTCCCGTGGTGGCCGAGCTGGCTCGCCGCCACGGCGTGGAAATGCCTATCGTGGAGGCCGTGGTGGCGGTGCTTTCGGGCCGCATCAGCATTGAGGACCTCGCCCCGAAGCTGCTGGGCCGCCGCCTCAAGCACGAGGGGCACTAGGGGCCGACCGGGGCGGGGGTCGCGTTGCGATCCGGGCCCCGAGGCTGCCGGTCTACCCGGCTCCTTGCGCGCGGGCCCTCCGCGCGGACATACTAGAAAAAGATTTGCATCCAACGACGGATACCGTTGCGAACCCCGAACGTACGATGGTCGGGTGAGTCGCGGCGGTATTCGCGCGTTTGACGCTCAAACCCATGGCGTTCCAACCGACGCTCACCGTTCTGCCCTTCCGCCCGCGGTAAGGGGAACACCGACTAGGAGAAACACATGACCGAGAAGAAGACCGTCGCCCTGCTGTGCGGTGGCCGCTCCTCCGAGCACCCGATTTCGCTCATTACCGCTGCCGGCGTTCTGGGCGCTATTGACCGCACCGCCTACGACGTCATCACTATCGGTATTACCCGTGACGGCCGCTGGTACCTGACCGACGAGCAGCAGCTTGCCGAGCTGACTGCTGGCACTCGCGGTACCGCAGAGTTCCCCGAGGGTACCCAGCAGGTGTTCCTGCCGATGGGCGCCGGCGATTCCCGCCTGACCCTGGTGGATGCTGAGGGTAACGTTACCCGCACCGCACCGGTGGACGTTGTGTTCCCGCTGCTGCACGGCCCCTTCGGTGAGGACGGCACCGTGCAGGGCCTGCTGGAAATGGCTGACCTGCACTATGTGGGTTGCGGTGTGACCGCATCCGCTGTGGGCATGGATAAGCACTTCATGAAGGTTGCTTTCGAGTCCGCTGGCCTGGAGGTCGGCCCCTACGAGGTTGTCACCAACCGCCAGTGGGAGCACGAGGACCGCGAGCAGATTCTGGAGCGCGTGCTGAAGCTGGGCTTCCCCATGTTCGTGAAGCCGACCCGCGCAGGTTCTTCCTTCGGTATTACCAAGGTGGATTCGGTGGAGGAGCTCGTGCCCGCCATCGAGGAGGCTCGCCGCCACGACCCGAAGATTATCATCGAGGCGGGTATTGTGGGCCGCGAGATTGAATGCGCCGTGCTCGACGGCCACCACGGCGAGATGCCCCGCGCATCCTACCCCGGCGAGATCGAGGTTGTGGACCAGGACCACGGCTTCTACGATTTCGAGGCGAAGTACGTCTCTGAGTCTTCCGCTGTGACCGTGTGCCCGGCAAACCTGCCGCAGGATGTGCAGGATCGTCTGCGTGAGCTGGCTGTGAAGGCGTTCCTGGCGCTGGACGGTGAGGGTCTGTCTCGTGCGGACTTCTTCTACACCGAGGATGGCCGCCTGGTCATCAACGAGGTGAACACCATGCCCGGCTTCACCCCGATTTCGATGTACAAGACCATGTGGGAGAACACCGGCATTTCCTACACCGACCTGATTAGCGAACTGCTGACCCTGGCGATGGAACGACCCTTGGGTCTGCGCTAGTTTCTGCATTAGCCGGGGCGCCGTACTCTGTCTTCCGTACGGTGCCCCGGCGTGTGTGCACTCTCTCGGCGTCGTCGCGCCCCACCGGCCGAGCCGCAGGGGGGATTCTCAAGAATATATGAGAGACATTCTAATTTCTCTGGTGTGAAAAATCACTTGACGGTTATACTTTTAGGATGCCTTTGCGATTTATCGAGTAAAAGTGCATACCGATTAGGGGTAATGCAAATTTTCTCACAAGTGAATGTAGCGCCCGCAAAGGGTAATAAACCCGAATAGGCGGTCGTAAAAATTCATGACAAGCCCGAAGACATACCCAAAAGCGATAAGATAGACGGGAAAGAATCCGCTAATTCGGTAGAATAACTGATGGTATTCCGTCGCTCGCTGATGGGATACCTATTCACTCACGAAATATCAGAAAGTCAAGGACAACCTTTTGGGAAAACGAAACCGTAAGGTGGTCTCTGCGAGTCTGGCGACAGCACTGGTTGCTTCCGGAAGCCCCTTTGTAGCCTCGTTTGCGCAGGATATACAGGATGCCGCCCAGGTACCGGTGCACCCCGAAAACGCTGCAGACCAAACCCTAGACCCCGCCGTTGACGAACATTCGCAGACGGCAGTTCCTACCCTAGCTACGGTGAGTGCATGGCCTACCACCGAAGCTACTTCCTCCGCGACGGCCGATGCTGAGGCATCCCCTCGCGTTACTTCTGATGCCCAGCCGACCCCGTCCGAGAGTGCTGAGCCGACCAAGGAGGCCGCTCCGGCACCTTCTGAGAGTGCGGACCCCACCCCTGAGCCGTCGAAGAGTGCCGAGCCGACCCCGGAACCGTCGAAGACTGCTGAGCCCACCCCGGAACCGTCGAAGACTGCTGAGCCCACCCCGGAACCGTCGAAGACTGCCGAGCCGACCCCGGAACCGTCGAAGACTGCCGAGCCCACCCCCGAGCCTTCTAAGAGCGCCGAGCCGACCCCGGAACCGTCGAAGACTGCTGAGCCGACCCCGGAGCCGTCCAAGGATGTAACTCCGGAGCCGTCGAAGACTGCCGAGCCCACTCCGGAGCCCTCTAAGAGCGCCGAGCCGACCCCTGAGCCCTCCAAGGATGTGACTCCGGAGCCTACTCAGGATCCGACCCCCGAACCGACTCAGGATCCGACCCCCGAGCCGACTCCGGAACCCACTCAGGACCCCACCCCCGAGCCGACCCAGGACCCCATCCCTGAACCGATTCCGGAACCCTCCAAGGACCCGACCCCTGAACCGACTCAGGATCCCGTCCCCGAGCCGTCCAAGGAACCCACGAGGGACGCAGACCCGAACCCGGTTAAGGACCCCACTCAGGAACCTAAGCAACAGCCGGTTGTCCCCGCGCCCAATCCGGAGCCCACGAAGAACGTTTCCCAGGATCCGGTGGTTCCCGTTATCCCCGTGATTTCTGACGAACCCAGGGATAACACCCCGAACCAACCGGTGGCTCCTCCGGAGACAGAGCCCGTGGCGCCGGCGCCCTCGGTGGACCGTGAGGTTATTGCGCCGACCAGGCGTCAAGAGGACACCGTCATCTCCATCGAGGTGGTGCGCCCGAGCACTTCGTCGGCATCGAGCGAGTCCGCAAAGCCGACCCCGATTGGTGACACCGATGAGGATCCGTTGCCCTCCGGCTCCACCACGCTGGGACGCATCGCGGCGAACAATGGTTCGCAGGATTCCATCCCCGGTGCAGCCGATTGGGTGGCCGGTTACCTTTCGCGTAATAAGTCCGAGGATGACCGAACTGCAGAGGCCAGCCCCTCGAAGTCGCCCAGCTCGGCGGCAGCATCGAAGTCGCCCAGCTCCTCCGCGTCCGCTACCGCCAGCCGCTCCGCCAAGAGCGTGACCAAGGCCGACGGCGCGAACGCCTCGCAGGAGCAGGCCGTGAAGAATGCCGACGCGGACGACTCGGGCCTGTCCGGCATCGCGCCGCTGATTCTCTTCTCGCTCATCGGCATCGTGCTGATTGCCCTGGCAATCCGCTACTTCAGCCAGGGAAGCTAAGACTCCCGAACGGGTAGAGACCAGGCTGTCATTCTCCCTAGTGAGAAAAGCGGCCGCGAGCTAACGCGTAGCGCAGAATACGCGATAATTAAGGGTGTGAATCCTCAAACATCTAGTGAAACGCGGGACCATCCCACGCGCGAGACGCCTCTCGCGCAGCTGGGAGAGTCCCGCGTTCTGCGCGCCTTCATGCCCATTATCGAGGCGCATAACGAACGAGTGACCGATGCACTCCGCGCATCGGGGCGCACCGAAGCGCTCGAGGTGGGACCCGGAGACGACTGCGCCGTGCTGACCCCCTCGACCGAGCGGACCGTGGTCACCACCGATACCCTCGTGCAAAACCAAGACTTTATGGACCCCTGGCTCGGGGGCTTCGACGGAACCCGTAGCGGCGGGTACGAGGTCGGCCGCAAATCGGCCACGCAAAACCTGGCCGACGTCGCCGCCATGGGCGCGCGGCCCGTGAGCCTCTTCGCATCCCTGAGCCTGCCGGGTGAAACCCCCTACGGCTGGGTCGAGGACTTCGCCCGGGGACTCGTGGACGGCGTGCGCGCCTGCGGAGCCGAGGACTGCACAATCGCCGGGGGCGACATGGGTGCCTCCGGCGAGATTTCGGTAACCGTCACCGCCCTGGGCCGCATCGACCGGCCCGTGCTGCGCTCCGGCGCGCAGGCGGGTGACACGCTCGCGCTGGCCGGGCGTACCGGCTGGGCCGACGCCGGGTTGCGGCTGCTCCTCAACCCGCTATCCCGCCCCGCCATGGTGCTGCTGAAGGGCATCGCGAACGGCGGGCTGTCCCACGATCCGCTCCCCGAAATTCCCCTGTCCGAGGGGCTTTTGGACCTCATCGGAACCCTGAATAGCGCCGAAGCTGCCGAAATGCTCGAGGCCTGCGAACGTGCCATTGATGCGCAGATGCGCCCGGTCAGCCCGGTGCCCCTGGGCGAGGCGGCGCGCGATGCGGGCGCGAACGCCATGCTGGACGTTTCCGATGGGCTCGTCAAGGATTCGGGCCGGATCGCCCGCGCATCCGGCGTGCAGATTCACCTGGACGAGGCCGCCGTGGATGCGCTTGCCGCGCCCCTGCTGCCCGTGGCCCGTCTGCTGCTGACCATCGTCGAACACAACGAGGGGGCCGAGAGTCCCGCCTCCCTGGCCAGGGCCTTCGTGCTCGGCGGGGGAGAGGATCACGGCTTGCTGGCGACCTTCCCCGCGGAGGTGCCCGAGGGCTTTACGATCCTGGGCTCGTGCCGCGTGGACCGCGCGGGCCGAGCCCACAGTGCGGATCCCCTGGCCGGTGGGCACTACGGTGCGGGGCATCGCGGGTCGCTCGCGGCCGGTGCCGTGCTCATGAACGGCGTGCCCCTGAGCGAGCTGGGCTGGGAACACTACGGGGCCTAGCGCGAGCCGGGACCCGCGGGTTCTCGGGTTCTATGGAAAATACCGTACATTTAATCGAAAATTCTATTAGAATAGAAATACGAAGCAGGGGTGGGGTAAGGGCGCGAAGACTGCGCCCACCCGCCGACCTGCGAATTACCGCAATTAGCCGTGGCGCGGGCCAGCCCTGGCGCGCGCGTGGGCTCGCGGAAACACCAGAAACCGGAACCGCAGGAGGGGAGCATGAGGACAGAACGTGAAGACTCTCGGAGCACCCGGCCCGCCGGAACCCGCGGAGACGCTCGTCCCGGGGGTCTTTCTGAGGGGCCGAATAGCGCTTCTGCACCGACCGACCCCGAGCGCAATGATTCACTGCGCGAGGCCCGCGAGGTGTACCGCCGCGCCTGCATGCGAGCCTACAGGTTCGGCATCGCCTGGTCCGCGAGCGCCCGCGCGGTGGTGGACCACTACCGCGAACCCCTCAACGAGCTCAACGGCTTTCCCGTGCCCGACCACGACACCGGGTCGAACCTGGCCCACACCCTGCGCACGCTCACCGAGGAATTCGACCGGGGCATGGAGGAACTCCTCTTCGAGGACCCCGCTGACCGCGAGGACGTGCCCGGGCTGGCCCACCTGTGGGTGCGCCTGGGCGGAATCTACGAGCGCGCCATCGTGAGCGCCTCGCGGATGGCCCGCGGCAACTCCGGAACGCTGCTCTGCGCCTGGGGCCTGGAAGCCGTGCGCAGCTACTGGGGCCTGCCCGGCAACCTTGCCCAGGAGCTGGGCCCGGAGGCTGAGAAACTGCCCCTGCTGAGCGCCCTCGCCCGAGATGAGGAGCGGGTGCGCGCGGCTCACGCGGCCGCTTCGGGAAGCGGAGACCTCGAGGCGCCCCGCGGTTTTGACTACGCGGTGGCCGAGGCCCGCGCCATGGCCTGCGCCGCCGAGCGCGTGCGCGCAAGCGTGGGGGAGCAGATGGTGCCCTCAACGATGCTTTCCGTCATGGTGGAGCTGGCCAGCCTGGGGCTGTACTACCCCGAGGGGGAGAACGCCCCCGAGAAACCCGCGCACGGCGCTGATGAACCCGAAGCTGGCGAGCCCGAAGCTAGCGGGGCGGATGGTGCCAAGGCGGAGGATGCCGAGGGCGCAGAAACCCCTCTGAACCGCGCCCGCCGCGCCGCCATGCTGAGGGCCCTGGAACGCACCGCCGAGCATCCGCCCGCACCGCACCTGGCCGGAAGTGTGGACGCCGGCGCCCTTGGCTTTTACCTGGCCGTCGTGCACGCCAACCCGCGGTGGGAGGGTGCAACCCTGAGCGAGGAGGAGGTCCGGAGTATGCTGACCCCCGCCTCCGCGGCACCCGCACAGGTTGCTCCCGCCCCGGGCGCGGAGACTCCCGCAGAGGAGGGGGAGAGTGGCTGGGAGCTCATGGGTACCCTGCGCTGCGAACCCCTCGCGATGGCTCAGCTGCGTCTCGAGCTGGAGGGCATGGGCGATAGCCTGCTCATCACCCCGCTGGATATGGCCGCAGGCCTCTGGGCCGTGCACGTGCACGTGCCCGAGGTGGAACCGGCACGCCGGATCGTGACCTCCTACGGGGAGTGGTCGGACGAGCGCATCTCCTCGCTCGCGGACGGGCACCACGCGGAGAGCTGCAGATGAGCCCACGCCGCACCCCAAAGCACAGCCCCGAACAGGAGGCCCTGGACCTGGGCATTTTCGGGGCTGAGCCTGCCGCGCCCGTCGAACCCACCGATCCTGTTGTGCCCGCCGAGAAGGCTGAACCCGTTGCGCTCGCCGAACCTCACAAGAGGGAACGCGGGGTGCCCCTCCTCAGCGACGAACAGCTGCGCACCACGGCCGAGCTGACCGTCCGCGACCTTGCCGCCTTCGCCCGCGGCGAGGCGAGCCGCGAGGAGTTGAGCAAACGGGCCGCGCGTCGAACCAGCGCACCCTACCGTAAAGCGCTCAGGGCGCTCAAACATTCGCTGGGCCCCGCCGCACACGCCATGACCGACGATGCGCTCTACGAGCTCGTGGATATCGCGCTGGCCGTCCGGCAGACGGCTCAGCCGGAGACGAATCAGCCGGAGACGAATCAGCCGGAGGAATCTACCCCGAAGAAGCCGGTACGGAAGGCACCCGCCCGAAAGAAACCGGCGCAGAAAGAACTAGCTCAGAAAGCCTCCGCGAAGAAGGCCCCGGCTGAACGGAAGGCCCCGGCTGAACGGAAAGCTGCGGTTGAACGGAAGGCCCCGGCTGAGAAATCGACCTCCGCATCAGTTGCCGCGGAGGCCAAAAGTCGTGCCCTGGCGCGCTACGCCGCCGAGGACAGCCTCGAGAACACGCCCCTCAAAAAGTACCTGCCCGCCCCCAGCGCCAAGGCCATCGCCACGCACCTGGGAATCACCACGGTCGGCCAGATGCTCGAATACTTCCCGCGCAAGTACCTGCCGCGCGGTGAGCTCAGCTCCTTCGCCGAACTCGTTGAGGGGCAGGACGTCACCATCATCGCGCGCGTGGTGCACGTGAGCACCCGCACCATGGCGGCCCGCCGCGGCAAAATCACCGAGGTGACCATCACCGACCGGCTCGCCGACTCCTCCGCGCACGAGGAGAGCGGCTTCGGCGGCATCGGGCCCGTGTCCGTGACCCCCGGCCGCGCCAACGCCTCCGCCCCGGGCACCTCCTCCCGGGGGGCATCCGGGCTGGGTCTGCGCTGGCAGGCAACCGGCCAGCACAACCCGCGCATCGACTCCCTCGCCGCGCCCGCATCCTACACGGGCTACGCCGACTCCTACGGGCAGGACGACTTTACCCAGAACCGTCCCGAGCAGGGCGGCCTCTTTGGCGTGCCCGCACCCGCGCCGCTCATCGGCGCGCAGATGAAGCTTTCCTTCTTCAACGCCTGGACCGCCGCCCGCGAAATTCGCGAGGGCGAAACCATGATGTTCTCCGGTAAGGTCGGCATCTACCGCGGCGAGTACACGCTCACCAACCCGCACTACGCCCTGCTCTCGAAGGACGCCTCCGGCTCCGAGATGAACGAGGCCGCCACCGCCCCCGTGCCCGTCTACCGGGCCCCCGCCAAGCTACCCACCGACCGCATCGCCGGGTACATGGAGCAGCTGCTGGAGAAGGTCCCGCTCAAGGAGCTCGAGGACCCGGTGCCCTACGCGATTCGTCGCGCCCGCAAGGTGCCCTCCCTTGCCTGGACCTACCGCGCCCTGCACACTCCCGACACCGAGGACACGTGGCGTGCCGCCCAGGCGCAGATGCGTTACCGTGAGGCCTTTGTGCTGCAGAGCGCCCTGGCGCGCCTGCACTCGGCCCGAGCAGCGCACCGCACGCAGGCCCGGCCACCCATCAAAGACGGCCTAGCGGATCGCCTGCTCGAGGTGCTGCCCTATGAACTGACCGAGGGACAGCGGAAGGTGGGGGAGGAAATCTCCGCCGACCTCGCGAGCGAATCACCCATGAACCGCCTGCTGCAGGGCGACGTGGGCTCCGGCAAAACCGTGGTGGCACTGCGTGCCATGTTGCAGGTGGCCGATGCGGGTGGCCAATCTGCGATGCTCGCCCCGACCGAGGTGCTCGCCGAACAGCACCTGCGTTCGGTACTGGACATCCTGGGGGACATGGCCGCGCCCGAGGACTCTGACGCTGATGATTCAGCCGAGGGAAGCCCCGCGGGGAGCGGAGAGGAACCCGGCCGCGTGCGCGTGCGCCTGCTGACCGCCTCCATGGGCACCCGCGCCAAGCGCCAGGTGCTGAAGGAGCTCGCCGACGGCACCGCGCAGATTGTGATTGGTACGCACGCCCTGCTCTCCGACGACGTGCGCTTCAACGACCTGGGCCTGGTCGTGGTGGACGAGCAGCACCGCTTCGGCGTGGAGCAGCGTGACGGCCTGCGCGGCCCCGACGGCGCCCTGCCGCACCGGCTGGTCATGACCGCGACGCCCATTCCGCGCACCGTCGCCATGACGGTGTTCGGCGACCTGGACGTGTCCGTGCTGGACACCCTGCCCGCCGGCCGCCAGAAGATTTCGACCCACGTGGTGCCCCTCGCCGAGAAGCCCGCCTGGGCCTCCCGCCTATGGCAGCGCGCCCGAGAAGAAATCGACGCGGGGCACCAGGTGTACGTCGTCGTACCCAAAATCGGTGATGACGGCGACGGCCTGGAGGAGGGCGCCGCGTTCTTCGGTGCCTCCGTCCCGACCGTTGCAGGCACCCCCGGCCTGGGCGGTCGGGCCAGCAGCGACGGCAAGGTGCAGCTGACCTCCGTGGCCTCCATGCACGCCTACCTGAGCGCCGAGGATTCCCTCGTCGGCGTACGCATCGGCACCCTGCACGGCCGCATGGACCCGGCGGAGAAGACCGCCGTCATGACTGCCTTCGAGCGCGGCGAGATTGACCTGCTCATCAGCACCACCGTCATCGAGGTGGGCGTGAACGTCCCGAACGCCACGCTCATGATTATCATGGACGCGGACCGCTTCGGCATCTCGGGTCTGCACCAGCTGCGCGGTCGTGTGGGCCGTGGCGGCTACGCGGGCACCTGCCTGCTGGTCACCCGCCAGGAGGAGGGCGGCGTCTCCCGCGAGCGTCTGGATGCGGTCGCCTCCACCACGGACGGCTTTGAGCTCTCACGCATCGACCTGGCCCAGCGCCGCGAGGGTGATATTCTGGGTGCTGCGCAGTCCGGCTCGAAGAGCACCCTGCGCTTTCTGCGGGCGCTCGCCGATGCCGACATCATCGAGAGGGCCCGAGAGGACGCCCGCTCGGTGGTTGAGAAGGACCCGACGCTGGCTAAGCACCCGTCGCTGGCCCGCACGATTGACCGTGCCCTGGACGCTGACCGCGAGGCCTTCCTCGGCAGGGGATAGGTGCTCGGGGAATGGGGAGCACACTCTGCCCACTGTTCGCTAAAACCGTGCCCGCCCAAACCGTAACTGCACCACACCGCCGTTACCTAGTTAGTCAACTACTTCAGAGGAGAGACCCTATGAGCCGTATTATTTCCGGCGCTGCCGGAGGCGTTCGCCTTGCCTCGGTTCCGGGGGATAATACTCGCCCCACCACCGACCGGGTGAAAGAATCCCTCTTCTCCAAGCTGGAGAGCTACGACCTGCTGCGCGGCGCCCGCGTGCTGGATGCCTTTGGTGGCTCCGGCGCGCTGGGATGCGAGGCGCTCTCTCGCGGTGCGGCCTCCGTGACCCTGCTGGACACCTACCCCAAGGCGGTTGCGGTGATTCGTCGCAACGTCGAGGCGGTGCAGAAGGCGATGGGCGGCAAAGCTGCCGGTTCTGTGGCTCGCGTGCAGCAGTCTCAGGCGCTGAGCTACGTGCAGGCCGCATCGGGCCCGTGGGACCTGGTGTTCGTTGACCCGCCCTACGCCATGCCGAACGAGCAGGTGCGCGAGCTCATGCGGGCGCTGACCCCCAAGCTCGCCCCGGGTGCCGTGGTGGTGGTGGAACGCTCCTCGCGCGATGCGGAACCCGAGTGGGGCGGCGAGCTGCACTGCTTCTCGACCCGCCAGCACGGCGAGACGGTGCTCTACTACGTTGAGCCCGAAGAGCCGGCCGACGGAGACGATCCCGCCGACGACTCTGCCGACGAAACAACCCCTCACCACTTCGACACCGCGGAGGTTACCGAATGATTGCCCTGTGCCCCGGATCCTTCGACCCCGTGCACCACGGTCACCTGGAAATCATTGCCCGGGCCGCCGAGCTCTTCGATGAAGTCATCGTGGGCGTGGCCCATAACAGCGCCAAGAAGTACCGCTTCTCCCTCGAGGAGCGCGTGCGGCTCGTGGAGGAGTCCCTGCGCGAGCTCGGCATTGAGGGCGTGAGCGTGGAACCGATTCCGCCGGGCGTGCTGCTGGCCGAGTACGCGGCCGAGCGCGGCGCAAAGGTGCTGGTCAAGGGCCTGCGTTCGGCCACGGACTACAGCTACGAGGCTCCCATGGCGAGCATGAATCGTCACCTGGCGCGCGTGGAGACCGTGTTCCTGGCGGGTGAGGACCGCTACGGGGCGGTGTCCTCGACCATTATTCGCGAGGTGGCTTCGCTGGGCGGTGACGTGACCCCCTTCGTGCCGGAGGCGGTCGCCCGCGCCCTGAAAAACGCCTAATCAACCTGGGTACGCACCCACCCGACACGCCCGACCACGCACACGGCGCAGCAAACTGTACCGCCGACCGGGTGCTTAACTATCTCTGAAGTAGCCCCGACCGGCCGGTTAAGCGCCGCGCGGCGCCTCATTAAGGGGATATTTAAGAGGTGAGCGCCACTTAAAGAGATTTAAAAGGCGCTTAA
>ERZ1674245.72-NODE-72-length-35064-cov-9.937730_pt1 | contig 35064 bp, 30 predicted proteins | sample MGYA00581205_ERZ1674245 | MGnify/ENA primary metagenome ERZ1674245 (study PRJEB41354, sample SAMEA4873314) | human saliva metagenome | biome: human-associated habitat [ENVO:00009003]; feature: mouth environment [ENVO:08000002]; material: saliva material... | reverse complement strand
AAGCCGCATAACGGCTACCATTTAAAGCGTCCAAGTTTCGGGGCGCAGTTCAAAACGGGCCGACAAGCGGGGCATAAGCTTAAACGCTTTAGATGGGGCTGGTGGTGTAAACCACGGTCCCCCACGGGCTGGTAACCGTCACGCGGTAAATCACCTTGGCACTAATGCGCTTGGGGAAAGTAGCCGGCAGACGCGAAGGCCAGAACAGGTCAAAGGTAACCGCACTGGCGCCGTCGTTAGGCGAAGTGAAGTTCTGGTTGAGCTGCAAGGTCAAATCCCACTTAGTGCGGCCATTAGCGCCCTTAGAGCGCACCCCAAACCAGTGATTACCATCCGAAGTGGAGCGAGTACCCTGCACCACTGAATACCAGCCCTGGTCACGCATAACTAGCGAAGGCCAAGCCGGGTTAGCAGCCGTGCCGCGAGTGTAACGCGTACCCCTGGGCACATCCTCCTGGCTGATACGTGCCACATCAGCGTACTCATCCGAACCGGGAGATGAAGTATCGCCAATGTTTTCAATCACCACATGGATCTGCTGGCCCTTACCAACCTGCTCGTAGTAGCCACTCTTGCTAGCCGGAGCCGGGGTTAGCTTGCCAGTACCCTTCTGGGCTGAACCTAGCGTAGAAGCCGCCGTGGCATTAGTCACCACCAGCGTATTTGAGCCAGTTTTAGTGGCGGTGGGGTAAATAATCCACGGCTGGTAGTGCTTATCGGTACCGGTAGTTTTACCCTGACCAACATCAGAGAAAGTGTTAGACCACAGCACGGCCACCACCTGGCCAGCCTGCTTATCAGCAGAAACCGCCAGAGCCGGGGCCGCTGAGGTAGCAATCAAAGCCGGCGCACTCCAAAGCGCCGCGCGCGTTACATTACGGCGTGAAACCTGCATATGAACCTTTAGGGTTGATGGGAACTTAAACCTTACGAGCAGGCCGTTTAGGGGGATGACCTAGCTATGAAGGGCGCCTTAAGCGCTAACCGAGATAGTTTATACCGTTCCTTAAGCCGTGAGACAATAGGCCCATGGCTTACCGCGATATCCGTATTATTGGAGACCCCGTACTACGCACTGAATGCGACTGGATCACTGACATCAACGACACTGTTAAGCAGCTCGTTGAAGATCTACTAGAAACCGTTGACGATGAAGGCCGCGCCGGCCTGGCCGCTAACCAGATTGGTGTGGGGCTGCGTGCTTTCTCTTGGAACATCGACGGCGAAATCGGTTACGTCCTCAACCCCAAGCTAGTGGAAGTTTCCAAGGACGAGTACCAGGACGGCGACGAAGGCTGCCTGTCCGTGCCCGGCCTATGGTTCCCCACCGAGCGCGCCTGGTATGCCCGCGTGGAGGGCATCGACCTGGACGGCAAGCCGGTAGTGGTTGAGGGTGAAGAGCTCATGGCCCGCTGCTTGCAGCACGAAACCGACCACCTCGAAGGCAAGCTTTACATTGACCGCCTAGAGCGCAAGTACCGCGTGCAGGCCATGCGTCAGCTGCGCGAAAAGGGCCTATAAAAGAGCCGGTAAACCCCAATAACCCTAACGGTCATGGTGGAAAAGCTGGCGACGCTGCGTTTCCAGCTCCACGATCTGCGTAAACACTTGGCGATATTCAGGATCGTCCAGGGCCATACGGCGCTGGCGTGAGCGCAGATCGGCCAAACGGCGGTTAAAAGACATCTCCCCTGCCGAGCGCAGCACCCCGGCACCATAGTTGATCTGCCCAGCGACGTCGTCGTTTTTAGCAGAAACCGGCAGGGGGGCCACCGCCAACTCAGTGAGCAAAGAATCAATTATTTGCGGGGTGAACTCGCGTACCTGCGCGCCCCACTGTTGCAGGGCTTGGCGCTCGCGTTCAGCCTCAGGTAGGCCCGGGTGAGCGGCGCTAATTTCGCGGGCAATTTCGGTGTATTTGGCGTAGCCGCCGGCAGCCATGATGGCGTCAAACACGGCGCGGTAGCTGGGTAGGTCAAATAGTTCCCGGGTCCAGTTATCTACCCCGGCTTGGGCGGCCAGTTGGGGCAGTTGCAGGGCTACCTCTAGGGTTTGGCGTTGTAGGCGCAGTAGCGGGTCTGCTTCTATGGCCCGACGTCGCGCCTCACTAGCGCTGGCAGCTTCCGTCGCCCCGGGGACGCCAGCGCGTTCACCATTGGGCCCTATCCCGCGCCGCCCAGCGGCGCGCACGGCTCCAGCTACTTCAGCCTCACGCATCCCCAACCAGCCGGCCAAGGAGCGAGTGTATTCACTGCGCAGGGCGCGGTCACGGATCCCAGCCACCACCGGGGCGGCGGCGCGCAAACCGTTAACCCGCCCTTCAGCGGTTGCGAGATCAACGTTTTTAAGGGCGTTGCGGATAACGAACTCAAACAGGGGCTTGCGCCCGGCCACCAGGGCTTTAACTGCCTCATCGCCGCGCGCTAGGCGCAGCTCGCACGGGTCCATACCGCCTTGAGAGACAGCCACGAAAGTTTGGGCAGCAAAGTGCTGGTCTTCACCAAAGGCACGCAGGGCAGCTTTTTGCCCGGCGGCGTCGCCGTCGAAGGTGAAAACTACTTCCCCACCCCGGGCCCCACCAGAGCGCAGCAGTACCCCGGCGGCGGGGTCAGCCGAGTCACCAATCAGGCGCCGGGCAATGCGCACGTGACCTTCCCCAAATGCGGTGCCGCAGGTGGCCACAGCGGTCTCCACCCCGGCCAGCTGGGCGGCCATCACGTCTGTGTAGCCTTCAACCACCACTATCTGGTGAGTGGAGGCGATAGCTTTTTTAGCCAGGTCTAGCCCGTAAAGCACCTGGTTTTTCTTGTATAGAACAGTTTCGGGAGTGTTTAGGTATTTGGGACCTTCATCATCGTCATAGAGTTTGCGGGCCCCAAAGCCCACGGTGACCCCGGTAATGTCGCGGATAGGCCAGATCAGGCGGCCTCTAAAGCGGTCATAGACGCCGCGTTTACCGGGCGTACACAGGCCTGAGTCGGTTAGTTCAGCTTCGGTGTAGCCCAGTGAGCGCAGGTGGCGGGCCAGGTTGTCCCAGCCTTTAGGGGCGTAGCCGACCCCGAAACGCTCAGCCGCCTGGCGGTCAAAGGCGCGCTGACCTAAAAATTGGCGGGCGGCGGCGGCTTCTGGACTGGTTAGTTGACTGCGGTAGAAGGCTTCAGCGGCGCGATTAGCAGCCACTAGACGCTGTCTGGTGCCGGGTTCAATGGCGTTAGTGGGGGTGCTGCCTTCCTCATAGCGCAGACTCACCCCGGTTTGGGCAGCTAGTTGCTCAACTGCCTCAGCGAAGGTCAGGTGGTTGATTTTCTCAACGAAAGTGATTACGTCTCCACCTTCACCGCAACCAAAGCAGTGGAAAAAACCGGCCTGCGGGCGCACATGGAAGGAGGGGGTCTTCTCGTCGTGGAAAGGACACAGCCCTTTTAGCGAGCCCACCCCGGCACTTTTGAGCGTGACGTGCTGGCCCACGATCTCTTCAATGTTTGCCCGTGAGCGGACCTCATCAATGTCTTCACGTAGGATCTTGCCAGCCACGGGCCCATACTATCGGGTTTTAGCTAGCCTGATTTTTAACTTCCCTGGCGGGTTAAATCTGGCTAAACCAGCCGCAGTAACGCGCATGCCAGGCCCGCGCCGAGTTATCGGTCAGTGAGGCGAGTTGATCCACAATTACGCGCTTGCGGGCACTGTCGCTGGTGTCAGCTCGCCAGTCAGCGCGAAATACCGGGTCAAGTAGCTTTTCGCCGCCTTCTTCCATGGCCTGGGCCAGGTCAAAAAGGATGGTGCGCTGACGCAGATAATCTGCCTCATGTTCGCGCGGCGCCATTACGTAGCGCACGGCGGCGCCTTTAAGGATCATGATTTCGGCTTGAATTTCGCGCGGCACCACCAGATCAGCGGCGTAGCGGGTAAGCGCCCCGGCCCCGTAGCATTGGCGCGTGGCCAGCACGGTGGCATCTACAAAGCGACCAATGAGCTGGGAGCTCATGGTTTTAAGGGCGGCTTGGTCAACGCGTGAATGGTCGTAGCTAGACAGCCAGTAGGAGCTGTTGCGCAGGCGATGCCAAGCCTGGCCCAGCTCATCGGCGCTAAAGTCAGGGTGATACCAGGAAAGTGTGGAGTTAATTAATCCCTCCAGCTCACTGTCTTTATCTGCCCCCACCGGATCCATAGCCCCTAAGCTGATGGCATCTTCCACGTCATGCACTGAGTAGGCGATGTCATCTGAAAGATCCATGATTTGGGCTTCAATGCAGCGTTTGAATGTGGGGGCACCTTGACGCATCCAGGCCGCGATATCGGCGTCGTCGCTATAAAAGCAGTATTTGCGGGCGCTTTTACCTTCTTCTCCCCCGGGCCCGGCGCCTTTAGCCCAAGGATATTTGGCGGTAGCGTCCAGGCTGGCGCGGGTCAGGTTTAGCCCTAAGCTGCGTCCATCGGGGGCAATCACTTTGGGCTCTAGGCGGGTAAGTAGCCGCAAAGTTTGGGCGTTGCCTTCAAATCCGCCAATGTCGGCGGCAATTATGTCTAAGGCTTTTTCGCCGTTGTGACCATAGGCGGGGTGGCCCAGATCGTGGCTGAGGCAGGCGGTATCAACCACGTCAGGGTCGCAGCCCAGCTCACCGGCTAGGGCGCGGCCTACCTGGGCTACTTCCAGCGAGTGGGTTAGGCGGGTGCGCACGAAATCGTCACTGGTAGGGCCAAGCACCTGGGTTTTAGCACCCAGACGGCGCAGCCCTGAAGAGTGCAGCACGCGCGCACGGTCACGCTCAAAGGCGGTGCGCTCAGCCGACTTGCTGGCTTCAGGCAGGTAACGCTCACAATCATGCGACCTATAAGCACCAGTTATAAATTCCATAAGTTTCCCTTTTTAGCGCGACCAAGCCTGTGCTAGACGCTGTCCAATTTGCTCAAGTCCCTGGGCTACCTGCTCACCACTAGCCTGCCACCAGGGGGTATCTAGCACCTCATCAAGCGTGTGCAGGCGGGTTATGCCAGCTTCAGCCAGCTCGCTGCGCCCCAAAGTGCCTTGCCCTAGCAGCGCCACCACCGGCACCCCATGCTCAAGCCCGGCTTGTCCCACAGTTTCTAGGGGGCTGCCCGCGACGACGTCGAAGGCCTGCCCATAGCCGGTAACTAACAGTTGCGCTTGGCTCGCTAGCTGCACCAAGCCGGTGGCCTGGGCGTAATAGTTGCCAGCCAAAACCAAATTAGCTCCCAGGGCCGCCAAAATTAGGCTCGCGCCACCAAGGGCGCCACTACCCCAAGCGCTGGGCGTTAAACGCGGGCCTTGAGCTAGCAGCTGGCGCCTATGGGCTGGGCGAGCCGCCTCCAATTGGCGCAGGCATTGGGCGCTAGCGGCTCCCGCGCGCCGATCAATTTCCTGTACCTTGACAGCGTCTAGGTCCGTTAGCGCGCTCAGGTTAGCCCCGGCCCCGCTTAAACCAGACAGGGCCATGGCGTCACTTAAAGCCACAATCAGCTGGTAGGGCGTGGTTAGCCGCCAAGCCGCCTGCGCCCCACCCAGGGCTTGCAAAAACCCGGCGCCGCCGTCGTGAATAGCGCTGCGAGCTGCCCCCACCACCACGGTTGAGCCCGCCGGAAGCTGCTCTAAAGCCTGCTTAAAAGCAAGCCCTAAAGCAAAAGTGGAGCCGCTAGCAGCCTGAAGGCCGGCCTGGTGAGTATCAGCTGGCAGTGGGCTCAGGCGCGCTAGATCAACGTAATGCTGGCCTTGGGCGGCTACCACCGGCCCATAGAGGCCAGATTCCACCGCCATGTCGGGCTGGCCGGCCAGATCAAGGCGGTCGCCTGGGCGCTTAGATAGCCAGCCCCGAGCCAAACAATCAGCTACCCAAGCGGCACTATAAGAGCCTGCAACCAGGGGCACTCCCCCGGGCTCGTAAGCATACGAGCCCGGGGCTAGTACTACGCGCATAGCTCAGTCTTCAAGCGCGCCACCTAGTCGCGCCAGTAGCAGAGCCTGAGCCAACACAATATTTTCCAGCTCCCCTAGGTGCATGGATTCGTTAGCGCTGTGAGCGCGCGAGTCGGGGTCTTCAATGCCGGTCACTAGCACCTGGGCCTGCGGGAATACTTCGCGCAGGTCAGAGATGAAGGGAATCGAACCACCCTGACCGATCTTTACCGCACCGGTCTGCCAGGAAGCAGCCAGGGACTCCATAGCGTCCACGGTAGCTTCGCTGTCGCCGTCGGCCTTGAAAGGCTGACCCAGCTCACGGTTAGAAACCGTCACCTGAGCCCCAAAAGGAGCGTGCTCAAGCAGGTGAGCCTCTAGCGCGGCGTGGGCTTCACGCGGGTCCTGACCAGGGGCGATACGCATAGAGATGCGGGCGCTGGCGCTGGGGGTGAGGGTGTTGGAAGACTGGGCGATTGAGGGGGTGTCAATGCCAATCACAGTGATGGAGGGCTTAGTCCACACGCGAGCGGTTAGATCGCCGGTGCCCATCAGCTGCACGCCTTCAAGTAGGCCAGCATCAGCGCGGAAATCTTCCTCAGGGTAGAAGGGGAAGTCCGGGTCTGCCTGGCTCTGGCTGACCAGGCCCTTAACGGCCACGTCGCCGGCCTCATCATGCAGCGAAGCCAGTAGGCGGATCAGGGTGGTGGTGGCGTCAGGAACCGGCCCACCAAACTGGCCCGAGTGTAGCCCGTGGTCCAAGGTGGTGACGGTGACGTCGCTTTGTACCACGCCACGTAGCGAGGTGGTCAGGGCGGGCGTGCCCACCTTCCAGTTGGAAGAGTCAGCCACCACGATCACATCGGCTTCTAGACGCTCACGGTAGGTGTTTAGGAAGTTAACGAATGAGGGGCTACCAACTTCTTCTTCACCCTCAATGTAAACGGTGACGCTTACCGGCAGTTCACCTAGGGCCTTAAGGGCCCGCAGCGACTCAACGTGGGTGATTACGCCGGCGCCGTCGTCAGCAGTGCCGCGCCCGTAGAGACGGTCCCCGCGACGCTCAGCCTTGAAGGGGTCGGCCTGGTCCCAACCGGCCTGGCCTGTTGCTGGCTGTACGTCGTGGTGGGCGTATAGCAGTACGCGGGGGGCTCCGGCGGGTCCGTCGAAGTGGGCGACGACGGCGTCCTGGCCCTTTGCGCCGCTTTCGGTGGGTGCAGAAAGGATCTCCACCTGGCCGCCTAGCTGCTCAAATAGGCTTGCCACGTGCTCAGCGCTGCGACGCACCTGGGCTAGGTCATGGCCGGCAAAAGCCACGGAAGGGATGGCTACCAGCTCGGTTAGTTCATCAATAATCTCCGGCATAGCCTGCGAAATTTGCTTGCGGAGTGCTTCAGTTGTTGCCATAACTTCAGGGTATCGCGTCAAGCGGCTAATCTAAGCATGTGAAGTGGTTTAAGAAGTCCGAGCCGGAGCCTGAAAAAAGCACCCCGGCGGTAGAAGCCAAGCCCGTGCGTGGCCGGGGCCCCAAGGGACACCCTACCCCCAAACGTAGCCAGTCTGAGGCCCGCAACCTCAGGCCCTTAGTTCCTGCTGACCGCAAAGCTGCGGATAAGGCTTCTCGTGAGCAAAAACGCGCCGAACAGCAGCACGCCTATGAGCGCATGATGGCCGGCGACGAACGCTATTTCCGCACCCGTGACCGAGGCCCACTAGCAGCCTATATTCGCGACTACATCGACGCGCGTTACTCCATTGGCGAGATTTTTGTGCCGCTATCTTTCGCGATCCTGATTGCCCTGCTAGTGATCGGCCAGGGCGGCACCCGCGCCACCATGACTTCTTTTGTGGTGCTGATGTCTATTTACATCATGTTCGTGCTGGCGATCATTGATGCCCTGGTGGTTTGGTTCATTGTGCGCCACAAGCTAGCCAAGAAGTACCCGGACAAGCACCTGCCTTGGAGCTATGTGTTCTATGTCTTTGGCCGCTGCTTCCAGTTCCGCTCTTGGCGTCAGCCCAAGCCGCGTGTAAAGCGCCGCCAGTTCCCCAAGTAAATCGACTTATAAAACTGCGTGAGGCCCGCTTAAAGCGGGCCTCACGTTTTTTAGTTGCAACCAGCGCCTGCCAGCAGCCGCCAGGGGGCAGCTAGCTTCCTGGCAAACGCCACAGCAAGCGCCACGGCAGGCGCCGTCGCGCTAAACCAGCAGCTGCGCCGGCGCTAGGGCACTTATGCTTAGGCGCTCAGGGCGCGGTTGATGCGTCCAGGCCAAGCCGGGCCGCCATAAATGAAAGCGCTGTAGGCCTGCAGCAGGTTAGCCCCCGCCGCCAGCATGTCGCGGCCATCTTGAATGGAGGAAATTCCACCCACCCCAATAATGGTGGGCTCAGGGCCTAGCTTTTCGCGCAGGCGGCGTACCACCGCCAGGGCGCGTGGACGCAGCGGGGCGCCAGACAGGCCCCCCTCCCCCAGGTTGTGGGCAATCGTGGTGTTAGTAGCCACCACGCCGTCGAGCTTAAGCTCAAGGACCAACGCGGCTACGGCGTCGATGTCCTCATCAGCCAAATCGGGGGCGATCTTAACGAACAGCGGCACGTGACGGCCGGCTGCCTTATCAGCCGCCTGGCCCACAGCGGTGAGGATGGGACGCAAGCTATCTACGCTTTGCAGGTTACGCAGCCCCGGGGTGTTGGGGCTGGAGACGTTAACCACCAGGTAGTCGGCCCAACGCGCCACAGCCCGCGCAGAGTAAACATAGTCAGCTACCGCATCTTCCAGCGGCGTCACCTTAGTTTTACCAATATTGGCACCCACAATAATGGAGCGGCCACGCTTAGTGGAGCGCAGTTTACGCAGCGTAGCTGCCGCCTCATCGGCGCCGGAGTTGTTAAAGCCCATCTTGTTACGCACTGCGCGCACATCCGGGTAGCGCCACAGTCGCGGCGCCTCATTGCCTGGCTGGGCCTTAGCGGTAAACGTACCTACCTCAACAAAACCAAAGCCCAGCATGTCCATGCCGGCAACGGTTTTGCCTTCCTTATCCATACCCGCAGCTAGGCCCAGCACCCCGGGCACGGGCCGGGCAAAGGGGCCGCTAATAGTGGGACGACGACGCCCGGGCAGGTAACCCCAAGTGCCACGCAAAAGGTCAGATACTAGCGGCACGGCTGCAGCTACCTGCAAGCCTTTGATAGTTAGGTCGTGGATTTTTTCCGGATCAGTGTGGGTTAAGACGCTTTTATAGAGCAGGTTATAAAGCACGTGTTCAGGCTACCGCAAAGCTAAGCGAGTCTGTAGATGTGTGGGAAGCTATGACTATGACGCAAACTCTCATCATCGCGCTGAGCGCCCTGGCTATCATCGCGTTATCTGAACCTTTAAGCGAGAAACTGCGCCTGGCTACGCCCGTCATCTTGTTGGTGGTTGGGGGCGCTTTAAGTTTTCTGCCTCAGTTTGCCGGATTTGAAGTGGATCCGGATTTAATTATTGAAGTAATTTTGCCGCCGCTGCTGTTTGCTACTGCAGTTAATACCCCGGTGCAGGATTTTCGCCGTAACCTAAGCGCAATCACTTCGCTGGCTTTTTTGCTGGTGATTGCTTCTACGGTGGCGCTGGGCTTTGTTCTTAATGCCATCATACCGGGCCTGGGATTGCCAATTGGTATGGCCATGGGTGCGGTTATGAGCCCCACGGATGCCGTGGCCACCACTATCGTTAAAAGCCAGGGTGTGCAGCGGCGTATTGTCACAATTTTGGAGGGTGAAGGTCTAATTAACGACGCCTCCGCACTGGTGCTGTTGCGTAGTGCGTTAGGGGCTGTGGCCGGCTCAGTTAGCCTGCTGAGCATAACCCAGTCACTGGTGTGGTCAGTTGTGGGCGCACTGGTAGTGGGCATGATCGTGGGACACTTGACGCTCTGGCTGCGCTCACACATTGGGGACGCCCGGGCGGCCACGATTTTGAGTTTCATTGTGCCTTTTGCGGCTTCTATCCCCGCTGAAGAGATACACTCTTCCGGCCTGGTGGCAGCGGTGGTGGCCGGGCTGGTTACCTCCTACCACCACGACAATAAACTCAGCCCCGCCCAGCGCATGATCTCAAATAACTCGTGGCAAACCTTTGGGTTAATTTTTGAGTCTTTAGTGTTCTTGCTGATGGGCTTGCAGCTGAACAATATTTTGAGCTCATTTAAAGATTCCGGCTATGCAGTTTCACTGGCTTTTAAAGCTGCAATTATTTCTCTGCTAGTGGTTACTTTAATGCGTGTAATAGTGGTTTTTGCTACCACCTATTACACGCGTTTACGTGCCCGAAATCTGATTTCTAAGCGCGCCCAGTTTGACTCTTGGGAACTGATTCTTGATGAGGTCGACGACGGACAGCTGCCTGAGGGGTTACCTTACGGCCCGCAGTTGCCAAACTTGGTGCGCCGGCGCACCCCCACTTCTCAGCAGCGTTTAGAGCGGATTCGTATGCGTTTGGATCGACGCCGCGCGGATATGCAGTATTATGAGGAAGCTCACCTGGGCTACCGTGAGGGTCTGACTATGGTGTGGGCTGGTATGCGTGGGGCTATTACTTTGGCTGCGGCGCAAACTTTCCCACTGTCGACGCCGAACCGTAATTTCTTGATGTTTACCGCCTTTTTAGTGGCGGCTATTTCGCTGATTATTCAAGGCGGCACTCTGGCGGCTTTTATTCGCTGGATTAAGCCTGACAGCGCTGGCGGCTATGCCCCAGATGAACTTGACGCTGTCTACCAGCTTATTGAGGTAGCTAAGGAAAGCGTGGACATGCCCGAGGAGCTAACACGGATTATTGGTCCCTGTGACTCCCACACGGTTGCCGCCAAGCTACGTAAATGGAATGCGCACCGCATTGAGGATCCGCTGGTGGCCTTGGAAGTGCGTATTTTGATGTGCAAATACCAGCTTGAAGTGCATCGCGCTGAACGCGAGGCCTTAGTTGAGCAAAACCGCAAGGGCACAATTACTTCTGACGTTTATCGCCTTACTTTGAAGCTAATTGATGGCTCTGAAATGCGCGTTGAAACTCAGCTAAATATGGCCCAAGGCGGCATGAACCGAATCCTTGAGGATGAGGAAAACAGCCTGGCTGAAGACAACCGCTCCGACGACTAATTAGTTAGCGTTTGACTGTCCTGCCAGGGTTCGGTAGGCGCTTATCGACTGAGTTAGTAGAACCTGTCGTACGTTTACGACCTAACTCAGCTAAAACATCAGCCTTTGCGTGCAGTTGTTTTCCAGCCTGAACAGGTTGCTTGATAGACGACTTTTCCTGCATCAGTACAGGCTCTATGCGCGGAATTGAAATTACCTCAAAAACTGGCACAAGCAAATCAGGCACTGGTTTATACGATCCAAGATCTGGCCCCGATAACATACTAGCTTGATTCCATTGCTGTGGTGAAACACGTTTGAAGTCAAAAGTGAATTGTGACTGTTGCGCAACATGTTCCATAAATACTTTAGAACTGCGCCCATTTCCTTCTCTAAATGGATGGGCTTGATTTATGTATGCAAATACCTCAGCACTGACTTGTGCAAAATCGCTATGATTAAGACTACTCCAGTCGATTTCTTGGATAAGTTGCTTTGCGTCACCCAAATATCTATCTATTTGCCCCGCATGAACGTCAGCGAAAGAGGATACACCTTTGAAAATATTGACACAGCGATATTGACCAGCCCATTCATATACATCCTGAAATAAATAGCTATGGATCGCACATAGGTGCACAGCATCATAGGTGTGAGGTATATAAACTTTACCACTCACGAGCTCATAGTAATTTATATCAGTTTCTGTGTACTCCAATCGCGCCAATATTTCAGCATTACGTTCACCATAAAGATTGCGCAGTGTGCCTTGCCTAGTAGCTGTGTCATAAGTTTCTGGATAGAAGTAGGATTCCCAAGTCTTATAACGCATATGACTCCCCACTATCTAGGCTGTGCCACGCCTGGCAGCGGCATGAGCCCGGCGGCGATATTCGTCTTTATCAATCGCCCCGCGCACATAGTCAGTCAGATTTTCTACGTCTTCACGCGTATGCTGCACGCCTTCATGCCAACTAGCAGCCAAAGCTTGCATGACAGCCCTGTGCTGAGCCTGATCAAGCTGGGCAAACAGCTCTGGCCAACGCTTATCAAGATCAAGTGTTTCAGCCATTACGTCCCCTTCCCTTAACTTGCCCATCATTTTAGATCCTTAATACAAACTACGAGTGGCTTTCCTGAAACTACAAAGGGGCATTTAGCATTTCGCTAAACGCCCCTAATTGCTTGGCTCAGGCTTATACGTTAAAGCCTAAAGCTCGTAGCTGTTCGCGCCCTTCAGGGGTGATCTTGTCCGGACCCCACGGCGGCAGCCACACCCACTGCACCCGTACGTCGTCGGAAAGGTGATCTAGCACCTGGCGGGCCTGCTCCTCAATCACATCGGTGAGCGGGCAGGCGGCCGAGGTCAGTGTCATGTCCAGGGTGATCTCGTTGCTAGAACCAATCTCCACCCCGTAAAGCAGACCCAAATCCACCACGTTAATGCCCAGCTCCGGGTCAATCACGTCACGCAGGCACTCTTCGACGTCGGCCACGTCAAAGCTGCCCGGCTCAGCGCGCGGGGCAAAAGCGTTATCAGCCGCTAGTCGGGCTGCACTTTGGCCATCAAGCTGAGCCTGGGAGGCGGCCTTAACCTCCTCCTGACTAGCCACACGCGGGGTGTAGCTAGCAGCCATAGGGTTGTCGCTCATCTACTAACTCCTTTATTCGTCACAGTGAGCAGCACTGGCACTGCCACTAGCAACCTGGTTTTCGCCGTTAACTACTGCTTTAGCTACCGCGTCTTTTAAAGCCATCCAGCCCAGCAGGGCGCACTTAACCCGGTTGGGGTATTTAGACACGCCCTCGAAAGCTGCGCCGTCGTCAAGCGCATCCAAAACCGCGTCATCCACCCCCTGACCGCGCGAATGCATCAGGGCGTCAAAGTCTTCCTCTAGTTCACGCACCTGCTCTAGGTTTTTACCCACCACCAGATCGTTCATCACGGAGATGGAGGCCTGCGAAATTGAGCAGCCGCTACCCTGCCAACCCAGCTCGGCCAAGGTCTGGCCCTCTAGGCGCACCTGTAGCTGCACCTCATCGCCGCAGGTGGGGTTGACCTGGAAAGAGTCACCCTGGGGTGCCTCTAATAGGCCCTGGCCGTGGCGTTCACGCGAGTGGTCGAGGATAACTTGCTGGTAAAGCTGATCTAGTTCATTCATAAGCGGCCTAGCGGTTGAAATACTTACGTACGTTTTGTAGCGCGTCGAGGAATTGACGCACGTCTGCGGGCGTGGAGTATACCCCCAGCGAGACGCGGGCGGAGGCGCGCAGCCCGAAGTGGGCGTGGATTGGCTGGGCGCAGTGGTGACCGGTGCGTACCGCCACCCCGCTGGCATCTAGCACCTGGCCGACGTCGTGAGGGTGTACCCCCTGCACTTCAAAGGCCACTACCCCCAGGCGCTGAGTGGTGTTGGCGGGGCCCAGTAGGCGCACGCCTTCAACCTGGTTCATGCCTTCAAGTAGCTGGCCGGTGAGCTCATGCTCGTTAAGCATGGAACGCGACAGGTCAAGTTCACGCAGATAATCGACGGCGCTGTGCCAGCCGGCGGCCTGCGCAAGCGGCTGGGTGCCAGCCTCAAACCGGGCCGGCGGGGCCATATAGGTGGAGTGCTCCATATCCACCAGCTCAATCATGGAGCCACCGCTGAGCACCGGGGGCAGGCTGTAAAGCAGCTCCTCGGTGGCCACCAACGCCCCAATACCGGTGGGGCCCAGCATCTTGTGGGATGACAGGCAGATCGCATCCACTCCGGCGCTAGCCAGCTGGGCGAAAGAAAGCGGCAGGTGAGCACTGGACTGGCAGGTGTCTAGCACCACCACGGGCTTGCGTTCCTGGGCGCGCACCGCCGCCAAAATGGGTTCCAGGTCAGTGATTGCGCCGGTTACGTTAGAAACGTGGGTTAGCGCCACCACGCGGGTGCGGCTGTTAATAGCCTGGGCCAGCAGCGCCGGGTTAGTGTCAATGCGCCCGTCAGGGGTTAGTTCCAGCCAGCGTAGCTTCGCCCCGGTGCGTTGGGCCAGGATCTGCCAGGGCACCAGGTTGGCGTGGTGTTCGGCGGGGGTTACTAGGATTTCGTCGACGGCGCCCAGGTTTAGATCCAGCGGCCCGTCACCTCCCGCTACGCCTTGGGAGGCGTTACCGATGCCCAGCGCCACCAGGTTAATGGCTTCCGTGGCGTTTTTGGTAAATACCAGCTGCTGGGGACGGGCATCTACAAAGCTGGCCACTGCGGCGCGGGCGTCATCCCAGGCGGCGGTGGCGCGGTCAGCCAGTTCATAGGTGGAGCGGCCTGCCGCCCCGTTGGAGCGCTCATAGAATTCGGTGACGGTGTCAATGACGCAGTTAGGTTTTTGGCTGGTGGCAGCGCTGTCCAGGTAGGCTAGGCGGCCACCATCACGGGCCGGGGTAGCCAGGGTTGGAAAATCGGCCACAATAGCTGCCAGCTCTGACTGGCTAAGCGCCACAGTGTCGTGGGCGGCGATACCAATTCCAGTTAATTGCGTCATGAGGATTCTTAACTTCTTAGGTCTATGCCCGCCGTAGCTTTAGGCTACGGCGGGCCGGTTATTTTGCGTATTTCTTAGCCGGTGGCGGCGTGGTTGGATAGCCCAGTTGGCCTATCCAACCACGCCAGCTAGGGGCTTTGTGCCCTCGCGCTGGCTAAGCAGCTAGTAGGTTACTTCAAGAAGCGGTCGTAGCCTTCTTCTTCAAGACGGTCGGCCAGCTCGGGGCCACCTTGCTCAGCTACGCGGCCGTTAACAAACACGTGTACGTAGTCAGGCTTGATGTAGCGCAGAATACGGGTGTAGTGGGTGATCAGCAGGAAGCCGGCCTCGGACTCGCCATGTAGGCGGTTGACGCCCTCAGAAACGATACGTAGCGCGTCAACGTCCAGACCAGAGTCGGTTTCGTCAAGCACGGCAAAGCGCGGGCGCAGCAGTTCCATCTGCAAGATTTCAAAGCGCTTCTTCTCACCACCGGAGAAGCCGGCGTTCACGTCACGCTGGGCGAAGGCGGGGTCCATGCGTAGGCGCTCCATGGCGGCGTTAACTTCACTGATCCACTGGCGGACCTTGGGGGCCTGGCCGTCCATGGCGGTCTTGGCGGTGCGCAGGAAGTTAGCCACGCTTACGCCGGGCACCTCCACCGGGTACTGCATAGCCAGGAACAGGCCGGCGCGGGCGCGCTCGTCTACGCTCATATCCAGCAGGTTTTCGCCGTCGAGCAGTACTTCACCTTCGGTAACCTCATAGGCGGGGTGACCGGCAATGGAGTAAGCCAGGGTGGACTTACCTGAGCCGTTGGGGCCCATGATGGCGTGTACCTCGTTGGAGCCAACAGTTAGGTTTACGCCGCGCAGAATCTGCTTGGGGCCGTCGTTGGTTTCTACCTGTACGTGTAGGTTCTTGATTTCTAGGGTGCTCACGTCTTTTTCCTTAACTTATTTGATTGGCTCAGGCTTCCAGCAGCCCGTTGACTTCAAGTTCTGCTTCGATGGCGCTCATCAAGCGTTCTTCCACCTCGGGCACGGCAATTTCGGCCACGATCTCGTTGAAGAAGCCCAACACCACCAGGCGGCGGGCCTCAATCTCAGGAATACCGCGAGCGCGCAGGTAGAACAGCTGCTCGTCGTCGAAACGGCCGGTGGCGCTGGCGTGACCGGCGCCTTCGATCTGGCCGTTTTCGATTTCCAGGTTGGGTACTGAGTCAGCCTTGGCCCCGGTGGTTAGCACCAGGTTGCGGTTGAGTTCGTAGGTGTCGGTGCCACGGGCGCGGCGGCCGATGAGGCAGTCGCCTACCCACACGGCGTGAGCGTCTTTACCCTGTAGTGCGCCCTTGTAGGTGACGCGCGAGTAGCAGTGGGGCTCGGTGTGGGCCACGTAGGGGCGGTGTTCTTGGTGCTGGCCGGCGTCGGTGAAGTACACGCCGTAGGCGTCGATGTGTCCGCCTTCGCCGCTAAAGCCCAGCTCGGGGCTGATGCGTACGTCGCCGCCTAGGGAAACTACTACGTGTTTGAGGGTGGCGTTGGCGCCTACCTCGACGCGGTGTTGGCTGGCGTGTAGGGCGTGGTCGTCCCATTCTTGGCTGGTGACCAGGGTTAGCTCGGCGTCGGGGGCTACGCTAACTTCGACGCCTTGGGTGTAGTAGGCCATGCCTTTGTGGGAGAGCACCACGGTGGCTTTGGAGCCAGTTTCAGCGATGATGCGTAGGTGTCCGGCGCTGGGGTGAGCGGCGGCGTCGTCGGCGTCTTTAGCCTGCCCGGTAATTTCTACTACCAGGGCTTCTTTAGGCTGGGCGCCGGCGTCGATGGTTACCACGGTGGCTTGGTTGAAGGCGTTCCAGGCGACTGCGGAGGCGCGGTCGCCGGGCTGGCCTACCTGGCCTAGGCGCTCATCGGTGCGCTCAACGTTTTGCACGCTGATGCCTTCGACCTGGTTGGTGGCTACCTTTACCTGGTCTTTGGCGGCGCTGACGGCCTCTAGGTCAAATAGCGGGGCAAAACGCTTGCGCGGGGTGAAGCGCCATTCTTCTTCCTTGGTGGGGATCGGGAAATCCGCTAGGTCGAAGGAGGTTTTGCGGTCTGCGCGGCTGGAGACGTAACGCGGGCCGCCGTGTGAGTGGGCCCCGACGAGCTTGGCTTGGGAATGGTCGGTTGCTAGGTTTTGACTCATTTTCTTCTCCTCGCGGTCAGCCGACCGAGTTTTCCATCTGTAGCTCGATTAGACGGTTGAGTTCCAGGGCGTATTCCATGGGTAGCTCACGGGCAATGGGCTCGACGAAGCCGCGCACGATGGTGGCCATGGCTTCGGTTTCGGTTAGCCCGCGCTGCATCAGGTAGAACAGCTGGTCTGCGCTTACCTTGGAGACGGTGGCTTCGTGGCCCATTTCTACCTCGTCGTTGCGTACGTCAACGTAGGGGTAGGTGTCTGAGCGGCTGATTTCGTCGATTAGTAGCGCGTCACAGAGCACGTTTGACTTGGAGTGATGCGCGTTGGGCATGATTTTTACCAGGCCACGGTAGGCGCTGCGTCCACCGTTACGGGAGATGGACTTAGAGACAATGTGGCTGGAGGTGTAGGGCGCCATGTGTACCATCTTGGCGCCGGTGTCTTGGTGCTGGTCTTCACCGGCGAAGGCGATGGAGAGAGCTTCACCGCGCGCGTGGGGGCCGAGCAGGAATACTGCCGGGTACTTCATGTTGCGCTTGGAGCCGATGTTGCCGTCTACCCATTCCATGGTGGCGCCTTCTTCACAGGTGGCGCGCTGGGTGACTAGGTTGTAGACGTTGTTAGACCAGTTTTGGATGGTGGTGTAGCGAACGCGGGCGTTCTTCTTGACCACGATTTCCACGATGGCTGAGTGCAGCGAGTCGGTGGAGTAGATGGGGGCGGTGCAGCCTTCTACGTAGTGCACGTATGAGCCCTCGTCGGCGATGATTAGGGTGCGCTCGAACTGGCCCATGTTTTCGGTGTTGATACGGAAGTAGGCCTGTAGCGGGATTTCTACATGTACGCCCGGGGGCACGTAGATGAAGGAGCCACCTGACCATACGGCGGTGTTTAGGGCGGCGAACTTGTTGTCGCCGGCGGGAACTACGGTGCCGAAGTATTCCTTGAATAGTTCGGGGTACTTCTTTAGGGCGGTGTCGGTGTCGACGAAGATAACGCCCTGTTCTTCTAGGTCGCCACGGATCTGGTTGTAAACCACTTCAGATTCATACTGCGCGGCCACACCGGCCACCAGACGCTCGTGTTCGGCCTGGGGGATGCCTAGACGGTCGTAGGTGTTTTTGATGTCTTCGGGTAGGTCGTCCCAGCTGTTGGTGGGACGCTCAGTGGAGCGCACGTAGTACTTGACCTGGTCCATGTCTAGCTGGGATAGGTCGATACCCCAGGTGGGCATGGGCTTGCGTTCAAAAATTTCGTATGCCTTCAGGCGGCGTTCGAGCATCCATTGCGGTTCTTGCTTGATGGCCGAGATGTCTCGTACCACCTGCTCGTCCAGTCCACGCTTGGCACTTTGGCCGGCGGCGTCCGAGTCATGCCACCCGTAGTCGTAGGACGTGGAGATAGACGCAATGATCTCCTCGTCGCTACGTTGTGCCTCATTCGTGGTACTTGTCATCGTTGTCCTTCCTTTTGCCTGCGTAAGTTTGCAGGCTCCTGTGGGTGCCTGATGGCCCTGGCGCGCACGGTAGGCATCGCTAGTGGCACATGGGTGGTGCACACGTGTTCTCCGCCCGCTAGGGTGGCCAGTCTTTGTACCGGCACTCCTAGTAGCCTGGAGAACGCAGCGGTCTCCGCGTCGCATAATTCATTAAATTTGCCGGCTACCTCGCGTACTGGGCAGTGACCTTGGCACAGTTGGACCGCAAAGGTACCGTCCCCGATTTCGCGAACGGTGGCTGCGTATCCGTCAGCGCTAAGTGCGTCCGCTAGGGCGCGTGCGCGTGCTGCCGGGTCTTTGCCCACGCTCTCGACGACGCCGCTGTAGCGCCGCTCTAACTCTCGCCCACGAGCTGCAGCAAAGGAATCTACCGCATCTTCGCCAGCGATTTGGGAGAGGTAGGAAAGGGCCCGACTAGCAAGTTCTGAGTAACCTTCTTGGAGGTTGGTGCGGGCGGCTGCGGTGGCTACATAGTGGCGTGCGGGGCGCCCGCGTCCGCGTCTACCCGCCGCTAGACGGTCATGGACTTCAATCTGACCGGTGTTTTCTAGGGCGGTGATATGACGTCTAATTGCGGCTGGGGTTAGCGAAAGTACGCGCGCGAGCTGGGCGGCTGTAATAGGCCCCTTCTCAACAATGAGATCAAGGACTTTAGCCCTAGTGCCGGCGTCGTCGCCGTAGTTCATTGGTCCTCCTTTACGCATCGCCCGCAACTAACTTAGGGATGCCATATATCCTGGTCGCTTCCAGCATACCTGGCACCCACAACAATAGCGAAGATTAGGCTTGCATAAATACTAAAACCGCTTTGTTGAGAGCGGAAACACGCCAACTTTGCTCAACCTAACTTAGGTTTACCTGCACGCTTTCGCGCTTTAGCCACTCCCCCAGACCCATCCAAACCCAAGTTGAACACTTGGCCACATTTGGCCAGTAGCGAGCGTAGCAGACAAGGACCTATGTCCTTAAATAAGTAGGGCTTACGCCACCACCTACCGGCAGGTGACGTAAGCCCAGGAGGCAGCCAGTTAGACCGCACAAATCAGTGTTTAGACGGCAATAGCTCAATCGCAGGGCGCGGAGCCGCCATGGCGTTAATAGGAGCCTGCGGGTCACGGTAGCCCAAAGCAAAACCAGTAATCAGCTTGTAATGCTCAGGAATCTCAAACTCAGCCTCCACCGGGGAACGCCAAGTGGACAAAATCCCAATCGCACACGAATCAATCCCACGCGACTTAGCCGACAAGAACAAGGTTTGCAGCATCAAACCCGCATCCATAGCCGACCACGGCAGCATCTGTTCATGAACAAACACAAAACCCATCACCGGCGCACCAAAGGCAGTCACATTACGCCTATTAGCGGCGTCGCGCCCAGCATGATCAGAGCGCTCCACCCCATAAGCCCCATACAGCAGCTTAGCCACCTCAACCTGGGCAGGGCGCAGCTCGCTGGGGTAAGGCTTCCACACCGGGAAATCCCCATCAGGCAAATCCCCACGCAGCGCCGCCTTAGCGCCAGCCATAGCTTTGTGATGCTGAATATCTAGAGTCTTATCGAAACGCTCCACATAATCCTTACGCAGGCGCTGGGCCTGCTCCCCCTGCGCAATAGCCACCCGGAAAGCACGCGTATTAGACCAGCTGGGGGCACTAGTGGCGTCGTCGAGAATAGCGCGCAAATCCTCAGCGCTAACCGGCTTATCCAAATAAGCCCGCACAGAACGGCGCGAGGCTGCCAAAGCAGAAAAATCATTCATGATTTCCACCCTAGCAACCCCGCCCCAGTTACAGCGCCAAACAGCTATCTAACAGCTTAAACCTCAGGCTCAACCTCAAAGCCATAAGGAGCCCGCAGCCACGGCGCATCCGCGCCACGCAGCCCCTGCCAGCCCTTTGCACGCATCCGCTCCGTAGCCAGCAAGCCAGCCACAGCCGCCGCATTATGAATCTGCCCAGCTAACGCCGCCTCCACCGCCTGCGCCAAAGGCACCCAGGTGGGACGCAAATCAGCTTCCTCATCTTCACGCACAAAATCGTTACGCTCCACGCGGCGCAAATCCCGCGCCAGCAACACCCGCAACGACTCAGTCAAACAGCCAGCCGAAGAAAACACATCCACCAAGGTGTGCCAAGTGAGCGCCTCCATGTCAGTCTCCTCGCGCAGCTCACGCTCAGCCGCCACCAAAGCAGACTCACCCGCATGATCCATCAAACCCGCCGGCAACTCCCATAGGTTAGCGCGCACCGGGTGACGGTACTGGCGGATCATAAGCACTTCAGGGGCGCCGTCGATCTGAGAAGAATCCTCACCCTCACGCAAAGCCACCACCGCCACAGCCCCATGATGCGCCAAATACTGGCGCCCAATCGGATCCGCACCCGGCTCTAGACGCAACGTGTCCGCATCCAAAGCAAACACCGGCCCAGACCACATACGCTGGTGACTTACCAGCTCCCGACTAAGATCGCGCTCATCACGCAACTGCATCAGCGTTCCTCTCCGTTTTTAGCCGCAGCCCCCTCACGCGCCTGCAAGCTAGCCTCACGCGGCAGTGAGTGAGCCTTAGGCGAAGCAAAAACCTCACTACGCCGAGCCAAAGCCGCCTTAACCAAGCCCGCAAACAACGGGTGAGCCTTAGTGGGGCGAGACTTAAACTCAGGGTGAGCCTGCGTAGCCACATAGTAGGGGTGAAGCTTAGAATCCAGCTCCACGAACTCCACCAAACTACCATCCGGAGAAGTACCACACACGTGCAAGCCCACAGATTCTAGGCGCTCGCGGTAGTCATTGTTGACCTCGTAGCGGTGACGGTGACGCTCGCTAACCTCACAGGTGCCATAGGCTTGGGCCACCACTGAGCCGGCGGTGAGCTTAGCCGGGTAAGCCCCCAGGCGCATAGTGCCACCCAGGTCGCCTTCACCTTCCACAAATTCACGCTGCGAATTCATGGTGGTAACCACCGGGTCAGGGGTTTCGCTTTCCATCTCGGTGGAGGCGGCAGCTTTTAGCCCCAGCAGGTTACGGGCGGCTTCAATCACCATGCACTGTAGGCCCAGGCAGATACCCAAGGTGGGCACGCCGTGTTCACGGGCCCACCGTAGTGCCCCCAGCTTGCCTTCAATGCCGCGCACCCCAAAGCCGCCGGGTACCACAATGGCGTCTACCCCGGCCAGGGCCAGCTGCGCACCATTAGGGGTTTCGCACTGGTCAGAGGCCACCCAGCGGATATCCACATGGGCGTTGTTGGCAAAACCGCCGTGCTTAATAGCTTCAGAGACAGACAGGTAGGCGTCGTGCAGATCCACGTACTTACCAACCAGCGCCACCTCAACGCGGTACTTAGGCGAGTGCACCCGCTCTAGCAGCGCATTCCATTCGCGCCAATCCACGTCACGGAAGGTTAGCCCCAGGCGCTGCACCAGGAAGGCGTCTAGGCCCTCACGGTGCAAGGTGGGGGGAACTTCGTAAATGGAGGCGGCGTCTTTGCATTCAATTACGGCTTCGCGCTCTACGTCGCACATGAGCGCCACCTTGCCTTTAATGCCTTCAGGCAGGGGCCGGTCAGTGCGTAGCACCAGCGCATCTGGCTGGATACCAATGTTGCGCAGGGCGGCCACCGAGTGCTGGGTGGGCTTGGTTTTGAGCTCACCGGCGGCGGGTAGGAAGGGGATCAGCGATACGTGCACGAAAGCCACGTTGGCGCGGCCAATGTCGGCGCGCACCTGGCGGGCGGCTTCTAGGAAGGGCTGGGATTCAATGTCACCAACGGTTCCGCCGATTTCGGTGATGATTACGTCGGGGGCGTTGCCGTCGCTGTCGGGCTCGGCCTGGGCGCGCATGACGCGCTTGATTTCGTCAGTGATGTGCGGGATTACCTGCACCGTGTCGCCTAGGTATTCGCCGCGACGTTCTTTAGCAATTACGTTTGAGTAAACCTGCCCGGTGGTGGCGTTGGCTTTGCCCGATAGGTTTACGTCCAAGAAGCGCTCATAGTGACCAATGTCTAGGTCGGTTTCGGCGCCGTCTTCAGTTACGAACACCTCGCCGTGCTGGAAGGGGTTCATGGTGCCCGGGTCTACGTTGATGTAGGGATCCAGTTTCTGCATGGCCACGCTTAGTCCGCGTGAGCGTAGCAGTCGCCCCAGACTGGAGGCGGTTAGCCCTTTACCGAGGGAGGAAACTACGCCTCCGGTTACGAAAATGTGTCGGGTTACGTGGCCGTGGTTTCCGTATGCATCTATCACGGACTTCCAGCCTACTCCCCTTAAAGTGGCCTTTAAAGTTTTAGTACTCGGTCTAGTTGCTCACGTAACTGTGTTTCCCCAGGGATTTTGGCGACGGCGGCGCGGGAGGCTGCTTCTAAAGTTTCGCGCCGCTTAGGGTCGCTGATTACGGCGACGACGGCGTCGGCTAGCGGGCCTGCCTGGGGCTCTACCAGCTGGCCGCAGCCGGCCAAAGTGTAGGCGCTGCCGCCAACATCGGTGGCCACAATAGCACGGCCCGCTTGCATAGCTTCACGCAGGGTCAGCGGCTGACCTTCCCAGTAGGAGGTTTGCACCACCACATCAGCTTGAGCCAGTAGGACGCCAATGTCTTCACGGCGCCCCAGCAGTTTGACGGGTAGGGCGGCGGCGGCAATTTGCTGGTTTAACTGCGCCTTAAGGGGGCCGTCTCCCGCCACTAGCCAGGTGAAGTCAATGCCGCGCTGTTTGATTAGGGCGGCTGCTTCTAGCAGCAGGTCTAAGCCTTTTTGGGGGGCCAGGCGGGCAATGGTAAGCACGCACGGGGTAGCGCCAGAGCCGGCCGCAGAGCTGGCGCCATAACTAGAACCGGCGCCAACACCAGAGCCAGTGCCAACACCAGAGCCAGTGCCAACACCAGAGCCGGCGTGCGAACTCTGCGCACTGGCCTGGCTGATTTCTGACTGGGCGGCGCGATCCATGCAGCCGCAGTCCGCGCAGCCGCGCGCCGGGGCGGGCACAACCGCGATTTCCCCTGCCTTTAGGCCTAGCTGTTTAGCTTTTTCGAGTAGATCTGGGCTGACGGTGAGCACATAGTCAGCGCCTTTAACCACCACTAGGTGCAGGGCCTGGCCCACCAGGCGGGTGGGGGCTGAGCCTACCGGCAAGTTATGTAGGGTCACCACCACGCGCGGGCGCTTGGCGGCAGGTAGACGCTTAACAGCTAGCACCGCTAAAGCTCCGGCGCGCAGGCCGTGGGCGTGAATTACCTGCGCGGTAGCAGCCAGCTGTTTTAGTTGGCGCAGCGCTTTTAAGTCAGCTCCTGAGGGGCGGGCGCCAATATCGATTTGGTAGGTGCGCAGGCAAGCACCGCTCACAGCGTCGTCGGCCGGCGAGATGACGTTACTAGGTCCCGCTAGCAAAACCTGATGGCCGTCTTTAGCCAGTAGCTGGGACACCTGGCGGATGTGTGCGCGCACTCCCCCGGCGGCCTGGGCGCTTAACTCTAAAACGCGCGTCATGCTCACTCCTGCTCAGTCTTGGCCAGCGCTTTACGTGAGCGCAACACCTTAATGCTTTGGGGCACCAAACGGACCCCACCTAGGGCTATAACGCCAGCTACGGCTAAAGCCAAAGCTAACAAGCCTACTATTCCTAGCGCACTAGTGGGGTCAAGTAGCTGTGCTAGCGCTAATGCCGGTGCGCTCACCACCAGATACAGCGCCACTATTTTCAAGCTGGGCACCAAGGCCCTAGCCCCTACCCGGCGCGCTAATACCAGCGCTAACGCCACCCCAGCCAGGCTCATACCAGCTGAGGAGGCAGCGCCCAGATATACCAGCACCGCTGCGCCTTTAGCGTTAGCACTAAACATCCAACTAGCGCCGGCCACCACCAACCAACCCAGGCAAGTAGCCAGGGCGGCGCTACGGGCGGCGTCGAGCACATAAAGCACCCGGGTGAGCTGATAAATCAGGGCATAACCCACCAGGCCCGGGGCGAAAGCCACCAGCGCAGCCCCCATATAGTCCACCGTGGTGATCAGCCCAAATACCTGCTGGGCCACCGGCGCTCCCAGCATTAAAGCTCCCGCCCCCACGCAGGCCGCCAAAGTAACCAAAGCTGTGGAGTTAGCGATTAAATCCTTTGTCTCACGTGAAACATGCTTACTCGCCAAACGGGCTGCTAACTGCGGATATACCACCGTGGCCAGGGGCACTGCGAGAACCGCATAGGGCAAAACGTAGATAGCCTGGGTGTACTGGTAGATAGCGATCGTACCGGCGCTGCCGTAGCGTCGTGCCACCGCCACCACCGTTAGCACGCTTATCTGCTGGGCAATCAGGGCCGCAATCCCCGCCCCCGCCAGTGAGCGCAGCTGGGTGAAAGTACCCGCAGGCAGACGCAGGCGCGCACGCAGCCCCAGCCCCAGGCGATGCACCGGCCACAGCAGTGGCAAACTCAGCGCGGCCACGCCCGCAGTTGTACCCCACCCCAGGACAAGCACCGCCTGAGCGTAGTGACCTGCATCTATAAGTGCGCCATAGATGCCATAGGTAAGCATCACTACCAGGCTGGAAAAAATCGGGGCCAGCGCCGGCCAGGTGAAACGGTTATAGGCCTGCAGCACGCCGGTGAGCACCACACCCAAGCCGTAAAGCGGGATTTGCAGGGCAAACATGCGCAAAAACGCCACCACTAGCTGGTGGCTGCCACCCCAGTAGGCAATTGCGGCCTTATCGGCACCCATGCGAGTGTCACCGGTGACCAGCAGCTGCGCCAGGGGCTCAGCAAATAGCGCCATCAACACTGCCAGGGGCACCAGCACTGCCAGGGTTAAACCCAGCAGGCCACTAGCAGTCTCACGCACCTTTTCGCGTTTACCGTGGGCAATAGCGCCGGCCAGCAGGGGCACTACCGTGCCGGCCAGGGCTCCACCCACCACCACCTCGTAAAACACGTTGGGGATCTGGTTGGCGGAGCTGTAGGCCCCGGCCATAGCGCCGGAGCCAACCGTGGCGGCCTGCACTACCCAGCGCAAAAATCCCAGCAGTCGCGAGGCCAGGGTGAAGGTGCCTACCTGGCCTGCTTTAGCCCCCAGGGAGGAGCCGGTCTTAGCGCCTTGATTAGCAGAAGTGAGGCCTTCATCATCCGGGTGGGCGCCGCGAGATTTTACAGCGGGCGACGCCATAGCTGGTCAAGCCAGTTCAGGGCCGGGTTGGCGGCAATTACCTTAGAAAACGAGACTTTCTCAGAAGCCAAAATCAAACCCACCACGCCCAGGGTGGCCCCCAGACGCAATTTCCAGGAGTCATTAGCTGCCAGGGAGGTGCCCAGCAGGGCGCCGGCAGCGTTGGCGCCAGTGTCGCCCAGCATGGTGGTTTCTTGCAGGTCTTCCACCAGGGCAGTGATAGCGGCGGCGTTAAGCCCGCTAGCGAGCAAACGCTGGGCGCTAGCCCCTGAGGCTGAAGCTGGCGCAGCTGGCGTCTCCGAGGCAACTGCCCCCGACGCAGCTGGCATGGCCGACGCCGCCCCTGACGCCCCCGAGGCTGGGGCCTTTGCGGCGGCGCAGCTGAAGTAGCTTAGCGGCGTAGCCACCAGCACTGTGGCTTTAAGGGCCCGCCCCGGACGCAGATCCAGCAGGTTCGCCAGGTTAGCGGTGCCAGCAATCAGCACCGTGTTTAGCACCAGGTCCGCTACTTTCCCGCTCACGCTGGTGGCTTTAGACCCCACCAGGGCGCTGGCCGCGAGCGCGCTAGCGCCAATTCCAGCGATTTTGATTACGCCGGTGGTTACCTGCCCGTGGGCTAGGGCGCCTAGGTGGCCTTTGAGGCCTTTAGCTACCTTGCCGCCGTCGTGGGCGCCTTGGTCGACGTCGTCGATATAGCCGGCCACGCCCCCGCCCAGGGCGGCTACGGCCCCACCCAGGGCGGCGCGGGGCTGGTCGCTGAGTGCGCTGGCCACGGCGGCACTAGCCACACTGGCACCGGCCATGGCTACGCCTCCGCGTAGGCTCACGGTGGCGCCGTGGAAGTTAGTGCGCTCCCATTGGCTGGCTTTAATGTGTTTGCGGCGCAGCACATAGCCAAGGCCGGCGCATACCCCGATGCCGGCGCCCACTACGGGTAGCTGACGGGGGCTGATACTAAGGCGCATAGGGTTAGCTCCTGTTTACTTGCTCCTGTTTACTTGGCTGCTACTTGGCCACGCCGGGCATGAGGGCGTCGGCGTTAGCGGCGAAACCATAGGCGGCCTTGGTGGCTACCTTGGCGTTGGCCAGGGCCAGGGCGGAGGTGATTGTGGCGGGGGCTGAGCCCACACTGTCCACAGTGGTTAGGGTGGTGCCGGCGCTGCGGGCGGCTGAAACTAGGTCTGTGTCACTGTTAGCGGCGCCCTCCAGTACGGTGGGGGCCACGGAGCTGACTCCACGCAGGGCGGTGAGCCAGTTGGTGTTTTGGGCTGAAGCCTCGGTGGAGTTGACGCTCTTGGGGTCAACTGAACGCGGGCCTACTACCACAATGCGCCCGGCAACACCGTCCTTGCTTTCCACCTTGATCAGGGGGTTTTCAGAGGCGGTGAGTAGATCCTGCAGGTTTGAGCCCTGGGATTCGGGGCTGGTTAGGGCTACGGCTAGACCCTGACCCAGCAGTTCGTTGCCACTGGCGGCCTTAACGGTGCCGGGCAGGTAGCTGGCAAACTGGGCGGCGTAGGTGGAGCGGAAAGTTTCGCGGCTCTTGCTCACCCAAGCGTCAGTTAGGCTTACGCGGGCGCTGATGGTGGCGCCAGCGTTAGTCAGGGCGCTTACGGTAGCGTCGACGTCGTCGCTGTTGGCTCCCGGCAGGCTCACCACAGCCACTCGCTGACCGGACAAAGACCCTGCCAGTAGGGTCTTGGAGCTGGCGCTGATGTAGTTGTCGCGGTCGTTGACGGCTTTCTGGGTGGTTTCCAGGTTGCGTGAGAGGTTGTTGCGGTCTGCACGCAGCTGGGTGACCTGGTCAGATAGCGCACTGCCGAGCGTACCCTGCAAGGGGCCGGCCCCCAACACCACGCCGACAGCTAGCGCCATGAACACCGCGATCAAAGAAACTAGGTGGTAGCGAAAGTCAATCATGGTAGTAGTCCTTAAATATTGGGGGTGGTGGGGCGTAGGCCAACCCATGAACGCACGGTATCAACCATGTCATCAATACCGGCCGCCATCAGCCCTAATAGGGTCTGACCAGCAGGTGTAGCGTATAGCGCCGCGAAAATGGCTAGTAGTCCAGCTAGTGCCAGCAAAATAATTTGCCAGTTAGAGACGCGGGTGTGGTAGATCTGCGAAACGCCCTTGGCGTCAATTAGTTTGGAGCCTACCTTAAGGCGGGTTAGGAAGGTGGAGCTCATACCTTCACGGCCCTTGTCTAAAAATTCCAGCAAGGTTACGTGCGTGCCCACCGCCACGATCAGCTGGGCGCCGCCAGAATCGGCGATCAGCATGGCGATGTCTTCGCTGGTGCCGGTGGCGGCAAAGACAGTGTGCTCTACCCCTAGCTCTTCTACTCGCGCCAGGCCGGGGGCGCGCCCGTCACGGTAGGCGTGCACAATAATCTCGGCGCCGCTCTTTAGGGCCTTGTCGGAAACTGAGTCCATATCCCCAACTACCAGGTCGGGTTTGAAACCAATTTCCATAACCGCGTCAGCGCCGCCGTCTACACCAATGATGATGGGGCGATATTCGCGAATGTAGGAGCGTAGCGCCTTTAGGTCTTCTTTGTAGCTGTAGCCACGCACCACTACCAGCACATGTTTGCCAGAGAAGTTGGTGCGTAGCTCAGGCATACCCACGTCGTTTAGCAGCAGGTCACGTTCCTGCTTCATATAGTCCATGGTGTTGGCGGCGAAGGCTTCCAACTGGTGCGATAAGCCCTGGCGGGCTTGGTCCATCAGCTGGGCTACGCTTTCTTTGGTTTGCAGCGTGCCCTGGGCGATTAGCTTGCCGGATTTGGAGAAAACCTGGCCGTCTTGTTCAATACGTACCTGGCTACCCTCATGCAGGGTCATGATGTCTGGACCTAGGCCGTCAATTAGCACGATGCCGTTGTCGAGCAGCACGTCTGGGCCTAGGTTGGGGTAACGCCCCGACACTGACGGTGAGGCGTTAAGAACTGCCCGCACCTGGCATTCCACCAGGGCTTCGGCGGCTACCCGGTCTAGGTCGCCGTGGTCGATGACGGCAATTTCGCCCGGTTGCAGGCGTTTGGTTAGATTTTTGGTGCGCGTATCTACCCGCACTCGAGCCTGCGATAGGTCTGCGGTGGACGCTGCATTTTTACGGAAGGGTAGCTTCACAGTTTCGATTGTGCCATGTTCGCTTGTTCAAGTAACTCCTCGGCGTGGCGTAAGGCCGTTTGTGAGTCACTTTGTCCTGATAGCATTCGCGCCAGTTCACGCACCCGCTCGGGTCCCTCTACGGTCTCGACGGCGGTGGTTGTGGCTTCATTACTGGCTTGACCCACCTGTTTGACTACAACCAGTTGGGTTTGAGCCCAGGCGGCCACTTGCGCTAGGTGAGTAACCACAATCACCTGATGGTGACGGGCTAGGGCGGCTAGGCGGCGGCCGATTTCTACAGCGGCGCGCCCACCAACGCCGGCGTCAATCTCGTCAAAGACGAAGGTGTGGCGTTTGGTGGCGGTGTGCTGCGCCAGAACCACTTCCAGGGCCAGCATGATGCGGCTTAGTTCACCGCCACTGGCGCCTTTTTCTAGCGGTAGCGCCGCCGCACCTGGGTGAGCGCGTAGCAGTAGCTCTACTTCTTCCATGCCGGTAGGGCCGGGCTGTTCTAGCGGGTTAAGCCTCACTTGCAGCTTAGCCCCACGCATCATTAAACCCTCCAGCTCGGCGCTGACCTGTTGGCTTAACAGCTTGGCGAGTTTGGTGCGGGCTTGGCTTAGGCGTTTGGCAACAGCTTTTAGTTCTTTGCCGGTGCGCTCAACTTCAGCTGCTAGTTCTGTTTCGCGATCTAGCGGCCCATCTAGTTGGGCTAGACGGGCGGCGGAGTGCTGGCCAAAAGCTAGTAGCTCATCAACATTGGTAAATACTTGGCCCAGCCCGCCGATTTCTAGGCAGCCGCGCCGTAGCTGTTCGCGCCGCTCATGTACCCAGGCTAGGCGGTCAGGGTCGGCGTCTAGGTCAGATAGGTAGTCGGTTAGCTCCATGGCTAGGTCACTGGTCAGCGCCGCCACTTCGTTAAGTCGGGGCATTAGGGCAGCTAGGCGCGGGTCGTGGTCGGCAGCGTTTTCTAGGGCGCGGCGTGCCACAGAAACTAACGCGATAACGTTAGCGACGTCGTCGTTAAGCTCATCTCCACTAATGGCACTAGCGGCCTCAGCGGCCCCACTACGCAGCAGGTCTAGGTTTTCTAGGCGGCCGGCTTCTTCGGCTAGGGCCTGGTCCTCCCCCGGCTTGGGGTCTAGGGCTTCTAGTTGTTCAAGGGCGTGGCGCAGGCCAGCAATTTCGCCTTCGCGCGCCAAGGCCTGTTCACGCCAGGTTTCTAGATCTTGGCGGGCCTGATTCCAAGCCCGGTAGCAGGTGCTGTATTGGCGGCATAGTTGCTCGTGTTCGCTACCTCCGACGGCGTCCAGGGCGCGGCGTTGGGCGGCGGCAGTGCGCAGGCGCAGCTGGTCAGCTTGCCCGTGGATAGACACTAAACGACTACCCACCTGGCCAAGCACTGAGGCGGGTACGGCCCGGCCCCCTAGGTGTGCGCGCGAGCGGCCAGTTGCGGGCACCACCCGGGAGGCTAGCAGCAGGTCGTCTTCAATTTCGCAGCCGGCTTCTTGGGCGATTTGGATGCATTTGGCGTCTTCTTCTAAAGCAAAGGCTCCCTCAACCACGCAGCGCTGGGTGCCTGCGCGCACAATCGCCGGGTCAGCTTTGCTTCCCAACAGTAGTTTCAGGGAGGTGAGCACCATGGTTTTACCGGCACCAGTTTCACCGGTTAGGGCGGTTAGTCCCGGACCTAACGGCAGCTCAGCTTGGGCGATAACACCAAGGTTTTCTATGGAAATAGTTTCAATCATTAATGACTCTTAGATTCACGCCAGCCGCGTACGGGCAGCTCGAATTTAGCTACCAGACGCGCCGAGAAGGGCATCTGGCCAATACGGATCAGTTTCACTGGGCGCTGCGCCACACTCACACTCACTGTTGAGCCAGCCGGAGCCGGTATGGAACGGCGTCCGTCGCACCAGATTTCACAAGGATAATCGCCGCACCACTGTACCTGCACTTCCAGGCGTGAATGCGGACCAATTACTAGGGGCCGGGTAAACAGCGCATGGGCAGCCACCGGCACCACCAGCATGGCTTGGGTGTCTGGCCACATCACCGGCCCGCCACAGCTAAAAGCGTAGGCGGTTGAGCCGGTAGGGGTGGCAGTAATCAGGCCGTCACAGCCAAATGAGGAGACGGCGTGACCATCAATACCTAAAGAAATTTCGGCCATATGCGCCCGGTCGCGACGCTCCAAGGCTGCCTCATTAAGGGCCCAGCCGTGGCTGATGTCCCCGTTGGGTTGGCGCACAGATACTGCCAGGGTCATGCGTGGCTCTACCGTGTAGTCACCTTCAGATAGAGATTCAATGGCGTCAAGCATTTCAGCGGGCTCAGCTTGAGCCAAGAAACCTACGTGACCCGTGTTAATACCCAGCAGCGGAATATCGTATTCGCGCGCAATCTCGGCGGCAGACAAGATAGTGCCGTCGCCGCCCAGCACCACAATGGCTTGGGCCTGTTTAGCTTGGCTGCGTTTGCGCAGCACCTGCACCCCATGTTTAACCAAAGCCTTAGAGACAGTGTCTAGCTGCGAGCTAGAGGGTTCACGCGGGCTGCGAATAGTTGATGGAGGTAGGGCTCGATTCATTTCGAGCACCAAAACTCTACGCGGTGAGGTTGTGCGCGCAGCGGCCAAAATCTTCCTCCCCTATCTTGGCTTAGCGGCGAAGTTTAGCCTTCGCGCCTTTTCCAGCCGGACCTGAAATTATGGCTGCTTCTATCTCAGCTTGTAAGTCATCGGCGGTCAAGGAGCTTTCAGCGCCAGCGTGCATATACAGGAAGTACTCGACGTTTCCGGCTGGCCCGGGCAGGGGTGAGGGAGCCACGGCCTCAATGCTTAAACCTAGCTCTAACGCGCAGGTGGCCACCTTGGTGATGGCCTGGGCGTGTAGGCGCACGTCACGCACCACCCCACCATGTCCGATAAGTTCTTTACCTACCTCAAACTGGGGCTTAACCATTAGCAGGAAGTCAGCGGCGGCGGCGGCCACTGCCACCAGTGCCGGCAGTACCAGGGTCAGGGAGATAAAAGACAGATCCGAAACCACCAGGGTGGGGGCAGGAGTGATATCCCCGGCTGCCAGGGTGCGCACATTGGTACGGTCCATGACGTTTACGCGCGGATCGCTTTGTAGCGACCAGGCCAGCTGCCCATAGCCCACGTCAGCGGCGGTAACCCGGGCCGCCCCACGCCGCAGCAAAACGTCAGTAAAGCCCCCGGTGGAGGCGCCCGCATCAAGGCATTGGCGCCCGGCAACCGTGGCCTCAATCCCGCGCTGGGCCAGAATGTCTAGGGCGCCAGCTAGTTTGTGGGCGCCACGCGAAACATAGTTAGGCCCCTGGTCTTGGCTTACCAAAATGGCTTGTGCCGGGTTGACCTGCCGGGCGGGTTTGGTAACTACCTGACCGTCAACTTTCACTTTGCCATCACTGATAAGCGCGGCAGCCTGGTTACGTGAAGGTGCTAGCTGGCGGCGTACCAGCTCGGTGTCTAAGCGGGTCAGCCTAGCCATTAACGCGCTTCTGCAACCGTGATATCTGGCAGGTTGCTTAGGGTTTGGCCCTGATCAGCCAGGTCCCAGGCGGCCACGGCGGCGGCCCGGTAGGCGTTTAGGCTCAAAGTTACGCTCTGGCCGCCCAGCTCAACGTTTTTACCGTCAAAGCTTAGGGTTACGGCGCCGTTTTCTACCTTGGCGACGGCGTCACCCACCAGCCAGCCGTCGTCGACGCGTTGGGGCGCCGGCGCAGGCTCAAGCAAACCGCGCAGGTCAGTGTGCAGGAAGGTGGGCCGGTACTGGGGCGGGGCTAGCAGCACGTCGCGCGCGCTGGCCACACCGGTAAGTACGTGCAGCGAGGGTAGTGAGGATTGGCGTGCTCCGGCGTGGTCGGTGTTTAGCCGGTCGCCTACCGCGATGGCTTTGCCACCGCCTGAGCGGGCAATGGCGCGCGTGTAGATACCAGCAAAAGGCTTACCGGCAGCTAGCGGCTGGCGTTCGGTGGCGTGCACTACTGCGGCCACTAGCGAGCCGTTACCTAGCGCAAAGCCGCGCTCGGTGGGCAAGGTGGAGTCCAGGTTGGTGGCCACGTGCAGGGCCCCGTTGGTGATGGCGTAGGCGGCTTCACTCATGGCCGCCCAGTCAACACTGGGGTCATAGCCCTGTACCACTGCCACCGGGTTATCTAGGGCGCTGCGGGTGGTGGTGTAACCGGCCTCAGTTAGGGCCTGCTCCACCCCGGCACCACCGACTACCAGCACGGTTGCGGGGGCCGGCACGTGCTCAGCTAGCAGCGCCACCGCGTCCATGGCGGCGGTGTAGATCTGCTGCTCATCTGCCTCAATGCCAAAGCCGGCAAGTTTAGCTACCACCTGGGCGGGGGTGCGTGAGGCGTTGTTGGTGACGAAGCAGGTGCGTAGCCCCTGGCCTTTGGCGGCCATGACTGAGTCAGCGGCGTGTACAACCGGGTCGGCGCCGGAGTAGCACACCCCGTCTAGGTCCAGCAGGGCAAGTTCAAATTCTTCAACTAGCGGCTTGGTGGTGCCCAGCAGGGTGGCGCTCATTTGCTACGTCCTTCGATTACGTCCTCTACCTCGGCGGCAATAGGGTCGACGTCGTCGCCTTCAGCGTTGCCAGCTGCTTCAGCTGCCTCGGGCTCGCTCTCCTCAGCAGTAGCGTCCTCATCCGCCCCGTCCTGGACGGTGTCTACGACGTCGTCGGTCTCACCACCCACAGCAGAGTCCGCACTCTCGCTATCCGCAGCGGCGCCATCTGCATCCTCGGCGCCGTCAGCACCCTCGATGCCGTCAGCAGCGGCGTCGTCGGCAGCGGCGCCGTCGGCGGAACCCTCCTGGCGGGCGGCCTCTAGCTCCTCAGCCTCACGACGACGCTCAGCAGCCTCAGCCTGGCTCTGCTCTTCTAGCTGGCGAGCAATTTCAGCCAGTTCGGGGGCAGATTCTTCCTCAATGTCGTATAGCTCAACTTCGGGCTCTTCGGGCACGTAAATGCGCTCACGAATAGCCTCGGCTTCACGCACCCGGCCTAGGTCTTCTAGGCGGTCAGCGCGCACGGAGTGCAGGCGACGCAGGATCTCAGTGTCCTTGGGAGCCTTACGAATGGCGTCCTCAATGGTGATCAGGGCCAGCTCGTCATTGCCCTGGTCGTGGTAAATGCCGGTGACCACGATGGCCAGCTCAGCGCGTTCGTCATCTTCCAGGTCTAGCTGTAGGGCGTTCTGGGCTGAGCGCAATGCGGCGTCAGGGCGGCCCAGGGCGCGTTCACAGTCAACTTCCATGGCGCGGTACATGGTGTCCATGCCGCTGAGGCGACGGGCCGCGCGCAGTTCACGCAGCGCCTCTGAATACAGCCCGGCCACGTAGGCGGCGATACCGGCAGCTTCACGCACAATAGCGATACGGCCAGCGTGCGAGGCGGCGTAGCGGGCGTGGGCGTAAGCCACTTCCGGATCGGTGTCTAGCAGACGCTGGGTCATCACGAGGTGACGGGCAATGTTTTCGGCGTTGAGGCGGCTAAGCGCACGCAGCGCCATACGGGCGGGGCTTTCTAGGTCCTTGGCGCTAACGTCTTCAGGCAACTCCGGCTCGGGCACACGGTTACGCTGGGGCGGACGCGAGTTGCGGCGTTCTCCGCGCAGGCGGTCACGGTCAAAGCGGCCGTTACGGCTGCCGCCACGGCCCTGGCCACGACGGAAATCGGAGCGTTCGCCGTCGCGGCGCGGACGCTCATCACGACGGTCTCCCTCACGACGAGGGCGATCTTCGCGACGCTCACCTTCGTGCCAGTTACGCTCATCACGGCGCTCACCATCACGACGACGCTCGTGACCGCGCTCTTCCCAGCCACGCTCGTCGCGGCGGGGACGATCGCCCCAATTGCGCTCTTCACGGCGGCCTTCTTCACGGCGCGGGCGATCTTCGCGGCGCTCACCATCACGACGACGGTCCCCATCACGCCAGCTGCGGCCTTCGCGACGCTCACCATCACGCGAATCGCGCCAGTTACGGCCCCCGTCACGGCGTTCCCCTTCGCGGCGGGAACGCTCATCGCGGCGCTCACCCTCATGCCAGTTACGGCCGCCCTCGTGACGGTCTCCGTAGCGAGAGTTGGATCGTTCGCCATAACGCTCACCGTCATGACGACGGTCGCGGCTGTGCTCGTCATTGTTGCGGTAGTGTCCGCGCTGGCCTTCGCTACGGTAGTCACGTGCCCCAGAACGGTTATGCGCCTCATCTCGACGACGTCGATCGCCACCGTGGCGGTCGCCGCCACGCCCCTGATTGCGGTTATCGCCGCCTGAACGAGAATCATCAAAGCGTTGCGCCATCAAAACCATCCTGTTTAGTTGAGAATATACGTATAAACCTAGTATCAAGTTTAGCCGGGTAGGTGCAGTTCTAGTATGTCTGGCATCTAACCGTAGGCGTGTCTTTGACTACCTTTACCGGTGTCTGCCTTCTTCTAAACGCACAAAAAATTTTGGGGGGCAACCCACCCCCCAAACACAACCCCACCACACAAACACAAAAAAAGCGGTGGGGGCTCGAAACACAAACAAAAAAAGTG
>ERZ1674245.71-NODE-71-length-35183-cov-17.434383_pt1 | contig 35183 bp, 39 predicted proteins | sample MGYA00581205_ERZ1674245 | MGnify/ENA primary metagenome ERZ1674245 (study PRJEB41354, sample SAMEA4873314) | human saliva metagenome | biome: human-associated habitat [ENVO:00009003]; feature: mouth environment [ENVO:08000002]; material: saliva material... | reverse complement strand
TGCTTCAACGAACTCCACCACACCACCCCCTACCACAACACCTGGGACTAACCCCTCAACCAACACGTTTTGTCCTATAACCCGAAACTGAAGGCGGTGGTCACCCAAAACATCGACGGCCTCCACCAGGCCGCGGGCTCCAAGCGCGTGCTCGAGCTCCACGGGAACTGGACGAGGCTGGAGTGCACGGGGTGCGGCGCGCGCTCCACCATCGACGACTTCGACGAGGCCCGGGCCGGGCGCGTGCCCCACTGCCCGTCGTGCTCCGCCGTGGTGCGCCCGGACATCGTGTTCTACGGCGAGGCTCTGGACCCGGCGACGCTGGAGGGGGCCGTCCTGGCCATAGCGGGGGCGGACATGCTGATCGTGGGCGGCACGTCGTTGGCGGTCTACCCGGCGGCCGGGCTCATCGACTACTACCAGGGCGGGCGCCTCGTCCTCATGAACGCGACGCCCACCCCCTACGACGGGCGCGCCGACCTGATCATCCGCGAGCCCATCGGCCGCGTCTTCGCGCAGATCCAGGGGCACGTGTGAGCAGGCGCCACAGTGCGGCCAGAGTAAGTGGCGGCGTGAGGCAGTTTCGCACCCGGTGCCCACAGCGCTGACTCACGCAACAGCACCCGCTCGCCCCACTGCGCCGCCAGCGCCCATCGATAGGCCCTGGGCGGCGGGACATCACATGGATCAGCCCGCCGCCCTTGGGATTCTGGGACGCCCCGAGCCGCGGCCTACTGCTACCCCTCCTTCCCGTCGTCCATCTTGCCGTCGTCCATCTTGCCGTCGTCCATCTTCCCGTCGTCCATCTTGCCGTCGTCCATCCCCCCCTTCATGCCATCGCCCGACATCGAGTTCTCCATCTTCGTGTCCTGCGTCATCGACGGCGACGACGGGTTCTCCATCTTGTCGTTGGCGGAGTTCCCACAGGCCGCCAAACCAGCGGCGAAGACGACGGACAGGGCGGCTGCCAGAGCCGCGCGGCGAATACTCATTGCGTGATTCCTTCTGTTGACGGGCGCTCCGTTAGCGCCTTCACCCTCCTATTCGGCGCGAACAGCGCCACGGATCACCCAGCCATCAGTGACATGCAACACACGACATCCACTGATCCACGACTGCGACTGCGACGAATCAGGAGTAGCACCACACGAAAGGAGCATCATGACAACCCTGGTCCTCATCGGATTCCTCGGTGGCCTCATCACGGGCATCTCCCCGTGCATCCTCCCCGTCCTCCCCGTCATCTTCATGGCGGGTGGCGCCGCTTCGGCGCGCCCCTCCCCTTCCTTCGCTGTTGCTCCGGGCACCGGCATCTCCCTCGGGGGGACTTCCGGCGCACAGGAAGACCACCGCGCGACACGGCCAGTGCCCCGCGCCCCCTCGAAATGGCGGCCCTACCAGGTCGTCGCGGGACTGGTCCTCAGCTTCACAGCATTCACGCTGCTCGGCTCGACACTGCTCACGGCGCTCCACCTGCCCCAGGACTTCATCCGGTGGGCCGGGGTGGTCCTGCTGGTCCTCATCGGTGTGGGCATGATCGTCCCACGGTTCATGCACGTCCTGGAGAAGCCCTTCGCCGTGTTCTCCAAGGCCGGTAGGCGCACGGGGACCAACGGCTTCGGCCTGGGCATCGTCCTCGGCGCCGCCTACGTGCCCTGCGCGGGACCCGTACTGGCGGCGGTGATCGTCGCCGGCTCCACCGGCCGCATCGGGGCCGACACCGTGGCCCTGGCGCTCTCCTTCGCCGCGGGCACAGCGATCCCCCTCCTGGCCTTCGCCCTAGCGGGGCGCCGCCTCACCGAGCGCGTCTCCGCGTTCAGCCGCCACCAGCGGCGCGTGCGCATCGCCGCGGGCGCCACCGTCCTGGCGTTGGCCGCCGGGATCGTCACCGACTTGCCCGCCGTTCTCCAAAGGGCGCTGCCCGACTACACGTCGGCGCTGCAGCGCAGCGCCGATCCGGGTCTGAGCAGGGGCGAAGGCCAGCGCTCAGCCTGCGTCGACGGCGCGACGACCCTGGCGGACTGCGGCGCGCTCCCCTCCTTGAAACCCACCGCGTGGCTCAACACGGACGGCGGGGCGGCCCCCCAGGGCAGTGGAGCGACCCTGGTCGACTTCTGGGCGTACTCGTGCATCAACTGCCAGCGCTCCATTCCCGGGATCGAAAGGCTTTACGAGGCGTACCACCCCTACGGGCTCCAAGTCATCGGCGTCCACTCCCCCGAGTACGCCTTCGAGAAGGAGACCGCGAACGTCCAATCCGGGGGCGACAAGCTGGGCATCACCTACCCGATCGCCGTCGACTCCGACCTGGAGACCTGGACGGATTTCGACAACCACTACTGGCCCGCCCAGTACCTGGCGGACGCGCACGGGCAACTGCGCTACACGCACTTCGGAGAGGGCGGCGAGGCGACCCTGGAGTCACTGATCCGCCGGCTCCTGGCCGACCAGGGCAACGCGCTGCCCGACCCGCTCTTCACCGACGACGGCGTCGAAGGAGTGGCCTTTCACCGCACGCCCGAGACCTACTTGGGCCACGAACGTGCAGCAAGCTTCGCGGGGACGGAGGCCTACTCCGCCGGGACGCGCGACTACGCGGCCCCGGCCTCGTTGGGCGCGGACCGCTTCGCCCTGCAGGGACGGTGGACCATCGGCGCCCAGTCGATCAGCCCCGCCGACGACGAGGCGGAACTGCGCCTCATGTGGCGCGGACGCCGCGTGGACCTGGTGGTCTCGGGCGAGGGCGACCTCACCTGGGAGATGGACGGCCAGTCCCACACCCAGCATGTGAGCGGCACCCCGAACTCGATGACGCTGGTGAGCGGGGACACCGATTCCTCAGGGCTGCTCACCGTCACGGCCAGCAAGGGTTTGGCGCTCTACTCCTTCACCTTCGGGTGACGGCTTGGCCGCGGAGGAACAGGTGGCCTTCGCGGCGCCGCCCCGGCAGAGACCCCGCCCGGCGCCGGGCGTCCCCCGGCACCGGGCGCCACGGCGTTCTATCATGAGCACCGTGAATGACACCGCCGCAGGCGACCTGGGCCGCGAAGACCTGCAGTTGGTCGCCGAAGGGGACAAACGGGCGTTCGCGAGGCTCTACGACGCCTGGGCGCCCACGCTCTTCGCGCTCATCAGCTGCGTCCTCAAGGACCGCGCCCAAGCAGAAGAGGTCCTGCAGGACACGTTCCTCCACGTGTGGAGGCGCGCCCCCTCCTACGACCCCGGCCGCGGCAGCGTCCGCGCCTGGCTCACCACCATCGCCCGCAGGCGGGCCATCGACCGGGTGCGCTCGGCCCAGGCGGCGCGCGACCGCGAACTCGCCTCGCCCCCGGACGTGGACTGGGACCAGACGGCGGAGGAGGCGGAGTCCCGCATCGCGGGCGGAGACGTCCGCCGCGCGCTCGGCTCCCTGGGGGAGCCGCAGAAGACCGTCATCCTCCTGTCGTACTTCGGGGGACTGAGCCATTCGAGGATCGCCGACGCGACGGGACTGCCGCTCGGCACCGTGAAAAGCACGATCCGCCAGGCCCTCGCCCGCCTGCGCACCATCTTGGAGGAACGATGAGCGACCACATCCTCGACGACGACGAGACCGCTGCCCGCCTCGGCGCCTCCCTCGCCCCCGTCGAGCCGTCGGCGCGCGTGCGCGACGCCCTCCTGGCCGCGATCGAGGAGGTCGAGCAGGAGCGGCGGACGGGGGCCCCTGAGGAGGCCGCGGCGGAGGACGGCCCCGGCGCCGGCCCGCGCCTCGTCCGCATGGCGGCGCCCACTGCGGCGGGGGCAGGATCAGAGGCGGGCTCCGGCTCCGGGGTGGCGGCCGAGACCGGGGCGGACTCCGGATCCGGAAGCTGCGGAGGTGCCCGCGGGAAGGCCCCCGCGCGCGACCGCAGGGCCATCCCCATGTTCGCGCGCGTCCTCGCCGCGGCGGCTGCGGCGGTCGCGCTCTTCGCAGCGGGGATCGGCGTGGGCCGGTGGACCACGATGACCTCAATGGAGTCCACCAGTCACTACGCCGCCCTCAACCAGGCGCAAGACGTACGGCGCTCCACCGACACCATGCCCGACGGGCACGTTGTCACCCTCACCTGGTCACCGGAAATGGGGATGACCGCGATCACCACGCCCTCGGCGCTGCGGGCACCCGAGGGACAGGTGATGCAGGTGTGGGCGCGCCACGGAAACACCGTCGAATCCTTGGGCGTTTACGAGCGGCGGGGCGGGGACTACTCCTTCGTGGACATCATGCCCCAGCCGGGCAGTGAGATCTTCTTGACCTTCGAGCCCCAGGGCGGGTCCGCCCAGCCGACGGGCGAGCCCCTGGTGGTCCTGCGCGTCGGGGCCCCGGACCCGGCCCCCACCCCGGGAGGGGCGCCCACACCGGACAGCGGACCGGCCCCGGGAGGGGCGCCCTCCCCCTCAACCGCGCCCACCTGGGACGGGGGACGATCATCTGACGGGCAATCGGGCGCAGTGTAGACGGCGCCGCGCAGCCCCGTTTTACGCACACAAGGATCGGAATTACGCAACATGCGACCGCGTACAAGGGCGGAATCAAGCCGTTGTATGCGCAGTGTGTTTCGGAAATCAGTCCCCTTACGTGCGTGCCCGACTAGGCCGTGTTGTCTGATTCCGGTCCTTTTGTGTGCGTGGTTGTGGGGAGGGGCTGCGTGTGCGGCTCGTTGTCGATGCTTTGGGCGGCTTCGTACGCTGTGCTGCGGGATTCGCTCGCGGTTGCGCGGCTTCGTGCGCCGCTTCACCACTTAGCCCGCCGTTGCACCACTTAGCGCACCGCTACACCACTTAGGGCTCCACTGCGCCACTTAGGCCCAAATGGGCCCTGGTTCTCCCGGCGTGTCGGGGGCCTAAGTGGTGCGGGCAATGCCCAAGTGGCGCAGACGCGGGCGCGCACCCGGACCCAGGCGCCCTTGGGCCAGGCGCAGCCGTGCCGCCGCACCACAGCCGCGCCCTCCAGTGCCCAGCGGACGACACTGGGGCAGGAAACCAAGCATTGGGGCAGGTTAGCCCTCATTGGGGCAGGTTACCAACCTGCCCGAATGACCTGTTTCCTACCCCAATGCGGAACAACGCTTGCAAAACAGCCCGCCGGGTCGGGTCACCTCGCCGACCGGCCACCTGGTCGGGTCGTCGGGAGCCGAGGCCGCGGCATGGCGGGCGCGAGGCCTGGCGCGGGCACCCCCGCCGGAAGTGGGCCTTGCCGGGGGCACAATACCGGCTCTTCCGAGTTGAGTGTGGGTGACCGGGTGTTGGTCGGGGGTTGCGGGTAGAGGTCGAGGTCCTTGATGATGAGCGGACTTCTACCCCCGCGATCTTCAAAGGACCTCGACAATGTCTCACCCTACCTGCTGCTGCTGTGCGTCGCTTGATCGTTGTGATCGGTGTGATCTGCTCGTCGGTTTGGAGGGCTTCCATCTGATGAGCGTGGCTCGCACCCCAGATGCTCTGGTGCTCGATGTTGAGTCGTGCAACCAGCTGGCGGGGTGCCCTGGTTGCGGGGTGATCGCACAAGGCCACGGGCGCATGGTGGTGGAGGTGATCGACGCGCCCTGGGCCGGAGTTCCGGCGCGGTTCCGGTGGTTTAAGCGACGCTGGATATGCCGCGAACACGCCTGCCAGATCGCGACCTTCACTGAGCAGAACCACTCGGTGTGTGCTCCCAGGGCGCGTTTGGGTGTGCGGGCGATCCGCTGGGCGATCCGACAGTTGCGCTTCGAGGGAGCTACCATCGCTGGCCTGGCTCGGCAACTGGCAACCACGTGGAATACCGTGTGGTCCCATATCAAGCCGTGCCTGCAAGCCGCATCTGATGACCCTGCCCGTTTCGCAGGGGTGCAGGTATTGGGGGTTGATGAGCACGTATGGCATCACCAGGACCGACGCCGCCGGGGCCCACGTGAGCTCACCGGCATCGTGGACCAGTCGCGGGGAGGATCATCCCACGGCAAGGTTGTTGGACCTGGTCCCAGGCAGGTCTGGCACCGCGCATGAGAACTGGTTGGCCGAGCGCGGAGAAGACTTCCGTGCAGGGGTGCAAATCGCGACTCTGGATCCCTTCCAGGGACAGCAAGAACGCCGTCGACGACCAGCTCCAAGACGCCACCAGCGTGCTCGACGCCTTCCATATCGTCAAGCTCGCTGGCGACGCCCCAGGTGAGGTGCGTCGTCGCGTCCAGCAAGACACCCTGGGTCACCGCGGACGCAAGGGTGATCCCCTCTATCAGATCCGCAATCTTTTGCGCGCCTCACACACGCAGGCTCACCCCGCGCCAACAAGAACGCCTCCGTGAGGCCTTCACGGCAGATGAGGTAACGGTGCTGTTGTGATCAAGGGGAGTATCAGGCCGCCCACGCGTCGCGCGGGCGGCCCCAGCCGTCACAACTCACGAGGCGAAGCGGCTCCTGTATTTGTCCCACAGGTCGCGCAGCTTCTTGCCGTCGGACTCGCGCACGAAGACGTCGAGGGCGGCGGCAGAGCTGTTGCCGGTCAACTCCTTGATGGCCGCGGAAGGAGAGGCAACGTCCGTGCCGTCGGGCAGGATGATGGTGCCTTCGGCTGAGATGGTCACGACGTAGACGTTGCCGAGGTTGCGGCGTCGCCACACGAAAGTGTCACCGGGGGAGATGATGCCGGTTGCGACGACGTCGGCCAGGCGCACTTGGCGGCCGCGCGCGGCGGAACGCTTGTCGACGGCGGCCTCCAGCTCGGAGCTGGACAAGACAGACAGATCCACGCCATCGGAATCGCGGCGAATGTCCCAATAGTCCAGGATGCTGCGCGTCAGGTAGGTCTGACGCAGCTCGAGGGCGGCGTTGCTGATCTCGCCTCTGTCGGAGGGGAGTGTACCGACGATGAGCGCGCCGACTGTCGGTGCTTCGTGGAGTGCACGCGACACGGTGTCCCAGTCGGGTGCCTGGTTGACGGTGCGTGATTTGATTGTTGTCAGAACCAGGCCTCCCAGACGCCTGTTCCAAATACGAGGATCCACGTCGGCTGCGACGCCGCGGATCGCGGTGGTGGGCAGCCCCGCCAGGACTCCCAGGCTGCGTGGCAGACGAGCCGGGAATCCACCCTGGTCGGCGACCATCGCGTGGTAGAGCAACACCTTGCGGAGAGAGGACTGGGGCAGGGCGCTCGACAGCGTCTTGGCCGCCCGGTGGCGAGTATCGTCGGAGACCGCGCAGGCGGCAGTGATGGACTCGCCGTCTTCGACGGCGGCGATGAACTTGGCGATGATCGACTCTCGGGAACTCGGGACCAAGCGCGCGGCGACTGCCGTGCCGTACAGGCGCTCAAGCGAGGACATGAGAGAGGCGACTTCCTCGTCACTGCGCTCCACGCTCAAGATCGCCATGGCCGCGGGCTTCCAGTCGGATGCCTCGTACAGGCGCAGCAGCTGTAGGGATGTGGCGGCCGGGTGCCCGGCGAGGGACTCCAGCGTCGCCAGAGAGTACGCGCGAGCGTTGGGAACCACGACCTCGTCGATGAACTCCTCGCCGCTCTTGGACGCGAGGAAGGGGGTGAGGACCTGCTCGCCGAACGCGTCGATGAGGGCTCGCTTGGCGGGCGAGCGCAGGGCGAGGGTGAGCAGGTGCCCGAAGAAGGCGTCCGGGTTCTCCGTGCCCAGCGAGTCGATGCTCTGCTCCCACAGGGCCGCGTAGCGCGCCCGGGCGTCGGATTCGACGTGGGCGAGGACGCGCGCCTTGAAGATGTCGGCGGCCGACAGGGGGACGCCGCGCGTGTTGAGCACCGCGAAAATGCGGTGCGCGGCCTGGTAGGAGTCGGTCGACACCTCGATGAGGGAGACCTGCAGCATGAGGTACTGGACGAAACTCTGGACCTCGTCCGGTGCCAGCACATCCGGGTCGCTCAGCACGTCGAGCATCGCCCGCGCGTTGTCGTTGATGCGGCGCACCGAGGCCGGGGTCAGCGCACTCGCGTCGACGTCAAGCAGAGAATCGATATTGTCGCCGACGATGAACGTGTCGAAGAACTCGCGGTCGCATTCGCGCACGAGCAGGCGCGGCCGCTCGTCCAAGCCCTTGAAGGTCGATTCAGCGATACTCAGGCGTTTACTGAGGTCGCCGTGCAGCCCGGAACCGACGCCCGCCAGGTGACGCAGGAGCGCCAAGAGGATGCACAGCGTCGTCATGCGCTGCTGCCCGTCGATGATATCCACGTCGTCGCCGCTGGGGTGCTGTACGAGCACAACCGAACCCAGGAAATAGTCGCCGTCGTTCGTGCGCCACGCGCCCAGCAGGTCATTGACCAGGGCGATTGCCTGCGGCTCCTCCCACACGTAGGGGCGCTGGAAGTCGGGGATCTGGTACTGCCTGTCTCCGGTCAGCAGGGCGTCGATGGACTTCTGTGTCGTCGTGAGGGTCATGGAGGCCTACATCCTCGTCGGGGGACTTTACTCTAATCGGAAGTATAACGATGTTTATTTGGTATGTGTCTAAGCGGGCCGAGGCCTGGGCACCCCTCGCTCCTCCGCGCGCCCTGTGTGTGGCAGGGTGGGGATAGCATGGTGCGTACGTGGCGGGAGCCTCTCGCGCGGTGGCAGTGGAACGGAACGGGGATGCGTCGATGGAGACGATAAGAAAGACGGATAGCCGTCGCGGGCGGATCGCCTATGAGGTTGCGGGCCTCGCATGGCTCGCCGAGGCCTCGGACCCCGGGGCGGCGGTCGTGCCCGTGCTCGATCACGGGGCGACGTGGCTGGAGGAACCTCGCGTGGTCTCGGTATCACCATCGGCGCAGGATGCCGAAGCATTCGGCCGCGCCCTCGCCCACACGCACGCTGCCGGTGCCACGCACCTGGGTGCCGCCCCCGACGGGTACTCGGGTGACGGCTGGATGGGGGAGGCTCACCTCTCCCTCCCTGAACGCCCGAGCGCTCGCGGCGAAGCGGGCGGCGCGAACCGCGCGGATTCTGACGAGGCCACCCCGGCCTCGTCCCCTCGCGAGTCGTGGGGAGCGTTCTATGCGCGTGAGCGAATCGCGCCGTACCTGGACACGCGCGTCTTCACCGCCTCCGAGCGGCACCTCATCGAGCGGCTGTGCGAGCGCCTCGACTCCGGCGACCTCGACCACGGCCAACCGCGCTTGGTCGCCGAAGCGATCGCTCGGCGCGAGGACGTCGGCGCCGCGCGCACCCACGGCGACCTGTGGAGTGGCAACGTCATGTGGACGCCCGGCGGAGCCGTCCTCATCGACCCCGCCGCGCAGGGTGGGCACGCCGAGGAGGACCTCGCGGCCCTCGCCGTCTTCGGCTGCCCGCACTATGAGCGCATCCTCGCCGCCTACAACGAGGCCTCGCCCCTGGAGGACGGCTGGCGCGAGCGCACCGCCCTGCACCAGGCGCACATCATCATGATCCACTGCGCCGTCTTCGGGCGCTCCTACGTGTCCGACGCGGTGGCAATCGCCCGGCGGTACGCCTAAGCACGAGGCCGGGCCGCGTCGCGCGACTCAGCCCCGGCCTCGTCCCCTGAGAGCCTCCCGAGGGGAGGGGCCTACAGGCGCGGGATGTTGCGCATGTTGGAGGTCGCCATCGAGAAAGCCTCGGCGATGCCGCGGTTGAGGACGATCTTGCTCATCGCGGTTGCAAAACCGACGACCTGGCCGCCCGTGATGGCCGGCGGGAGGGAGAGGGCGTTCGGGTCCGTGATGACCTCGACGAGGGCCGGGCCGGGCGCAGCGAAGGCCTCGCGGTACGCGGCCTCCAGGCGAGACGCATCCTCGACACGCTCCGCGTGGAAGCCAATTGCGCGGGCGATCTCCGCGTAATTCGTATCCGGGACATCCGTCTGGAAGTCCGGGAGACCGTTGACCAGCATCTCCAGCTTCACCATGCCCAGCGTCGAATTGTTGAAGACAACCACCTTGACGGGCAGGTTGTACATCGTCGCGGTGATCAGCTCGCCGAGCAGCATCGACAGGCCACCGTCACCCGATACCGACACGACCTGGCGATCCGGGTAGGCGACCTGGGCGCCCAGGGCCATCGGCAGGGCGTTCGCCATCGAGCCGTGCAGGAGCGAACCGATGATGCGGCGCGTGCCGAGCGGATCGATGTAGCGGGCGGTCCACACGTTGCACATGCCCGTATCCGCGGTGAAAATCGCGTCCTTCGCGGCCGTCTCATTGAGGAGGTGGGCGGCGTACTCGGGGTGGATCGGACGCATCTTCTCCACGTTGCGCGTGTAGGCACCCACGGGGGCGTGCATGATCTCCGAGTGCTTCTTGATCTTCGACTTCAGGAAGGAATCGGAACGGTTCGCGCGCAGGTGGGGGAGGAGTGCCTCGATGAAGGGCTTGACCTGCGCGTGGATCGCGAGGCCGACGTCCGTGCGGCGGCCCAGCTTCTCCGCGTGCGTGTCCACCTGAATGGTCGGGGTGTCCGGCAGGAACTGGTCGTAGGGGAAGTCGGTGCCCAGCAGGATCAGCACGTCGGCGTCGCTCATGCCCTCGGCGGCCGCGCCGTAGCCCAGCAGGCCCGTCATGCCCACGTCGAAGGGGTTGTCGTACTGGATGAAGTGCTTGCCGCGCAGCGAGTGGCCGATCGGGGCCTTGAGTGCATCCGCCAGGGCGATGACCTCGTCGTGGGCGCCCTCGACGCCCGCGCCGGCGAAGATCGCGACCTTGTCCGCCTTATTCAGGAGGGCTGCGGCCTCGTCGATATCCGCCGGGTTCGGGGCCAGCGTCGCCGGGCGCGCGGGCGCATAGGTGGGAACGTGCTCGACGGCCTTGAGGTCGGAGACGTCACCGGGCAGAGTGATGACCGACACGCCGCCCAGACCGACCGCGTGGCGGATCGCCGAGTTCACGGTGCGCGGCGACTGTGCCGCGGAGGAGATCAGCTCGTTGTAAACCGAGCACTCCTCGAAGATACGGTCCGGGTGCGTTTCCTGGAAGTAAGTGGAGCCGATCTGGACGCTCGGGATGTGCGAGGCAATGGCCAGGACAGGCGCGCCCGTGCGGTTCGCGTCGTACAGGCCGTTGATGAGGTGCAGGTTGCCCGGGCCGCATGAACCCGCGCACACGGCGAGTTTGCCAGTCAGCTGAGCCTCGGCCGAAGCAGCGAACGCCGCCGCCTCCTCGTGGCGGACGTGAATCCAGTCGATGCCGCCCTTCTTCGAGCCGCCGGTCTTGCGCACGGCGTCGACGATGGGGTTGAGCGAATCGCCGACAATGCCGTAGATCCGATGGACTCCCGCGTCGACGAGCTGGGCCACGATCTGTTCCGCGACGTTCATGCCATCTCCTTACAATTATTGGCTGTGACCTTGTCAAATCACCATAGGCATGACTAAGGTCCTATGTCGCTGTGGCGTGACCGACGGATCAGGGAGGGTGTCGGTGGAAGAGCGGCGTCTTCCTCCGCTAAGATGGCCACGCCCCAATAGCTCAGTCGGTCAGAGCAGCGGACTCATAATCCGTGGGTCGTCGGTTCAAGCCCGACTTGGGGCACCAATGTGTCGGCACCTCGATGCTGAGCAGGTTTGAAAGGTGCAGGGATCCAGCCGCCGTTCCCGTCGGGGGTGGGCATGAGGTCGGCGGGTTCGATGCCAAAGAACATGGCTGTGCGCAGCACTTCGTCAGCCGACCATGAGACGTTGCCTCGCAACTTCCGACTCACCGACGATTTTGTCAGCCCGAGGGGCGTTGCGAGTTCCTGTGCCTGGATTCCGCGTGCGAAGATCTGCTGGTTGACGGCCAGGCCAATCGCCCTGTCCGCGCTCATTGTTCCAAGTTCTTGGGCTGCCATAGCTGCAACTGTATCGATTTGGTGCAACTAGTGCAACTGTAGCCGTTGACAGCAACTGCAATGTAGTAGATCATTACACTCATGAAGTCGCATATGGTGCAACCAGATGAGTTGCTTAAAACTGGTGAAGTTGCTCAGCGCTACAGTGTGGCCGCCAGTACGGTCCGTCGTTGGGTCGCCGCAGGAAGGCTCCCAGCGACCCAACTGCCTTCTGGGCAGTTGCGTTTCTCGGCTCGGGCTGTCGAGGCGGCGATGCGTGAACTAAACGCAGATTCTGCGGGAGAGCCTAGGAATCGGTCATTGTCGGATGTTCCGCTGTCTGGCTTGGGTGGGACAGGCAGGTGACTCGCTGTGAGCATCTACGGCGTCGCTTGGGCGTTGGATAGGGTTCGTGGGATCTCGGTCGGCGCGAAGATCGTGCTGATTTCGCTGGCGGAGTTCGCTAACGAGCAGGATGTGACGTGGGTGTCGCGAGAGCGTCTCATTAGCCGTGTGGAGTGCTCGACGCGCGCGCTGAGTGGGTACTTCAAGGAGCTGGAGGCGTGCGGGGCACTGACTCGCGAGGCGCGCTACGAGTGGTGCACGTCCGAATCATGCTCGCGCACGGGTGAGCATAAGCATCGTCGTGGCACGGTCTATCGGATTCATCCAGAGCTGCGCATTGACGTGCGTAAGGCCACAGTCGCAGATTCTGCGCCTGTGGCGAGATCGTTGGAATCTCAACGAAAGTCTCACAGTGGCAATATCTGCGCCAGTGAGGACAGTGAGGACACAGTGGCAAATTCACGTCGTTCACAGGCGCAGACGTCTGCGACCATTACTTATAGGAAAGAACCACCAATAGAACCACCAAACCTAACCCCCCCACCCCCTGTGGGTGACGGTTCGGTTGGGTTGGGGACCGGCTTCGCCGATCAAGTGGCTGCTGAGGGGGAGTCTGTGTCGTCGGTGGCGACGTCAGTGTCCCCAGAGGGCCGTGGAGGCCATCGGAAGCCCGGTAGGAGCCCGAAGAGGCTCGCGCCTGTGTCTGAGGCTGATCGGGTTGTTGAAAGTGCCTCAGAGGCTGATCTGGCGATTTTGGCGGCGTGTGTACCTGAGTCGATGCGGGTGATGGACGCGCGGGGTCTCGGTCTTGTCGTTGGTTTGCTGCGCGAACGCCTGGATGCCGGCTGGACGCCGGGGGAGATCAGGCGATTGCTGGATTCCCCGCTGCCTGATCGCGTTGCTCGGATGTCGGGTCTTGTCGCCTCGCGGCTTCGCCGTTTGGTAGCTGTGGGGGAGTCTCCTCGAGCTCAGGCAGCGGCTGCCACGCGTGAGCGTGAGCGCCTCGCACGTGAGCGCGCCGCTGTGGTGGATGCTCGCGAGGCGCAGACAGCCCCGTCGGTGGTGCACATGAGCATTCATGATCTCGTGACGCGGCTGGCCCCTGGGTTGTCACCCGCTCGATGCGCGAGGGCGGAGCTAGCTGTTCGGCAGGCTCTCGCGGATGCGTGGCGTCGGGAGAATCCCCAAGGCGGGAAGCCATCGCCGTCAGCGCTGCTGGAGGTACTAGCTGCATCAGGTAAGCAGATCGCGGCTCGGGTGATTGCTGAGCATGTGGACGGGGAGGTGGCCTGAGATGGTGGATGTGGTCTTGTCTTGGCCTGCGTGGGCGCGAGCTCAGCGAGGTTTGGGATCTTCGGCCCGTGCATGTTTGCGTGAGCTGGCTTCCTTGGCGGATGATCGGGGGGCAGCGATCGTGGAGATCAGTTGGTTGGCTGAGGCGACGGATCGGTGTCGCCGGACGGTGTGGCGTGGTCTAGCAGAGCTAGAGGATCGTGCGCTGATCGTGCGTGAGGAGCGCCGAGAGGCTGGGCATCGCGCGCCGTCACGATTCCAGCTGGTCCGTGACCCCGCAGTTGCCGTGGAGCGGACCCGTGATCGGATTCAGAGCCTGGGCGTCGTTGTTGACGTCTTCACTGGAGGCGCGGTTGACCCGGATGATAATGAGGGGTTGCGCGCAGTCCTCGTTGAGGCCTGTCGGGCGGGCTGGGTTGGGCAGGGGGCGAGCCGGTTAGCTGTGACGTTACTGGAGCATGGCCCCAAGCAGTTTGGGCGTCTCGCGGTGCGACAAGCACGTTTCGAGGGGGAGACGGTGTCGAATGCTCTGACTGATGTCTTGACGTTGGCGTGGTTGGAGGCGCGCGCGTCTGCCTCGTCGATGATTCGCGCCCGCCGCCCGTGGGCAGTGTGGTCGCGGGCCGTGGAGTGCGCAGTTGCGGAGGAGTCGTTGGCAAGTCTGGAGGACCGCAACGCAGTGACAATCGAGGGCGTTGTCCCCGAAGGGGGTTCGCCCCTCGCTGGTGGGGCGGGGGAGCTGTATGTGGGGATCGATGAGCTGACGGGTCCTTTTGTGCGCGTGATTGACGCGTTGCGTGACGCGGGTATGCCGTCGACGCTCGCGTGGGCGGGCAGCGTGCGTATTGCGCAGATCGCGGCTCATGTCTCGGTCGCGAATGCTCACACGATGGCTGCGCGCGATGCCACGTTAGCCGCGCTTGGGGTGAGTCCTGCAGCTGCCCGCGCGTGGATGACGCTCCTGGTTGGGTCACGGCGTGGAACGGTTGCGAATGCTCTCGACGCTGATCAGAAATCGCTGAGTGAACAGGCTGCTGTCGTGGCAGACGCATGGCGCAATACGATGCTTATTGCGTAGATCACATGAGTGTGGTGGAGCTACCTGACAAAAGTGTCAGGTAGCTCCATTTTCTTCGGATTTCTGGGGCTTTTATGGTTGGTTAGGAAATGTGTAGCCGTCGATCTGCTGAATGTCTTTGATGATGTCATCGATGAGTTCTTGGTCGTCGATGGTGGTGTCGTCTTCGACCCATTCGCTTTTGACGGTTATTTCGAGGCGCTGAAAGACACGCATGCGGGACATGTCGATGCCTTGGTGCATCGCTTTGTCGATGGCTTGCGCGACCGCATAGGCGCGGTCAGTGGATGGCCAGCCTGCAGTGTTGAGCTGGCCACCAGCGCCAGGAGGGCGGCCGTCGAAGGTAACGACCCAGTATTGGAGACGTTCAGGCTGGGAGTCGTGGTTCATGAGGGGTACTCCAGGAGGTGTCAAACGATCTGTACTAATGATGCCATCTTGTCTGGTTGTCGGCGCGCACGTCGGTGTGCGTGTACGTGCTGACGGATAGAGCGTAAAGAGAGGAGCGCACATGCCGTCTTATCCGGATCTAGGTCTGACCTCACCTGCACAAGAATCGTGTCAGGCTGCTAAAGGTTCGTCCGTGCCGATCCCGCCCCCGCCCGCTGTGTGGGTTTCGGGTGTCGCTGGGCTTACCGTTCGGCGTCACATCCGGCGCTCCACTGTCAACGGATCACATTGGCTGTGGATGGTGGGGGCTCACGGTGGGGCAGGAGCCTCAACATGGGCTCATATCCTCGAGGCCGGAGATGCTGGCACAGCGTGGCCACAGCATGTGGACCCGACTTGTTCACTCGACATCGTGGTCTGCTGCCGCACAACAGTGGTGGGACTGCGAGCCGCGCAGGACGTGGCTATCGAGTGGGCGTCGGGAGCGCTGCCGGGACAACTCGTTGGCCTCGTTGTTGGGGCTGATGCCCCTGGGCGTCTCCCTCGTGAGCTCCGTGAGCAACTCCAGATCACGTCGGGAGCATTCCCCCGCTACACATTCGTTCCGTGGCAGGCGCAGTGGCGCTTCGCCAAGGAGAGCGACGTGAATGCCGATCATTCGCGCCGTATCAACAAGATCGCCGCCGCCGTGGCGGCGTGGACTGAAAGGACACTCTGATGATTATGACGCGACTGGCCACGTTACTTGGGGCTGATGATGATCCGTCGGTGGTTCCCACCCCGTCACCGAAGTCCATTCCTGGACTGACAGTTAAAATTAATGACCTTTTGGGTAATGCGATGTGGCTTGGAATTATTTGCGGGGTACTCGGGCTAATCATGGTTGGTGCCATGATTGCCCTTCACAACAAGAGAGGACCTGGTGACGGTGGTGAGGCAGTAGAGAAAGTCGGGTGGGTCATTGCCGGCGTGCTCATCGTTGTATCGGCGCCAATCATCATTAAGCAGTTTGTTTAAAGGAGCGATGTTATGAGTGATAGCGATGACGTGCGGAGTCCGTTTGCATCCCCGTGGGTGATTGCCTCAGGTCTAATTGTCATTGTCGTTGTGGCCATGGGGATTGGGCTGGGAGTGGGGCTGGCAATGCGCGGTTCTACAACGAAGCAGCCGTCTAGTCAGTCAGGCCTGCCGACCGGCATACCAACGGTGATCACGCCGTCACCGAGCGCATCGCCGTCGCTCATGCCCTCCCCGACCCCCACGGAGGGGGTACTTGGAATGGACTACGTTTCGCAGCCGTGTTACGTCGACGAGGTCAATATGTTGCCGCTGGGGCAAACCCCTCGAGCGACGCGCGTGAGCACTGTCCAGGGAGGTCGGTCGGTTGAGGTTGCAACTAAGGCGGGACCATTCGCCGCGATGGAGAGGACAAATCTGTCGTACTGCTACTCACATACGGCTGAAGGTGCGATCACAGCAGGTGCGAACTTCCTCCTGCATTCAACATGGGATGCCGAACGACGCGACTCGATCGCCATGGAACTTGCAGACAACTCCGATGGAACCCTCGCAGGTAAGGTTTTTGACTCGAGTCGCTCTCACTCCGGTGTCTACTCCATGCAGGACGCACATATCACGGGCTACTACTACGAAATCCGTGATGAGAACAATGTGCTTGTTGTCTATACCTTTACTCTCGGAGACGATCCAAAGACGCTGACCATTCCACTTCGCATGACGTGGGTGAAAGACTGGAAAGTCATCTACCCCGAAACCCCTGACGCCTGGGGAATCGGCGAACTCACGGATGAAGCAAAAACGCGCATCACCCCGTGGAGCGTGAACTAGCATGGGGAAGCTCGAAATCTTTGTCAATGAGGTGACAAAGTCGCTAGGAGAAATCATCCTCAATCTGGGAACGTGGTGGGTGAAGGCACCTGTCCCCTCGCTCTTCGTCACCTCTTCTCCAGCATATAAGCTGCAGGATTACTTGCGCTTTCTTCTGGCTGCCGTGATGATCGCGTCCCTCATATGTGCGGGAATCAAAGTCATCATCGACGGTCGTGGTGATTCACTACGCCAAGTCGCCCAATCTCTCATCACAGTCGTCGTCATTTCAGGAGCAGGGCTCGCGTTGGCATCAACTCTCATCAGTATCTTTGATGAGACAAGCATCTGGCTCTTGAATACGGTCACGGAAGAAAGTGCAGAAACATTCGGAAAACGAATCATTCCAATTCTATGGGAGAGCACCCAGGTTCCGGGTGGTACAGTCCCTGTTCTCCTGCTCGCGCTGGCGGGGATCCTCGCGAATGTTGTCCAGATGGCAATGATCTGGATTCGGTCCGTCCTACTCATGGTGATCATGGGGTTGGCACCGATCATCGCTTCAACAACTAGCACATCCTGGGGCCGTGCGTGGGCGGGGAAGATCCTGGGCTTCTTCTCAGGACTTGTCCTCTACAAGTTGGCTGTATCAGTCATTTATGCGACAACAATCCTGTTCCTGACCTCGGAGAGTGGCCTGGAGGGGTTTGTTGCTTTTCTTGTCGGTGTCATGCTCATGGTTTTCGCAGCCGTGTGTCCGTTTGCGCTCGTGGGGCTGCTCATGCCCACGGGAGCGATGATTGCTTCCTCAATGGGTGGGGTCGGCGACGCGGCTGCGGGGGCAGCGACGGTCGCCTCTGGTGCGGTCGACGTGGTGCATACGGGGCATGTATCGGCAGATGCGCCACCGGCGCCGTCATCTCATGACGGTGGAACAGGGGGAGCGGGGTCTCCGTCAGGCGCTACTGCTGCGCCCGACGCCGGAGCGGTGGGCTCGAGTGGCGCCACCGGTGCAGGTAACGGTGCAGCCAGTGGAGCGGCTGCCGGGGCGGCCGAAGGTGGTGCCGCTGCAGGCAGCGCAGCTGCTGGAGCTGCTACTGGCGGTGCGGCCCTCATCGTGCAGGCCGTCGCAGATGGCGCTTCGCAGGCACAACAAGGCATCAGCGACATGGTTGAAACAGCGGAAGGGACAGAAGGATGAGTACCAGCGGAGCGACGGAAACGCAGGTCCGCACGTATGGGAACTGGCGTCACCCACGCCTAGCGGGCCTGGGCAAACTGAGCTTTTTCCAGACGATGGCGCTACTGGCACTGCTCATCGTGTCAATCCTCGTCTACGGATCTTTTGGCCTCGCGAGCGCAGCGGTTCTGTTGCTGTCGGGGCTGTCTGTTTTGGGGGCGATGGAAATCAGAGACGCCCATGGCGTGAGCGTGTGGGACAAGATGGTTGAGCGTGTGTCGTTTGCTCGGCGTCGTCGAGCTCGACGCACCATGTACAGGTCCGGCCCGATCGGCGTTGTCCCGGGTGGTCGGGCGCGCCTTCCTGGCCTGCTCTCGGGATCGCGCATCAGCGAGCACGCTGATTCGTACGATCGACCGTTTGCGCTCGTTCACCACGGCAACGCGCACGTGAGTGTCATCATGGGGGTCGCTCCGTCGGGTATCGCTCTGGTTGATCAGGAACGCATCGACCAACAGGTCGCTCACTGGGGTGCCTGGCTTGCTGACCTGGGAAGCGAAATCGGTATCGCTCAGGCTAGTGTCTGTGTGGAGACGGTGCCCGATACGGGTGGGGCCCTTGAGCGTCAAGTGACTGGTCAGCTGGATGTGAATGCTCCGGCGATCGCACTGAGCGTGGTGCGCGACGCTGTCTCTCAGTACCGCGCGGGTGCGGCGCAGCTGCGCTGCACAGTGACGCTGACCTTCGACACGAAGCGCATGAGCGTGAAGAAGCGGTCGACCGACCAGGTTGCCCGTGAGATCGGGACACGCCTGCCCTACTTGACGCACTCGCTGGCGGCGGCCGGGACGGGACCTGCCCACCTCCTCACAGCTGTCGACGTGACTCGCTTGGTGCGGGTTGCATACGACCCGGCGTCCGAACTGCTCTTTGAAGAGGCGGCGGCCGGTGGCGAGGAGATTGACCTGGACTGGGAGGACGCTGGCCCCGTTGGCGCCCACACTTCCTTCGATTCATTCCGTCATGATTCGGGCCTGTCACGCACCTGGGTGATGACCAAGGCGCCAACGGGAGTCATCCAATCGAGTGTCCTGTCGAAACTGGCGTCAATCTCGCGGGATGTTGAGCGCAAGCGCGTCACCCTGTTGCTGCGGCCCATTGATGCCGCCATGACAGGTGACATCGTCGAGCGCGACATGACGACGGCCGCGGCGGCGACCGGTATGTCGAAGAAAGTCACGGCGCGCGCCGCACGCGAGGTAGCAATCGCAAAGAAGAACGCGCAGGAGGAAGCCAGCGGTGCGGGTCTCGTGGACTTCACAGTCCTGGTGACAGCGACCGTGACGGGGGATGACCTCGACGACACAGCTGCGGCCGTTGCGTCTCTTGCGTCCGCATCGAAACTGCGCATGAGGCCCGCCTACGGAGCGCAGGATTCTGCGTTTGCACTCGCCCTTCCCCTGGGTGTCGTTCCGTCGTGGCAAAAGGTGTGGTCGATATGAGCACGAACATAACAATCGCAGATCTCAATCGACCTGGTGCTGGCGGTGTCACACCGCTTCCCCGCATTCACGATTTTCGTGGCACGAGCGTCCAGGTGTGCGGCCTGTACCCATTTGTCGCAGGTGGGACCCCGCCACCTGTTGGCGTTCCCCTTGGGCGGGCGACGGACGGGACTGGCGCAGTGTGCGCCGACCCGATTAGTTGGTTTCAGAGGGGGCTTATCGCAGCTCCGTCGGCCATGGTCCTAGGCCTAAATGGCCTGGGAAAATCCTCGCTGATTAGGAGGATGGTCCTGGGGGCCGAGGCATTCGGTATCCATTCCATGGTTGTCGGGGACGTCAAAGGTGAATACGCCGACGTCATCGACGCGCTGGGCGGACAAATCATCGCGATTGGACACGGGAAGACAGGCCTGAACCCACTTGATGGAGGCAATGCCGACGAAGCGGCAGAGATGCTGCGGGCAGCCGGGTACATCCGCGAGGCACAGGAAGTGACGGAAGCGGCTCACGAGCGCAAGAAACAGCTGGTGTGTTCGTTGATCCAGATCATTCGTCGACAGGCACCCACTGATCGCGAGGAAACAATCGTCGATGCTGCCATCCGTGTCCTCGAGGAGACGCAGGCTGGCACGCCGACTCTCGCCGATGTTCTGCGGGTCGTCCAAGAGGGTCCTGAGCCGCTCCATGCGGCCGCCCTCGATAAAGGAAAACCTGGGGAGTATGAGCGGTTGACCAATGCCCTCGAGGCCTCACTCCAGGCGCTGCTCATGGGCCGCTTTGGCTCACTGTTCGCAGCGAAGAAGACCGTGTCCATGCGCATGGATGCTTCCGTTGTTTTCGATGTCTCCTCGCTCATGTACGCCGACGAGGACCTGCAAGCAGCGGTCCTGCTGTCATGCTGGTCCTACGGGTTTGCCACCGTCGAGGTCACCCAGGTTCTCGCCGACACGGGGCTGATCGCTCGGCAGCGCTATCAGCTCATCATGGATGAGCTCTGGCGTATCCTTCGGTCTTCACCGGGCATGGTCGAGCGCGTCGATTCGCTCACCCGCCTCAACCGTACGGTGGGTGTCGGCCAAATTATGATCACCCACTCCGTCGCGGACTTTCAGGCCTTACCGTCTGTGGCTGATCGCCAGAAGGCGCAGGGGTTCATTGAGCGCTCGAAAATGCTGTTCATCGGCGGTGTTCCCCCCAAAGAGGTGCGCGAGCTCAGATCTGTCATGGCGTTCTCGCGCCGTGAGGAAGCCCTCGTTTCATCGTGGAACGCACCTGGGGAGTATGACCCGATTACAGGGGGAAGTGCGGCTCCCATCGGCCGTGGGAAGTTCCTTCTTAAAACGTCGGACGCCCCGGCGTACCCATTCCAGGTTGACTTCACGGCAGCCGAGTATGAGCTGTCGAACACGAACAAGAGGTGGTGACCCATGTGGGATTCAATGAGTGACAGCGGCCGAGGCATCTGGCTTCTTCTCATCACGCTCGGGGTCGGTGGAACATGCCTGTATGGTGCACGCGCCCTGTACACCTGGTGGACGGGGATCGAGTTACCCTCGAATCTTCTGGACCTAGCAGGGGGGCTTATTCGCGGTCAGCAGCCGATCGCAGTGGCCGTTCTCGCTCTCCTCATTCTCCTGACCGGCTTCGCTGGCCTAGTCGCTGTCACCCGGTGGCGCCACCGAGGCCCGCGTCGACGCAAGCGCGGAGATCAAGTTGCTCGCAAGGCTGCTGCACGGCGTGAGGTCGCTGTCCTGGGGGAACGGGCGGTGGCATCGCAGGCATCCCGGCTGGGTGTCGTGGCCGATTCTCCAGGTTTGCCGATCGGGCGCATGGTGCGAGGAAACGCGTGGTTGTTTTCGTCCTGGGAGTTCGTGTGTCTGATGATTGCAGGCCCGAGGACAGGCAAGACCACAGCGTGGCTGGTCCCGCGGATTCTCGTAGCGCCCGGCGCAGTCCTCGCGACCTCGAACAAACGTGACATCGTTGATGTGACTCGTCTGGAACGAAGCAGATTTGGCCGAACCTGGGTATTTGATCCCCAGGGGATTGCGGGTGAAGACCAATCGTGGTGGTGGAACATCCTGGCGGGGGTGAAGACCCCCATTGACGCCATTTCGTTGGCGGAGGTTTTCATCGATTCTCAGCGCGATCCAGGTGCCACCAAGGATGCGTACTTCGATGGGGCATCGAAAGACCTGGTCGCTGCGCTTTTGTTAGCAGCTGCCCTCGGTGGCCGAGACATTCGGATGGTGCACGAGTGGCTGACGCGGCCCCTCGATGATGAGCCGGTGCGGATCTTGGAGCGCGCCGGGCAGATGATGACCGCACAGTCGCTGCGCGGGATGATGAATCTGCCAGCCGAGACCCGAGGTGGCGTGTATGGCGGCGCCTCCCAAACGATGAACTTCCTACTCAACGACGAGGCGCTGCGCTGGGTTCTGCCCCCGACAGTGAAGGACGGCGAGAACGACATGATGATGGAGTTTCGCCCCACCGACTTTGTGGCATCAGCCGATACGTTGTATTGCCTGTCTCAGGAGGGCCGTGGCAGTGCATCCCCGATCGTGACGGCACTGACCGTCGCGGTCATTGAGGCCGCCCTCGAGCACGCAAAAAACCAGCCCGGTGGCAGGCTCGCTCTCCCGCTCTTTGTCGCCCTCGATGAGGCGGCGAACGTCTGCCGGTGGCGCGAACTCCCCGATTTGTACTCCCACTTCGGGTCTCGGGGTATCGTCGTCGACACGCTGTTGCAGTCGTGGAGCCAGGGCGTGAGCGTCTGGGGCGACGCTGGTATGAACAAGCTCTGGAGTGCAGCCAACGTCAAGGCGTACGGTGGCGGCGTCTCAGAAGACAAATTCCTCCAGTCTCTGTCGACGCTGATTGGCATGGAGTATGTCGATCAGGTGCAGACGTCGTCAAGTCGGCAGGGGACCTCGAGGAGCGTGTCTGTAGGGGCAGCTCAGCGTCCGATTGCACCGGTGTCGGAACTTATGGCCATGCCCCCCAACCGCGCGTGGGTGTTTGCATCAGGATCGCCCGCCGTCTACGTGCGCACCGTGCCCTACTGGGAAACCAAGAAACGATAGGAGAAACCCATGAGTGCCGACCAGATCGACCAACACCTATCCAGGCAAGCAGCGCAACTGATGCGCGCAGCAATCATGATTGCTCGTGCGTTCGCTGTGCATGAGGCGGACGCCCGCCGCGCGGCCGCGCGCGCCTCCCTCGAGCACGCCCGCGCCCTCCGCACAGTCACCGAACAGCAGCGGCGTCTCGCAGCGCCGATCTATCGCGCGGCACGCCGCGACGGCTGGTGGGACGACCCCAAGATCAGCGCCACAGAAAGAGCTCGAGCAGTCGGCTTAGCCGAGCGTTTCGCGCACGTCGACGAGGATGCTCGAGAAGTAGCGGCGGAGGCACATCGGCGCCTGGAAGCCGAGGCCCGTGCCCGACAGGCTGCCGAGGCACGATCTCGCGAGGAATCCCGCAACCCACCATCATTCCGAGACCAGCGTAAGGATGAGTTCGTTGACATGACACTCGTGTCCGTGGCAGAGCTGGCCGCTGCCGCGCCCCTCGTCGACGGGGAAAAGCTCGAGCAATCCCTCGAGGAAATCCTCGAGGACATTCGTATGTCGGACTCGGTAGCCGCGCCTAAGCCCGCGCCTGACCGCGGGGACATCTATACGGCGACTCAGATGCTCGCCACCGCGCCGGATACTCCAGTGTCTGTCCAAGTGCTGGATCCGCCTGAGCTGACCGAGAACATGACTACCGCGATAGCATGGGATACCCCGCAGGCACGTCAAGCCTGGGCACGGCATCTGCTCGATGCCGGCATCGATGCCGAGGGGGTGAGGGCCTTCACAGTCGCATCGCAGGCCCAGCCTGCGCCCGCACAGGACATGTTGGCGACACCGGTGGATGTGGCGGCCAACCGAGTGCCGGCCGCGCCCCTCGAGGAGGTACACACGATCCACCGCTAGAGTGAACGCGTGTGGGTGGGGTAGCCATATTGGCTACCCCACCCACACGTTTGTGTCCGTTATTGGCGCTCGTCGACGAGCTCGGGCGGCGGTGGCGTCGTCGGTAGCACGCGCCCGGGATGGGGTGCCGAGTCGTCTTTGTGTTCACCTTTGCGGTGTCGCTCATCCGGCTGGCACCCTCTGAATGGGCCACTCTCGGCCATGACCCGATCCATGATCGGGTACAGGTACTGGACGCTCCAGGTGGCCATTGCCGTGAGCTCGCCGGTTGCCCGCAGGCCCTCCCATGAGTGCCACAGGGCAGTCAGGTAGAAGACCGCCTCAGTGTGCTTCCACCACTCCGAGCACCAGTTGAGGCCGGTGCCCAGAGGGCGGTCGTAAATCTGCGTGAGAAACTCATCAACAAACGCGTAAACACTCGAGTAGTACAGCTTCGGTTCGTCCCTCGAGGGATCGGCGGGCACCACGTCCTCGAGGTCGCCGGGCGGCTCAACGTCAATCGGAGGGACATCCTCGTACGGGTCATGCTCATTCACAGTGATCGCCCTTCAGCTTCGTAAATGGTTGGCGTGGGGACCCATCGCATGGGTGTCGTCGTGAAAGCCTGATTTCCGAGATGTGGAGCACTCTTCCCGAGCATCTCAGGGGGAATAGACGAACGGCGACTAGCTACGGAAGAAGAATCTTGAGCTGCTTCAATGGGTTCACCAATGTGTCCGTTCTCCTGACGACCTGCATCAACGGTGGGTTCTGCTCTCTTGGCGGCTTCGATCGCTTGGGCGAGGGTGGGAACTCCCGGCGCATGCATGGCATCGTATTGGACCTTGTCCAGGTCGTCGGAGAGCGCAGTTAGAAACGCCGTGAGACTCTCACGCCGTATGCCCATCATGTGGGGGAGACGGGAGAAATCTGGACTGGCGATGATGTTGTCAAGTTCATCGAGTGCATGTCCGGGGAGGCGCGCCCACCCACCCCCAGCGATGCTAGAGGTGTGCAAATCGATCATGGGGTCGCCGTCGAGATCGGAGAGAGTCAGCGTGAGGTCCTCGGTGTTGATATCGACAACGGGAGCATGTGCAAGCGCCCATGCAGTGAGAGCGGGGTTGTCCTCGGCTAACTCGGTGACGCGCGCCATGATGTGTGCATGTGCCGTGTCCTGGCGAATACGATCTGCGTCCTCGCTTTTCCAGGCAACAGCCTGGCGTACATACTCTCGACAAGCTACCTCCCCGGCCACGGTGATCGCCTGTTCGTCATCAGTTGTCGTGGGATCGTATACGGTTGCTTCGAGGAGACGGCCGGTTTCGCCCGTCTTGATCACGGTTGGCCGGTTGAACGTCCAGTAGTCGTAAAAAATCGTAGAATCCTCATCCTGGACCGGAGTCGAATCAACGACATTTGGATGCCGCGCCCCCGGGTGTAGACCAAGGCGCGCAATCTCATTGCGGCCCGCGTCGATCGCGTTCATACGAGTCCCTCCAATTTTGCGGTTCGGAGACACCCCGTGTTGGGCACCTCTCACCACTCATCGTGGGCGCGTACACGCACAACGCGGAGTCTTACCTGGATGGGCCGGTGTCCTTGTGTTGTGCCCGCTGGGCGGCCTCGGCTGCGAGACGCGCCTCATCCGTGCTTATTGCCGCGGGCTTGAACGTGCGCGGCTGGCCGCCCAGAACGTCACGCGGAATACCCGATCGCGCACCGCGAGGCCGAGAAGAAGCGAGTGGCATGCCGGCCGCGTCTAATACGGCGCGGACACGGTGAAGAGCATCATCAGCCGACGCGTTGGCGAGGGCCTGGGCGTCGCGGACGATTGCGCTGTCCTCCCTGGGTGCCGGCGGCGGGGGAAGAGGCGGTACAGCCTCGCGCTGTACGGGCGCGGAAGCTCGCTCAAGACGCTCATAGGCAGACGTGAGAGCATCGACGTCGACGCGCGGGTACGTGTTCACGCGATCAAAAACAGCTTGCGCGTCGCGCTCGATTGCGGCGGCGGTTGCTGCTTGGCCTGCAGCCTCATGAAGATCCGCGATCGCCTGTACGAGATCGACGGTCGCGTGTGCGAGGGCGACGGCCGCCATGTGGGGGCTTGACGTGGCGGCGATCGACAGTGCCAGGTCTGAGGCCATGCGTGCGCCCACGTCGACCAATCGTTTGTCGGTTGGCCGAGTTTTGAGCTGCGCGCACCTGCCCACCTGGACGGCCGCACGCTCGAGCATGTCCCGTCCGCCCGACGTGCGAGCCGTAATCGCCTGGGCGTGCAGGAGTCCCGCGATGTCGGCGGAAGCGTTTGCGAGCCCCACGCGATCCGTGGGGGACAACTGCTCGAGGTGCGCGCGGAAGTACTCGAGGGCGCGGATGCGGTCCGGCCCATCGTAGGGTGCCCGCTTCGGGTGGTAGTGGCCCTTCCAGGCTTCGACGGCCTCGAGCGCGCTTGTCGGAGTGTCCTGCCAGCGCGTGCGCAGCTGTGTGAGGGTGAGGTCGCGGGCGATTCTGCCTCCGCCCCACCAACGTGTCTGCTGCCCGTCCTCGGTGCGTAGCGCGGCGCTGTACCCGACTACGATGTCGGTGCGCCCGTGCGTGAACCTGGGGTGCAGACGCACACCGAGGCGACGCGCCAGGCGCACGAAGTCAGCTTCACTCGCTGCCGCGGTTGCAGCTGCGCGCAAACGTTCCTCAAGGACAGTACGATCCGTGCGCGACGCGCCCGCGCGCTTCGCGGCGTTCTGTGCAGCCGCGCTGTCACACCTCGAGCCGCGACCGTGTTCGCGTGACTCCACAACCAGGAGTCCATAACGGTGCTCGAGCACGTTACACGCCTTCTGAGCTCGCCGCTGGTCGTACCACGGGCTCCACTTCGTTCCGTCTTCGCGCACGATGGTGGCTGCGATGTGGATGTGGTCGCCGCCGTTTTTTGCGCTGCCGTGGTGGATCGCGACCCACCGGCATGGCGCTTTTCCGTCTGACCCGGTAAAGCCCATCTGGTCCATGAAGTCTGAGGCGATGCGTCCCCAGACCTCATCACCAAGGGCAGCTTCTTCTGGTGATAGGGAGAGCGAGCAGTGCCAGACATGGGTGGCCTCGATCTCGCCATTCCACTCCACCTGCCCGGTGGCCGGGTTGAAGCGGCGCGTCTTGCCTGTGGGGAAGGTGCCTGTCTCGTGCATATACGCGTCTAGGCGCGTCGCGATCTCGCTGGCCTGCGAGAGGCTGATCGTCTCCCAGTCACCCCACTTGCGCACGATGTCGCGCGAGCCCGCGATCACGTGCGGATTCTCGTGCTCATTGGCGCGCCCTGGTCCCACTAGGTAGCGCATGAGCCCGTCGGTGTCGCCGCCGGTGACGATGTTAGGGATCATCGCCGTACCCCATCGAGGCGAGCGTTAATGTCTTCGATCGTATCGGCCACGCTCGACACGACAGACGCAAAGTCCTCTGGGACCTCGTGCAACGTGTTCGCATGGTGCGCAATCTGATTCAGGTTTGTCATTGCGCCCTCAAGCTGGCGCCGATAGGCGCGAAGTAGCTCAATCAACTCTTCCGCCTGAGCTGGCCCAGCAATCCCCTCAGAGGTGATGACCGGGTGAAGTGCTGCCTCCACCACAAACCTCGACATCGACACGCCACGAAGGCGAGCGCCCTCCTCAATGAGAGCGCGCTCCGACGACGTCAACGACACAAGCAACCGAGACCGCTGAACCCCACGTACCGACCGACGCGCCCGGCGAGTCATCCGAGAGACTTCACTACTCATCTGACCCGCCTTCCTCACACGTTTTTCACGCCAGCGCAGCGATCCTTCGGACCACACTTCCAGTGTGCCACGCGACGCCATATGCGTCGCGCCAAAAGCTTAATACCGATATCGGTATTATACAGCTTGCTACGCGAATCCCACTTCTTGGGACACAGTGCAGACCGCGCATGACAGCGCAAGGACATGGCCTTGAGGTTCGCACCCGAAAACTCAGCCCAGTTTCTTCGTTCCGGGCGGACCGCGAATGCGGTTCGTCCGGGCCTTCGACGCTTACGCTCCGCGCTCTTTCTGACCGATCTTTGCGTGCTTTCCGCGCGGCTTCGTGGGCTTTGCTGGCGCATTTGTTGTCCTCTCATCGCGCGAGTGAACAAACAAGACGCTGGGAGATAACGCTGCCCCGATGCGCTCATGTCGTTTTGGTTGGGGTGGGGCCGTGCCCCCCAATGGAGGGGGCACGGCTGCCACGTCGTTCCGCTCATTCGCCCGGCCCGCAGGAGCTTCCTTGCGTCCTTATCTTCCTTGTGCGCGCACGCCGGTACGGCACTAGTACCCGGTGCCACATCCGGTGGTGCCACTAATCGAAGGGACGCACATGGATCCTCTACACAAGCTGCTCAAGAAAGACGAAGACCGGGAGGCAGCGGTTCGTGCACTCGGTGTTGTTCACAGCACCCTCGACGACGCCATCGCGGCCTATCGCAGCGCATTCAAGGCAGCCACCTCAATCGGCTGGTCGAAAGCGGATCTGACTCGCGCAGGATTCCCCGACCCGACCCGTCTTCCCAAAGTGAGTACCCGAAGCACCGACGCGGACTCCTGACGATACCTACTGGTCGCGGACGTCGAAAACACCCGAATGCATGCGGCGGGGGCAGCGCTTAGTCTGTCCCCGCCGCATCCGCGTCATCTGCCTCATCACACGCTAAGCTTCGCACGCTCCTGCCTGCGTTTGGCGAGTGCTCGCGTCACCGTCGACCGATGCACCCCCAAGGCGGCCGCAATCTGCTTATGCGTCATTCCCGCCTGATGCATCGCTTCGGCCGCCTCCAGGCGGTCCCCAGCCACTCGCGGCCGTCGCCCACCAATACGCCCCTCAGCTCGAGCATGTGCCAGGCCCCTGCGCGTATTCTCCCGAATCGTCGACACCCGTAGTTGCGCCAACACAGCCATGATCCCAATGATTGCTTCACCCATCGGCGTGGACGCGTCGACGTCCAGGAACGGCTCGGTCAGGGATCGGAGCCGCACTCCACGCTTGCCCAGATCGCGGATCACGTCGATCGCGATTCTCTCCGAGCCTGCCAATCGATCGAGCGCGCGGACAACAAGCACATCACCCTCACGCAGGTACTCCATACATGCATCCCACGCGGGACGGTGCTCGAGCCGAGAACTCACGCCGTGGTCGACGAACACCCGCTGCGCGCCGGCCGCCCGCAGCTCTGCTTCCTGCGCGTCCGTGGCCTGCTCACGCGTCGATACGCGCGCATACCCAACTATCGCCACGCCAACCTCCTGCGACCCCAAATTGATCGGCAATGCCGCCGTGAGCTTTCATCGTACGCCGGGGTGCATAAACGATCAACCATCATCGTTTTGCACCGTTGGATTTGCACCTGGTTTCTGCACCCGATCTCTGGCGACCTTCGGTTCACGTTAGGACTATTGCGTGGCGAGTGCGATAACGACCGTTTACGCACCCGCCACCACGCCAAGATTCACGGCCGTCAAGAACGCCCACACGCAGACGAACGCCGCTACCGAGGACACCACGAAAGCGGCTATCGCGACACCGATATGAAAGCCGACGGACGGATTCATGCGTCTGACGCACGTGACATACAGGGTATGGATGATGCAGTTCCACCACAGAGTCCCCAGAAATAGGAACGGCATGATCAGAGACTTGGGATCGCCACGGTCGACTGCCTGTCCATAGAGCCGCACAGCGGCGACAGTAACGACCGCAAGAAACGCCAGACTCGGCAGGGCCCACAAGCGCCACCACCTCCAACGCCACCGGTTGTCCTCCGGCATGGCTATGGCACCACGGGCGCGCCATGGATTCACCGGGTCGTTCGTACTCGGGTAAATGATCGGTTCGAGGTAGCTCAGATCCTCATGTGCAGGTACCGGTGATGTGACGGGTGTTGGCTCAGCTGTGTGTGCGCGGCCCCGTTCCTCCTCGAGGGCCATGATTATCGCCCACTCCTCGTCAATCGACAAGGCACGAGGTGCCACTGGGTCACCGCTCTCCTGCGCGGACCGGGGTGGGCTCGGTTTGCGGTGAGGCTCGTCGTCGATGCTCATACCGTGATCATTCCCCATCGCGTGCACATCTGCGTCCATCTCACACTGCCCGGCGAGTCGGCCACCACGTCATACCCTGCCAATACGGCGTATCGAGGCGCGTCTCTTCGACGACGCCTCCAACATCGGGTGCATGCACCATGATCGGGTGCCCAGCCGCGTCTGTGCCGGCATAGACACCGATATGATCAACGTAGCCTCCCGGCGTGTGTGAGAAACCGATCATATCGCCAACGACAAGCTGATCGCGAGCGATCGGTACCGCGTCAGAGTACTTGGTGATCTGATCGGCCGTGCGCACCGATGCCGGGAATGGGTGACCAAGCTCGGCATAAGACAGTACGATGAGGCCTGAGCAGTCCACTCCAGCACTTGTTTCCCCACCCCACACGTAGGGAGTACCCATGTGGGTACGCGCCTGTGCAAGGAGCGTTCCGTCACCCGAAGGCGCCGAAATCACAGTCTCAACAAAACTAGCCTGCGCCTCACGAATACTCTTCACATATCCCTGTGTCTCCTTAAAGGGTGGAATTCCACCCCAGGACCTCACTGCTCCCGGCCCCGCGTTATATGCCGCAAGAGTCAGCTCGACGCGATCCCCTGAGACGAGGCCGGAGGCAAGCCAGGAGTCGATGTTCTGAGCGAGCTCGCACATGTACAGGCCCTGTGAATAGATCGAATCAGACCCGTTGGTGATGTCGGCTCGCCCATCTCCGTCCCCATCATGACCATGGGTGGCCCACGTGGCCGGCATGAACTGAGAGATCCCTTGAGCGCCGGCCGGGCTCGTAATCTGAGGGTCCCATGTGTGCGCCGACTCATGGTCAGCCTGCGCCGCGATTAGCGACGGTGACACGACATCGCACGCTTGGCCAGCGCGCCACACAGCATCCTGGTACTCCTCGGGCACACCCGAGACGTGTCCACTTCCACCTCGAGCGTTCCCAGCTGGCGTATTCGACTCACTGAGCATCACAAGAGGTATCAGAGCTGCTCCAGGAAGCACAAAAAGCGTGACAACAAAGACCCCCAGCCCCTTCTTCACAGTGCCCTGCCTCGATGAGCCTGTACCTCGGCCGCCGGAGCGGGCACATGGACCTGAGCTCCTCGAGCAGTCAGGCGCACTGGCGTAGCGGCATCAACAATCGCGCGAATCCGGTCAGGTCGAAAACCGGCACTCCTCGAGGTGCCATCGTCAAGGATCGGTGCCTGCAACAGCCCTTCACTGCGCAGCTGCGCGACAAGATCCGGATGCTTGCTTAAGTCAACCACCTCATAGGTGATGCCAGCGCGATCCAACGCCTGGCGCGTGAGATGACACGACGGGCAATTGGGGGTCGTATAGATCGTGAGCGTCGGGGCATCTGGGGTAGGGTACATAATTCCTCCTTTCCCCTCCCCGTAGCCACGTGAACGCACACGTTCCCTTCCACGCGACCATGCCGATATGGCATACTAAAGGGGAGCCGAACAGCGTCACCTGTCCGACTCCCCGGGTATCCGGGCTGGTCTCAGCGCCCGATGAGAGCGCTGAGCAGGAATGCAATCGCCCAGATCAGCTGCGGCAGTGTCGATACCACTGCTACAGCGATCTGGGCTTTCTGCTTCCCATCCAGACCCGACCGCCTCGCTCGACGCGGTCGCCTGTCTTTCGCCATGACCCAGTCACCTCCTCTCGTCGGTGTCAACTCCCCGGCAGGAATACTGCTGGTCCGGGGTCGACGCCGCGGAGGCCCCACAATTCTCTCACGCACACCCACCAACGGCACTGACACCACATCCCATTGCTGGCAGTGCTGGCAATACCGGCATTGCTGGCATTCAACTGGGGTGTTAGATCCGCCTGCGGGTGCCGCGTCAACTGCCTTTCGGGGGAATTGGCGACTCCCACGTGGCCGCTGTCCCATCAGACCGCATCCAGTGCACGCGGATAGCCCGGTGCCCCTCTGCCGCAATAGACTCTTCGTATATGAAGGAAAGAGAGGCGTGAGAGTCGATACTAGTTGGCATTGATTCAGCCTCGACGTCAAAGGCAACATGTTTCGCGAGGCATTCAATTTCGACACCGTCGACGGTCTCCGCCCCCATGTTCACCAGTCGGTAACGAGCCCCGCTGGACCAGCGTAGATCCCACGGTGGTGCTTGCTGCTGCCTTGCGACGGCATCTGCCAGCACCTCCAGAGACCGGCCCGCCTTCTCAGCCCCCTCTCTTTCCTCCTTTGACTTGCGCGCCTGAAACACCGAAATAACGGCACAGACGGCGGAGACAAGGCCACCTATGACTCCCAGTAGACTAAGGCACCCTTGAAAATCCATGTTCACCCTCTCTTCCTTCCCATTGAGGTCCTTCGATGGAAAGTACGTTGCTTGAAAACTAATCCTACCGTCGCCCCTTAGGGATCCTGTCCGCGGCAAGCGGCTCATACCTGCGCCCCCGCTTCTTTTCTGCCCGAGCGAGTGCGGCAGTCATTGCTTCGACGATCCACGCCTCGAAAGAAGCAGGTCCCCCCTCGAGCACGCCGTCGATATACGCTGCGCGACACCGGCCAGCGATGTCGGCGCTCACTCGCGCGGTCACCTTGACAATACACTCATCCGCAATGCTGGCATTGCCAGCATTGCCGGAGTTGACGGCTTTGCTGGCACGTGTGGCACGGCTGGTAGATGTCGCCTTCTGTGGGGGCGTGATAACGGCGGCGGGACCCGTACTGAGGTCTGACTTGATCGGTGTTGGCCTACGCGGAGTCATCGGCCGTTCTCCTCAAGGTTGGTGAGCATCGTTGCAGCGTGGTGCGCGTAGATCTTCGACAGCTCGACAGGGGCGCCAGGGTATTCATCGAGGCCCATTTGGGCCTCCGATGCATCGGAGATCACCACGCGTCGAGGGATTGGTGGCTCAAAGAGGGGAAGTCCTTTCGACCTGCATGCATCTCGTACATCGTCAAGCCAATGCGAGCCAGCGACAGTACCCGCCTCGTGCATGTTTACCAGGACCCCAACGACGCATAGAGTCGGGTTGAGGTAGTGCCGAGCAACACTGATCGTGTTGAGCAGATGTGCCAGACCTGTTGTCGACAGTAGCTTCGATTGGGTGACAATGAGTACGCCGTCGGCCGCGGCCAGTGCATTCGAGGTCAGTAGATCCAAAGCCGGTGCACAGTCGATCAGAACGACGTCAAAGTCTTCATGGATGAGGGCGAGTTGTTCGCCGAGCCTCGCTTCGCGGCCAGGGCCAGCGATGACCAGCTCGTCGCGCACAGCTGCCAAGGCCTCCCCTCCTGACGGAGCGAGGAACACGCGCTCCCACATGGTGGTTGTAATGACGTCGGGGAGCGAAAGATCGGAGCGTGTAGATAGGGCATTGGCTACACCAGCCTGATTCTCAACCAGCGGAGGGGAAGCAAGCAGAGAGCTGGCGTTGGCCTGGGGATCCAGGTCGACGACCAGGACGCGGTGACCGACGTGGGCCAGGGCGTTGGCAAGGTGGAAGGTGGTCACTGTCTTGCCGACCCCGCCCTTCTGATTGGCGATCGCGATGACGTGCATGATGGTTTCTCATTTCTCTGAAATTGTTGGGACTGTTAGCGGCTGGCATTGCCAGCCGTGCCGGTTAGGCTGGCTGTGCTGGCAATATCGGGTTGTTTGGGGATGCTGGCGATTGAACGCGGGTTGCATCGAGAACCGCGTCGCGAGCTCGAGGGGATGGCGCGATATAACGGACAGTCGTCTGGAGTGACGCATGGCCCAGGAGCTCACGAACAATGAGCAGATCATGTTCTGCGGAATACGCCTTCGTTGCATACCGATGACGCAACTTGTGTAGAGTCCACGTGTCAGGCAAAACCCGGCGCCCGATCTGCGAGACTGAATTGGCGGCCATATGTCCGCCAAAACGACCGGGAAACGCGTACTGTCCAGTTGCTGCGCAGCGCGTAATGATTGCCTGGGCCAAGTCGGCCGTGATCGGCACAGTCCGCGTGCGCCCACCCTTCCCTCGCACAAAAAGGTCCCACCCGTCGGCGCCCTCGTAGACATCGCCAACCTCGACCTGAGCGATCTCCACGCACCGCAGGCCAGCCTCAGCTGCCAACCGCAAAATGAGAGCATCACGTAGAGTCGCGTGATCGACACAATCCACCAAGATGGAATCAGGGATGGGGCGCGGTGTCCCAGAGGGACGGCGTATGCGGGGGAGAACCGAGGAAATGTTGCCACAGTGGTGTCTGGAGTCGAGCCACCCGAAGAACCTCCGGAACGTGCTGTAGTAGGCATGCCTCGTTTCATTAGCCCACGCTCGTGTACCGCACCACTCCACCAGGGACCCGGGATCGAGTTCTGTGGGAGGAATATCGGGGAACGCGCGGGCCAGTTGGAGTACATGGTTGCGTTTGGTGCGGATTGAGGTCGCAACGAGCCCTTGAGAGCGCAGGAAGACGATGAAGTTGTCAACGTGCCCCTCCCACATGAGAGGCGTCGGCAGTTCCAAGACATGATGACGGTGAGTGCTCATGGTCCTCAACGTTTTCATCTACGCGGAAATGACGGGACGCAACGTCCGCTGCTGGCAATAGTGGCAGTGCTGGCGTAGCTGGCAGTGCCGGTAACGCTGGCATCAGCGGCAATGCTGGCAAATGCGCAAGAACATCGAGGATTACCAAGGTTGCCAGTACAGAAAAATCGCGGAAAACCGAGACATATCCGTGGGTCGTCGGTTCAAGCCCGACTTGGGGCACCGTTAGCCACAACTGGGAGCCGCACCCGCCGCACCTGACGGGCAAGTCGGCCACGGCCTCGTCGATGGCGCTGGCCTCGGATTGTGCCTTGCGGTTTTGTTGATCCCCGTATGGTGGATTGTGAGGTCGTTGAGCGGAGGACCGTATGAGCGACGAAAATCCCGATGGTTTCTATGACTTTGACGAGGTGGTGCGCGAAGCGCGCGCCACATACACGCCCGAGGAACTGGCGCGGGAGCGCGAGTTGGAGGAGCGCGCTGAGGAACAGCTTGAACGTGCTGAACTCGTCTACGCGATGCGCGCGGGCGCCCCTAGCAGCGTTGTTCATAAACCGTGAAACGATTGTCCAGCCTGTCTCGCGTGGTGGCAGCACCTGTAGTCCGTCGTTAACATAGTGACCCGCGACCAATTGCAAGCGTAGCGATCGGTCGTCAGTTGCCCTGATGCTGGTCGTCGGTTCACGCCCGACTTGGGGCACCGCCAGTCACAACTGGGAGCCGCACCCGCCGCGCCTGACGGGCAAGCCGACCACGGCCTCGTCGTCGTGAATCCCTGCACATAACACACTCAGCCTTGACTCGCGATGGGAGTCACGGTAGGCTGAGTATTTGCGCCTTATCATGCCCGAGGTGACCCGTATCCAGCCGTCGTAACAGGCGCTTGACGGACCAGGACGCGTCAGATAATGGGTGATAAGGAAGCGTGCGCACCGTAACAGCAGGGAAGGACCCCCTTTGGCTGCCAACAGCACCGCCAAACAGCCCAGCCACCGCATTTCGTTCGCGAAGCTCCGTGAACCCCTCCAGGCCCCTAATCTGCTGGGCCTGCAGGTCGAGAGCTTCGACTGGCTGCTGGGCAACGACGCGTGGAAGGCCCGCGTCGAAGCCGCACAGGCATCCGGCCGAGGTGACGTCCCCGACGTCTCCGGCCTCGAAGAAATCTTCCACGAGATTTCCCCCATCGAGGACGTCGCAGGCACCATGAGCCTGTCGTTCCACGACCACCGCCTCGAATCCC
>ERZ1674245.69-NODE-69-length-36116-cov-13.571920_pt1 | contig 36116 bp, 23 predicted proteins | sample MGYA00581205_ERZ1674245 | MGnify/ENA primary metagenome ERZ1674245 (study PRJEB41354, sample SAMEA4873314) | human saliva metagenome | biome: human-associated habitat [ENVO:00009003]; feature: mouth environment [ENVO:08000002]; material: saliva material... | reverse complement strand
AACCCGGTTTTTAGGTTGTAGTTTGCAGCTTCGCCGGTTGCGGGTTGTTCTAGGACGCGTATGGGTTTACCCGGACGCTGGTCCTCGGAGTAGCATTCAGCATCGCCCGCTCTGCGCGCGGCGTGGGAGGTCATATGGTAGACCTGCCCCATACCGTCAACTGTTTTAGGATGTTCTTTATCCCAGGCCTGCCGCGATGCTTCCACTGAAGTCGTGGAGGCAGTATTACCGTCTGAAATGTCTACCTGTCGAGAATGGTCAGTAGTTCTGGAACGCTTCGTGTGGTTATCTTTCGATGGGGGATTCTCCCCGGGTACCTTAATGCAATGGCCATTAGAATTTTGACTCGTACATTCAGCTGCCATTGCAATCGGAGCGCTACACGTCATATTTACTGCAAAAATAGAAGCGTACAGAATAATATTTATATTCTTAATATTCTTCATGAAGGATTTCATTTTTGCTCCACATCTTCAGAACCTACAATCTTCCAATATCCATTAGAATACGTAAACAGAAAGTAAAAAGAATCGTTTTTCGTATCCGTATTAGCATCCATTTCGAGATGGCCATCAGGATTTACATATGTGACTGTTGACCACAGGATACGAAACTTCATTCGGTAATTTTTCTTCTGGCTATCATAAATCAGAGAACCTTCAGACTGATAAGATTCCAGTCCTCCAATAATCCATCCTCCGCGACTATAAAGAGATTCCAAATATTTGTATGATTTATATTCTTCTGTTTCTTGCGTAATATATTTATAGGCATAAGAACAGTCACCGGTTTGTGTACCGTAGTTGTGGGCAACCAGCCAGTCTTCCATCATGTGAATGAGACCCTCTTCGGTTTCAGGGTACTGCGCAGGCTCATTGCGGGGCTTGGGGACATTTTGGGCTGGGCCGTAACCGTCCGCCTTGCGGTACTCACCATCGGGGGCTTTCGAGCCACCGGAGTAGCCGCGGGTAATGACAGGGCTCGGAGTAGCTGAGGCCGAAGACGCCTCGGTAGCCGAAGCCGAGGCCGTAGCGGTCTCGCTCGGCGTGGCGGAAGAAGTCGAGCCGGCAGCCTCATTAGCGGCCTGCTGGCCGCATGCCGCCAGCAGGCCGGTCAGGCCGAAGAGTGCGCCGCCGCTCAGCAGCGCACGGCGGGTCAAAACGGATTCAGGTCCCATTAGGGGTGCTCCAATCGTCGGTGATGGTGTGTATGTACTAGTCGAGAAGCTTTCTTTAGGTACGGCGACGTGCCTCGAAAGTGTTCTGGCTAGGTATTCCATGCTGTCGATGCACCGGTGCATCGCTTTGGGTCCTGAGACCACCTTACAGGATGTTTGCCATCTTTTGCAGTCTTTTGTAGTTTGTGAAGTTTAGATATAGATATTGGAATACTTTCGCTATCAAGTAGGTCTTCGGAGTGTGTTGATTGAGAGAAGTGTTGGTTCAGAGGGTATTGGGGGAGGGGGCGAGGCAACCTCGACCTCTCAGACCTGCCAACTGCATCCGGCGCATCGCCTTACTCATAATGTGGCGGGCAACTCATGCGGCTCACGCGGGGTGTTAGGCAGTACTACACTTAAAACGAAAGTCACATCGCCGTCACTGAAGAAAAGAGTTTTTGTGCCCACCACGACCGTACATTTGACCGACCGCATCCCGCGCGTGTCTGCCGATGAGCTGCTGGCAGGTTTCCGCCCGTCAGAGCGTTTTGGAGAGGTTTCGTTCGACACCTATATCCCCGACCCGAACCAGCCTTCGCAGGCTGAAGCGGTGCAGAAGCTCAAGGATTTTGGCGACAAGATTAACGGCGGCGGCTCTGGCGGCGGCTTCTTTGGTCGACTCTTTGGCGGCAAGAAGAAGGACACCTCGAAGGCCGGCCTGTACCTTGACGGCGGTTTTGGTGTGGGTAAGACCCACCTGCTGGCTTCGCTGTGGCATTACGTGGACGGCCCGAAGGCATTCGGCACGTTCGTGGAGTACACGAACCTGGTGGGTGCGTTGACGTTCCGCAAGACGGTTGAGGCGCTGAGCGGTTACAAGCTGGTGTGCATCGACGAGTTTGAGCTGGACGACCCGGGCGATACGGTGCTCATGTCCCGCCTGATGCGTGAGCTGGCCGATGCCGGCGTGAAGCTTGTGGCGACCTCGAATACTCTGCCGGGTGCCCTGGGTGAGGGTCGCTTCGCGGCGGAGGACTTTAAGCGTGAGATTCAGGTTCTGTCCTCGCAGTTTGAGGTGCACCGCGTGGATGGTGAGGACTTCCGTCACCGTGGCCTGCCCGCCGCACCGGAGCCTGTAGCAGACGCCGAGTTTGACGCGAAGGTTGAGGAGGTGTTCGCCGGTAAGACGGTGGGCGTCGATAACTTCGCGGACCTGGTGGAACATCTGGCGAAGGTTCACCCCTCGCGTTACCGTCAGCTGATTGACGGTCTGCAGGGTGTTGCGTGGCGTGATGTGCAGCCGATTACGGAGCAGTCGGTGGCGTTGCGTTTTGTGGTGCTGGCCGACCGCCTGTATGACAAGGACCTGCCGATTGTTTCTTCGGGTGTGCCTTTTGACAAGGTGTTTACTGAGGAGATGCTGGCCGGTGGTTACCAGAAGAAGTATTTCCGTGCGGTGTCTCGTTTGACTGCGTTGGCTCGTGAAGGCATGCTCGGCGAATCTGAGTAGCCGCCGCCTGACGCTGTGAAACCGCGCAGTGTGAATGCGTGGACTGCGCCGAAAAGTTTATATAGTGAAGACCCCCGCCGGATGCTCCACGAGAGGATCCGGTGGGGGCCTTTGTTTGTCTTGGCTAGTTTTTATTCTTGGGGTCGATGCTCTGCAAGCCTAGCTGGGTGGTGTATACCAGTTCGTAATCGCAGAGCCTGTATGAGTACACGCCTGCTTCGATCTCTTCAAAGGGCAAGATGAGCTGCCCCTCCAGCATGAATGACTTCTGCCAGTTTTCGATGCGTTCCTTTTCCAACTGGTCGAGTGCGGCATCGAAGCGGAGCTTTCCGCCCTCGATGCGGTGGTTGAGTGCATCTGAGTATTGGTAGGGGAGTCGAATCGACGAAGCCGCAAGTTGCATGCTCTGCCAGTAAGTCGGCGGGTCATCGGCTGAAGCGTCAAAGCGGAGAGATTCAGCCTCGTCTGTGCCGTTGATGGAAGGCAAAAGCCGGTAGCTCTTAATCGCACTCTTGGGATTGTCCGGTTGGCTCCGTTCCACAATGATTGCGATAACTTCTAGGGATGCGTAGGTGCCGCGAACCTTTGCCTCGCCGATTTGGTCGTCAGAGAACCGCCGGTCGACAGGCTCGAGAAGACGTTGCATACAATCTGCCATCGTTCTATCATCTGGGGTACGTACGCGAAGCAGATAATTTGAGGCCCTAGTTATCGCGTTTTTCTGGTTCTGTAGATACTCTTGTTCTGCGCTCATGTAACCACCAGCCCAGCTTTTAGGAATCTCGTCCGACATGCTTTTCTGATAACTCTTCTGCACCAGTGGACTGATGTCTGCCGGAATTCGAATCGGTTCACCGTCGAAGTGGGGGAGTAGCTGCGCGTAGCTACTGAACAGAATCTTCGGCTCATAGACTGCTTTGGACCCATCGGGGAAACGGGGTCTCTTATCTTGTGAGCCGAAAGTTTCAACTCCTCGCACGTAGCACACCGGCTTGCGGTATGCGGGGGTACGTTCTGAGCTGCTGCGGCTATCGTGACGGTGCAGACGTCCCATACGCTGAAGCACCAGGTCAACCGGCGCGAAGTCGGTAATCATCACGTCAAAGTCCAGGTCAAGCGACTGCTCGATGACCTGCGTACCCACCACAATGAGGCGGTGCGGGCGCGAAGAATCCTCCCCGTCAGCTTCGCTGTAGTGAGCCTTTTTGCCGAGCTTTGAGACAAGGAGTTCTTCTTGCTCGGCGCGATGCGTGGCGGTAAAGCGAGAGTGCGTGAGGATAACATGCTCTTCACCGAACTGTTCACTCAGGAATGCGTGCATTTCCTGGGCTCGTCCAACGGTGTTGCAGATGATTGCGGCGCATCCATGGTCGTTAGCGAGCGGCTCGAGCACATGCAGGACGCTTTCGGGGCTGTCGTCAATGAGCTTCAGCTCAATTTCGGTTTGTTCTGCTGGCTGTTCAACCTTCCATTTCTTGGGAGTTCCGTTATCCTCGGCGGTGAGCGTGTGGATGACGGGGTAATCCAGATCGAGGGTGGGGTGGCTATATGTTGTTAGCTTAAGTGGCTTTGTTCCAATCTTTAGGCCCTTGGCATAGCTCTTCATGAGTTCATTACGAATGTCTGACGGCAGGGTTGCTGACATGAGGATGACGGGTGCGTTCATCTGACCCAGCCAGTAGAGTGCAGTAGAAAGGTACTTGCTCATGTATGCGTCGTAGGCGTGCACCTCATCAATGATGACGACCTTGGATGCAAGGCCAAGGTATCGGAGCATCACATGTCGTGCTTGCAACGCGGTCATGAGAACTTGGTCGATGGTGCACACAACGAAGCTGGAGAGAAGCCCCTTCTTAGTGCCGCTGAGCCAGCTGTGTCGTGCGAGAGACGTTCCGGGGTGTAGCGTTTTTCGATTGTTTTCTCGTCCAGGGGTGGGGGATTCGTCGAAAATATCTGCCTCGGAGAGTGCTTCATAGGATTTGTTGAATCGGTTCTTGGAATGGCCCAGGAACATGGAGCGCGGCTCAATAGCTTCACCCTGTTCTTGCGCCACATCGGCTGTCTGGTATTTCACCCATTCGATAACACGGTCAAAGAGAGCATTAGAAGTCGCCTGGGTTGGTGCCGCGAAGGCTACTCCGGTGCGACCGGTTGCCTGCGCAAGGAACTCTGCAGCGATGAGGCCAGCTTCAGTTTTACCCTGACCCATCGGCGCTTCGATACACATCATGCCGCCGCTTTGCATGGAGCGTGCCGCTTCAACTACGACTTCCTGCATGGGGCGCAGGGTCGGGTTGCTCCACCCAAAACGGGATGCGTAGAGATCAGCTGCAGGGGTGTCGGGGTTAGTATCCAACGCAGCGGTCCAGCGCTGTTCAAGCCCGAGTGCCTGCCAGCCGATGCGCGCTCGCTGTTCTTGTTCAGCTGAGCCGAAGGTCCCCATGGGGAAGAAATCAGGGTTTGAAGCAATCCAGTCTGACATGATGACAAAACCGGTAATGCAGAACTGCGCGGAGACGGGGATAGCCTGTCCGTGCTGCGCTAGCTGCTGTAGTGCCGAGGACGCGCCAAAGCGTTCCAGAGTGATGTCATAGAGTTCCTGCCAAGCAGCACGCCACTTGGACTTGGGGGAGAGGTCATTCAAAATACGGTTACTCAACGAGTCAGACTTGGGGAAATAACCTGCAGGTATGCCGTGGTGTGCACCAGAGATGCTAGCGAGAGTTATAATAACTTCAGGCGGCATGCCTACAACATTTTTAGTGAGTAGGTCAATGAGAATGCTCTGGCTGTACTTGCTGTGAGGGCATTGTGCATCTTTTTTGGAAGGTATGAGTCCCTCGGGGATGTCAAACTTCTCTTGCTCAATACGTTCGCGGTAAACACTAAGATGTTTACCGTTTTCTTGTTTGCCGAATTGACATGCGAATTCGGGGGTAGCCTTGCCCATGTCATGGGTGGCTGCGAGCCAGCAGACGAGCGCGCGCGTATCTTCCGTAGAAAGGTGGAGGTGCTCACTGAACCGCTTCTGCAGACCGGGGGCGAGCCATGTATCCCAGAGCCGGGCGGCAACAGAACCAGTATCGAGCATATGTTGAACGAGTGAGAGTCCTTCGGACATAGATTCTTTATTCTCTTCAGTAGAGGAATCTTGAATCCCGGTTTTAGCCCAGAATGCGGCTGTTGCAGATGTAGAAAGTCGGTCGGATTCAGGCATTACAATTCTCCTTAGACGGTAAACTAGTATAGGCCTTGCTACGGTGCGAGGTGTATGTTCCCCGAAGCAGACGGGGATGAGCCAGTGTACTTATGGTTTGTTAATGTGGTCCCTGCGTTAGCGGGGATTCTGCATCTGTTTCTAGTGTATTGAAAAATTTTTAAATGTGTACTTATAAATTTGTTAATCCATTGACTTAACCTTCTCTTCGGTCCTATGATGAAGTCATCAAGCCTATGAAGGCTCCATAAGAACCTTCTGGCAAGGAGCAGATAATCGATCTACTTTCATTGTGGGTCAGAAACCATATTTGTGCCTGTTTGTTCGTCATTTGACGGCGAGCTGACTTCGAAGGAGAAAGGAGCGCGAGTGGTTGAGCTGGAAGAGCCGCAGTATAACCTGAATAGTGAATGTTGGGTGCCTGTGCTTCTGTCGTCAGGGGAAACAACCGAGGTGTCTTTGAGGGACTTATTCGTTGGTTCCTACGATATCCAGGCGATTGATACCGGTGATCCATTGCAAGATACAGCGATTCTGGGTGTTGCCCTTGTCATCCTTGCGCGTGCAACGCTTAGGAATAATGAAATTGAGAATTTTGGAGGTTCGCCCAACTGGATTCGCCAGATGCGGAAGCCTAATGCCGATAACTTATCCGGAGTTCTGCAGTACCTTGAAGAATTCAATGACCGCTTCTGGTTGTTAGGTGGCGACCGCCCTTTCATGCAGGTATATGACTTGCACACGGCAAGGGGGGTTACGAAGCCTGTAAGCCGCTTGCTCTTGGATTCGGAGAGTGAGCATTATTCGTTGTGCGCTGAGAAAACTTTGAAATCTCTAAGCTATGCCGAAGCTGCGCGGCGTTTGGTTACTATTCAGGCTTACGATTACTCGGGTATTAAATCGGGCGCGGTAGGTGACCCCCGCGTTAGGGGAGGTAGAGGGTACCCCCTGGGCGTTGGCTGGTACGGTACGACTGGCAAGGTGATTATTCATGGTGCGAATTTGATGGAGACTTTGCTGTACAACATCGAGTACGCGCAGCTGACTGAAGAGTCATTGGAATACGATAAGCCAGTGTGGGAACGTGATAAGCCTGATACTGCGGCACCGCGTGCGTACACTGGTGGTCCTGCAGCTCAATATAAGGATCAGCCGGTACCCGCGAGTGGTATGTGCGAGATTCTGACCTGGCAGTCGCGTCGTGTCCGTCTATATCATGACGGCGAGCGAGTTACCTCGGTACTTATCTCTAACGGTGATAAGTGGTTTGACCGCAATACCTATGCTGACCCTCTGACCGGGTATCGGTACAGCAAGAATCAGTCGTCGAAAACCGAACAGGTGTGGATGCCTCAGGCTCATTCGACTGAACGTACCCTGTGGCGTGGTGCTGATGCTCTGCTGACTCGTCTCACCCCGGAATCGGAGAAGCAGAATAAGCCTGCTCCTGTGATTCGTCAGCTGGGTTTGGGAAGACATTTCCCGGCTGATGCTGAGGTGAAGGTTCAGCTAGTAGGTGTTGAATATGGCAACCAAAATGCTGTGATTGAGAATGTCATTTCTGATTCTATGACTCTTGAGCTTTCCTTACTGGCTGACGAAGGACTGAGTGTGTCTCATATGGTGCGTGAGAGTATTCGAGCCACTATGGACGCGGCAATTGCTCTTGGGCAGTTTGCTGGGCAGCTTCTGCAAGCTGCGGGTCGGGAATATGAGTTCCGGGCGGATGCTACCGAAGCTCTTCTGAACCGTATGGAAGATGCTTTCCGCCTCTGGCTCGCAGACCAGCGAGCAACAGAGGATATCACTGAGAAGAAGAAGGAATGGCAACGCCATGTACATGCCGTAATCAAGCATGAAGCGGACCTGCTTAAAGACAATGCAGGCCCTAAAGCTATGGTGGGTACTTTCGGTAAGGACTCATCAGGTAACGACGTTCTTTACAACGTCGCACGTGCAGAACGGTTGCTGTTTAGACAGCTACTAAAGATTATTCCTCTGGCATACCAAGACTCCGCTTCTCGCTCTAACAGGGAGGAACCTTATGAGTGATATGACTAAACAAGATGCACTGCAACGTTTTGTTAGCACTAAGATTAATCGTCTTTATCTTCAGAAAGACGCTGGCGTCTCCGCCGCTATTGCTGAGCTTGCACAGCTTCGTCGAGGTGCTGGAAAAGTTCCAACGGGCTATCCCCACCTAATGGGCATGGTGTTGGTGTTGGAGAATGAGGATAAAGAAGATAAGCAAGCATTTCCCGAGCAATGTCGTGGTAAGGGTGACAAGCCTAATGACGCGGAGATTGCTGCATATACTGCTCTAACGCTTTTTGCCCTGCACCAGCAGTCGCAGAATCAGCCCATGCATGATGCTAAGGTTTCCTTTGGTCGTGCTGTTGGCAAGCTGGTTGGTAATACCACGAGCTCAATGAAGAAGCGTTTTGATTCTCTACTGACCGCTCAGACGGAGAATGCTCGCCAGCATTACCTGCGTAGCCTTATTACTCTTCTCCGCTCTAAAAGTATTGCCTTTAATTACGGCCAATTTGCGGTGGACTACATGTACCTGCAGAATCCCTCGACCCGTAAGAATGTGCTTTACCGGTGGAACAGTGAATTCTCCTATGGTTTGGTACCTCCGCGCTCTGAAGACTCTAAAACGACTGAGTAACTATTACTTCTAACTGATAAGGACAAAATCATGACTACCTTTATCGATATTCATGCCCTGCAGACCATCCCTCCGTCGAATATTAACCGTGATGATACCGGCAGCCCGAAGTCTGCTTTCTTCGGTGGTATTCAGCGTCAGCGTGTTTCCAGCCAGGCTTGGAAGTCTGTTATTCGCCGCTATTTTGAATCGCACCTTGACCGTTCAAAGCTGGGTGTACGTACTCGCCTGATTGCCGACGAAGTAGTAGCACGCATCCTGAGTTCTGCACCCGAATTCGACGCGGATTCGGCCGAGGACGCTGTTGTCCAGGCTTTTACTGCTGTAGGAAATTCTAAGAAGCACGTTAAGCTTGAAAAGCAGGAAGGCGACAAGAGGATTTCAGATCGTGCTGTTTCAAATGCTGCTTTGTTTTTGAGCAACCAGCAGATTGATAAGCTCGCGCAGGCAATTATTGAGGCAAACGGTGAGAAGATTCCTCCGAAGCAGGTCAAGGAGATTCTTAATACCGAACATGGTATTGAAATTGCGCTCTTTGGCCGTATGGTGGCAGAAGCAGCCGACTTCAACGTTGACGCAGCATGTCAGGTAGCACACGCTTTGAGCGTTCACGGTTCTGAACCTGATTTTGATTACTACACCGCTGTGGATGATGTAGTTCGCGCCTCCGATGACGCTACCGGTGCTGGCATGATTGGCACCGTTGAGATGTCTTCAAGTACCTTCTACCGCTACGCCAATATCAACCTGGATGCACTGAACGCTAACCTGGGCGATGCTTCTGTAAGCGTTGAAGCAACCCTGGCTTTTGTGCGTGCATTCATTGAATCTATGCCTACCGGTAAGCAGAACTCTTTTGCTGCACGCACCCTGCCTGATGCGGTTATCGTAACCGTTCGCAACGACCGCCCCATCTCCTATGTGAATGCCTTTGAGAAGGCTATCACCGAGGTTGAGGGCCGCCGCCTGGCTGCTGCTCGTGCGCTCGCATCTGAGGCTAAGAACATTGAAGAAGCATACGGTTACGAGCCGGTTGCTTCGTATGTTCTGGCTTTGGGTGACCTCAAGGAAGAACTGGCTGGTCTGGGCGAGTCTGTCACTCTGAAGGGTTTGCTGGAATCCCTGGAAGCTCAGCTGACTGCTCTCACCTCTCAGGAGTCCTAATGCCTACCCTGCTCTTGAAGATGAGCGGGCCGTTGCAATCATGGGGCACTCAGAGCCGTTTCCGCCGCCGTGATGCTGGGCATGAGCCGAGCAAATCTGGCGTGATTGGAATGGTCGCTGCTGCCCTGGGGCGCTCGCGTAACGAGCCGGTTGATGATTTGGTTTCGCTGAAGTTCGCGGTGCGTACGGATGCTCCTGGCACCTTGATTCGTGACTATCAGACCGCTAAGAATTGGGTTAAGAATCCTAAGGGAGATGCGCTTCTCTCTGCTCGTATGTACCTTTCAGATGCTGTTTTTGTGGTGGCCCTGGAAAGCGAACGTGAACAGATTGAGGCTATCGAATCTGCGCTGAAGAAGCCCGTATATCCGCTGTATCTTGGGCGGCGTTCATGCCCGGCTGGTTACGACCTTGTTCTGGGCATCCGTGAGGAATCTGCTGAGGAGGCTCTGCGTTCGTTGGAGTGGCAGGTTCCTGAGTATCGCCGTAAAGATTTTATTGATGCTGTGGAGCTCCCTATTTTGCGAGATGCTCAGCCAGGTGAACGTGGAGATCGAGTGCAGGATATTCCGGTGAGCTTCAGCCCAGAGCATCGTCAGTATACTTCACGTGAGGTTGTGTTGGTCAAACCTGTTCAAGTTGATAATCCCCAGGGATGGAAACCTCCTTGGAAGAAGAAAACTAAGGGACACGAATCTTCTGACGCTTTCTCTGAAAATAAGATTATGAAGGTAGTAAAGGACGCATGACATACTTTTCTTGTTTCATGATTAATCCTCAGCGTCGTGGTGCATGGAAGTTATTGCGTAGCCCGCAGGCGATGCATGCAGCTGTGATGGCGACTTTGCCGCCGGATACGGATTATTCTGAGGGTCGCATTCTGTGGCGTTTGGATGAGTCTAAGCATGCTCCGGTTCTGTATATGCTGAGCCCTGAGGAGCCTGATTTTTCGGCTCTTGTGGAGCAGGCTGGTTGGCAGACTCGCCCTGGTGAGAGCGTTCATTATGGTCGTTTGTTGGCGAAGCTGGAGAACGGTCAGGAGTGGGCTTTCCGTCTTGCCGCGAACCCGGTGAAGCGTCATACGAATCAGCAGACGGGTAAGCGTGAGGTGTTCCCGCACGTGACTGTTGCCCAGCAGCGGGCGTGGATTCGTGAGCGTGCTCCGCAGTGGGGATTTGAAGTAATTCCTACTGTTGAGGGTCAGGATATTGAGGAGTGCCCGATGGTTTCTTCTCGTCAGGACCTTGCGTTTGCCCGCCGTAATGCTGAGGGTAAGGTCGGTAAGGTGACTCACCGTAAGGCTCAGTTTGACGGCGTTCTTCGCATCACTGATGTTGAGCTGTTCCGTAAGTCTCTGCTTTCCGGTATGGGCAGGGGCAAGGCGTACGGTATGGGCCTTCTAACGTTGGTGCCTCTGTCCCGATGAGTGCTGTGGAGCAGAGGGGGAGCTAATCTGTGCGGGACAATGTTTTGCTTGTGTTCCCCGCACGAGCGGGGATGAGCCTGACCCTCAGGCAGCTATCCGTGCGATGGGAGAGTGTTCCCCGCGCGAGCGGGGATGAGCCGGCGAAAGCGCACCGGCTCCCAAGGAAGACCCGGTGTTCCCCGCGCGAGTGGGGATGATCCCGGGGTACCCTCCGCTATACCAGCGATGTCAGTGTGTTCCCCGCGCGAGCGGGGATGGGCCTCGGAGACGAAAAGGGATATAGCCCTTAGGAGCGTGTTCCCCGCGTGAGCGGGGATGAGCCGGACGGGAGGTGGCTAGTCTCTAAGGTTGATTCGTGTTCCCCGCGCGAGCGGGGATGAGCCGTACCTTCCGGAACCCATCTGGCGAATCACGGGATGTTCCCCGCACGAGTGGGGATGAGCCTCATGAGGGTGACGGATTCGGATATGCCGGGTCATGTTCCCTGCGCGAGCGGGGATGAGCCTGCCGAAGAGTTTATGTCACCTCATCAGGTAGCGTGTTCCCCGCGCGAGCGGGGATGAGCCGTCGGTAAGGCTTCGGGCGATACGGTCGATAGTGTGTTCCCCGCGCGAGCGGGGATGAGCCGCAGCGAGGGCCGGGCTTCCAGTCGCACATGGTGTGTTCCCCGCGCGAGCGGGGATGAGCCGAAATGGTCTGGTGCATCATCCCTACGTGGGTAGTGCTCCCAGCGCGAGCGGGGATGAGCCTCATGCCGGTCATGAGCCAGCCGATAACCCATGGTGCTCCCAGCGCGAGCGGGGATGAGCCTGCGCGAGCGGAGATTAGCAGGTTGTTCCAGAAGTGCTCCCCGTGCGAGCGGGATGAACCGGGCGACGACTGGAGCGGTCGTGTCGGCTTGGTATGTTCCCCGCGTGAGCGGGGATGAGCCGAGCGGCCACCGTTCCGTAGCTGAGGCGTACCGATGTTCCCCGCGTGAGCGGGGATGAGTCTCAGAACTGCCACTGCATCGTGAGATTCAGTGCATATTCCCCGCAGTAGCGGGGATGAGCCCTATATCAAGGGCAATAATGAAAGAGGCTCAACGTATTCCCCGCACTCGCGGGGCACAGGTAAAGCCCCTCGATCCGCAGCGGTAAACTGCAGGTCGAGGGGCCTCCTCATGCATTAGCGTTAGCTGGTAGAAAGGCCAGCACCCGAAAACCCGGGAACCGCCCCCCTACGCCACCACCGCCTCCTTGTCCGCGGTGCCGTTGCGGGTCCACAGCAGGAACGCCGCCACGCTGTTGATGATGTAGAAAATGTACTTGCCGACGTTCGCAAAGTTACCCTGAGTCAGCGCCTTCACGCACTGCACGGTGTTGTACAGAGCCCAGAACTGCCACTGCATCGTCAGCTTCAAGGCGTTCAGAATGTTGGCCGACAGGGACAGGCCAAACACCACGGTCGTGATCCAGAACAGGAACGAGGTCTTGCCGCCGTAGCCAATGTAGTTCGTGACCAGGGAGAACGCGAACGAGCCCGCCACAATGCCGGCGATAATCAGCTGACCCTTCGCGCCGGTCGGCGGTTCCATGGCCTTGCCGCGCTCGGAGTTCTGCCACCTACGAATCGCGAAGGTGTACACGATAAAAGTCACCGGGTAGGTGATGATTGCCGCCTTATTACCCAGAATGTAGTCGATCGTTCCAGACAGCGCCGTGTTAATAATGCCGAGCACGTTACCGACGTTCGAGAGGCGGCCGGTCAGGCGGGTGGACATCATTGAAATGCCCACGTTAATCACGGAAATAACGCCGAGGGGGATGAGGCTCGTCATTGGGCCCCAGTTAACGTACTTGGCGAGGTTGGTGTTCAGGTATCCAGACCCGATAGCGATGGCAATAACCAGTGCCACGCCGAAGAGGTCGGCGTAACGCGACTTGGCGAAGAAGATAAGTGCCTTATCCACAAAAACTCCTTTGGGATGGGTGTGTTAGCTCGCCGTTGAGTGGTACCGCAACGGTGATAAGGTTGTAATAACTATAACTCTCGAACCTAGAGACACGCCAAAAACACACCAAACCGGTGTTATTTGTAACGCGATTCACTTTTGAGGGGCTGTAGATTGATTCGGGGCCTGCGGGTTGAATCGGGGCTTGCGGGTTAAATCGGGGAGGCGGGTTGATGATTCTCACGCCCCCTAGCGTCACATAATTCGCCAAACCCTCGAATAAACTCGAACCTTAAGGTATTCTTGATAGCTGGGTCAGGAACCACGCCGGTCTCACTCACTGTGCATCCGCCCGGCACTCACCCTCCGCGTCTCACTCACGCTCAACAGGGAATCGCGTATCGGCCTCACTCACCGCACACGCTATTGCCGCGCCTCCTGCCACCCGTAGCTCACTCAACTCAAACGACAAGTGAATAGGACAATCATGCCCTTCCTCAACAATCGACTCTCACGACGATTCTTCCTGAAGGGTGCCTCCGCTGCCACCGCAGCAGGCGCCCTCGCACTGCAGGCCCAGGCTGCAAACGCAGATGAAGCCCCCAAGACCGCCGAGTCCCCGGCCGCCGCCGAGGAGACCAAGGGTCCGCGCCTCACCATCCAGCGCGCCACTATCACCGAAGACGGAATGACCGTCAGCTACACCGCACACGGCTTGCGCGAACTCCTCACCGAAGGCACCACCCTGACCGTGCGCCACGGCTACGTGCGCGATAACTCCTTCGAAACCCTGCGCTCCTGGCCGCTCACCCCCGAATTCAACGGTGACGAAGACACCTTCAGCGGAACCGACCTGTTCCCCATCGAACTCATTCAGCCCGAGGGTGTGGACCACGCCCTGCAGCTGGATATCTGCACCGACCCCTGGGGTCAGGAAATCGCCCACCAGGTCGCCGCACGCATCCCCGTGGCCGAAACCAAGATCCTGAAGACATCCTTCGAAGACGTGCCCGGCAACCACCCCTACGCCGACGACATTCGCGTGGCCAACCAGAAGAAGTGGCTGCTGCCCAACCCGCAGACCGGCGCCTTCGAGCCGGACCGCGCCGTCACCCGCGAAGAGGTCATCGCCCTGCTCAACCGTGCAGCGGGTCGTCCCGGCGTGAGCGAGAACTCGGAAGTCGCACCCTACGCGGATGCAGTAGACCGCCCCGCCGCGAACGCCCTGCACTGGGCGCGCGACCGCAAGATTGCTGAACCGATCGCTAGCGGCGAGCGCATCGACCCGACTGCCCCGATCTCGCACGAGGAGCTGGCGGCGGTGTTGTACCAGTACAACACTGAGGTGCAGCTCTCCGAGCTGGAGGATGCCTTGGGCTCCCGTTTCCGCGATGTGCTGGGTGCGGGGCCGCTGCACCGTTACGTTGCGTGGGCTGGCGCGAACGATATCGTGCTGGACTCTTCGGGTGAGTTCAAACCGACCGCCCCGACGACCCGCGCGGAGCTGGCTCGCTTCATTCGCCGCTACAAGCTGCAGAACCTGCTGTTCCCCGATTTCTCGTACGTTTCCTAGCGCCGGGACTGTCTTAGCGCAGTTCGTCCGGATGGGTGACGGCACCTTCGCCGGCATTTTTGCCGGTCGGGGTCGGGCACGGTAGATTCCCGTCTCTCATATTTTGTAACCCCCCGCCTTCTGGTTGTGTACCAGGGGCGGGGGTTTCTTGCGTCCGGGTTCCTAGTGGGGATGGGACTTGCCGGGGACGCTGGGAATCCGGCCGGGAGCGGTGGCATTGGAATCGACGGGGCGCGAAATATTTTCGTCACATACTTGCCCCATCTTGAAAAATCCTAAGCGGTAAGTGAGTATTGCCTGGTAGGTAAATTAATGATTACCTTACTTAGTACTGTGTGAGAACTGCTCATCGCGCCTGCAGCGTAAAGCGACCGACCCGTCATGGCCTTATGCCGGCCGGTTCGCGGTCGTCGCAGGGTCGGGCAGGGAGCCCATCCCCTCAAACAGGGGAGAGGCACACCTTCACACACCACCCACACGATAAAGGACATACATATGAACCTCGCATCGAGCAAGGTATTCAAGGGCCTCGCCGTTGGCTCGCTGGCACTGGCAATCTCGGGCGTTGCCACCATCCCCGCATCGTTCGCTGCGGACCCCGCCCCGGCGGCAAGCCAGAGCAGCGACGCTCGCACCATCGCAGACAAGGCCATGGCGAAGATTACCCAGGGTCTGCCCGGTCAGTTCCAGGTCGCTTACTCCAAGAAGACCAACAAGATTTGGGTCGCGGGCACCGCGGACCGCGACAAGCACGTCTCCACCATCGCCCGCATTGACGCGAACTCCCTGAAGATTGAGGCCGTCGCCGAGCTGCCTATCATCAAGAACGACAAGGGCTACCAGTACGATGCGGCCTACGGCATCACCGTTGACGACGTGGACGGCACCGTATGGGTCACCAACACCACCGACAACTCCATTTCCGTGTACGATCAGGAAACCCTGCAGCAGACCTGGACCACCGCGGGTATCGCAGAGACCGACCCGAACTGGATTGAGCACCCCCGCTCCGTTCTGGTTGACCACGAGTCCGGTAAGGCGTTCGTGACCGGTCGTTTCTTCGTATCCGCTATCGACCTGAAGACCAAGCAGGTTGAGAAGATCCAGCTCGAGGGCGCACCCGACGGCGGCACCCGCTACATCAGCATGAACATCCTGGTTGACGGAGGTAAGCTGTACGTTCCCGAGCGCACCGGCGGCAAGATTTTCGTCGTCGACACCAAGACTTTCAAGGTAGAGAGCAGCTTCGACACCAAGGGTAACGCTGAGGGTGAGGTTCGCCCCTCCGACATCGCGATTGACCACTCCCAGAACGAAATTTACGTCTCCTCCCAGGGTGTGAAGGGCGCGAACTCCGGCGTGTCCATCTACGATGCGACCACCCACGAGTTCAAGAAGTTCATCCCGGTCGGCACCCAGGCACTCGCACTGGACAACGATGAGGATAACGACCTGGTGTACGTTTCTGACTTCGGCACCGGCAAGGTCGGCGTGATTGACGGCGGCGCGGCGGACAAGCTGATTGCCGAGGTCGCCATGAACGGCGGCAAGGCAAACGACCTGGTTGTGCTGCCCAACGGCTCCGTGGTCGCTGTGGACAAGCAGGCTGGCGCAACCGCAACCGTGCCCTACGTGCTCGACGGCACCACCGGCACCGTCAGCACCTCGGATAAGGTCACCAGCAAGCCTTCTAAGGACAAGCAGGGCAACGAGGTTCCCGCCAAGACCTCCGAGATTCAGGCGAACTCCATCCTGAAGTTCAAGGTCACCGCAACCGCAGGCGACAACTCCGAGGTCAAGCAGGTCACCCCCGAAACCCGCGAGTTCCAGGGCTACCCGGCAACCGCCACCAAGACCACCAAGGCAACCGACACCACCACCCCCTCCACCGAGGCACACCGCACCGTGGATGCATCCGGTAGCGTCGCAAATATCATTCAGGGCCTGCCCGGTCAGTTCCAGGTTGGCTACTCCAAGAAGAACCACAAGCTGTTCGTGCCCACCGTGGGTGCGCGCGGCAATCTTGCTTCCTCCCTGGCGCGCGTGGATGCAGACACCCTGCAGACCGAGGCCTTCGCCGAGCTGCCCGTCAAGCAGAACGACAAGGGCCAGTACGGCTACACCTCCGCGTACGGCGTGACCGTCGATGACGTGGACGGCACCGTCTGGGTCACCAACACCACCGACAACTCCGTGGCGGTGTACGATCAGCAGACCCTCAAGCTCATCTGGACCAACGAGGGCGTGAAGGAGGGTGACCCGAACTGGATTGAGCACCCCCGTTCTGTGCTCGTCGACCACGAGTCCGGTAAGGCGTTCGTGACCGGCCGCTTCTTCGTCTCCGCAATCGACCTGAAGACCAAGCAGGTTGAGAAGATCCAGCTCGAGGGCGCACCCGACGGCGGCACCCGCTACATCAGCATGAACCTGTTCCTGGACGGCGGCAAGCTGTACGTGCCCGAGCGCACCGGCGGCAAGCTCTTCGTCGTGGACACCAAGACCTTCAAGGTTGAGAAGACCATCCAGACTCAGGGTGAGGATTCCACCGTTGAGGTTCGCCCCTCCGACGTTGCTGTGGACCACTCGCTGAATGAGATTTACGTTTCTTCTCAGGGCGTGAAGGGCGTCAATTCCGGTATTTCCGTGTACGACCTGCGCACTGGCGAGTTCAAGAAGTTCGTCAAGTTCGGCACCCAGGCGCTCGCCCTGGAGCACGATGAGGATAGCGACCTGGTGTACGTGACCGACTTTGGCACCGGTAAGGTGGCGGTCTTCGATGGCCGCGCCGACGAGGTGATCGGCGAGGTCGAGATGAACGGCGCCGCAGCGAACGACGTGACCCTGCTCAAGGACGGCTCCGTGCTGGTCCTCGACAAGAAGGACCGCGACGAGAAGGTCACCCTGCCCTACGTGCTCAACGGCACCACCGGCGAGATCACCACCGCCAGCGAGTACACCACCCTGCCCGGTAAGGACCGCCAGGGTAACGACGTTCCCGCATCGGTTCAGCAGCTGAAGGCCAACTCGATTCTGAAGTTCAAGGTTGGTCTGAAGGACACCGCCGAGAGCGCGGCTCCCGTGACCCTCACCCCGACCGCCCTGCAGTTCGCGGGCTACCCGACGGTGACCGGCGTGAAGGCCGATGAGTCGAAGCCGACTGACCCGAAGTCTGAGGACGCCAAGAAGGATAACTCTTCGACCCCCGCCCCCTCGCAGTCGGCCGATTCGGCCACCGACGCGAAGGATACTGCGAAGTCCGATGCAAAGACCGATAGCAAGAGCGGTTCTCGGGACGAGCTGAACCCCTCCAAGGATGGTGTGAAGGCCGATCTTTCCGGTTCCTCGCAGGCTCAGCGCGAGGGTGGCTCCTCGAAGGGTGCTCTGGCCAGCACCGGTGCGAACGGCGTGGCCGGCCTGCTGGCCGTGGGTTCGGTTGCCCTGCTGGGTGGCGCGGCCATTCTGGTTCGCCGTCGCAAAGCCTAAGCTGTAACTGCCGACTTGCCATAAGGAGGCGGTGAGTAGCAACGTTCAGCGGCCACTCTGAGCCGCTGCGTGAGGCGGGCTCCCGGCCCCGCCGCAATCGTCGAGATTGCGGCGGGGGAGGGGCCCGCCTTTTGCGTGCTATTGGGTGCGTTCGCACGAACGGAAAAGTGATGTCGTTGAGGGAAGAATAGTGCATCGGAATAATGTACCGGGTGAAGCAAATTTTTACATTAATGTGTAAATATAAGAGCTAATGAATATCAGGCTGACCAGGGTTTTTGCCTCCCGGGGAAGGTGAATCTCCCTCTAAGGGTTCAACGTTCACGTGATGCTCAAGGTAAATTCGCGGGATGCGCCCAAAAATATTGAACACACCCTCGACATAGCTTGTATTTTCCTGGGAAAACACTGAGGATAAGAGGGTAGGTAAATTTATGCATTACTTGCGCTTCTGCTCCCGCTGTCGTTGAGCGTGTCACCGCACGCTCACGAGGTGTCTCGTTAGCACCTCGACGCGGCAGTGGAGTACTTCCGTTACATCTCTACAAGGACACACATTGAACCTCACTCCTCCTTCGGGTAAGGCGCTGAAGGGTATCGTTGCTGGCTCCCTCGCGCTCGCCATTTCCGGCGCGTCCATGATTCCTGCCTCCTTCGCAGCGCAGAACACCGCGCAACCGACCACGACCCAGTCCGCTTCCTCCTCCGACGCAGAAAGCACTGAAAGCCGCGTCGTAGATGTCTCCGCATCCACCGCCCAGATTACTCAGGGTCTGCCCGGTCAGTACCAGGTGGCCTACTCGCAGGCGCACCACAAGATTTGGATGGTTGGCGTGGGTGGCAGTAGCAACCTGGCCTCCACCATCGCGCGTGTCGATGCAGACACCATGAAGATTGAAGAAGTAGCGGTCCTTCCCTTCGAATATGACGCAAACGGCCAGTTCGGCTACGTTTCTGCGTACGGCATCACCGTCGATGATGCCAACGGTACCGTGTGGGTCACCAACACGACCGACAACTCCCTCTCCGTGTTCGACCAGGAGACTATGGAGCAGATTTGGACCAGTCACGGCATGTCCCAGGCCGATCCGAACTGGATTGAGCACCCCCGCGAGGTTCGCGTGGATAACGCATCGGGCAAGGTGTTCGTGACCGGCCGCTACTACGTCTCGGCTATCGACATGAAAACCTTCGAGGTCACCAAGATTCAGCTGCAGGGTGCACCCGACGGCGGCACCCGCTACATCGGCATGAACGTGGCCATCGACGGCGACAAGCTGTATGTGCCCGAGCGCACCAGCGGCAAGCTCTTCGTGATTAACACCAAGACCCTGAAGACCGAGCAGGTCATCCAGACCCGGGGCGAGGACTCTTCGGTTGAGGTTCGCCCCTCCGATGTGTCCATCGATCACTCCCAGAATGAAATTTACGTATCCTCTCAGGGTGTGAAGGGCGTTAACTCCGGCATCTCGGTGTACGACCTGAAGACCGGTGCGTTCAAGAAGTTCGTCAAGTTCGGCACCCAGGCTCTGGCCATGGTCAACGATGAAGAGCGCGATCTCGTGTACGTCTCCGATTTCGGCACCGGTAAGATTGCTATCTTTGATGCCAAGACCGACCGCGTGATTGGCGAGGTCGAGATGAACGGCGGCAAGGCTAACGACCTGACCCTCGCCGACGACGGCTCCGTCGTGGCCGTGGACAAGCAGGACATTGAGGGTGCAACCGCCTCCGTGCCTTACGTTCTCGACCCGAAGACCGGCGACGGTTCGACCACCGACAACTACATGTCGAAGGCTCGGGTTGGCCGCGATGGTAAGACCATCCCCTCCACCCGCGAGGTCCTCAAGCCGAACTCCATCATGAAGTTCCACATCGAGCTTGCCGACGGCGAATTCACCTCGCCCGCAACGATTGTTCCTTCCAAGCTGGCCTTCCAGGGTTACCCGAAGGAAGCGCTGCCCGTGATTATCGGCCCCACCCTGAACTTCGCGGAGGGCACGATTGACATCACTCGCCCCTACACCTTCCATGTCACCGGCGCTGATTTTGATAAGCCCCCGGCCGAGGGTATTCGCCTCTTCCTGGTTAAGGACGGCGAGTGGCTTCCCGGCAACGACAAGCTGACCGACAGCGAGCTGCAGAACATCCAGAAGATCTCCACGGTTATTCCGGCCAGCGACTTCGTGTACAACGAGAAGACCGGTAAGTACTCCTTCAGCGGCACCCTGCGCGTACCGGCAAACACCTTGAAGTACGGCCAGGGCTACCTGCTCGGCACCGTGACTGCCGGTTCCGACGTTGCCGTGAACCGCGACTACGATTCGGCTCGTGCGCTGATTGTTAACGATGTTCAGGAAGACGCGGATAAGGCTGATAACCGCGCCACCTCGGATGACTCGAGCAAGCCGAGCCAGCCCGCAGAGTCGCCTGCCGCCCAGCAGCAGGATAACGCTCAGTCCAAGACTGCTGACTCGAACGCCCCTGCCGCACAGGAGCAGATGGGCTCCACCGTGAAGACTCCCGCGAAGAAGAGCTCTTCGTCGCAGCCGGCCTCGAACTCTTCTTCCTCGTCTCAGTCCTCCTCTCAGTCAAAGGGCTCTAACGCTCAGGTAAATGCCTCCGCGACGAAGTCCTCGACCCAGAGCGGTTCGCTGGCTAAGACCGGCGCACAGAGCGTTCTGAGCCTGGCTGCCGTGGGCGCTTTCGTCCTGATTGCCGGCGCCACCCTGGTGGTGCTGCGTCGCCGTAAGTCCTAGCCTGTAACGGTATCTGACCGGTTCTTATCGGTCCTTCCGGATGCGCCCCGTACCGAGTGTGCGGGGCGCATCTGTATGGGGGCGCTGATGCGGGTCGGGGAAGCGGTCGGCAATATCTGTTGTGACGGCAGAAACCAACATTGGATAATGTGTGCCATTTCACTTAATTTCGATTTGGTCGTTTCATAGAATCTCTGTATAGTAGTATGTGTTGTCAGGGAGACCTGATAAAAGAGATGTAAATCTCACGGCCCCATCGTATAGCGGCCTAGTACTCCGCCCTCTCACGGCGGCAACACCGGTTCAAATCCGGTTGGGGTCACCACTAGGAAAGAAGCTCTTCATCTTCGGATGAAGGGCTTCTTTGTTTATATCTGTATTCGTTAGAACTCTCTGGCTTTGCGGTGCCGCCGTGAGCCTCTCACGGCGCCGCTCCTTACGTCGCGGCACTGCGGGGCATGATGGATTTCCTCGCGCGCTCGGCATTATGCGCCCTCATCACCATACAAATCCGGTTGGGGTCACCATTAGGAAAAAGCCTTGGTTCTTCGGAATCAAGGCTTTTTTATTTATGTCTTTATTCGTTAGAAGCGTTTGGCTTTGCGGTGCCGCCGTGAGCCTCTCAAAGACTAAAAGCGAGAAGCCACATGTGTTTCGAAAAGCAACAAACACGGTGGCTTCTCGAAACACATGTGGCTTCTCAGCGGTATAGGGCGTAGAAACTTTACTGCGCCTGTTGAATCTACTGCGCCGAGGCCTCAGCAGAAGCGGTAGTAGCCTCCGCAGAAGCGCTCGGGCTCACCGAAGCAGCCGGCGAAGGCGAAGCGGTACCGGGAGTACGGCGCACCATACGCCAGGTGCCGTCCTGATAATGAGCCACAACCTGGCCGGCCACCGGCTTACCCTGGTACTTGAACACATCAGCCAGGGTCTGAGTGCGGTCGTTGGTCTTGCTGTACACGCCAGCACCCTCGGCGGTATCAATCGTCATCTCGGTAGCCCAGGTGTAGTAACCGGTGCGAGTGTCCTTCGTGGGGCGATCCGCGGTCAGCGAGAAGACCAGAGGGCGTTCCGAACCAACCACCCAGCCGCTATCAGAGGCGTACATGCTCTGGAATAGCTCGGCCACCGTGGTGTAGTCACCCGTGTGGTCAATGTTCGTGAAGCGGGCACCGTCGCCGGTGAGCAACAGGTAGTTCAGGGTGGCCTGCCAGTACGCAATGAACGCGTGCAGGCCCTCAACGCTGTTCTCACGCAGCTTCGCGGGCTCCAGGGGAACCGGAACGTTCTGAGCCTTGTGCTCCTTCGTACCGGCCTCAAAGGTACCGGTCGAGGAGTAATCGGCCAGAACGACCTCGCCCTTCAGGCTGGGGCCGGGCTCAACGGTGGTCGTCGCCTCCGGAGAGGGAGCGACGGAGGCGGAAGGAGTCGTGCTTGCGCTCGAAGGTGCGGTAGTCGCACTCGGCGAGGAAGACGACTCGGAAGAGTTAGAAGAGCAAGCGGCCAGCAGGGTAGCGGCCCCCATACCCAACGCAGTTAGCGCGGTACGGCGGGTGTACAGAGTAGACATAAGAATCTTTCTGAGTAATGTACGTGCATGAACAGTTAAAACCAGAATATCGCAGGCTGGTTCTCAACCCAATATGAAGTTATCCGACGGTGCACCCCTATGCGGCGGATGCTCGCACACTAGGCGCTAAAGCATCTGCCGCATAGGGGTGCACCGTCGGGATGCTGACTAGACGTTGAGTCCGCCGCTCTTCCCACTGCCGCTCTTCGGGCTCTTGGAGCTGGGGGAGGGGGAACTGCTGGAGCTTCCGGAGCTACCGCTGTCGTCGTCGCTCGTATCTTTGGTGATAACGGTCCAGCCGCCAGACCTGTAGGTCATATCGATGTAGATGTCGTGGCTCTCCGCGGTAAAGGCCGTGTTGGAGCCCCTACCCTGCAGATAAATCTTCAGATTCTGATCGAGAAGCAAACGACCATTCCAACGGTATCGCGGGTTAGAGCCCGAGGACTTCTGGGTAGGAGTATCGGTGGAAAGCGAGATGCCCATCGGAGCATCAGAACCGTACATCCAACCGGACTTGTCCTGGTACATGGTGGAGAAACGCTGGAAAATCTCCACATAATCCTGATCAGACTTGCTCAGCGGTTCGGAGTCGCCGGTAAGCAACAAATAATTAATCGACGAAATCCAGTAGCCGAGGAAAGAGTAGATACCATCGACCGACGGGTCGTGCATGTTGCTCGGGGGGAGGGGCTTCGGCACGTTCTTGGCCTTTTCGGTTTCGGTGGCGGGAACGTAGGTGCCGTTCTTCTCGTAGTTATCGAACTTCAGGGGACCCTTGTAGGACTTACCCGAAGAAGCCGAAGCGGATGCCTTCGAAGAAGCAGACGCACTAGACGAGGAAGCCGCCGACGGAGATGAAGAAGACGAGCCCGAGGCAGAGGAATCAGCTAGGGGGCGTACCTTCGGAGCGCAGGCGCTCAGCGCGACGGTAGCCGCAGCACCGGTGATAAATAGCGCGGTGCGTCGGGTAACGGGGGCGGAAGAAGGGCCGGTCATCGTAGCCTTTCGAAGTTTGTAGATTATCGGAAGTTGAGTGAGCCACCGCTCCTATCATACCTGTCCTTGCTGAAGGCCCCGTCATCGCGCGTCATGTATGAAATACGCCGCCGGACAGGCACTTAAACACGAAATCCCAAAAACACAAAGTCCCCCGCACACAACCACAATAGTGCGTACGGGGGAGGGGAGAGAGGAAGTTATGCCGATGCCGAAGAAGCCGATGCGGAAGCCTCATCCTCGTGACCGGTGAGCATCACCCAGACACCATTCTTATACTCCACACCAACATACGTGCGGCCGCCCTCGCTCTTGGCAATCTTGTGGGGAGCAGAACCGTCTACGTGAGCCTTCAAATCCTGGTTGAAGGTGAGGTTGGCACTCCACGTGTACTGGTTGGGGTTCTTGGTGCTCTGACGGGGAAGATCCGCCAAAAGGCTCATCTCCATCAGGGTATCGGCACCGTAAGCCCAACCATCGTAGTCCTGGTATAGTCGAACGTACTCATCAAACTGCTTAACGTACACATCGGCGGGATCAGCCTTCTTGAGAGGCTCAGAATCGCCGGTGAGCATCAGGTAGTTGATAGCAGCCAGCCAGAAGCCCGTAAACTCGTAGATTCCCTCGGGGCTCCGATCATTCATGTGCTCCGGGGGGAGGGGCTTCGGCACGTTCTTGGCCTTTTCGGTTTCGGTGGCCGGAACGTAGGTGCCGTTCTTCTCGTAGTTATCGAACTTCAGGGGACCCTTGTAGGACTTGTTCGAAGACGCAGAAGCGCTGGAAGAGGCCGAGGCGCTAGAAGAAGCAGAGGCCGAGGCGCTGGAAGACGCGGACTCACTTGCCGAGGCGGATTCGGAAGCCGACTCGGAAGACTTCGACAACGGATGCACGGACTGGGCACAGGCGCTCAGCGTCACGGCGGCACCAGCACCGGCGGCCAGCAGGGCGGCGCGACGGGTCACAATGGAAGAAACAGGGAAAGGGCTGTTCATCATAGCCTCTCGGTAGAATTCATCAGAGCTGAGTGAGCTACTGTAATCATCATACCCGGGCTACCCGTTCATCCCACTAACCGTTCGTCACAAAACCGTTCTAACGGAGCAGCTGCGAGAAAGCGCGGCGAGCCTTGGCCACCTTGGGGCTCACCACAAACGTGCAATACCCCTGCGCCGGATTCAATGCGTAGTAGTTCTGGTGATAATCCTCAGCCTCATAGAACACGCCTAGGGGCTTAATCTGCGTAACAATGGGGGAGGGGTACAGCTGCTGAGCACGCGCCACCGCACGCTCAAACGCCTCACGTTGCTGCTCATCCGCGTAGAAAAGCACCGAACGGTACTGCGAACCGGTATCTGCACCCTGACGATCCCAGCTAGTCGGGTCGTGGCTCGTGAAGAAAATATCCAACACCGTATCCAGGTCAATCACCTGCGGGTCGAAGCTGAGCTTCAGCGCCTCCTGGTGACCGGTCGTACCCGAACACACCGAACGATAATCAGGGTCGGGAGTATTGCCGCCCGTGTAGCCGCAGACGCTCGCCTCAACCCCGCGGAACTGGCGGTACACCGCATCCAGGCACCAGAAACAGCCTCCGGCAAGAACAATTTCAGCCATAATCTCTCCTTGAACTATAAAACCACACTATCTGAAGAACACCGCCGAGCCGCATAATATTCCTGCGCTACTGCAGGCTTTGGCGTAAACCGCCACCTGCCCCGCCGCGCCACCTGCCACAATAGAGGTATGACTGAAGAACTCGCAACCCCCACCCTCGCAGACGTCGTCGACGCCTTCCATACGCTCTTCCCGCCGCAGCTTGCCGCCGGCTGGGACGCCTCCGGTCTCGTCGCGGGTCGCGCCGCCGCCCCCGTACGCACCGTGCTCTTCGCCGTGGATGCGCTCGCCGCCACCGCCGAGGAAGCCATCGCCGAAGGGGCCCAGCTACTCATCACCCACCACCCGCTACTGCTGCGCGGAGCCCAGTTCATTCCCGACAGCACCTACAAGGGTGAGGTCCTCCACACCCTCATCGAGGGTGGATGCGGCCTGCTCGGCGCCCACACTAACGCTGATGCCGCCGTCGAGGGCGTGAACGAGGCGCTCTGTGACGCCATCGGCCTCATCGACCGTGAACCGCTCACCGAGGCGCAGACCCAGGTGCTCGACGGGCAGGAACACGCGGTGGGTACCGGCCGCATCGGCACCCTGCCCGAAGAACTGACCCTGAAGGAGCTTGCCGAGCGCCTCGCGGCGGCCCTGCCTCCCACCGCCGGCGGGTTGCGCATCGCGGGCCGCGCCGACCAGCCGATCCGCCGCGTCGCCCTCTGCGGTGGTGCCGGTGACTCCCTCTTCGACGCTGTGCGCGCCACCGACGCGCAGGTGTACATTACCGCCGACCTGCGCCACCACCCGGCCAGCGAGTTCCGCGAAACCGCACGAGTTACCGGCAACAACATCGCGCTAATTGATTGCTCCCACCCGGCTAGTGAATCGCTGTGGTTGCGTTCGGCGGCCGACCGCCTGCGCAAGCTGCTCGCCGAGCGCGGCTTCACCATCGAAACGAAGCTGTCCGCGCTCAACACCGACCCGTGGGACTTCACCGTCTCTACCGGCGTGGCAACCGGTCAGGACGCGCACTCGGCAAGCACCGCCGCAGCCCCCGCGTGGGAACTCTAGGGCGAGAATTCTAGGGGCGAGAACTCTAGAAGAACCCGCGCGGATTCCCTCAGCGCGTAAGAGCCCGGGCTAACTTAGTTACCTGGCCTACTTAGTTAGCAATGCGATACAGGCCGGTAGTGATAGGGTTCAGCACACGATGCCGGTAATAGAACATCATCCAGGCCAACTCAATGCGGGTCACAGCATGGTTCGGTTCAAACATGCCGGTTTCGGGAGTAATAACATTCTGCTGGGTAGCCCACAGAATCTCGCGATAGAACGCGGAATCCGGTGTAACATCCGGGAAGGACGAAACACCCGATACTTCCGGTGAACCGGACGCACGGTAAATCATTGCGGCAACGGTTGCATTCGTGAGACCGTCCTCCGCGTGGAACTTGCCGTCGGGTCCGCCGAAGGTAACGCCCTTTTCGCGAGACCAAATATAGGCGGCGTAGTTTGGGTCGTCCGTCTTCACATCCGGCCACGGGGAGACTGCAGGAAGGTCCACCTTGGGGCTGCCCTTCATCTCATAAAGGATGGAAACCAGCTCACCGCGGGTGGCAGGCTGCTTCTGTTCCTCGTCGTTCAGCGACGTCGAGAAGTACATGCGTTCCTCTACGGGAACGTATGCGTTCGTGAAACGCGGGACGCCCTCAAACTTCAAGTCCTGGTGCGCCAAAAGAACGCCGCGGTGCTCCGGGGCCAAACCCACAATCGGGGTGATGAGGGTCTTATCCGTCTGGCTGACATAGCCGTAGTCGCTCCACGCCTCAATGACGTACTGCTTGGACGGATCCAGTGTGTTCGCGGGAATCTTGAGGTTCACGAATGCGAAGCCTCCCTCCAGGCTCCTCTCGTACTCATCATCGCCGTGGATGTAATGCTTCATCTCGCTCATGACCAGGACGGGGGAACCCGTACCCTTCTCGCGGATGACGTACATCATGCCCTCGGCGCCGGGGATGTTATTCCCCACGAAGCCCTGACCCTGAATCAGCAGTTCCTGATCCTTCGTGGGGTCCTTCAGGGCATCGTATTTCAACTTAGGTGCGAAGGTATCGGAGTGATAATCATTGGTGCTCAGACCGTGATGCGTCACAACGTTCTTGCGAGCCCAGATATCCTGAACGGTTGACTGCGGCTGGCCCTCGGACTCGGCGAGGATGCCAACCTCGTAACGTACCTTGTCCAGAGTCATATCCGGAAAATACTCCGTGAGGGTGTAGTAACTCGGCAAAGTATTAGCTTCAACCTTCAGCGGGGCGACAAAGGTGCCGTCATCGTCAATGGTGAAGTCCTTGCCCTCTTCAAACCGCAGAAGAGTGTCGGTAATCTGCAGAGCGTTATAGGGGACGTTCTCCTCGGGGGCGATGTAGATGACTACCTTGCCGTGCTGCTCGCGCCACTCCTTGGTGAAGCCGGTGCCCAGAACCGTGATTTTACTGTCCTCACCGGTGTACAGGCCGTCGCCCTCTTGCCCGATGTAGTCGCGGCCGTCCTGGTAGTAGTAATCCTCATATGTAACGGTGAAAGACGGCTCATCCGCGACATCCTGAGTTGCAGGGGTATTGGCAGCCGGTGCGTTAGCAACGGGCGCGTTTGCGGTGGGCGCTGCGTCCTGGGCTAACGTCGGGGTCATCGGCAGGACCATTGCGCTCGCCAGTACGAGCGCGCTGCAGTTCCGAGCCGCGTGGAAGAATGAAGACTTAGAGTTCGGAAGCGAGGACATGAGACATCCTTAGGGTCATTTCTCCGGGGCTGCGCGAGCTTACCGGCAGGCCGGGAATCTACCGTCGAATCTGCGCGTGCCCCATGAGAAAAGTGGTTGAAAATCCCCCTCGGTTTCGGGGATATCCTCACCCTATCAAAGCGTTGAACGATTGTCAGGAAACACTCAAGGGATACTTGAAGGTTCGTGGAAATCTTACGCAGCGGTTAGCTATTAAAAGCTGAACCCCGTGCTCCCGAACAGAAAACCATTCGGGAGCACGGGGTCATTCAGGCGGCTACGCTGAGCGAGCCTAGAAAGCCATCATCAGAACCTCCAGCTCACCGCGAGTCACCATGTGCTTGGGGTTGAACGTGCCGCTGGTACTCAGTGCAACCTTGTTCTGCCCAGCCCACGCAATCTCACGGAAGAACGCAGAACCCGGGGCCACATCGGTGTACGGGGACCAGTACTGCACGGTGGGGGACCCAGCCGCGCGGTAGGTGAAAGCCGCGACGGTAGCGTTCGAAATTCCGGCATCCGCATGGAACTTGCCATCAGCCCAGCCGAAGGTAATGCCCTTCTGGTGAGCCCAAATGTAGGCGGCATAGTTCGGGTCGGTGGTCTTCACATCCGGCCAGGGAGAGGTCTCGGGGAGGTCCACCTTGGGACTACCAGCCTGAGCGTACAACGCCGCTGTCAGCTCGCCGCGGGTAGCGCGCTCCTTGCGCTGCTCATCGGTCAGACTGGGCTGCTTACCCTCAGTAGCGTCAGATCCCTTGAAGTTCAGGTCTTGAGAAGCCAGTAGGGTACTGCGGCCCTCGGGCGCCTTGCCCACCACAGGGCCGGCAAACTCGCCGTTCTTATAGCCGTCGTTACTCCAAACCTCCACGACGTACTTCTTCGCCGGGTCCAGAGTACTCGCCGGCACCTTCACGACGCCGCGTACCTCGCCGTTCTCGAACTCAGAAAAATGGTGATAGCGGTTATACCAAAAGATGTCACTCGTCGCCAGAACCGGGGTGTTCGAACCCTTCTCACGAATCACATACTGAACACCCCCGGAGGAGGCAAACTTACCGTAGAAGCCGGTACCCAAAAAGTAAATGCTCTGATCAGCGGCGGTGTCACCCAGAGCCTTGTACTCCACCTTGGGGGCAAACGCGCTGGAGCGGAACGCCTGAGTGTCCAGCACAGTACGATACAGCACGTTCTTACCAGCCTGCAGGTCCTCCACAGTCAGCTGGGGCTCACCCTGCATCTCGGTAAACATACCAATCTCGTAACTCACCTCGTAACGCTTCTCGTAACGCGGAATGCCGAGGAAAGGAGCGCGAGGCTTGTAGTAGCTCTGCAACGCATCGGGCTTGACCGTCAGCTGAGCGTCCAAGACGCCGTTTTCAGCAATGGTGAAGTCCTTGCCCTCCTCAAAACGGAGTAGAACATCATTGGCGGGCAGAACATCAGCGCCGTCAGGAACACCCTGAGAAGCAACAATGTAAACCACTACCTTGCCATGCTTCTCACGCCACTCCTTGGTGTAGCCCCAACCCTTCACGTGGATGGTGCCGCCCTCGGAGGTGTACAGCAGCTGTTCCTTGTTGTCGTACGAAAACTTGAACGTAGCTTTCTGCGGGGTCTTACCCGGAATATCCGCAGCCGTCGTGCCGTCAGAGCCATCGAAGTCCAGCTCCTGGGTAGCCAGCAGGGTACCGCGACTCTCGGGCGCCTGACCCACGACGGGGGTAATAAACTCGTCGCCCTCGTAGCCGTTGTTACCCCACACCTCGATAACATAATCCTTTGACTTATCCAGGGTGTTCGCCGGAATCTTCACCGTACCGTGGATGTAGCCGTCCTGGTAAGCGAAAGCCAGCTCCTTGTGGTTATATTCAATGATGTCGCTAACCACCAGAACCGGGGCGTTCAAACCCACCTCTCGCACAACAACCTGAACACCCTTCGGGGAGTTAATCTCGCCGCCGAAACCCCAACCCGAGAATTCCAGAACCTGGTCCTCATCAGTGTTCTTCAACGAGTGGTAGCCCAAGTGGGGAGTGAACTCATCAGAAGTGGCAACAGGGTTCTCACGGACGCGATCACCCGACTGAGAACTAGCCGCTGCAGTTGCAGTCGTATCTGCAGTAGCGTTCTGGGCAAGCGCTGGAGACATTGGCAGAACCATCGCGCCGGCCAGTGCCAATGCGCCGCATCCCTGCGCCGCACGGAGGAAAGAAGACTTAGAGTTCGGAAGAGCGGACATAAACATTCCTTATCGGTCATGTCCATTGCGCCGATGCAGGTTCTAAATGGGGGTGAGAAATTTCCGTCGAATCTGCGCTGGCCCAAGGAGAAAGTGGTTGAGTATCCCCGTCGGTTTCGGGGATATTCTCACCCTACCAAACCCTCAATGAGAAGTCCCGAGAACGCTCAAGGGACGAGTAAAAGTCCTGAAATTTTGTGCCTCAACGACCCTGCAAGCACTTAAAAGAGCGCAGAAAAATGGTTCAAACAACGGGTACAGAAAACGGGCACAGAAAACCCCGTGCCCCCGAACAGAAAACCATTCGGGAGCACGGGGAACCAGCGAGCTATCCGATGCGCCGCACACGCCCTCAAGGTAAAACCCGAGGGGGATGCGGGCGGGCTAAACGACCTTACTTAGCGCGAGCCTGGAACGCCTCAATCAGAGTCTCCAGCTCACCATGAGTCACCATGTGCTGAGCGTCAAAAGCGCCGCTAGCGTTCAGCACCACCTTGTTCTGCTGAGCCCACAGAATCTCACGGTAGAACGCCGAACCGGGAGCCACATCACTGTACGGGGAGTCGCCCTTAACCGCGGGCGAACCAGCCGCACGGTAGGTGAACGCCGCAACGGTAGCGTTCGAAATGCCTGCATCAGCATGGAACTTGCCGTCCGACCAGCCGAAGGTAATACCCTTCTGACGAGCCCACACGTACGCGGGGAAGTTCGGGTCGGTGGTCTTCACATCCGGCCAGGGAGAAGTTTCAGGCAGCTTCACCTCGGGGGTGCCCGCCTGAATGTACAGGGCAGCTGCGAGCTCACCGCGGGTAGCGAGGGTCTCCAGCTTCTCGTCGGAAGGATCAGGGTTCTGGTTATCGTCCTCATTGGGGTCCTGAGCGTTGGGCAGGTTAGCATCCCTATAACCGTTCGTGCCGTTCAGGTCCAGGTCCTGCCATGCGAGTAGGGTACCGCGGCCCTTGGTGGACCTGCCCACGACCGGTGCGATCAGCTTACCGTTATTGCCGTAACCGTCGTTAGCCCAGACCTCAATCACGTACTTCTTCGAAGCATCCAGGGTGTTTGCCGGAAGATTCACGGTACCGTTCAGGTTGCCGTCACGGTAGGCCGAAGCCTGGGTGGGGTGGTCAAACTCGATAATGTCGCTGGTTGCCAGAACCGGGGTGTTCGAGCCCTTCTCACGAACCACGAGCTGAACGCCCCTAACGGAGTGAATATCGCCGTTAAACCCCTGGCCACCAACGTTCAGATCCTGTGATTTTGCGGGGTCAGTCACAGCGTTGTAACCCAGGCGCGGTGCGAACGGCGCCGGCTTCTCACCCATAGTATTCAGTACCTGGGTGCTCACCACGTTCTTGCTGGTCCACAGCTCCTGAGCGGTCAGCGGCTTCTGATCCTTCTGTTCAGCAACCACGCGAATTTCGTAGAGGACATCGTACTTGGTGCCGCCGGTCGGGTCGTGGAAGTTGTCATCATCGATGAAGTAGTAGGCAGCAAGCTTGTACGCCTCAACCTTCAGATCAGCCTCGAAGGTGCCGTCATCGGCAATGGTAAAGTCCTGACCCTCCACGAAGCGTAGCATCTTCGAAGTCGGAATCTCGTAGCCGGAGGGCGCGTAGTTCGCGGGAGCAATGTACAGCGCCACGGTGCCGTGCTGGGCACGCCACTCCTTGGTGTAGCCCGAACCCTTCACGTGAACGGTGCCGCCCTCGGTCGTGATGAGGAAGGGGTTCACGCCATCGTACTTGTAGCCGTCGGGAACGGACGCCTCAAAAGTGGTGGTCTGCTCCACTGGCTTGGGATCCGGCGTTGGCTCGGGCTTCTTGTCGTTGTCCTGAGCCGTGGGCAGGTTGGCGGCCTGGACGCCGTCCGAACCCTTGAAGTTCAGATCCTGCCAGGCCAGCAGAGTGCCCCGGCCCTCGGGGGCCTGACCCACGACGGGAGTGACGAGCTTGTCGCTGCCCTCGTAGCCGTTGTTGCCCCACACTTCGACGGTGTACTGCTTCGCCGAATCCAGGGTGTTAGCGGGAATCTTAACGTTGCCGATGAGGTACCCGTGCTGGTACTGGAACGCATACTCGGGGTCGTTGTACTCGACAATGTCGCTGATAGCCAGGACGGGGGTGTTCGAACCCTTCTCACGAATAAGAATCTGCACGCCCTTGGGGGAGTTAATATCGCCGTTGAAGTCCCAGCCATTGAAGTGAAAATCCTGGTCCTTGGACGTATCGGTAAGGGCACTGTAGCTCCAGTGCGGGGTGAAGGCGTTGGTCTCAGCCTTCTGGTCACCGCCGGCCTTCGGGGTGGGGTTAGCCGGCAGGGAGCCAGCGGCAACGGCCGCGGGTGCTTCCGCAGTCACATTCTGAGCCAGCGCCGGGCTCATGGGAAACACCATGGCACCGGCGAGAACCAGCGCACCGCATCCTTGTGCTGCGCGGGCAAAAGAAGAAGGGGCCTTAGAGTTCGGCAGAGAAGACATCATTATCCCTATCGGTTCTATTGTGTCTCGCACCGCGGTGTGCGGTACCGCGGGAAGCGGCGCGCAACATTGCGGAATACCGCACCGAAAACGGTGAGGCACCCCCGCGCGTATGGGGACGCGGGTGCGATGGGTTGGTTGGTTGTCCCCGTCGGTTTCGGGGATGATTTCACCCTACCAAACCCTCAACCGGAAATCACAGACCCGCTCAATGATGAGTTGAATGTTTCCCATTATTTCAACCTCTAAGACCCCGTGAGCCATCGGCTACAGCGTGCGGAAGTACAGGTACAGCATCATCGCCACGCGTGCCTTCGACGTGTGCTCCGTCGGGGCGAACGCGTCGCCCTCGGACACGGTCGACACGCCGCGGCGAGACGCCCACACAATCTGGCGATAGAAGGGGGTCGAGGAAGTCACATCACTAAACGGTGAGGTGCCCGTCAGCTGAATCTTCGAGGAGCCGTCAGCACGGTGCAACAGGGCGACGGTCGAGGCGTTTGACAGGGGCGCCTCCGGGTGGAACTTGCCATCATTCCAGCCGCTCGTAATCTGCTGTTCGCGCGCCCACAGGTAGGCGTCGTAATTCGGGTCGGACTCGCCAACATCCTCGTAGGGGGAATGGTCCGGCCGAGTCACGGACGGCGAGCCCGCCAGACGATAGAAGATGCGAATCAGTTCGCCTCGTGTCACCGTATTATCCGCGCCGAAGAGAGTCTCGGAATCGGGATCCATCACCTGCGCGCGCACGGCCCAGCGCACACCATCGTAGTAGGCAGAACCCTCGGGTACATCCTCGAAAGCGGGCTGGTAATCGGGCGAGGCAATGACCGGACGGTGTAGCTTCGTGTCGGGGGAAGAGAGGCTTAGCGAGGGGCTACCGTCCGCGGAGGCATGAAGGCTGGCCGATGTCGGGACGGTGGCATCTGCCGCCGGAGTATTCGCCTGCGAGGGATCGGCCATCGAGAGAAGGGGAGAGAACGGCAGGTACAGCACACCCGCAAGGATTACCGCGCCCACGCCCAGCTCAATGCGGCGTCGGGAAGTCGACTTCTTCCGCTGCTCGGCGGATGCGTCGGCAGAATCGACGGGGCTGAGAACCTGCGCGGACTCGTGATGATTCGGTGAAGAATTAGACGTAGCGGAACGCTTCGCGTTGCGGGACATAAATCCTCGATGTGGTTGGTGTATCGGTGTGTTTCTTGTACCGCGCTACCGCGTGTTCCCCGCCGGAAAAGGGGAATACGCGCACGGATATGCAATAGACCTAGCATAAAACCGCAGGACCCAAAATGCGAACTCAACCCGCTGAAAGGCCTTGGACATGCTGGAATACTGCCGGGGCGGTTTTATGGAAATAGGCTCAACGGTGAGAGATGAGCCAGGTGATCGGCGCGGCTACCTCCCCGCAAAAATCCGCCGGGCGGATGCGCGACGCACCTCTCGGTAACATCTGCATCCGCCCGGCAGAAGAAGGCCTTGTCAGCCCTTAGCGGCCCGCGTAGTTCATCAGGAACCCAGCCAGCTCGCCACGGCTTGCCAGAGCCGTGGGGTAGTAGTTGCTGCCCGGGAACACCTGAAGATTACGCTGCTTAGCCCAGGTAATCTCGCGGTAGAACGCCGAACCCACCTTGACGTCCGTGTACGGAGCCTGGGTGACGGTCACGCGCTTCTTGCCGTCGTAACGGTACAGGAAGGCCGCCACGGTGGCGTTCGAGACACCGGCCTCGGCGTGGAAATTACCGTCGACCCAACCGTAGGTAATACCCTTCTGACGAGCCCAAATGTAGGCAGAGTAGTTCGGGTCGGTGGTCTTCACGTCCTTATAAGGGCTGGTCGCGGGAAGGGTGACCTTCGGCGAACCCGCCAGACGGTACAGGGCAACGGTCAGGTCGCCGCGGGTCGCGTTATCGTTCGCCCCGAACCAGGTCTTCTCGTGCGGGTCCAGGAGCTTCTTCTCGTTGGCCCACTGCACGGCCTTGTACAGTGAGTGGGTGGAGGGAACGTCGGCAAAACCGTTCTTCTGCTGCGGCGAGGTTCCGGTCAGGTTCAGGTAGGTGGCCGAGACGCGCTTGCTCTCGCCCTTGGCCGATACCACGTTCACGAAGATCGCGTAGTGGCCATCGGCCTCGAGCTGGGTTCCGTCAATCGACAGGGCAGTCTCGAAGGCACCCTGGGACACACGGTTGGCGGGGAGCACAACCTTCTGGATGGGGTCGCCGGTGGGCTGACCGTCAGCCTCGGCCGCGGAGAAGAGAACCTGGACCGAAGAACCGGCCGGAACATTGAGGTGGGAGCCCTTCACGCGAACCGTCGTGGAAGAGCCCAGATCCACCGAATCGGTGCTCAGGGTAACCGAGGGGTCTGCGTGGACGGCGTTCACGCCGGTCACCGGCACGAATGCCTGGGTGCTCAGGGCCTGCTCGTTCGCCTGGTCGTTGTCTTCCGGGACGGTGTACTCGAAGGTCTGCACCACATAGGAAGTGCCAGCCTTCAGGGTGCCCGCGGGGATGTTCAGGTTCGTGCTGAAGCGGCCGTTAACGTAGCCCATGTACTGGCCGAAGAAGGCCGAGTAGTAGGTGAACTTTGCCTCGGACTGAGCCAGCGCGGGGCCGGTCGGCTTGCCGGTGGCCGGGTCAACGGCGCGCACGGCCAGAATCAGAGACTCGTTGCCGTTGTAGGAGATGTCCTGGAATCCAGCGCCGTTCACGGTGATCGAGGTGTTTGCCGAAGCATCCACGGTCGAAGCGCTGTAGCTCAGGGTCGGGGACGAAACCGTGGGAACGGCGGCAACCTTCAGCTCGGTGCGAGTCTCGCCCGCCGGAATCCAACCGTCCTGGTCGGAGTCGCGGTAGCCGAGCACCACGTCGAAGGAGGAGCCTGTTGCCTCAAAGAAGTTGGCGTCCACCGATGCGGTGAGCTTCACGGTGCCGTCCGCAGCAAAGGCGGTGGAGGGCACGTCCTGGGCGTAGTAGGGGTAGCTGCGCGGGTGATGCGGCGGGAAAGCGATGCTCTCATCCTTGGGCACGATGTAAAGACGGAAAGACTTATCGTGCACGAACTCGGGGGAGAATCCGGAGCCGTTAACGGTGATGGTGCCACCCTTGAGGATGTCGAAGGTGCCGGAGGTGACCTGCAGGTGCTGCGTGTTATGTGCTTCTCCCTGCTGCACGGCACCGGCTACTGCCGGGGTATTCGCCGTGGGGGCCGCCATGGCCGGGGAGAGAGGCAGGAGCATCGCGCCGGCAAGGGTGAGGGCGCAACCGCCCTTCACCATATTCTTAGAGAATACGAAACGCGGATGGCTCTGAAGTGAGGACATTGGTATCCAATCAGTTTTATCGGTGTGACGCATTGTGTGGAAGTGCGTATCAACACCGTAGCAAATAGATAAGACCTGCCGTAATCGGGGCGGTTGTGGACTTGGAAAAAGTTTCACACCAGAAGGCTGATCTTAAGCTGAAGTATAACTTTAAAAACTATGTGCATGAGGTGGAAAATATGCCTAAATATTGTGCTGATAAGCACAAACACTGAGTCG
>ERZ1674245.67-NODE-67-length-36339-cov-9.306140_pt1 | contig 36339 bp, 28 predicted proteins | sample MGYA00581205_ERZ1674245 | MGnify/ENA primary metagenome ERZ1674245 (study PRJEB41354, sample SAMEA4873314) | human saliva metagenome | biome: human-associated habitat [ENVO:00009003]; feature: mouth environment [ENVO:08000002]; material: saliva material... | reverse complement strand
GCCTCAGCGCTTTTGCGCTGAGGCCCAAACTAATGATCAACCAGTTATCTAATGATCAGCCGGTTATCTAGTCATTAGCCAGCTATCTAGTGATTAGCCGGTTGCGGCGTTAGCGTTTGTAATGCTAATCGATTACCGATCAGGCTTCCTTGCGACGGCTACGCAGCACAGCTACGCCACCGAGGGCCGGCGAATCCGGACGGGTCAGAGGGCACACTGGTGTGTGAACTTACCGATGGCTCCGTGCCCCGTGCTCTTGCTTCGGCCTCATCAACCAGGTAACCTTGTGGCCAACATGACCGGTTCCGCTGCCCGCCTCGGTGGGAGTCCAGGGCCGGTCTTCGTTTTTCGTATCAAACAGGGGTGCGCGTGGAGCAGGTGAAGCAGTTCAAGACCTACGGTGAACAGGTCGAATTGCTTCGTCAGCGTGGGATGCGAGTGAATGATCCCGAGCATGCCGAGATGCTGCTGGCTTGATTGAACTACTACCGCTTATACGGATACTGGTACCCGACGCGCCGTTTCTCCCAAGGCGACGGCACCGCCCAAGATAAATTCGTTGACGGAGCATCGTTTGACCTGGTGGTAGCCCTCTACGGGTTTGACGAACAATTGCGCCACAGCGTGTTCATCGAGCTTGATCGCGTGGAGTTGGCTATTCGAACCAAGCTCGGTCACGAACTGGGCCGCCTTGACCCGCTGATCTATTTGGATCCTCAACGTTTGAACGCCCGGGCACGGCAGCGAAACAAAGGCGGGCGTAGTGTGCATGAGGTGTGGCTGAGAAAGTACCAGTCGGCATTGAAAGCGTCAAAGGAGGACTTCGTCGCCCACCACAAATCAAAATATGGCGGGACTCTACCCATCTGGGCGGCCGTCGAAATCATGGATTGGGGAATGCTGTCATACCTGTACGGCATGTCGCCCAAGCTGTTCGACACTTACCCGCACAATCCCATCGTGCCGTTTTCTCGCATAGGCGCACCTGACAACTGGCGCGAGTTGCCTCTTTGGCGCGTCTAATCCTTGCGGTAGTAGTCGCATTCGTAGCCGTCGGCGTCGAGTGGGAGCCCTGCTGCCCAGTCGGGTGGGGTCGTCATGAGCTGGCAGGCGTCGACGATGGGTTTGAGTTTGTGCTCGGCCAGCCCCATCCGTAGGGCACCCATCGCCTTGAGCGCTCCGACGGAGCCGTTGTAACCGCAGGCCAGCGTGGCGATCTTCCCCTTCTGGCGCAGCTCAGCGTTGATGCCGCAGTAGAAGCTGCCTATGGCGTTAACTTTGACGGGGACGAGGAAAAGATTGTGGCGCATCTGTTCAAGCTATATGCGCAAGCAACGGCATAGCCAAGTTTGGGCCTCAGCGCTTTTGCGCTGAGGCCCAAACTAATGATCAACCAGTTATCTAGTGATCGCCAGCTATCTAATGATTAGCCGGTTATCTAGCTAATGATCAGCCGGTTGCAGCGTTAACTGGTTATAACGCCAATCGGTTGCCGATCAGGCTTCCTTGCGACGGCTACGCAGCACAGCTACGCCACCGAGGCTGGCCAGCAGGAAGGACACAATCGCCACGCTGGAAACACCAGTGTGAGCTAGCGGCTTCTTGTCGCCCTTACCGGGAGCGGCCACAACGGTCTTGCCGGTGGTGGGAGCTGCGGTAGGCAGGGCGCTGGGGGCCATGGTCGGCAGCGGCACAGCAGTGGGGGCGCTGGTGGGGCCACTGGTAGGAGCAGCGGTCGGGTTCGGAGTCGGGTTAGGAGTCGGAACCGGGTTGACCGGGTTGTCCGGGTTGACCGTCTGCTTGTAGGACTTGATCGTGCAAATCTGCGGGTACTTGCCATCTTCCGGTACGACGCCCTCGTTGATGTACTTGAGGGTGATCTCGTTTACACAAGCGTACTTGGCAGCGTTGTTACCGAAAGCGGTGTGGGAGTCACCCTCAACGCTCAGCAGAGTACCGTGTACCAGCTCAGCCATGACCGGGCCGTTCTCGTACGGGGTGGCCGGGTCGTGAGTGGTAGAGATGATCAGAGTGTTAGGCAGGCCCTTGAGCTCGCCACCAGCCTGCAGGTTACCGGAGAACTTCCACAGGTCACAGGAGTCGGGGGAGCCGACCTTGTTGCCCGGAGCGCCCGGGTCCTGGAAGGGGGAGTACTTGAGGTAAATCTGGGTCAGGCGGTCAGACAGGCTCTGGTCGTAACCGTTGGGGTTAGCCGAGTCAGCACAGCGAATAACGGTGAAGGCAGCCTGCGAGGGGTCGTAGGTGCCGTCAGCGTTACGGCCGTCGTAAGAGTCAGCCAGAGACATGAACAGCGAACCGTTGTTGTAGTCAGAGACCAGTTCCATGGCCAAAGCAGCGTAAGGCCAGTAGGACTCGGCGTACAGGGCCTGACGCATACCGGTCAGGGCCAGGTCGAAGTTCAGGGTACGCCCATCGCTACCAGCCGGAATGGCCTTGGTGGTCAGCGGACGCATCATGTTCTGGAAGGCGCGAGTGGCCACCGGGATGCTGGCGTCGTCGTCGGCCAGGTCGCCGTCGTGAGGCTGGTACTGAGCCTTACCCAGAGCACAGGTGGCCTTCTCATTCTCAAAGCGAGAACCCTTAACCAGACGCGGCATCAGGTCACCCCAGGTCTGACCGGAAGCATCCAGCTTCATGCACCAGTCGGAGAACTGGTTGAAGTTGTCCTGGAAGCCCTTAGCCTGACCCAGCAGAGCCGAGTTAGCGGCCTCAAGCTGTGCATCGGTGATCTTGGAGGAGTCAACGCGCTGACCACTCTTAGGGGCGGTGTTAGAAAGCGGGTCAACTACACCGTCAAGCACGATGTGCCCAGCGTTAGCCGGGAAGGTCTGCAGGTAGACGTAGCCCAGGCGGGTACCGTAGGAGTAACCCACGTAGTCCAGCTTGGTGGCGCCCATGATAGAGCGCAGGGTGTCGATGTCACGCACGGCGGTGGAGGTGCCCAGGTGGTAGAGCAGGTCCTTACGGCCTTCAGCGTCAAAACCGAAGATGCGGCCGGTGTTGTTGAAGCAGCCGTTGACAGAGTTCTCAGTGCCGGCGCGCAGCTTCTTAGCGATCTCCTCAGGGGTGCCGGTGTAGAGCAGCTCACGGGCCTTGTCACGCTCAGCGTTAGTCTCACACTGGGCGAAAGGCAGGGAGACACCCACACCGCGCGGGTCGAAACCAATCAGGTCGTGGGTTTCGTTGAGCTTGCCGATAGCACCAGCATCGTTCTGGTAGGCCAGCACCAGGTCCACACCCGAGCCGCCGGGGCCGCCGGGGTTAAAGAAAACCGGGGAGGCGTTGGTGCCCTTGGCGGGTACCTTCACCACGGCCACGGCGATGGTGGCTCCGTTGGGCTTGGAGTAGTCCACGGGCACAATCGCGTAACCGCACACAGCGCGGCTAGCTTCCTTGCCCATGGCCTCACAGTTAGCCTTGGAGAATTCGATCTTCTGGCTGTAGAAGGACTCTAGACCTGCGGGCACAGTTCCGGTAGAGCTACCCCCAGCCTTGGGGGCACCAATACGGTAGGTGTTCTCACCAGTCTTGAACTGGGCGGCGGAGGCAGGCAGAGCCGCAGCCAACTCAGCGTCACTTGCTGACGAAGCATCTGCCGCAGCGGCCACGGGGGCCAGCAGCGCAGCAGCAAGAGGCAGCGCTGTCAAAGCGGTTAGGCGACGCCGTATCGTAGTAATACGCATAGCATTCCTAAAATTGGGTTTACATTTAGTTGCCAAGCAACCTAGGTGCCATCCTAGTTCACTAATCGCACTAACTACAGAAAATCCCCGTGCTGATTTAGCTTTTCAGCACGGGGAAGAGTCCCCAAATTGGGACGGTAGATGGTTTTTACTAACCTTTAGTAATCCATCTTCATGGCCTTGCGGACATTGTCTAATGTCTCACTGGCCACCTGGTTGGCCTTATCGTTACCGGCGTGAAGCACCTGCAGTAGGTAATCCTCATTGGCGGCCAGCTCCTGGCGGCGCTGACGAATAGGGGCGAAGTAGTCATTAATGGCCTCAGTAACCAGGGCCTTGAGCTTGCCTGCGCCGCCGTCGCCAATTTCCTCAGCCAACTGGCGCGGGTCGCGGCCGTTGCATAGTGAAGCCAGCATCAGCAGGTTAGAAACCTCGGGGCGCTCAGAGGGATCGTAAGTAATGGTGCGCTGCGAGTCAGTCTTGGCTTTCTTAATCAGCTTGGCGGTCTGATCAGCGCTCATACGGATCTCAATGGTGTTGCCGCGAGACTTGCTCATCTTGGCTCCGTCCAGCCCCAGCAGTAGGGGAGCTTCGCTTAGTAGGGCTTCAGGACGGCGGAACACCGGGTGCTTCTTGTCGGCGCGCCCGTAGCGCTTGTCAAAACGCTGAGCAATTAGGCGGGCCTGCTCCAGGTGCGGCAGCTGGTCTTTACCTACCGGTACCAAATTGGCCTGGCAGAACAAAATGTCTGCGGCCTGGTGCACCGGGTAGGTGAGCATAAGCCCACTCATAGCGCGCCCGTCGGTGGCCTCAAGCTCAGCCTTAACGGTGGGGTTGCGATGTAGTTCAGACTCGGTAACTAGTGATAGGAAGGGCAGCATTAGCTGGTTTAGGGCCGGCACGGCCGAGTGGGTGAAGATAGTGGAACGTTCAGGGTCCACACCCACCGCCAAAGCGTCAGCAACCAGCGACAAAACCCGCTCACGCAGCGGGCCTACGCCGTCGCGGTCGGTAATTACCTGGTAATCGGCAACCAAAATCCACGTGTCTACATTGGCGTCTTGGAGCTGTTTCCAAGACTGCATAGTGCCAAAGTAATGGCCTAGGTGTAGGTGCCCGGTAGGACGAGCGCCGGTGAGCATCCGGAAATATTCGGGATGCTCACCGATCTGGGCGGCAATTTCTTCACTGCGCGCCTGGGTGCGCCGCAAAGAAGCCTCGTCAGTGGAATTGGCTAGCGCCTGTTCTGCCTTAGTTGGCTGTGTCGACTGCGTCATGAGCCCCATTGTAACGGGCCTGACGCTTAGGCTTAGTCAGGTAGATACGCATGCTCAGGGGCGACAAAGCAATCATGGAGCCAGGCTGAGCCAGCGAGGTGGCCACAGACTCCGTGTCTTCGTCGTCGTCATCATCATCAAGCAGGGCGTAATCAGCGTGGGGGGTGTCCCAAACCGAGTACCAGGCCAGTTCGTAGTCGTCGCCGCGCCCGGCAGGAAGCTTAATTTCATGCGGGTTGAGTGTGCCGTTAATCAAGATCAGGGCGTCGACGTCGCCAAAAGGCTTACCCGAGCGCAGCATGGAAAGTACACGGGTGTAGTTGTCATGCCACTGCTCAGGGCGCATGAGGTTACCGGTGATGTCGTACCAGGACAGGTCAGGAATCTTGTCTCCGGGGGCAACCTGGCCGGTAGCGAATTGGCTTCGGCGCAGCGCCGGGTGCTGCTGACGCAGCTTAATTAGGTAGCTGGTGGTGGCAATTAGTTCTTTTTGCCAAGTCTTTAAGTTCCAGTCGTACCAGGAAATCTCGTTATCTTGGCAGTAGGCGTTGTTGTTACCACCCTGGGTGCGGCCAAACTCGTCACCACCTAGCAGCATGGGAGTGCCAGAGGAGATGAACAAGGTGCCCAGTAGGTTACGCGCGTTACGCAAACGCATCATGTTGACGGTTTCAGCGCCAGGAACCTGGTCTGCTTCACCATCAAAATCATGGTGGTTCCAAGAACGGTTATCCCAGGTGCCGTCGCGGTTGTCCTCGCCGTTGGCAACATTGTTCTTGTGGTTGTAAGTGGTTAGATCATGCAGGGTGAAACCATCATGGGCGGTAACGAAGTTCACACTGGCTAGCGGGGTGCGGCCGTGCACGGTGTCACCCCAGGCGAACAGGTCTGCGCTACCAGCAATGCGGGTAGCTAGCTCACGGGCGTCATGGCCGTTGTTGCCGTGACTCATTTCCTTGGGGTCACTGAGCCAGAATTCACGTAGAGCCCCACGGTAGCGGTCGTTCCAGTCGAGGAATGGGATGGGGAACTCGCCGGTGCGCCAGCCGCCCGGGCCCACATCCCAAGGTTCAGCAATCAGCAGCTTGGAACACAAAACCGGGTCGGTAGTCATGGCCACCAGTAGCGGGTGGTCGCGGCGCCACTCGCCGGCGTGGCGGCCCAGGGTTACGGCTAGGTCGAAACGGAAACCATCCACGCCCATCTCGCTAACCCAGTAACGCAGTGAGTCTAGGGTTAGGCGGATAGCTTGGCGGTTACGGAAGTCCACCGTGTTACCGGTGCCGGTAACATCCACGTACTGGCGTTTGTTTACCGGATCGTGCAGGTAGTAGCCCAGATCGTCAAAGCCGCGCAGAGATAGGGTGGGGCCATCAAAGCCGCCTTCAGCGGTGTGGTTGTAGACCACATCCAAAACTACTTCCAGCCCGGCCTCGTGCAGGGCGGAAACCATGGCACGCACTTCATTAAGCACTGCCTGGGGGCCGCTTTCCTGGGCGGCCTTGGTGGCGTAGGTGGGCTCAGGGGCAAAGTAAGACAAGGTGGCGTAACCCCAGTAGTTGCTAAGGCCACGACGGGTTAGCCAGGGTTCGTCGAACTTGGCGTGGATAGGCAGTAGCTCAATGGTGGTTACACCCAGGTTCTTTAGGTACTCAATCATCACCGGGTGGGCTACACCGGCGTAGGTGCCGCGCAGATCTTCAGGAATAGCTTCTAGCTGCTTGGTTAGACCCACCACGTGGGTTTCGTAAATCACACGCTGATCGGCACTGATGCGCGGTGAAGGAGCAACCGGCCGGTAGTTAGGGTCAGTCACTACACCAATGGCGGCATAGGGCAGGGAATCTAGCTCAGAAATCTCCCAGTTGGCGCTGGTGGGTAGGCCGTGGACGCCTACCTTGTGGGCGTAAAGGGAGTCATCTAGGACTGCTTTAGTAGCTAGCGCCTTGGCATAGGGGTCTAGTAGGAACTTACGGGGGTTGTAACGCAAGCCCCCGTTGGGGTTCCAAGGCCCGTAAACGCGGTAGCCGTAGCGCTGGCCGGGACCGAGGCCGCTAATGTGGGCTGACCAGGAGCCGGTAAGGTGGTCATGCATACCGATACGGCGTTCGTGCAGGTCAGCACCCTCGCCGTCGATCAAGCACAGATCAACTGCACTTGCACCAGGGGCGTTCACTACGAAATCGACCCCGTCGTCGTTAGGCGTAGCGCCCAAAACGTAGGGGTTTGATGCTGCCTGTTCGCTTAGTGGGGCGGGCAGTAGAACTTCCTCATCGGTTTGCATATGACACACAGGGTTATTGTCTCTCATTTTGAACCAGCTTGGGACAAGAAAATATTACGACTGATTACAGGTACAGCTCACATGTATTTGTGCACTGGGCTAATCAAGCCAATTGTGAAATGCTAAGCGTGAGGCTGGCCTAACATGGTGTTGCTGGCGGGCCTGTGGCAGTCTATTTGCTATGAAAATTGTGGTCTGCGTGAAGCACGTACCGGATGTGCAATCCGAACGTCGCCTTGAAGACGAGCGCCTAGTGCGTGGCGAGGACGATGTTCTAAACGAACTAGATGAAAATGCTGTTGAGGCAGCAGTGTCCTTAGTAGAAGAGCACGACGGCGAGGTTGTGGCGCTTTCTATGGGCCCGCAAGACGCTGAAGAAGGTTTGCGTCGCGCCCTGCAAATGGGGGCAGATAGTGCCGTTTTGGTTAGCGATGAGGCGTTGGCTGGTTCCGACGTGGTCGCTACCGCCCGCGTATTGGCTGCGGCAATTGAAAAAATCAGTGAGGTTGACCTGGTTATTACCGGTATGGCCTCGCTGGACTCGATGAGTGCCATGCTACCGGGGGCCTTGGCTAGCGCTTTGGACCTGCCGGCCCTGACCATGGCCCACAGCCTTGAGGTTGAGGGCGATGTGGTAAACGTGCAGCGCAACTTGGGTACCGTGCACGAAGTTTTACGTGCCCAGCTGCCGGCCCTGGTATCTGTAACTGACCAGGCTAACGACCCGCGTTACCCCAACTTTGCAGCCATGCGCGCGGCTAAGAAGAAGCCGCTGGAAACCTGGGATCTTAGCGATCTAGGTATTGAGCCGGCCCCCGGCGTCATTGAAATGGTTGACGCTCAGGCCCGCCCGGCCCGTAGCGGTGGCGTAATCGTTACCGACGCCGGTGAAGCCGGTAAGCAGCTAGCTACCTGGCTAGTGGAAAACAAGCTGGTGTGAGGGGAGAAGGCAATATGTTAGACGCTACGATTTTGGTGGCTGGTGGGCTAAGTGACGGCGCCCCCAGTGCTGCTGCCGTTGAACTACTAACTGCCGCCCGCTCGCTGACCAGCGCCGCTGTGGTGGCCGTGGTTTCGGGTAAGGTCGACGCCGCCGCTTGGGGTAACTATGGTGCCAGCCGCGTGCTGGTGGCTGATTACGCCGGGGCTGACGAGCTGGTTTCTGCCGCTGGGGCTGACGCAGTAATTGCTGCCGCCCACGAGGTTAAGCCTGCCCTGATTTTGCTGGGTAGTGACCACCGCGCCAAGGAAATCGCTGGTCGCGCCGCCGTTAAGCTAGCCAGCGCCTGCATCGCTGACGCCGCCTGTCTGGAGGTTGTTGACCAGCATGTGCGCGCCTCCAAGCTGGTACTTTCGGGTTCTTGGAACACCACTTTTGACCTGCGCGCTGACTCTGGCGCCAACCCGCCGCTGGTGTGCCTGCGTGCCGGCGCGGTAGAGGCTGAGCCCTGTGGTGGGGCTGCGGCCCAGGTTGAGACCCTGGCGGTGAGCGTAAGCCAGGCCGCTAAGCGTGTTGAGGTAGTTAGCCACACCGAAGATGAGGCTGCTGCCGGCCCGCAGCTGGCTCAGGCCCGCACTGTGGTGGTTGGTGGTCGCGGTGTCGACGGCGACTTTGACCTGGTCCGTTCGCTTGCGCAGCTGCTTAACGGGGCTGTGGGCGCCACTCGCGTGGCCTGCGATGAGGGCTGGATTGAGCGCTCAGCGCAGGTAGGCCAGACCGGTGAAACTATTGCCCCGCGCCTATACATTGGCCTGGGTGTTTCTGGAGCTGTGCACCACACCAGTGGTATTCAGGGCGCCGGCACTATTGTGGCCATCTGTGACGATTCTGAAGCCCCCATCTTTGAGATGGCAGACTTTGGCGTGGTTGGCGACGTGTCCACAGTGGTACCTCAGCTGATTGAGGAGCTAGCCAAGACTCGCTAACTGGCCTGTTAGCTAAAAACCTTGGCCCCGGTTAGTAACTAACCGGGGCCAACGCTTTGTTTGTGAGCTTTGTGGGCTTTGTGAGCACTGGCGCCTGCACAGGTGCTGGGTAGCCCTAGGGGGCCAGGCGCCAGCTACTTTGGTTCTGGCCAGCCCAGCATGGCCAGCTCGGCATGGCTGGCGCAATTGGTGGGGCGCTTTCTAGGCGCGCTGGCTTGTTCTAGGCCACGGTGGCTTGGGCTAGTACGCGCTCGCCGTCGTAAACCACTAGCGACTGGCCTGCCGCAATGCCGCGCACCGGCTCTTGCAGCTGGGCTTCCAAGGTGGCGGCCTGGGTGTCGAGCTTTACCTGCGCGGGCACGGCCCGCCCGTGGGCGCGCAGCTGCAAGCTCACGTGCTCCCAGTCGGCGTTATCAACCAAAGTGATCAAGTCAGTGGCGCTGACCGTGGTGCGGCTAAGCAGCTGGGCTGGGCCTACCACCACCTGGTTAGTGGCGGGGCGAGTTTCTAAAACGTAGCGCGGGCGCCCATCGGCAGCCGGATGGTCTAGTCCCAAGCCTTTACGCTGGCCAATAGTGAAACCGTAGTAGCCCTGGTGGGTGCCTAGCACGTTCCCCTCGGGATCAACCATCTGGCCTTCTTGTACACCCAGGTTGCGCTGGAGGAAACCGCGCGTGTCGCCGTCGGCCACAAAACAAATATCGTAAGAGTCAGGCTTACTGGCTACCGGCAGGCCCCTTCGAGCAGCCTCAGCGCGCACCGCAGCCTTATTTTCCACATCTCCCAGCGGGAAAATCGCCCGTGAAAGGGCTTGGCGGCCCGAAACGGCCAGTACATAAGACTGATCCTTGACAGTGTCTACCGCCCGGCGCAGCTCTAGCTGGCTGGTGTCTCCAGGCTTGCCACTGGCAGCGCCGCCACTAATGCGGGCGTAGTGGCCGGTGGCTACCGCGTCAAAGCCCAGCGTCATGGCGCGCTCTAGCAGAACATCAAATTTGACTCGCTCATTGCAGCGAATGCAGGGGTTGGGGGTGCGCCCAGCGCGGTATTCGGCCAGGAAATCCTCGATTACCAGCGCCTCAAATTCTTCCGACAGGTCCCACACATAGAAGGGGATACCCAGTACATCTGCGGCTCGGCGCGCATCAGAGGCGTCTTCAATCGAGCAACAGCCGCGTGAACCTGAGCGTGATTGGGCGCGGTTGCGTGAAAGGGCCATGTGTACGCCGACGACGTCGTAACCAGCTTCCACGCAGCGTGCGGCGGCCACCGCAGAATCCACTCCACCACTAAGTGCCGCCAAAACACGCATATTTGCCTCCTAAAGATTGGGGTGTTTGCACCCTTTAGGCACAAAACCGGCAAAGCCAGACTCTAGGGGAGTAAAGGTTTAAGCGTCAATTGAAATCAGCGCGTGGTGAGCGCTCTATCAAAACTGCCGTTGGGCAATGGCTTCTGGTGAAACTGCGTCCTGGCGTTCGCTCTGGCTGAGTAATGCTAGCCGTCTATCAAGTGGCTGCTAGGCGTTGTGCCTGGCGGCTCTTAGCGCCGCCCCCAGGTTTCGCAGGCAATGCCGTTACCGTTGGGGTCCAAGCCACGACGGTAGCCAGGCTGTCCCCAGTAGATAGGAGTGGCGCCAGCGTAGTAGGCGTCGCGGCAGGTGCGGTAATAGGCCTCACCAGAGCGGTCAAGGCTACGCGGACGGCGCGGGCGCACCTTAGTCTCAGGGGACTGAGCGGTAGTGGGCTGGGTGACGGGGTGCTGCTCCGTAGTGGTGGTGGGAGCAGTGGTGGGGATAGTTATATTTGGCTGCTGCTGGACAGGGGCTTGCGCTGGGGCGCTAGCACTAGGCTGTGGGGTGGGAGTGGGTTCTGGCTCAGCAGTGGGCTCTGGGGTGGGGGTGGGCTCTTCAGTTGGAGTTGGGGTGGCCGCAGGTAAGGGAGAATCCTTTGGTTTTGGCTTAACCAACCCAGCCGCCAAGGGCTTAGCTGTTGGCGTGGGAGTATGGGTGGTTGCCACAACTTTAGGGGTGCTGCCACCTTTAGATTTTGCGGCGGGCGCGCACATGTTTAAACCGGTCAGCAAAGCCACAACCATAACTGCAGCAATTACTAAGGTGTAGAACTTGGTTTTAGCGTCTCTATCCCACTGACTAAATGGGACGAATCGTATATTCAATTTCTACACCTCCCGTTCATGCATGTGCGCTACCGCCGAATTTGTGAGCTGGGGAGCGCGACTGGACTAATCCAGCCAATAAATTAATAACAAATTTGACTGGAAGTAGTCTGGGAATAACCTGGAAATGGGCGTCTATGAGGTCAAACAGTAATATTTGTTAGCTGTTTGAGTTATTAGGATCACCCGGTCCGGGCACAATGTAATTATTGCCATCGTCGTCATCATCATCATCGTCATCATCACCATTACCCGGGTCATTCGGGTAAGGCGAGGGAGATGTGTAGCTAGGCTGCGACGGCGCAGAGGGGTAATTCTGCTGTGGCGGCTGAGTATATTCAGGCTGGCTAGGCTGCTGAGGCTGGTTGTTATTGTTGTTATCGCTGTTATTGTTGTCGCTATTGTTATTTTCCTGCTTCGGCGACGGCGAAGACTTGCTCAGCGGCTTAGTGGTTGAAGTGGGTACCGGGGTTGGGGTGCTGTCCAACGAAGGCGTAATCACGGCCGGAGTGCTAGGTGAGGTGTCGGGGATCGAGTTACCGGTAGCGGCCCAAGCGATCGCGAAACAGATCGCCAAGAAGGTGACCAGGGCCAAGATGAACCACATCATAAATTTGCTGCGGCCCTTGAGTTCTTCATCCTCATCAGATTCATCATCAGCAAGCGGCCCGCCCGGGGGAATACTGCCTGGTGGGATGCTAGTTGGCGGCAAACTCGGTGGACGCTGCCCAGCGCCAGCCCTACCGCCCGCTGTTCTGCCACCCGCAGCCATGGCGCCGGCCCTAGGTGCGCCGCCGCGACGCGGAGAAACTGAAGGCGGTAAGGGCTCTGCGGGCTCCTGAGCGTCAATCGGCGCCATAGCCTGGGTGGCTGCCGGCATCGCTTGGGTTGGCGCAGGCATGGCCTGGGTGGCATACGGCAGATCTTGCCCGGCGCCTTTAGGTTGAATAACTGGCGCCATAGCCTGGGTAGGTTCCGGCGTGAACGCGTCGACCGGGTTCATGGCTTGGGTTGGTGCTGGGGACGTGGGAGCATCAGGCCAATAGGCATCAACCGGGTTCATCGCCTGAGTTGGAGCCGGGGTGTCGTAAGTATCCTCGGCCAGCGGCACGTCGACCGGGTTCATCGCCTGGGTGGGCTGGTAAACAACCGGATCTGGCTCTACAGAGTTATAAGGAGCCTGGCCAGAAGCGTTAAAAGCCGTAGTGGGCTGCTCGCGAGCGCCGTCGTAGGGAGCCTGGAAGGCCGCAGTAGGCTGCTGCCCGGGGGTAGCCGGGATAGCAGACCCGGAAGCAGTCGGGGCAGAAAAATAGCCGTTTTGCTGGGAATTCTCAGGCGCGGCTGGCTCGCGGCGCTGTCTGGGATCATAGGCGCTCATGTAACAAGTGTTACAGACAAACCAGTGAAAAGCCTAAAGGTAATTTAGTTTCGACCTATTTTTTGTATCCCAAGCCCGCCTGGCAACCTCAATAGCACCTGCCAAAGCGGCCTTGGCGGCGTCGATTTGAGACTGGGTAGTGGACCAGCCAAAGGAGAAACGCAGGCCACAGCTAGCGCCGTCGTCGTCAACCCCCATAGCTTCCAAAACGTGAGAGGCCCCGGCCACGCCCGCATGGCAGGCTGAGCCGGCAGAGGCCGCCACCTGCGCCATATCCAAAGCCATCAGCAACGCTTCACTATCAACCCCGCTAAACCAGGCATGTGCCGTTGAGCTAAGCGTGGGAGCAGAATCGGCAGAAACCGTGCCTCCCGCTGCCCGCGCGCAATCGCGTAGCTGCTGTTGCCAAAGTCGCCACTGGGCAGTTTTAGCTTCACGCTCACCCTCAGCCAATTCCATAGCCAAGGCCAAAGCTCGCGCCCCGGCCACATCCTGTGTGCCCGAACGTAGCCCCCGCTCCTGGCCACCGCCCCCATAAGGGCTTTTCAGCGGCATTGAGCGGTTGGCTACCAGCGCCCCAACCCCCACCGGGGCCCCCAGTTTGTGGCCAGACAAGCTCAGGGCGTCAACTTGCAGCTGGCCCATATCCACCCGCATTTTGCCGACGGCGGCGGTAGCGTCAGTGTGCAGCCAGGGCCGGTTTTGGGGGCTAAGCGCCGCCACTGCCGCGCTACCCACGCGCCTTGCTCGACCCCCATTAGCGGCGCGCTGCTCAATAACCTCAGCGCGGCGGGCGGCATGGGGCTCAAGCAGCTGGGCAATCTCGTTTAGCGGCTCAATCACGCCAGTTTCATTATTGGCCAGCATGACACTTACCAGCAGAGCATCATCCACACTTACCTGCTGCAGTGTTTGTGCTAAAGCCTGTAAATCCACCCGGCCCTGAGCATCAACCGTCAGCAGGTGAGTAGTGGAGCCAAAGTTTTGGGCGCGTCGGGCCGAATCAAGCACCGCCGGGTGCTCCACGGCGCTAACCAGCAGTGCGCAGCCCTGGCCGCGCTGGGCGGCGTCGAAAGCAAAACCGCTGACCGCTAAGGCATCGGCTTCAGAGCCGCCACTGGTGAAAATAACCTCATGGGCACTGGCCCCAAGCTGGGCGGCTACTCGCTCGCGGGCCTCAAACAGGGCCCCGGCGGCGCGCCGACCACTACTGTGGGTGGAGGCGGGGTTAGTGCCCAGGCCAGAAAAATCAACTAAGTCTTTAGCGTAAGCCTCAGCCACTTCGGGTCGGACCGGACTGGTGGCTGCGTGATCTAGATAGGCCAAGCTCATGGCTTTAGTTTAGAAAACAGGCGGGCAAGTTTAGAAAAAGCGCGGCGCCAAGCGAGGCGGGCATAGGGGGATCAGTGGCGGCCTATAGTTGAAGGCATGGATTTGCCCATGGCTAGCGGCCAGTTTGATAGAGACGCCGCCAGGCGCAACGACGCCAACTACCTGCACTTACTTAAAAACTCGCCCAACACCAGCTACATCCTGGTTACAGCGCGCGGGGGGGTGGCCATCAAATCTGCTCACGTCTATGGCCAAGCCCCCCACGGCGGGCTAACCCCACCCGACCTGGCCCATATGGAAGCTGAGCAGCTACTTGAGCTAAACCACGCCCAGCTGGCGCAGCTGCCCTTTAGCGCCCAAGAGCCTTACTACCTGGGTAAATACGGTGAAAAAAGCTACTTTGCGCTGCGCGTTGAGGCCCCCGATCAGGCCCCCAGCCAGCAGATAGAAGAGAACTGGCCGTGCCACTTTGCGCCGCTGCGGGCAGTGGCCGGAATGCTAGAGCCCTACCAGGGTGAACTGGCGGCAGCAGCCGTGGCCCTAGCAACTTGGGACAAAAACACTAAATTCTGTGAGCGCTGCGGCGCCAGCTTAGAGATTGCCTGCGCAGGCTGGGAGAAGCGTTGCACCGCCTGCGCCCATATCACCTATCCGCGCACAGACCCGGCAATTATCGTGGCAATCACCGACGACGCCGAGCGGCTGCTACTAATTCACGGTGCCACCTGGCAGCCGGGACGCTACTCGGTGGTGGCCGGGTTTGTGGAGGCCGGGGAGTCTTTAGAGGCGGCGGTGGCCCGTGAAGCTTTAGAAGAAACCGGCATCAAAATCAGCCAAGCCAGCTACTGTGCCAGCCAGCCGTGGCCATTTCCGCGTTCACTAATGTTTGCTTTCACCGCCCGCGCTGGCGGCCAGCAAGAACCCAAGGCAGACATGCAAGAAGTAGGCCACGCTTTTTGGGCTAGCCGCGAGGAATTTACCCAGCTGGTGCTTGAAGGCAAGGTGATTGTGCCCGGGCGGGCCTCCAGCGGTCACGCCCTGGTGCGTGCCTGGTATGGGCGCGAGCTACCCCAGCCGCGCTGAGCCCTAGATACGCATTGGTCCCGCCGGTGCATTAGCTGCGCTGAGCCCCAGCCGCGCCCGTAGGGCAAGCGGCCCAAGCGTGCCGAGCACGCCCAAGTGTGCCAGGCAAACTAAGGCGCGGCCGGGAAGCCATTAAAGTAGCTATATGACCTCAACGCCTCCCACTAGCGAGCAGCTACTGCAAGCCCTTGATGACGATCAACGCCAGGTAGCTGAGCAGCTTTCGGGGCCGCTATGCGTGTTGGCGGGCGCCGGCACGGGGAAAACCCGCGCCATTACTTACCGCATCGCTAACGGGGTGGCCCAGGGGGTGTACCAACCCAGCCAGGTGTTGGCGCTGACCTTCACTGCCCGCGCGGCAGGGGAGATGCGCTCGCGGCTAGCTAATTTGGGGGTGCCCGGGGTGCAGGCGCGTACTTTTCACGCCGCCGCGCTGCGGCAGTTGACCTATTTTTGGCCTAACGCCATTGGGGGAGTGTGCCCGCCGATCCAGGAGCATAAGGCCCCGCTGGTGGGGGTGGCGGCGCGGACGCTGGGCTTGCAGGTTAATAAAGACTCGGTGCGTGACTTGGCAGCTGAGGTGGAGTGGGCCAAGGTCACCATGACTTCCCCAGAGCACTATCTGGAAAAGGCCGCTGAGCTGGGCCGTGAAGTGGCTGGGTTGGAGCCGGAAACTGTCTCTAGACTGCTGCAAACTTATGAAGAGGTTAAAGCTGACCGGCGCACTATCGACTTTGAAGATGTGTTGCTGCTGATGGTGGGGATTTTGCGGGACCGTGAGGATATCGCCATGCGTATCCGCCAGCAGTACCGCCATTTTGTGGTTGATGAGTATCAGGACGTGTCCCCGTTGCAGCAGCGCCTGCTGGATTTGTGGCTGGGGCCGCGCCGTCGTCAATTATGCGTGGTGGGCGACGTTTCCCAGACCATTTACTCTTTCACCGGCGCCACCCCCTACTTTTTGACCCATTTCAACCAGCGCTATGAGGGCGCTAAAACTGTGCGCTTGGTGCGTGACTACCGCTCCACGCCGCAGGTGGTGAGCTTGGCTAACACGGTTTTGGCTGGCCGCAAGGGTGGGCGCCTGGGCCAGTTGCCGCCCGGGGCAGTGGAGTTGGTGGCGCAGCAGCCCGCCGGCCCGCCAGTTACCTATATGGCTTATGACGACGACGTCGCCGAGGCTAACGCTGTGGCTGGCGCTATCCGTCGGCTGGTTGACTCGGGCGTGAATATCAGCCAGATCGCGATTTTGTACCGCACCAACTCCCAGTCGGAAGCTTTTGAGCAGGCCTTGGCTGATGCCCAAATTGGCTACCTGGTGCGCGGCGGAGAAAAGTTCTTTGCCCGTGAAGAGGTTAAACGTGCCATGATTGTGCTGCGGGCGGCGTTGCGTGAGGCTAATGGTGAGCGTCTGGATATGCCCGAGGCGGTGCGTGAAGCACTGGGCCGTGAAGGCTGGACGCGCGAGCCGATCGCCTCACGTGGGGCGGTGCGTGAACGCTGGGAGTCACTAAACGCCCTGGTGAAGCTGGCTGACGAGATTTATAAGGCGCGCGGGGCGAGCCTGGCTGATTTTGTATCTGAGCTGGCTGAGCGCGCGGCCACCCAAAACGCCCCCACGGTGGCTGGGGTGACGCTTTCGTCGCTGCACGCCGCTAAAGGTTTGGAGTGGGATGCGGTGTTTTTGGTGGGGGTTAGCGAGGGGCTAATGCCGATTTCGCTGTCAACCACTGAGGCGGAGATTGAGGAAGAAAAACGTCTGCTGTACGTGGGCGTTACCCGCGCCCGCAAGCATCTGCATATTTCTTATGCCCGCTCACGTTCGGCAGGTGGTAAGGGCAGCCGTAAATATTCGCGTTTTCTGGAGGGTATTTGGCCCCAGGAAAAGGGGCAGCGCAGCGCCTCTAAACGGCAGGCCAGTAAGCGCACTAGTGAGCTGTTTGCCGCCGAGCAGGATGCGGAAACTGTGGCCTTGTTTGAGGCTTTGAAGGTTTGGCGTAAGCAGTTGGCTGACGAGTACAGCCGCCCCGCCTACACGGTGTTTGCGGATGAGACTTTGCGCTCAATTGCGGTGGTTAAACCCAAGACGTTAAAGCAGCTGCTGCTTATTCGTGGGGTGGGTAAGCGCCGCCTGGAAACCTATGGGGCCCAGGTTTTGGCGCTGGTACGTGAGCACGCCAGCAACTAGTTTGGTTTTTAAGCGGCGACGGCGCCTGGGGCTTCCAGCGTCTTGCTAGCTTCCAGCGTTTCTGGGGCTTGAAGTGGCTTGGAGGCTGCCAGCGCCTCTGCGGTGACGGCGCGAATGGGCTCTAGCAATTGCAGGCCGCCACAGCCGCACTCTGGGTGGGGGCTAAGCACTTGGCTGGAGCCGACCAGATCGGCCTGGCTAAATTCCATATAGCGTCCCAGCCAGTGCTCACTGCCACTAAAGAAACTAGCCACCACCTGCACCACAATATTTATGCAGTGCCTGGCCACGCTCTGACTGCTAGCTGCAACCGGCTGGCACAGCAGCTGGGTGGCCAGCGTGGGCCAAGCCGGATCGGCCTCGCTAAGGTAAAGATCCAAACAGGTTGAGCATTGACTTAAGCCCGGCACGGTAAGCGGGCCGATCAGCCAGCCGCCGTCGCGCGCCAAAACCGGTAAAAAATTGAAGTTTTGCTGCAAAAAATAGCTGTTTAGACGCGGAGGCAACACCTGGGAGCCCAGCGGCACTAGCAACTGACAACGCCGATCAGGTGGGCTGGGGTTAAAGCCATGCTGCATTAAGGCCTGCTCAAGCTGGCTGGCCAAGGCGCCCTGGCTGTGGGCGTAGTCGAAAATGTGGAAAGTGGGCTCAGCGGCAAAGCTGCTAGCAGAGAGCGCAAAGCCGCTGGCAGAGAGGGGTGAGCCGTTGGCAGAGAGAGCTGAGCTGCGGACAGAGGGAACTGACCGAGTGGCAGAGGGCGCTGACCGGGCCGTGCGCAGCGCCCAGCGCAGCTCATGGCTTAGCTTCCAGCAGCGCCCCAGCGGCAGGCGCAAAGAGCGCGCCAACTGCTTAATCTCCGCCTCCAAATCCGGCGGCTCGCCCTGCTCCAAGGCAATACCCCGGCTTTGGTAGAGCTGCAAAAGCGCCTGCAAAAACTTGTGTTCCTTATAGCAGCTAACGCCTATGCGCTGGCCCTGGGGCAGCTGGCTGTAGCCGTCACCGCGCCACAGTAGCCGCGTGTAAGTATTGCTAGACATCCTAGCCTCCTATCTACTTAAGGATAAGTTTGATAGTTGGCTATGATGTTTGACAATATTTAATATTATCCTGTGGATAACTTTTGGTGCTTCTGTTAGCTCACTTCTGCTTCTGCAGAACCGCCTTGCAAGTAGTGGCCGGAGCTTGACCGGCGGCCACGCGCTGCATAGCCGCGCGCGCCTCACTCAAGGTAGAAACCGGGATCACCGTCATCCCCTTAGGCTCATTGCCCACCACGTCAGAGCAGTTACCGGCCGGAGCCAAGAACACCTTGTAGCCTTCATCCCTAGCGCCCAGCATCTTTTGCTTAATGCCACCAATGGCGCCCACATTGCCACTTAAATCAATAGTGCCAGTGCCGGCCACGGGAGTAGTGCCCGCATAGTTCTTACCCTCCAGGCGCTGAGCAATATCCAAAGCAAAAATCATGCCAGCGCTAGGGCCGCCAATATCCTTAATCGCATAAGTAACCTCATGGCCAGCAGGCGGGTTGACATTCAAAGTAATGCCCAACATGGCGCCCTTACGGCTAGAATCCTCAGGCTTAGCGCCAACCACACTTACTTCCTGAGTGGCCGAGTCGCGCTCAATAGTGACCTTAATGGGCTTACCCGGAGTCAGCTTCTCAAGCACTTCACGCAGCTGCTTATAGCTAGTGATCTGCACGCTCTTAGAATCGGCGTCCACAATAGAAACTAGCTTGTCGCCCTTCTTAAAAGCCTGTTTAGCGCCGTCGGTCACTGCCTGCTCAACAGTCAAAGTGAATTTAGTGTCCGGCTTGGTCAGCTGCCAGGCGGCCACCACCGCACTGTCTTGCGAACCGGTCATCTGGGCTGCAGAAACCTGGGCTACAGTCTTTTCGCTAATGTTTTTAGGACACACATTGTCGCGCTCGACGACGGCGTCAGAGCTGGTCAGTGTCGATTTGATCAGCTGCCAGTAGGTAATTCCCTTATCGTCGCAGCCCTGCACGCTCACGGTAGTCATAGCTAGGGGAGTAGTGGAGGTGTTGGTGTTTTTAACCGAAATTACCTCTTTACCCTCAATCTTGGCGTTAACATTCAAGACGGGTCCAGGAGACTCAACGACGTAGTCAGTGGTCGGCAAAAAGCCAAGCGCCACAACCAAAATCAGCACACTTAGCAGCGAGCAAAGCGCAATTAGGCGACGCTTGCGTTCGCTGCGCAACCGGCTATCAATGCCTGCCTGTACCTCTTTTTCAAGATCTGCCTGCACCTGGGGGTCTACGGCAGTTTGAGAGCTAGAAACGGCTGAAGTGGGGGAGGTGGGGTTGGGATCATGACTCACTTACCTAGTGTCTCATTGCAACTATGTGCTTGTGAGTTATCGCCACCACATGGACAGATTCGCTTACAGCCACAATTATCAACAAAGTTGAGTCTATCTAACGCAACTTTATTTTTGGGGCGCTATTGTAGAGCATGTAACGAACTACGTACGAAAGGCCCACCATGGACGACAAAGAGTTTGAACAGCTCGTGGCCATGTTTACCCCCATGCTGGGGGAGGCGGGCGCGCGTGAACTAGCCCAGTCGATGAAAGACAGTGGCGTCACCGGCATCGACTTCTCCCAGCTTGGCCAGCAGTTCTCGCCCGAGCAGATGGCTGCAGCCCAAGCCCAAATGGCTGGTTTCATGCAGATGATGTTCTCGGGCACCTCCGACGGCGAGGTTAACTGGGAATCTGGCAAGAATGTAGCCAAGCGCCAGCTGGAAAGTGAAGCAGTTATTACCGCCGCCCAGGCTGAACAGGTGCGCCAAGCCTTAACTGTGGCCGACCTATGGCTAGACAGTGTCACCGATTTTGCTCCCGCCGCAGGTAAACGCGAAGCCTGGAGCCGCGACAAGTGGATTGAGGCCACCTGGCCGGGCTGGCAGCGCGTATGCGAGCCGGTAGCCAAGGCCATAACTAAAGCGCTAAGCGCCGCCATGCGCGCCCAGATCGCTGACCTGCCTGAAGAAATGTCGGGCATGAGCGAGCAGATTGACGCCATTAGCTCCCTGGTAGGCAATATGTCTAAAGCCGCCTGCGCCATGCAGGTGGGTTACGCCGTGGGCCAGGTAGCTAAGGATGCTATCTCCGCTGCTGACATGGGTTTGCCGCTGCTAGCTAGTGCCGACGCCGCCATTTTGCCCGCCGGCGTGGCTGAGTTTGCTAAGGATTTGGACGTGCCCGAGGATGAGGTGCGCATGTACCTGGCGGTGCGTGAAGCCGCCACTGAGCGTCTCTATGCGCGCGTGCCCTGGCTGCGCGGGGCCGTGCTAGGCGCGGTAGAAACCTATAGCCGCGAAATCTCCGTTGACACGGCAGGTATTGAAGAGGCCGTCAGTGGCATCGACCCCACCGACCCCCAGGCCGTGCAGGGCGCACTAAACGCCTCAGACATGTTCACCACCGCCTCCCCGGCGCAGGTGGCAGCCCTAGAAAAGCTGCAAACCTTGCTGGCAGTCATTGAAGGCTGGGTAGAGACCGTCACCTTCCAGGCCTGTGTAGCCCAACTGCCGCATGCGGTGGCCCTGCAGGAAATGATGCGCCGTCGTCGTATTAGCGGCGGCTCCCAGAAGGTGCTCCACGAGCTGATGGGGCTGGAAATCAGCCCGCGCCGCGCCCGTGAAGCATCCCAGCTGTGGCAGCGTATCGGTGCCGAGGTGGGGGTAAGTGAGCGTGACGCGCTGTGGGCCCACCCAGACCTGACCCCGCGCGCTGACGAGTTAGACAAGCCCGATCAGTTCCTGGCTATGCGCGCAGCTCAGGCCCAGATGGAAGCGGATATCGACGCCGATCTGGCCAGTTTGCTTGACGGCACCCTGGGCTATCAGGGCGACGCCGCCAACTCCGACAAGGACGACAAGGACGACGAGCCCGGCACTCAGGGCTGAAAACTAAACCAAAGTAGCTTTCAGGGCGGCGACTAGTCCCGGTACCAGGTCGCTGCCCTGAACTACCTGGGTAGGCTCATCATGCGAACGCATACGCAAAGCGCACCAAGACTCGCCTCCGCGCAGCACGCCCACCACCATGCGCACATCCTCGCGCTCAGGGTGGTTGGTCAGGAAAGCCAGGCGTTCGTCGTCGTCGCTAATAGCGGCAGCAGCCTGCTCAGCCTGCGGGGGCAAAACCGAGCGCTCAACACTTAGCGCCGCCCCATCAACCTCAGCCGGCCAAGCCAACTGGCCCAGCAGATCCTCCAAATCAACGGCCTCAGGCAAGCCATCTTGCTCAATGCTCATCAATAGCTGCGGGTCTTGCTGGGCGTCTTGCACCACCTGGGTGGGCAGTAGCTGGGCTAGGGAAGGGTCATTAGCCAGTGCGTCGGCGGTACGCACCAGCGCAAACACGCTGGTAGGCCCATCCCAGCCGCGCGTGCTGACATGCTCTTCGAGCTCCACAACTGCGCGGGCAAGGGCAAAATGAGCTTCTGAAGGACTTTCGTTGCTAGTCATAGGTAAATTCTTACATCCTTTAACCCCCACGCACGCCTAAAGCGAGGTCGCTAACAACTTAGGCGGCTCATATGTAACCATTAGTCTTAGTGAACCCAAACACGAAGGAGACACAAGGTGAGTGAATCTGGCCGGGAGGGTCAAAGCCGGCCCAAAAAGGGCAAGCCATCCTCAAGTCCTACACGCAAACGCACGGGTGCTTTGCCTATAACTATCTCGATCCTGTTTATCGCAGCCATTGCAATTAGCGGGTTTTCCCAAGTGTGGACCGACATTTTGTGGTTCGACCAGCTTGGGTTTGCGCGCGTGCTGTGGACCCAATGGATCGCCTCTGCGCTGATGGCGCTGGGGACGGGGCTACTAACAGCCCTAGCAGTGTGGCTGTCGATGCGTTTTGCTTATCGTGCCCGGCCGCTACGCGTGCCCAGCCACGACGAGCGCGCCATGGAGGTCTACCAGAAGGCCATTGAACCCATGCGCCGCGTCCTAGCTTGGCTGGTGCCCCTAGGGGTGGGCCTGTTTGTGGGCTTTACTCAGGCCATGCCGCATTGGCGTGAAATTCTGCTGGCTTTTAATTCCTCTGCGTTTGGGGTTAAAGACCCACAGTGGGGCCTGGATGTATCCTTCTATATATTTATTTTGCCGCTGCTGCGTACACTGATTAGGTTGCTGGTTTCAATTACGGTTACCGCCGCTATTTTCAGTGTGGGCACGCACTATCTTTACGGCGGAATTACCTTCGCGCCGCGCTTTACAGTTACTCGTTCTGCGCGCGTGCAGCTAACTATTTTTGCGGCTATTTACTGCCTAACCCAGGCCGTTAATTTCTGGCTGCAACGCTACAGTTTGCTTTTTGATGCAAGCGGGCGTTTCGACGGCGCCACCTACACTGATGTGCACGCCAACATTCCGGCTAAAACCATTTTGGCGGCTATTAGTGTGGTAATTGCGGCGCTGTTTATTGCTTCGATTTGGATGAAATCCTGGAAGCTGCCGATCACTGGCGTGGTGGTCATGGTGGTTTCTTCACTAGTGATCGGCTCGGTGTATCCGGCGGTAGTGCAAAAGTTTGTGGTTGACCCCAACGCCCAGCGCAGCGAGGCACCCTATATTCAACGCAATATTGACGCCACCTTGGCTGCTTATGGCCTGGATAAGACCGAAATCACCGCCTATAACGCCAAGACTGACGCCAGTGCCGGCCAGCTTAAGGCCGACGCCGAATCTACCGCTTCGATCCGTTTGCTTGACCCCAGCCTGGTTACCCCCACTTTCCGCCAGTTGCAGCAAAACCGGCAGTACTACAACTTCTCTTCGCAGCTAAACGTGGACCGCTACCAGGTCTCGGGCACTAGCCGTGACACGGTTATTGCGGTGCGTGAATTGAACCTGGCCGGTCTTAGCCAGGACCAGCACACCTGGGTTAATGACCACACCGTCTACACCCACGGCTACGGCGTCGTCAGTGCTTACGGCAACACTGTAGCCAGCGGCGGTTACCCCTCCTTCTGGGAGGGCGGCATTCCCTCCACAGGTGACCTGGGGGTTTACGAGCCGCGCATTTACTTTGGGCAGCAGTCTCCCAACTACTCCATTGTGGGTGGCACCGGCAGTGCCAAGCGTGAACTGGACTATCCCGATGACTCCACTAAAGCCGGCCAGGTAAACACCACTTTCACCGGTAATGGTGGCCCAAATGTGGGTAACCCCTTCAATAAGTTCATGTACGCCGTCAAATTCCGTGAGATGAACATTTTGTTCTCTAAGGAAGTTGGCGCTAAGTCCCAGATTCTTTACGTGCGTGACCCTGCCGCGCGCGTACAGAAGGTGGCCCCCTGGCTCACCCTGGACGCTCACCCCTACCCGGCGGTAGTTGACACCGACGGCGACCCCAAGACTCCCAAGCGCGTAGTGTGGATTTTGGATGGTTACACCACCTCCAACAACTACCCTTACGCTGCTCACGAGTCCCTCAAGGACGCCACTGCTGACGCCCGCTCTGGCTCCTCCTCGCTGGTGGGGGCCGACACTGACAAGGCCAACTATGTGCGTAACTCGGTTAAGGCCGTGGTGGACGCCTATGACGGTTCAGTAACCCTGTACGAATGGGATCAAAAAGACCCCATTGTTAAGGCTTGGGGCAAGGTGTTCCCGGGTTCGGTTACGCCCATGGGCAAGATGAGCGCGGACCTGATGGCCCACATGCGCTACCCCGAAGACCTGTTCAAGCTGCAGCGCACGGTTATGGCCCGCTACCACGTGCGTAGCGCTGATGAGTTCTACTCCGGTGGTGACTTCTGGAAGGTTCCTGACGACCCCACTCGCCGCGACGCCGGGGCGCAGGCACCCTACTACCTGACCTTGAAGATGCCCGGACAGGAAAAGGCTTCCTTCTCCCTCTCCAGCGTCTACATCATTGGCGGTACCACTGACCGTAACGTGCTGACCGGATTTATTGCGGTGGATTCAGAAACCTCCAGCGGTAAAGCCGGGGTGCGTAACCCCAACTACGGCAAGATCAGGTTGCTGGAACTGCCACGTTCATCGAATGTGTCGGGACCTGGCCAGGTACAAAACAAGTTCTCCTCTGACGCTAATGTGTCGCAAACCTTGAACTTGCTGGCCCAGCAGTCCTCGCAGGTATTGCGCGGTAACTTGCTGACGCTGCCGGTAGGTGGCGGCCTGCTGTACGTGCAACCGGTTTATGTGCAGTCCTCCTCGGGCACGCAATATCCGCTGCTGCGTAAGGTGCTGGTGCTCTTTGGTGAAAAGGTTGGCTTCGCTGACACCCTTAACGGTGCCCTGGACCAGGTGTTCGGGGGAGACTCCGGCGCTAAGACCGGTGAGCAGATCGTAAACGGTGATAATGGCGCCGCCAATAACACCAATAAGCAGCCCGCTGCCTCTCCTGGGGCTTCGGCGGCTCCGAGCGCCTCTGCCAGCCCGACGGCGTCTAGTCCGACGGCGTCGACGGCCACCGGCAAGCCAGCTACCGGCACCCCAGCTGGCGGCAACAACCCGGCCCTGAGCCAGGCCCTGGCGGATGCTAAGAAGGCCATGCAGGACTCCAATGACGCCATGAAGCGTGGCGACTGGAGTGCTTACGGCGATGCTCAAAAGCGCCTGCAAGACGCCATCGAGCGCGCCACTAAGGCCCAAGGCAACTAGCCGACGGTCTCGCAGCCTAAGCTGCGCGCGCCACGCCCTAGGCCACGCGCCTAAGCCGGCGGCGCGCCGAACGTGCCCTAGCAACTACCCAGCCCCACCGGGCCGCGCTAGCTGCTAGGGCACAGTTGTATCGAAAACTAACCCCCGCGCCGGCGCCTGCGTACACTTACATACGTGAGTAAAGAGAGCCTGATGCACGATCCGCTGGTTTGGATCGACTGTGAAATGACTGGGCTGAGCCTAGTTGACGACGCCCTAATTGAGGTGGCCGTAATCGTCACTGACTACCAGCTACAGCCCCTAGATAAGGGCATTGACCTACTGATTAAGCCTAGCCAGCAAGCCCTAGAACAGATGAATGACTTTGTGCGCAACATGCACACCCACTCAGGGCTGCTAGAGCAGCTAGCCGGGCCAGAAGCCATGGACATGGAGGCCGCCACCGCCGAAGTTTTGGCCTACATCAAGCGTCTAGTGCCCCAAGAGCGCACCGCCCTACTGGCCGGAAACAGCGTTGGCAACGACAAAAACTTCCTGGCTCGCGACATGCCTGAGGTTATTGAGCACCTGCACTACCGCATCATTGACGTATCCACCATCAAGGAGCTGGCCAAGCACTGGTACCCCCAGGCCTACAGCCACGCCCCCGAAAAGACCGGCAACCACCGCGCCCTGGGCGACATCGCCGATTCTATCGATGAGCTGCGCTACTACCGTCAGGCCCTATTTGAGGGCGAAGGGGAGCGCGACTATGGCGTCATTGCGGCCCAAATCAGCGCTGACTCCACCCTGGCGCGCATTGCTGAACGCTTCTAAGCCGTTTCTAAAGCGCCCGTGAAGCACCCGTGCAGCGCGCCCGGGGCGCTTTGGAGGCGTCCCTGAAGTGCGTCCGGGGCGCTTCTGGGCCATCCCTAAACCGAAGCGTGACCTAATGCACAGCCGCGTAAGTGGCGTACAGGTGGGTAAAGCAGCTAAAGTTCATTGCTGTTGCAGGTAATGCACATGGTGGCTGTAGCTCAGTTGGCAGAGCGCTTGGTTGTGGTCCAGGAGGTCGCGGGTTCGAGCCCCGTCAGCCACCCGCTTAAGACCCCGGTTAATTCCGGGGTTTTATTTTATGTGCGGGGGTGAATTACGCATGTGTTTTAACTGGTTAGTGATTAGCGACAGTAATTATTTACCGGTTTACGCCTGCGTTTACCTTGTGCCGCTTTTGCTTTAAACTTAAAGCAAAGCCTCCGTAGCTCAATGGATAGAGCATCGGCCTTCTAATCCGCAGGTTGCCGGTTCGAGTCCGGCCGGGGGCACCATTTCTTGGCTTTTACTTATCCGTAATTTCTGTGTATGTGTGTGCAAACAATAAAGTAAAGTTGTGGTTATGGTTACGTCTAGCTCCAGCGACGCTACTGTAGTGTCCTCCCTCAGCCGCGGTCAGCTTATAGATGTACTGCAAGATGTACTCAAAAATTTAGATCAGCTTTCCTTCCCGTTTGTCTCCGCGCTGGCGCCCTCTGCGGTAGCCCTGCGTGACAGCCTGAAGGTGCAGGTGGGTGACAATTTGCTGCCTCAGCTTGAGGACGGCGACACGCCCGCCATTGTGGTGGTGGGTGGCTCCACTGGCGCCGGTAAATCCACGCTGGTCAACTCAATTTTGGGTACGGAAGTATCTGCTGCGGGTATTTTGCGCCCCACCACCAAAACCCCGGTGCTGGTGTGCAACCCTGAGGATCAAGAGGTGCTGCTTAAGCACCCCCTGTCGCAGATTTCGCGCATGGTTACTTCCGACGTCGTCCCGGCCGGCTTGGCCCTGGTGGACGCTAGTGACCTGGACTCGGTACATGAATCCAACCGGGCCTTGGCGGCGCGCTTGCTGGAGGCGGCAGACCTGTGGCTGTTTGTAACCACGGCGGCGCGCTACGGCGACGCTACCCCCTGGTACACCCTGGAGCTGGCCAACACCCGCAACACCAAGATCGCGGTGGTGCTTAACCGCATCAGCGGCCCGGTGCTTAACGAGATCCGCACAGACCTGATGGAGCGCCTGGCCCAAATGGGGCTAGACCAGGCCCCCTTCTTCGTGGTTGGCGACGTCGGCCCGCACGAGGGCTTACTGCCTGTGGAGCAGGTGGCTGAGCTGCGTAATTGGTTGCAGCTACTGGCTGGCAAGCACCGCGCTGAGGGGCTGCTGCGCCGCACCGGGCGAGCCGTATGGGCCTCGCTACGTGAGCAGCTAACCCGCCTGGCCGACGCCGTCGACGAGCAATCCCAAGCCGCCCACAACCTGGACACTAACTGCGCCCAGCTGCTGGGCTCGGTAATCCACGAATTTAACGAGGACGTTGAGCGCGGCACCGCTGCCCAGGGGGCCGTATCCACCTCCTGGCTGGCCCTAGCTAGCTCCGGCGCGCCGCTGAGCACCCTAGCCCAGGGACAAACCCTCAAAAACGGTTTCTTCGGGCTCAAACGCAAGCGCCGCCAGCAGGCCCTAGACACGCTTTCGCAAGAGTGTCGCCTGGCCCTAAACGACCGTCTAGAAGCCACCATTCTGGAAGGCATCGCCAAGGTTAAATTCGCTTGGGGACAGGCCACGCTGGAAGGCGCCGGGGTAGAGCCGCGCACCAGCTCCTCTGCCGAAGTTATTGCCAAGTGGTACGAGGGCATTGCTGAACCCACCCAGGTGCCGCGTGGCCTGACCGCGCCTGCCTTGAAAGACTTCCTGGTGGTGGCCGTTACCGGGGTGGTGCGAGCTCGTGAAGCTGCCACGCGACTTGAGGTGCAAGACGCATTAGAATTGGCTAGCGCACAGCTGCGGACTCAGGTAGAACAGACACTGACCGCGCTTTCGCCTGATGGAAGCGCTGTAGCTGTGGCTCCTACCGCGCAGTTGGCGGCGTCTTTACGCCTGCGTGCCAGTGAGCTGAAACCCTTCGGATTGTTTGGAGCGAATTGATGATCGACGCTGCCAGCCTTGATAGGCGGCTTGAGGAAATGCGCCGCGCCCTAGACGCGGCCCCCAACGAGGTAAGCGCCTCCTTGGTAATTCCTGCCCGTCAAGGAATGGATAATGTGGCTAAACGTCTAGCTTTGGGCGTAGACCACACCGTGGCAGCGTTTTTCGGGGGCACCGGTTCAGGTAAATCCTCCCTGTTCAACGCCCTAACCAAGCTTGATTTTGCCGACGTGGGTGCCCGCCGCCCCACCACCTCACGTGCCGCCGCCTGCACTTGGGGCGACGACGCCACCGCCCTGCTGGACTTTTTAGGGGTAGACCCCCACCGCCGCATTAGGCGCGAGTCCATTCTCGACGGCGACGACGAAAACTACCTTGACGGCCTGGTGCTGCTGGATGTGCCCGACTATGACTCGGTAACCACCGCCCACGCCCTGCAGGTAGACCGCCTAGTGCCCCTAGCTGACCTGCTGGTTTGGGTTGTGGACCCGCAAAAATATGCCGACGCCGCCCTGCACGAGGGCTACCTGCGCGGCCTGGGTGCCCGCCAGGAAGACATGGTGGTGCTGATCAATCAGATTGACACCCTGCCTGCTGGTGGTACCCAAGCCCTGATTGACGATGTGCGCGCGCTGCTGCTGGCAGATGGGCTAGATAAGGTGCGCGTGATTGCCGTATCCGCTAAGCGCGGCGACAACCTAGACCAGGTACGTGACCTATTCCGTCAGGTTTCTGAACGTGAATCTAACGCTGCCCGCACTGCTTCAGCTGAGCTGGACTCCATTGCTACGCGACTGTCGGTGAGCGTGGCAGGGCGCGACGCCGCCTTGGATGAGCCGGCCACCGCCGACTTCCAGGAGCAAATGTCGCGTAGCGCCGGCGTGGGCGTAGTGGCTGACTCGATTGCCTCTGGCCTGCGTAAAATCTTCCCGCCTTCTTTGGCGCGCCCTGAGGCCCCTTCACGAGTGAGCGTGGCCGCCCAGGCCTCCACTTGGCTGCACCGCAACACCGACTACCTGCCCCAGGCTTGGGTTAACTCGGTGCAAGACGCGGTCTCTGACCCTGAAGGACTGGTCACCGGGGTGACTGACCTGGTGGCACTAGTGCCTCTGCCGCGCCCGCGCAAGCTGCTGATTGAGCTGGGCTGGTGGCTAGGCTGGATTGCGGTACTGGCCGGGTTTGGCTGGATGTTCTTTAAGAATGGGGGCGTGCCCAGCTACGCTCTGGTGGCCGTGGGTGTGCTCTCGGCTGTGGCCAGTTGCTGGCTGCGCCTGCGCCGCGCTAACCGGGAAGCTGCTGCTTATCGCGAGGCCGCCAGGGGACGCGTTGACCAGCTGGTTAACCGCGACATGGTTAAACCCATGCAGGCAGTATTTGCCCGCCACAACCGCCTGCGCGCAGCTTTGGCAGTGGAGAAGACCCAAGCCTAGTGGGGTAAACCTAAGCCAGTTAAACCTGAGCCAGTTTTAACTTCGGCGGCGGCCAGCATTGTTGTTGGCCGCCGCCGCTTTTGTTGCGCCGGTAGGCGGGGCGTTTTTGTGCACAGGTGGGGAACTTTTTGGCCCCACCCGGCTTATCCACAGTGGCCAAGCGGGCCGCTTGCTTTTTGACCGATCCTGGTTGCGTCACTAAACGATGCGCGCAAAGGAGAGGTAAATGAACCGCGCCATTGAAGTCACCGTCCAGGGCACTGTGGCTACCGCCCCAGTGCTAACTCGGCAGGAAGGTAAAAAGCCCTACTGCCGGTTCCGCGTAGCCGCCTCATATGGGCAAATGGTGTCTGGTAACTGGGTTAACTACGACACTTTATGGTTTACCGCCAAGGCTTGGGGAGACCTAGCTGAGCACTTAGCTCAGTCATTTAAGCGAGGCGACCCGGTGATCTTGTGCGGCAGGCTGGGGGAGGACCACTGGATGCGCTCTGGTCAGCGAGTTAGCTCCATGGTTTTGCACCTGCACTGCGCCGGCCATGATCTAACTCGCGGCGAAGCCCACTACACCAAGGTGGTAATCATCCATGACAAGGCCGGCACCTCGGGTGAGGCGCAGCTAGCTGCGCAGCGCGCTGGGGGAGCGCAGTCTATGAGCGGACCGCAGACCATGAGCGGCCCGGAGGCCGCTAGCGCGCCAGAGCCTGCCAGTGCGCCAGAAGCCATGAGCGCCCCAGAAGTCATCAGCAGGCCGGATACTCCCGGGGCTGGCAGCGCCCCAGAAGTCATGAGCGGCCCTGAGCTAGTGACCCCTAACCTGGAGGCACAAGATCAGTGGAGCACCGACTACACCCTGGTCTAAAAGCCTGCTGCGGCTAGGCCAGATCCAGGCCCAGATCGGCTGGGTGGGCTACCTTAAAAACCTCCAGCAGTGAGCGGGTGATCATTTCTGCCAGCTTAGCTGCATCAGTGGTTTTAAAAGTCAGCGCATTAGCTTGGGCATCCCAGCCCAGCAAAGCCAGCTGCATAACGTGGGCTGGTCCCAGTAGCAGTTGCTCTAGGGCATCTACGCGCGGAGCTAAAGCCGTGTAGCTAAGTGCGCCCTGAGCTTGGTCAACCAAAACTGCAATCCCCGGCTTATCGCTAGAGATCTTGGCTTTACGCCGCAGCAGCTTATTAGCTAGGCCAGGCGCAGTGAGCTGCGTATCTGGCGCAAGCAAGGGCTGGCCCACGTAAAACACTAGGCGAGCGCCGGCGTCGACGTCGTTATTTAAAAAATTAACCAAAGAGGGGGTAAACCGGGCCCAAGAACCCAAATCGATAGAGTCAACTGCCTTCTCGCTCATGAGCTAATCCTAATTTAGTTCTGAGTGTGACTAGTCTGGGGTGTGTCACTAATAGGTAACGCGCCCTTATGCGCGTACGGTGAGGGAGTCTGCATACTTAGGAGGGCTCCCCTATGATCCGTTTCGACCAAGTCTCTAAGGTCTACAAACGCGGCGCCAGGCCGGCGCTAAACGAGGTTGATATTGAGATCGAACGGGGGGAATTTGTATTCCTAGTGGGTGCCTCAGGTTCAGGTAAATCCACTTTCCTGCGCCTGGTGCTACGCGAAGAGCGTCCCACCTCCGGCTCAATCCACGTACTTGGCCGCGACCTATCCCAGGTTTCCACCTGGAAGGTACCCCAGCTGCGCCGCGAAATCGGCACCGTGTTCCAGGACTTCCGACTCCTGGAAAACAAAACCGTGCTCGAAAACGTGGCTATCGCCCCGCAGGTGATCGGCAAGCCGCGCTATTACATTCGCTCAGCCGTGCCCGAAGCCCTAGAACTAGTGGGCCTAAAGGGTAAGGAGAAGCGTCTACCGCACGAGCTTTCCGGTGGTGAACAGCAGCGTGTGGCAATCGCCCGCGCCATGGTTAACCGCCCCAAGCTACTGCTGGCCGATGAGCCCACCGGTAACCTTGACCCCTCCACCTCGGTAGGAATCATGCGTCTACTAGACCGGATTAACCGCCAAGGAACCACCGTGGTTATGGCCACCCACGACGACGAAATCGTAGACCAGATGCGCAAGCGCGTAATCGAACTTGAAGAGGGACACGTGGTGCGTGACCAGGCACGCGGTGTCTACGGCTCCAACCGCTGAGGTAGTTTTAATGCGTATCAGGTTTATTTTCTCCCAGGTTTTCCAGGGTCTAAGCCGCAACATGGCTATGACCGTGTCCGTTATCTTGGTTTCTTTCGTGTCGCTGCTGTTTGTGGGTTCATCCTCACTGCTACAGATGCAGATCAGTGCCATGAAGGGGGCCTGGTATGACAAGGTTGAGGTGTCCATCTTTATGTGCCCCTCATCCTCCTCGCAGGCACGCTGCCCCAATGGTGAAGCCACCCAGGCACAGATCGCCTCGGTAGATTCCTTCCTGCGTTCAGACTCACTCAAGCCCTACGTAAAGAGTTTCCAGATGGAAACCAAAGCGCAGGCCTTCAAAAACTTCAAAGCCGCCTACGGCAACTCGCCCATTGGCCGCAACGCCACTGAAGACATGATGCCGGTTTCCTTCCGCGTCAAACTGGTTAATGCCAAGCAGTACCAGGTGGTGGCTGAGCAGTTCCAAGGCCGGGCCGGGGTTGAGCGTGTGGTAGACCAGCGGGCCACCCTTGAGCCACTGTTTAAGGTGATGGATAGGGCCTCATGGTTTGCCGCTGGCCTAGCCATTGTGATGGCGGTGGCTGCGTTCTTGCTGATCATCACCACGATTAAACTTTCGGCCATGTCGCGCAGCAAAGAAACCTCCATCATGCGCCTGGTGGGTGCCTCCAACACCTTCATTCAGCTGCCGTTCATGCTTGAAGGTATGATCGCGGCCCTGACCGGCGCTATCTTGGCGGTAGGTGTGCTGCTGCTGGGCGTGCACTACTTGATTAACGACTGGCTGGCTAAGTCCCTGTCGATCACCATGGCTTTCATCGGCACCCGCGAAGTCCTAACCGTGGCGCCGTTCTTGATGCTTGGGGCGATTGTGCTGGCCGGAATTTCTTCCATGGTTTCACTCTCGCGTTACACCAAGGTTTAAAACATGAAAAAGCTTTCGCTTTCTAAAGCAGGCTCATTGGTGATGGCTGCCGCCGCCACCTTGAGCCTGAGCCTGGGGCTAGTGGGTCACGGTCTGCCGGTGGCTCACGCCGACGAGCGCGACGACGCCCAATCCCAGCTAAACAGCGCCAACCAGAAAGAAGCGCAGCTGCGCTCCTCGCTGGAAGGCGTGGACGCCAAACTGGGCCAGGCCTACCTGGATGCCCAAAACGCCAACACCCAGCTAGCTGTGGCTAAAACTGAGCTGGCTAAAGCCCAGCAGATCCAAGCCCAGGCCCTGCAAACCCAACAGCAGGTAAGCACTCAGCTGGCTAGCGCCCAGGCCCAGCAAGAGCAGCTAAACAAGCAGGCCACTAATTCCTCTAAGGAAGCCAACGCCTCCAAGGCGGCAGTGGCCTCCCTGGTGGTCTCCACCTACCAGGGTGACAACTCGCTAACCACGCTTTCTTACGTGTTGCAGTCTGAGTCGGTTGCGCAGATGACTGAGCGCTCCAATGTCACCCAGGTGGCTTCCAGCGTGCAGGAGTCGATTTTGGCTGATGCCGAGGCTCAGCGCGCCAAGGACGCTAACCGCAAAGCCCGCCAGGACGCCGTCGCCAAGCGAATCAGCAACCTGAAGGTGCAGGCAGACAAGGCCGCCCAGGAAGCCACCGACGCCGCCAACCAGGCTGCTGCCAAGCGCAACGAGGTCTCCGCGAAGGCCTCAGCCGCCTCGGCCGCCGCCTCCAACCTGGAAACCCAGAAAGCCGGCTTGCAGGCCCAGCTAGACCAGGTTTCCAAAGACCAGGCCGCTGCCCAAGCCAAGATCGCTAAGATCGACGCCGCCAACGCGCAGGCTGTAGCCAGCGGCAGTATGTCTAACGTGTCTTCCAGCTCGGCCCGGTCTGACTCACTGGGCAGCGGCTATATTGGCCACCCAATTCCCGCGCCCTGGACAGTGACTAGTCCCTTCGGCTACCGCGTCCACCCGGTTACTGGGGTTGCCCAAGGCCACGCCGGCACAGACTTTGCCGCCAACTGCAACCAGCCCCAATACGCGCCGGCGGCAGGGGTGGCCACCTACTGGTATTCGGTTTCTTGCGGTATCGGTATGGATATCAACCTCGGTTACATTGACGGTCACTCCTACAACATCACCTTGTGCCACATGTCTGGGCGCGCCGTGGGTGATGGGGCCAGCGTCAGTCGTGGCCAGGTGGTTGGTTACACCGGCGCCACCGGTTACGCCACCGGCTGCCACGTGCACTTTGAGGTCACTCGCGACGGCGTCAACATTGATCCCATGAGCCTGCCTGGTTTCTAAGCCGCAGCTCGCGCTGGCGGGCTTTGGCGGGTCGCTGAATTAATTCACCCAACGGCCGGATGTATCGGGTAAACTGATGCGTCCGGCTGTTTTATACACAACGATTGGAGGCGCTTATGGCTAAGCAGGATAAAGCACCGAAGCTGACGGCCGCCCAGAAGGCTAAGGCTGCCTCGGATGCCCACAAGACCATTGCCCGCAACAAGAAGGCCCTACACGACTACGCCGTCGAGGAAAAACTCGAAGCTGGCCTGGCCCTAACCGGCACGGAAGTTAAGGCGCTGCGGATGGGGCGCGCGTCGCTGGTTGATGCCTGGGTTGAGCTTGACCGCCACGGCCAAGCTTGGCTACAGGGCGCGCATATCCCTGAATACTCGCAGGGCTCGTGGAACAACCACTCTCCGCGCCGCAAGCGGCGTTTGCTGATGCACCGTCGCGAAATTGACCGTTGGGCGTTTAAAACCCAGGCCAAGGGCTATACCGTGGTGCCGCTGGAGCTGTATTTCATCAACGGACGAGCCAAGGTTGAGGTAGCTTTAGCGCGCGGTAAGCAGGAATGGGATAAGCGTCAGGCTTTGCGTGAGGCCCAGGACAAGCGTGAGGCTGCCCGGGCGGTGGCCGCAGCTCGACGTCGCCAGGGCTGAGAGGCTCATTTCGCGCCCCGGGGCTGCTGGGGGAGTGGGCGACGGCGCTAGCGGCGTTAGCTGAGAGGTGACGCGGGCGGCGTCGTCGCACTAGCAAACCCCACTGGGACTGGCGCTTTTCGGAAGTCTGTGCTAAAATGCAATTCCTGCCATAGGCAGATAACTACATAGGGGATGATCGGTTTCGACGACGGTAGTGGATTCAGTAGAAGCGGGTCGAGGATGAGCAGTCATCTCGTTAACGCTCTGTTTCAAACCAATAGGTGCCAATAACAACCGCACCGACTTCGCCCTGGCCGCCTGAGCCAGTCGCCAAGTCCGTCAGCCCGGGTTTGCTTTCGCCCCGGTCACTGGCGTCATTTAGAGAGCCACTGCTTTAATTCCTTGTCGATGGGAATTAAGGGACTTTTAGTCGACTGAGCCTGTTCCAAGCGTCCTAGTTTGCGTGAGACGCTGAGGCTGAGAAACTCTTTAGCAAACTGCACCCGGAGAAGTCCTGTTGCATTGCTGTCGGACCGGGGTTCGATTCCCCGCATCTCCACCAATATATGAGGGGTTGAACATACATTCTTAGGGATGTGGTTCCGGCTCAATAACATATGGGGCTAGCCGCTAAGGCTGGCCCCGTTTTTGTTGGTGTTTGCTAAGTGAATAGATCAATGGCATATGAAGCTAGATGAATGGCACAGGAACGGAAAATAGTTAAATGTGCGTAATTCTGCGTATGAGCCAAGGGACTATGGCATATAATAACGAAGCATTTTGGCTCAATGTATGAGTGCGTTCGAGAAGGGAACTAGCTGTGGGCCTGAGAGATTTTGTCAACAACAGTGCCAATGCTGCTAAAGAAAAGGCTTTTGCAAATTATGAAGCTAAGCAACTTGAGAGGCAGCAAATGGCCGAACTTGCTCAGCAAAGGTGGCAAGTTCAGCAAGCTAGAAGCGCACAGTTCCATCCTGTAAAAAATATCGGTCAAGTAGCGATTGACCACGATAGTCGATTTTTCCTAGTTAGGAATGCCACAGGCTATATGAGGCCGGCGCCTCGTAAGGTGTCAAAGAAGCGTGTCGGTGCCGCGCTCATGACATGGGGGTTGTCTGAAGTGGTTGTTGCTGCAGTTAATTCGTCAACGAAGGCTTCGGACAAGATTTTTTCTTTCGATGAGCTTGCAGGATATGAGCTGCTCGAGGACGATTCTGTTGTTTCGGCTAGTACATCCGCTACCGTAGCCACCGCTAGGTCATCGCTATTTGGTACTCGCGCCTATGGGGCTAGTGCAAGCGCTCAAGTCGGTATGCAGAAAAAGGTAGTAGAACATCTGGTGTTGAGGATCGACACGGATGATGTGGAATACCCCTGCGTAATGATCACCTATATTTCTAAGCCCACTGCAGTTAGTTCCAATAACTATAAGTTTGCGTTCAGCCAGGCACAGCAGACCATGTCAGCGCTTGGGGCCATTTTGAGACAGCGTGAACGAGAAACGCCTCAGGCAGAATCTGCAACACCGGTGCAACAGATTGTTGTTAACCAAACGTCTGCCCCAAACGATATGGAACTGCTCAAACAACTTAAAGAATTGCTTGATGCAGGAATCGTGACAGAGGAAGAGTTTCAGGCGAAGAAAGCTCAGATACTCGGGTTGTGACGCTGCGCGTGCTTTGCTGTATGTGTAGACGCAAGCAAAGTAAAATATTTGTAATCTCTCATTGAGGTTCAAATACTCAATTTTCAAACGGGCCGCTTATCCATGTAGTGTGGGTGAGCGACCCGTTTATGTTTACAAGCTAGACTAGGCTCATTTTTGCTTTAGGATGCTTGTAAAATCAGGGTAGCAAGCTGTGTGAACTGCCTCCCGTTTCTTGGACATCGAAATTGAAGTCCAGGGAATGGGAGGC
>ERZ1674245.66-NODE-66-length-36432-cov-17.161036_pt1 | contig 36432 bp, 26 predicted proteins | sample MGYA00581205_ERZ1674245 | MGnify/ENA primary metagenome ERZ1674245 (study PRJEB41354, sample SAMEA4873314) | human saliva metagenome | biome: human-associated habitat [ENVO:00009003]; feature: mouth environment [ENVO:08000002]; material: saliva material... | reverse complement strand
TCCAGGAGTACAGCACCGGCGAGAACCAGGTAGCCACCATCAGCAGCATGTCCACAATGTTCTCCGAATCGCGGAAGAACACGTTCGCCACACCGAAAATCAAACCCAGACCATAGGACAGCATCATCACAATCAGCATGCCCGCCAGAATCGACCCAAACGCCAGGAAGGTCGGGGACCAACCCACCAAGAAGCAGGCCAGCAGCATCACAGCAATCTGAGGCACAAAATGCACCAGAGCCACCCACACCGTCGACAGCGAGAACAGCTCACGCGGCAGGTAAATCTTACGAATCAGCGCGCTGTTAACCACCATGGCGCGAGCACCATTACCAAAACCCTCCGAGAAGAAGTTAATGGCAATCATGCCCGAGAACAGGTACACCGCATAGTTGTGCATACCGCGTTCCAAGCCAAGGAACATACCCATGGCAATGTAGAACACCAGGAACTGCACACCCGGCTTAATGTACGACCACAAAATGCCCAGCACCGAGCCGCGGTAGCGGACCTGGATTTCCTTATCGACCAGCAGTCGAAGCAGGTAGCGGTTCTTCACCGCATCCAGGATGCCGCGCCCACGGCCGGGCGCCTTCAGGGGAACAGACTTCAGATCGTTCATCGGGTCAGCTCAGAATCCGTATGCTCAGCGAAGGTCTTAGCCCACGCATCGTAGGAGGCAACCTCAGCAGCCTTCGAACGGTACTGCTCACGCAGCTTATCCCAACCGGTCACCAGCTGAACGTGCAGCTTAGCGGCCTGAGCCAGCTTCGACTTGAGCTGCTCGGGATCGCGGCGGTACCAGAACAGACCGGTACCCTCAGCGTTAGTCGCCAGAGCCGAATCGAACTTCGACAGGGTCCACCAGTTGGTCTCACCGTAGTTCAGCTGAATCTGCGGGTGAGCCTTCGCCTCTTCACTCACCGGCTTGAGCAGCTGACGAGCAACAGTCTTCGCGGTCCAGGAAGCAAGCTTCTTGTAACCGGGGGACGCAAAGGCGCGGCGGCCACGGAACGGAGGCTTCTTCGTCTGGATAGCCGGGAAATCATCCACGTTCGGCTTCACCTGAGACTCCGGGTACTCCTTAGCCATCGCACGAATCACCGGCAGACGCTGCGAGAGCGAGGGGTGCAGGTGCTCGGGGCCGGAGAGCAGATCCTCCAGCGCCATCAGGCGGCCAGCCTCGGTGTAGTACTGCATGGACAGGGTGTGCTTGACGTCCAAGAACAGGGACTCCAGCAGCACGCGGCCACCCTTATCGAAGGGCGAGTGCAGCAGCGCCGTAATGAGGCGGTTGCGCTCGTGGTAGTACGCCTGCCAGCCGACGGAGTCATCCTTATCGGTCCAGGACACGTGCCACACGCCCGCACCGGGGAAGGACACGGTAGCGAAGCCCGCGGCCTTAGCGCGCAGACCGTACTCAGCGTCATCCCACTTCAGGAACAGAGGCAGGGACAGACCGATTTCCTTGATGACGGTGGTCGGGATGAGGCACATCCACCAGCCGTTGTAGTCCACGTCCACGCGGCGGTGCAGCCACGGGGTGTTACGCAGGTTGTGGTGACCCAGGTTGTGGCCCATCGCCATGTCATCGTGCGGCTTAGCGTAGAAGTTACGCCACGGATCAACAACCTCACCGAACGCGTGCAGAACCGAACGGTCGAACATGTCGAACATGTGCGCACCCACGATGGTGGGTTCCTTGCAGTAGTTCGCGAAGGTCACCATACGCAGAATCGACTCGGGCTCAACGATAACGTCGTCATCGAGCAGCAGCACGTAATCGGAACCGTTGTTGACAGCCTCGAACATGCCGCGCGAGAAGCCACCGGAACCACCCAGGTTGCCCTGGTTGATAATGCGGAACTTACCGGAGAGGGGCTTGACGACCTCTTCGAAGTCCTCGTGGTCCTGCACCTTCTGGGTACCCTGGTCCACAATCAGGAACTCGTGCACAGCATCGAAAATCTCGGGGCTCTCACCCAGAGCACGAATGTTATTGATGCAGTACTCCACCTTGTTCATGGTGGTAATCTGCACGGTCGCCTGACCAGCCTTCACGTCTGCGCGGGGCTCAATGTCGCCCAGCCAGTTCGCCTCAACCAGCTCAAGGTCGGTGGTGCCTGCCAGGTCGAACCAGTACCAGCCGCCGTCACCGAACGGTGCCAGGGGCAGCGTGAAGGTGTTGGTTTCCTCGCCGGAGAGCAGCTTCGCATCCACGCGCTGAATCACGCCACGGCCGTTGGACTTGTACACAATGACCATGCCCTCGCCGCGAGTCTGAACGCTCAGCACGACCTTCTGCAGGTCAGTCCAGCGGCGCCAGTACGAGGCGGGGAACGCGTTGAAGTACGTACCGAAAGACAGGCTCTGGCCCGCGTTCACGGTGATGGAGCGGCGGCTGTTCAGGCTGTTAGCGGCATCACGGTTCGCGCTAGCGTTCGATACAGACTGACCGGAGGTGTTCATCGCCTCCGCAATGGAGGTGGAAGCGTCGCCGTCAATACGGGTGGGCAGCTGAACGCCGGTTGCGACACTCGCGTCCACGTACAGGGGCACGACGTCAGTCTCAACCGCGCTCGGGAAAATAACCCGCTGCAGGTTCTTCAAAGTCTTATCAGCCATGGTTATGCGTCAACACCACCGGACTCGATCTTCGCACCGTTAGCGAAGTGCGGGCGGATCTTGTTGTCGAACATGGACAGTGCAGCACCGATAGCCATGTGCATATCCAGGTACTTGTAGGTACCCAGGCGGCCACCGAACAGCACGTTGTTCTCGCCCTTAGCCAGGTCGCGGTACGCCAGCAGCTTCTCACGGTCCACGGAGGTGTTGACCGGGTAGTACGGCTCGTCGCCCTTGTTCGCGAAGCGAGAGTACTCGCGCATGATGACGGTTGCGTCCTTGGTGTAGTCACGCTCGGGGTGGAAGTGACGGAACTCGTGGATGCGGGTGAAGGGAACATCAGCATCGGGGTAGTTCATCACGGAGCAGCCCTGGAAGTCCTCAATCGGCAGGACTTCTTCTTCCAGGTCGATGGTACGCCAGGACAGGTCGCCCTCAGCGTAGTCGAAGTAGCGGTCAACCGGGCCGGTGTAGACCACGGGAATCTGACCCAGGACGTTCTCGCGAGAGTACTGGTGACCGGGCTCGAAGAAGTCAGTGTTCAGGTGCACCTCAATGTTCGGGTGCGCCGCCATACGCTCCAGCCATGCTGCGTAGCCGTCAACGGGCAGACCCTCGTACTTGTCGTTGAAGTAGCGGTTGTCATAGTTGTAGCGAACCGGCAGACGGGAAATGATGGATGCGGGCAGCTCTTCCGGCGGGGTCTGCCACTGCTTAGCGGTGTAGTGCTTGATGAACGCCTCGTACAGGGGGCGACCAATCAGGGAGATACCCTTGTCATTCAGGTTCTGCGGGTCGGTACCAGCCAGCTCGCCAGCCTGCTCAGCGATGAGCGCCTTTGCCTCTGCGGGAGAGTAAGCTGCGTTGAAGAACTGGTTGATGGTACCCAGGTTAATCGGCATGGGGTAGACGATGCCGTTGTGGTGGGTGTACACGCGGTGTACGTAGTTGGTGAACTCGGTAAAACGGTTCACGTACTCCCAGACACGCTCGTTGGAGGTGTGGAACAGGTGCGCACCGTAGCGGTGCACCTCAATACCGGTCTGCTTCTCCTTCTCGCTGTATGCGTTACCACCGATGTGGGAACGGCGGTCCAGCAGGGCAACCTTCAGGCCCAGCTCAGTGGCAGCCTGTTCTGCGATGGTCAGACCAAAGAGGCCCGAACCGACTACTACGAGGTCAGCGGTCAATGTTTTCTCCTGTATTATCACGGCGCACCGCCGCTTCTGCGAGGGCGGTATTCACCTACCAGATTGGACACATCCGAGGGTTCTCAGTCGCGCCGCAATCCGCACGGGTGGGTACAAAAAGCCCCTCCCGTGATGGATATAGTCATAATCTAAGATACCTGTTTATCAAGCACTACGCATACTTATGACGTGCTTTTAGGGGCTTTTGGACTATTGTTCGCACACTCTTTCTCTGTGTGAATATTCTTCGCGAACCCCGAGGTCAAGCGGGTCTGAGACAGTTCTTTCTTCTGTGTATTTTTACGGCCCGCTCACGGTGAAGGAATTTTATTTACGGGTAAATATTCACCCCGCTCTATTTACTGCGATAATTAGCCGTCGCATAGAGCCGCAGATACAAGGGACAGGTCGAAGCGGGCATTTTAAGTGCTCTCACGCGCTACAAGAAAGCACCCCTGCCGGCATATTTGGGGATGCGCGCCGGTGCACGCGAGAGGTGATTGGGGCGGTTTATCCACAGCTTTTTGAAAAATGGGGCGAAAAATTCAAAAAATACGAACGTCTTAGTTTATATACAGGTAATTCATTGAGCTTTAATGCTTTTTAATGTTTTCTGAGGGTATGACTCTCTTCTTTCTCGACCACCACAACACCACCAACGCGCTCCCCTACCCCCGCGTACTCCGACTCGACGGCGAGGCGGCACCCAACGGAATACAGCTGCACCCCGGTAGCACAGGTAGCACAAACCAGCAGGCTCTAGAGCAGGCACTCAACCACGCTCTGCAACGCTCTACACCCGGCGCGCACGCTCAGGCGCGGGATACAACGTTCCAGCTACGCCCCGCGCACGATAAGGACCCCCTCAACACCTCGGATGCGCTAAATATCCACATTCCGAACGAATCTCAGCCCCTAAATTCTCAGCCCCAAGATTCTCAATCGCTGAACGCGCCCGCCGTCAGCCTCCTGCACATTCTGCGCGGACCCGACGCGGGCGCAACTTTCCCCATCAGCCGCGGCCGCACCAGCCTCGGCAGGGCGGCACTAGCTCCCCGCGGAGGAGAGCAACCGCACCATATTCACCTGCAGGACCCCTTCCTCAAGCCGGTGCACGGCAACTTCTACGCCGATAGCTCCGGCATCCGCTGGATCGAGAAACGCCCCGCCGCAAGCGAGGGTAGCGAGAAGGCACAGGGCAGTATGAAAGCACAGGGCGGCAAGAAAGTGCAGAGCGCCGAGCCGCGCATCCTGCGCTGGGACGAGCCTTTCCGCCTCGGCTCCTCACTCTGCATGCTCACCTCCCCCAGCGCCGACCGCGAACACACCACTAAGAAGGCGAGCGCCACCGCTCCCCCCGGTTCTTCTCTCGGTTCTTCTTCTGGCTCTTCCAGTGGCGAACCCGCGCAGACGCTTGCTCCCCTGGGCGACGCCGGCAACCCCTTTGAGCCGGTGGTGGTGAACCCTCCCGCGCCGCGTAAGCTCAAGCAGATTCTGTTGAGCGTGTGCCTGCCAATTGTGGTGGGTCTGATTATTGCGCTGGTGACCGGCATGTGGTTCCTTCTGTTGATGTCTGCGGCGTCTTCGCTGCTGATGCTTCTGCATTTCTTTGGCGGTCGGGCGGAGAACCGTGCCGCATCGCAGCAAACTCATCAGGCGGCTGAGCAGGAAAAGGAACGTGCCCTCACCCTGCCGACTGCGGGCGACCTGGCGATTTCGGGTCCCTCTGCCCTGCATGACTACCCGGCTATCGTGCTCGGGTGCGGTCCCCGCCAACCTTACCTGCGCGGCCGCAACCTCCCGCTGGGCGCTCTGGAGAAGCAGGATGCACCCCACTATCTACCGCTGCCCACCCCGGTTCTCGGTCACTACCTTAAGTTGGAGGAGGCGCATCTGCGCGCCTACCTGGTGCAGCTGGTGGCGGGCTATCCGGGTTCGGTGCACGTTCTGCTGGCCGAAGCTCACAATAGTGCGCAGAAACGTATGAACGCCCTGCTACAAACTCTGGCTGTGGTGCCGGGCGTGAGTGTGCATTGTCTGCCGGGTACGCGGCAGGAGAAGTATCTGCAGGCTCTGCAGAGCAGCTTGCAGTCGGAGCTTTCTTCCTCGGTTCCGCCGCTGATTCTCATGCCGCAGCATGCGAGCGCGGTTTACGCTCCCCTGCTGACCGCACTAACCTCCGGTGCTATCGCTGAGGGTTCGCAATCCCGCGCGCTCTCCTCCCCGCGTGAGCAGAAGATGAACGCCCCTGCGCTCTGCATGCTGGGCAGTGCTGAGGGTGATAATTCCGCACATGCACCCGGTGCGCTTTTTGGTGCCGCCTGGGTTGAGTGCGCGAGTGAGGGTAGCCACCGTCAAAGCATCCGTTACCGCGCGCAGGGCTATGCGATGCCTCCGGTGCAGCCCACCGAGGGTGTCTACCAGGTGCATCCTCTGGCGTGTGAGGGTCTGTGCCAGCACGCCGATGGGCTCAGCCTCGAGGCGTTCTGTGCCGCTCTTGAGAACCTGTACCGCGCCGGGTGCGAGCAGGAGCAGGGCGCGCTCAGTGAGGGGCAGGTGCACCAGTCGGCGCATCTGTTCTCATCTCTTCAGCAGCAGAACCGCGCCGATGACATGGCGGTGGAGTCTGTTCTGCAGCGCTGGTCCGCTCAGCGTTACGCCTCCGATATTCGCTGCTACCTGGGTGTTTCTTCGGGCGGTTCGCTGAATATTGGTTTATCTGAGCACGGTCCGCACTGGTTGCTCGGTGGCACGACCGGTGCTGGCAAATCGCAGCTGCTGCGTTCGCTGGTACTCAGCGCTGCGCTACGTTACCCGCCCGAGCGTCTGGGCCTGATTCTGGTGGATTTCAAGGGCTCTGCTGGTTTGGGTCCTCTGGCTCAGCTGCCGCATGCACTCAGCGTGTTGAGTAATTTTGATGTGTCGGCGGTGGAGCGTGCGCTCGAATTTTTGCGCGCCGATATTCACCGCCGCGAGGTGGATCTGCAGGCGCTCGGTGTGAACTCCTACCGCGACTACCTGGCTTCCTGCCAGGCGGCGGGCACGACTCCGCGCTACCCCGAGCTGCTGATTGTGGTGGATGAGTTCCGCATGCTCATCGATTCCATGCCGGATGCTATGGCTGAGCTGATGCGCATCGCCACGATTGGTCGCTCGCTGGGTCTGCATCTGGTGTTGGCGACTCAGCGTCCGCAGGGTGCTATTTCGCAGGATATTCGCGCCAATATTGCCACGAGCATTTGCCTGCGCGTGGCGAGCGCTCAGGATTCCTATAACCTGCTGGAGCATGAGTCTGCGGCGTATATTTCGGCGGCGCATCCGGGTGCCGGGTATGTGCGCCTGCCGGATGGTCGTTCCCTGCCGTTCCGCGCCCCGCTGGTGGATGCGGTCCCCTCGAGCAGCGATGCCCGTCCGGTGCAGGTGTTGGGTCTTGAGGAGGGCGGCTGGCGTGAGCTGACTGCCGCTTCTGCCGTTCAGAAGGGCGGCGGTAATGAGGATGAGCTGCTGATTCGTTCGGCGCAGCAGATTCGTGCGCTCTATGAACGCGAGTACGCGCCGAGGAGTCTTCAGAAGAATGCAACGGTTCAGGATGAGTACTGCCCGATTCCGCCGGAGCTTCCCGAGAACACCCCGCTGCCCGTGGTGGAGGCGCCGGTTAGCAAACCGGTAGCGTACGGCACTGACCCGGCGGCTACCCCGCAGGAGCCTGCAGACTCTGGCGTTGCCTCCGAAGGGTATCTATTGGGTGAGCTGGAGATTGCCCGCTACGGTGTGCGCCGCCCGATCAGCTGGTCGGGTCAGCAGACGCTGGCATTGCTGGCGCAGAGCGCCGAACGAGCCCCGATGCTTTACGGGCTTTTAGCTCAGGCATTCGCCGCCCGCACGCCGGTTGTTCTGCTGACCTCTGACGGTGCGCTCTACCGCGATCTGGAACCCTACGCCGGTGCCTTTGAGTCGCTCGTGGGTGCACAGGAGCTTTCGCATCTGCGGTTCTGCTTGGAGGAGCTGCGCACCCCGAACCTGTGGGGTACCGAGGCTTCCACCCGCCCGCTCATTGTCGTGGACGGTCTGGACAGTTGGCTGGAGGCGCTGGTTCGCCAACCCGATACGGAGAACCTGCTCTATGACCTGCTCTCGCAGGGGTGCCGTCGCGGCTATTCGGTGGTGTTCACCTCCACGTTGAACCCGCGCGGCCGTTTCGCTGCGGCAGCACATTCCACGCTGTTGAGCCGCCGCTTCCTGGACGCCGACCTGATGCGTTCAACGAGCAAGGACTACCCTACCCCGGCGCAGAGCCACTACTGCGTGGAGGGTGCCATCAATGAGGAGTTAATCGGGGATCAGCCACTGAGCGCTTCGATTCTTTCGCCCTGCGTTGCGGGTTTCCGGGAGCTGATTCAGGTTCTGCAGGGTAACGCCGCGAGCGCTTCTAACGGGTCGAATACTCGCCCCGGCACTCTTCTGCGGCAGTTCCCCGAGTACTATCGCATGCCCTCGACCGAGTACGTGACCGCCGCCCACGCCGCGTGCAATCCTCAGGGCGCTAAGCTCTTGGTCGCGTTTGATCGCCGGCAGATGCCGGTGTGGTTGAGCGCCCCGGCTGGCGCGGTAGTTCCGGTGCAGGGTTCCCGGTCGGCGGGTAAAAGCACCCTGCTGGAGAGTATTGCTCAGCTCAACCCGCAGCTCGAAACCCTCATCCTTGAGGGTTCTGGCGGCACCTCGGGTGATGGCGGAGCGTCGGGTGAGCCGCCGAGCGTGGAGCGTACCCGTGCGCTCCTGGACTCGGTGAAGAACCCCGCGCAGACGCTCGTGCTCATTGACGACCTGCAGTACCTGCAACCCGCCGTTCAGCAGCTACTTCTGGAGCGTCGCGGTGAGTTCCGTGCCATGCTGGTCGCCTACACGCCGTGGCCGAGGCGCGCCTCCTCACCGCTGCTGGCTGCGCTCATGGGATGCTCGCGTGCGCTTCTGCTCGCACCCGCATCCTTGGCGGATGCTGACATGTGCACGGTGACCGCGCTGCCGCTGGATCGATTCACGCAGGGCGAGCAGCCCGCCGGTCGTCTTGTGGTGGTGGATGGTGCTTCCGTGTGTGCGGCGCAGGTTCCCCTGGCACTGACCACGGCTGCACAGGCTGTAACAGCTACGCAGAAGGTGCCGGTAGCGGTCTAAAGCTGAGCACTCTAGCGCCGAGCTATCTAGGGTTTAGCGGCGTTAGGGGTTTACGCTCTAGGGGTTTAGCGGCGTCGGCGGCTGTACTTCTCCGCTTCTTCGCCCGACTCCTCAGTGACCGCCTCAATATAGCGGCGGCTACTGGGCATGAGCACGAAGATGAAGGCAGCCGCCGCGCCAATAACACCCGCAATCGTGATGAGCTGGCCGATATTCAGGCCGTAAGCACTCACGTTCATAATGAGGGTGCTTGCGGTGACCCACAGGGTGCAGAGAGTAATCAGGATCATGGGCAGGCGCGAACCGAAGCGGCCGCGGTAGAAACGCAGGCCAAAGTAGGTCATGCCCGCGGCAATGAGCATCTGGAGCACACCGCCCACAATCGCCTGAGCGGTGGACATTCCGCTGACGATAAAGGGGTAAAGGATACCGCGAATCAGAATGTATGCCGCGAAGGTTTCGGTCAGAACGAATGCGTAGATGACGTTGAACGGGCGTGACTTCACGGTGGGCTCCTCATGGGTAGTGTCGGCGGCAGACCGGGGTGTATTCGGCCTGATGCGCTGGTGCGTTAGCGGGTGGGCGCTCCCCTGTTTTGGGTTCACCGCCTCGTCGTCGGTGCGGTATTTCAGGGGTAGGTACCGCTTTATATTATGCCTGAGGTGCCGCTCACCCAACCGCCCACGTCTCGCCCATGAGACGGGGTGCAGACTATGTGTGTCAGCATGCGATTCCCCACCCTCTCAATTAGACAAAGGTTAGCCTAAGTGATAGATGCCTCAGCGTAATACTGAAGTTTTTAGAGAAAAGTACTTGTCACATCCGCTCCAACATGCGAAAGTTGATAAGTCAATTTTCACCCTAACGCTGGGTGAGCATCCCGTCAGCGGATGTATTTGACACGCGCACAGGAAAATAGATGTGTCTTGCCACCGCGTGAGACCGTAAATCATGAAGGAGGTCCACCGTGGATTGGCGTAGTCGTGCAGCTTGTTTGGACAAGGATCCGGAGCTGTTCTTCCCCGTAGGAAACACCGGACCTGCCCTGTTGCAAATTGAAGAGGCTAAGACTGTCTGCCGCTCTTGCGAGGTTGTAGACGTCTGCCTGAAGTGGGCCATCGAGACCGGCCAGGACTCCGGCGTATGGGGTGGCACCAGTGAAGACGAGCGTCGTGCGATGAAGCGTCGCGCAGCTCGTGCCCGCCGTGCATCCTAACTTCCGGAGTATTCAATAGGGCATCAAAAGCGTGGTGCAGTGACTTTATGTCGCTGCACCACGCTTTTGCCATATACAGAACCTATCTAGACAGCAAACTGCCGCCACCCCGTACTCGGGGCGGCGGCAGTTCTACATGTCATACGAGAAGGGCTTAGACGAGCACCGCGGTAATCACCACGCGGGTGCCCTTCGGTTCATTAGCCTCCCAGCGAATCGAGCCGTTCAGCTCGCTCGCCACCAGGGTACGCACAATCTGCATGCCCAGGCCTTCCTTACCGGTCACCGGGCGGTAGGCGTTCGGGCCGGACTCTTCAATCTTCTTATCGCCCATGCCCTTACCGTCATCAGTAATCACGACGGTGAGGATGTTCTCACCCTCATCGTTGATGCCGCGAATACCCTCAAGGGTCACGGTGCCGGTCTCGCCGTCCAGGCCGTGCTCCACAGCGTTCGCGACAACCTCGTTGATAACCAGTGCCAGAGGGGTGGCGAACTGGCTCGGCAAAGATCCAAAGGAACCAATCAGCTTGGTAGACACGTGCTGACCGGGGGAAGCAAGCTCAGCGGCAAGGTGGAACTGACGCTCAATTAGCTCGTCAAAGTCGACGTTCTGAGTCAGACCCTGCGAAAGCGCCTCGTGCACGGTAGCAATCGTTGCCACGCGACGCATCGCCTGCTCCAGGCCCTGACGTGCCTCATCAGTGGTCATACGGCGTGACTGCAGGCGCAGTAGAGCGGACACGGTCTGCAGGTTGTTCTTCACGCGGTGGTGAATTTCGCGGATGGTCGCGTCCTTGGTCATGAGCTCCAGCTCGCGGCGGCGCAACTCGGTCACGTCACGGCAGAGAATCACGGCGCCCTCACGCTCGATGCGGGCGCGCCTCTGCACCAGCAGCGGGATGGATCGCATGGTCACGCGAGCACGGGCAATAACCAATTCGGTGCGCAGGTCGCTACGACCGGCAAGGACCAGCTGCAGGGTTTCGTCTGCCTGTTCACCGGCAGGAAGCATCGCACGGGTGACGTCGGCAAGGTTTTGCTTTTCGAGGTAGCCGGTCATGCCCATGCGGTTGTACATGGAGTTCGCGTTCGGGGAAGCGACGACCACACGGCCGGAGCGGTCGAGCACAATAATGCCATCAATCACGCGGGGGTTGCCCTGGGTGTTGTTGCCCTGAGCGAGGGGGTCGGGCCACAGGCCGGAGTGCACCATGGAGAGCATGGTGTCAGCGGCGAATTCGTAGACCTCGTCGCTGATGGAGGGGTAACCATTGGGGGTGGCAATCTTGTGGCTGGTCAGCAGTGCGATGGTGCGGTTATTGCGCACAATGGGCACAAAAGTCACGTGTACACGCGGTCGAGCACCGACGCCTTCACCGCTTCCCTCATCGGTGTAGGTGCTGATGTTCTGGTCAATCCAGACGCGGTATGCCTCGTCGCGGATTCCCTCGTCCATCTCGCGCTGAATGATGTCGCGGTGGAAGAGGGTTCGAACGTTGGAAGGGCGCACGTGAGCGATGGCACGGAAACTACTGGTTGCGCTGGGGCCGGATACGGCATCCGGGGAGCTGCCGTCGGCAACAATGTAGTCGGTGGGGAACCATAAAACCAGGTCGCTCTGGGCAATATCGGAGATGATCTGCCATTCACCCTTGATGAGGTGAATACGTTCAGTATCGCCAGGACCGAAGTCGTAGGCGCTCAGAGTCGCTTCAGTAAAAGACATATGTTTGCGTGCTTCCCATGAGTTCGGGTAGGTTCAACTATTTTACGGTTTGCTCGCCGCAATTCCCATTCAAACGGCAATACGTGGAATAGTTTACAGAGCATTTCTTGAAGCAGGCTTTTATTCCCAAATATGACGCTGTGAGATGAGATGAAACCCTCAATTTTGAGATGAAATATTCGTGCTACTCCCCCGCCCTCACTATGCTTGAGGTGCAGAAAACCCGACCTGCCGGCGCTCCCAATGTCGGGACCGTATACCGGCAGGTCGGGTCTTCTTGTGTCCATTTCTGGCAGACAATAATGTTAGCGCTCTGGCCTCACGCTACGCGCCGGGCTTGACGCTATGCACCCGGCTTGATGTCGGGCGCTGAGGTTGACGCTATGCGCCGGCGCGTACCGCGTACATACCTTCAAGCATCGCTTCCAAGGACTGCACGACCGCGTGGCGGGGTGCGACCTCCAGCAGCGCTTCACCGTTACGGCGCAAACGGTCCATGACCTTACGCTCGTACGGGATCACGCCTGTGAGCGGAACCGACAGGTAGCGTGCCCAGTTATCGCGCATCTTCGCCTCGGGGTTGAATCCGGCGGCTTCGCGGCGGCTGCGGTTGAGCCAGTACTGCACATCCGTTTCGGGGGCGAAAAGATCCGGTCGCGACTGCACCTCGCGGGCAAGGTTAATCAGGCGCGGCAGGCCGATGACGTCCGCTTCACCGAGCGCAATTACGCGGTCGGCGCAGGCGAGCGCGGTGAGGGTCGCGGCGTTACGGCGCGGTGCCGGGCCGTCAAAGGTCAGTTCCTCGTCGACCTCGATGGGGGCGGCAACATCGCAGATGACCAGGTCGTAGCGGTGTTTGAGCCATTCGAGTACTTCGGCGAAGGCGCGGGCGCGCACCTCGGGCCAACGCGAGGAGGAAGTGATGCCGCTCAAGAAGTCGAAGGTGCCGTTTTTGAGGGGCACGCGCTCCATGATGGCTCCGGCTTTCTTCTCGTCGAGCTGGGCGCGGTCGGCGTCCGAGCAGAGAATTGCCAGACCGGAGCCGGTGTCCTCGAGCGCCATGAGCGCATCCAGGCTGGGCGCGTAGGTGTCTGCATCGATGAGGCAGACCTGCTGCCCCTGCTGCGCCGCGAGGGCGGCAAGGTTGAAGGCGATGGTGCTTCGACCGGGCGCGCCGTGAGTGCCCCAGACGGTCACAATTGTGCCGAGGCGGTGGCCCGGCTGGTAGCGGGAAGGCGCGGCGGGGTCCTGGTTAATGTCGGGGTGTTGCGGCAGAGTGCCGTCGTTGTTCTCGTTCTGCACATGCAGGGCGTAGTCGTTGCCGGGTGCGAAAGAGTCGACGATGGCGGCGGCCTGGCTGAGCACGGATTCCTCGTTGCTGGGCACGACGGAGGAGGCTTCCGCCGGGTCATGCGCGCTGGGTGTGCCGGGTGCACCGGGCGCGTTTCCGGCGGGCACCGCGGGGTCGATCCCGTAGCTTCCGTAGTCAGCACCGTAGGGCGCGCCGGCGTTTATAGCAGCGCCCGCGGCGGGGTCGTAGCCGTAGCCGCCCGCCCCATGGCCAGCAGCTCCGTTATCGTAACCGTAGCCACCGTACGCGCTGTCGTAGCCGTACCCTGCATCGTATCCGTAGCCTGCGTCCTGACCGTAGGCGGCGTGCGCCTCCGGCTGATGCACCGCCTGCGCGGGAGCCTGATTCGGGGTCTGTGCGGGCACGCCGTAGCCTGCGTTGGGTCGGGCGAGCGCCGCATCCACAGCTTGTTCGAGCGAGCCCAGAATCTCGTCGAGGGCAGCTTCGGGGCGGATACGGTGAGCCTGCGTGGGCAGATGCAGGTTGTCCGGGGCGATGACCGCCAGGAGCACCTCGGAGGCGGCGAGCGCATCCACGGTGGAGGCGCTTATTTCGGCGGGCACGTGGGCACAGAGCAGCACGCGGGCAATGCCGGTGTGCGCCATTCCGACGGCTTCGCTGAAGTCCTGCACGGTGCGCGCCACGGAGACGCGGCCGCGTTGGGATTCGATGCGGTTCAGGAGCGAGCCGTCATCGCCGTAGAGGATGACGGGGATGTTCACTGACCCTCCCCATAGGTGCCGGGGATGAGGCTGATCTTGGAGTCGCTATTGCTTTCCTTGACGAGGGCGGCGAGGGCTTCTTCCTTGACCCACAGCTGCACGGTTGCCTTGCCGTTGGCGCCAAGCACGCCTTCGTCGACCGTTACAGCAACGATTTCAGCGTTGGTGACGATGGCGCGGGCGCCGTTTTCAGTGCGGTTATCGCTCTTGGTGTCGGGGTTGCGCGGGCCGGAGGTCCACACGTCCACGCGCTCGCCCGCCTTCAGCGCGGAGGCTGCCGCACGGTCAATGCTGACGGTGGCGAGACGGCGGCCCGGGGAGGTTTCGGTGCCTACGGATTCCTTGCTGATGAGGTTACCGGCGGGGATGCGCTGAATCGCGATTTTGCCGTTCATCTGGGCGGCGTCGGCGCGGGTAAAGTACTTATCGTTGGCGGAGTCGATGTTCGCTTCGACTCGGGCTAGTTTGTCTTCGGTGATCTTCTCGCCGAGGCGAATCTCGCTTTTGGCGGTGTAGTACTCGGTTTTGCTGTTGTTGGCTTGCACGTAGAGCTGCACGCCGGTGATGGAGACGAGCACGAGAAGTACACCGAGGATGAATCGCCAGTCCTTGACGGTGGGCCTTTTGAGACGCTTGGCGTGGGGCTCGGTGAGGGTGGAACGCTTCGTCGCGTTCTGTCGTATGCGCATGATGTGGTTGTGCCTTTCGGTGCGGAAGCCGGCGGTGATTCCGGGTGTTGTTCAACTGACCGATGAGCGAGTGGTGTGTTTTCGATAGTGCTTTGACTGGATTCTGGCACTAACCCTAACAGCATATTTCATTTAGTACTCGCTCTCAACAAGAGTCGCGTTTATGAAATATTTTTGAGTCTTGCCCCTTTTGAATGGGTAATTAGATAACTTTTCAGCTCATATAAGGCTTTTTGTGCGCAAATTTCATGGTGATGACATATACTGAAAGTACTCAATAGATGTTCCGTATGGACTCTATGTATAAGGCCGCTAACGGTGGCTAAGGGGCCCAGGATTTCACTCACGGAAAGGAATAATTCGATGACTGCACCTCGTTTCCTCACTCTGAGCGACGTTGCCGAGGAGCTGCAGGTTTCGCTTTCGCAGGTGCGTGCTCTGGTGCGTAGCGGCGAACTTCCCGCCATTCAGATTGGTGGACGTAACCAGTGGCGCATTGAACGCTCTCGTTTTGAAGAGTACATTACTGAGCGCCACGAGCAGACTCTGGAGGCGATTGCTTCCGGCAAGCTCACTGCAAAGGCTAAGGCTGAGTAGCATTCGACATGCACCTCGCGGGCGCAACGCTCGAGTGGTTTTAGAAAGGTCCGCTCCTCTCATTGAGATTTCAATGGAGAGGGGCGGACCTTTTTGTGTTTATTGTTGCTTTTATAAGGGAATTTATACTTGTCGAGGCGTTTTTATGGGCGTTCCCACAAATTGAACTGCCCACTATTTACCCCGTGCTTTTAGCGTGAGATACGGGCGATAACTGCGCTAATACGAGCCAGCGGAATGGTGCGCACGCCAGCGCCGCGAGGTGCACGGGAGTAGCCGGAGGCGCCCTGACCATAACCAGCCTGCCCGTAACCTCCCTGCGCACCGTAGGCTGCACGCGCGTACTGGTCGCGTTCGTGGATGCGCGGGTACTGTCCACCGTTGAGCAGGCGCAATTCGAGGAAGTCGGCGCCAACTCGCTCAATCACGCCATCGTAACTGACGGTGCCGCCTTCGAGGGAGAGGCGGACGGGCTCGCGTGCCATGGCGAGGGAGCGCAGGGCGAGCTGGATTTTCATGCGGTAGCGTTCGGGGCGAACATCAGCGCGTCCGGGAGCTATGCCGCCTTCCCACCAAAGCATTCCGCGCAGGGGGATGATGATGTTCTCGCCGCGCGCTTCGATGCTGACCCATTCTTCGCCGACCATTTCGAGCTTACCTTCGTAGGTTTGCATGTCGGTGGCGCAGATACGGATGGGGCCGCCAACTTGTGCGAGGAGGCGGTCGTCGAGGGTGATGGTTGAATAGTGGACGCGGGCGACTTGGCGGGCGTCTTGTTCCATATCCCAGGCGCGTTCGGAGGCGAGGCGCGCCTCAATGTCTCGTAGGAACTTTTCCATGCTCATGCTATGACCCTACCCGAGTAGCGGGTGCAGACACGAACCGGGGTACTTTCTGGTCAGATGATGATTCTTGAGCCTAATTTTTGAAGTAAATTCCACCAAATTACATGTTTTTCATGCATTTTGATGCTTTTTGCTTCATTTTTAGCGTGACTTCCTGTATAAATGAAGCAACACCAAAACACATCAAACACACCATTTGGAGGTCATTGTGGACCATCTTCCCACTCCGGGTCAGGCACCCGCAGCCTTCGCTTCACGCCCTGTCACCGTCGCTTCACACCCCGCAGCCGCGCCTCGTACCGTCAGTGCAGAGGTAGCCGTAGCCGACTCTGTAACCGAGTCCGGTGCTAAGGCAAACTATCAGGACGCACTGCTCTTCATCGCCCCTCCCCTGCTTTCCGCGGCGGTCTTGGGCGCGTTGAGCGTGAACCTGCACCGCATCCCCTCGGCGCACCCTCTTGCTGACGCTTCGTTGCTCTGCGCTGGCGCGGCGGCAATCCTCATTACCGCCTGGTGGTTCATCAGTTTTATCTACGCGCTCTTCTACGCTCGTTCCCTGCGAGTTTCGAGCCGCAACGCTGACCGCGCTGTGCTGCAGGTTCCGGCGATTTTCCGTCCGCGTTTTATGCGCCGCATCGTTCTGACGCTCGGCGGCACGGCGCTCGGAGTGGGGGCGGTTCTGGCTCCCGCGCAAGCTACGGTGGCTACGCCCAGCAACGCGGGGCTGAACGGCGCGGAGGGCATACCGCAGACAACCATTTCAGCAGTTATGGCAGCAGATTCATCGATTACCGCGGCGGCAGACGCCAGCTCAGATGCGGTTCTCTCCGATACCGCCCCGAATCAGTCCGCTACTCCCCTGACCCTTTCTGCTGAGGTTCCCAATATTCCCCTGGCTCCCGAGCCTTCGGAGGCGGCAGGCTACTTGCAGGACCGTAGCCCTTTCTTTTCTCCTCCCCGCACCGAGGCGGGCACCTACTCTTACACGGTTCAGGCGGGCGATACGCTCTGGTCGATTGCCGCCGACCAGCTGGGCGAAGGCACCGACGCCTCCACCATTTACGACTACACCCTCGACATTTACGAGGCGAACAAGGACGCTCTGGGTCAGAACGCTGAGCTGCTCTACGAGGGGCAGGTTCTACAGATCCCCGAACAGCCCGTTCACTAACCTCACCCGCGTCTTCCACCCCATTCCACCTCATCCCAACAGTCTTTCGTTCGCTCAACTCACCTCACATACCCCTACACCGAAAGCCTCTGCACCGAAAGGAGCCGTCATGAGCTTCTCCAACCTTCTCCCCCGTTCCCCGTGGACCCCGCCGCATCAGCCTGCCTCCCGCGACAACCAGTCTGCCAGCCCGTACTCGAAGCGTCAGGCGGCACGCGCCTCCCAGCCGGTGGCTGCCGAGCAGGTGGCTCCGCTCCCCGAGCAGGGGCAGGGCACGATGACTCTGGTGCAGAGGCGCAACAGTCCCTCGGTTTATTCGCTGCTTCCTCTGCCGCGTTATGAGCAGCATTCGGCTCAGCGCCCGAAGGTAGTGAAGAGGGGCCGCCCGCTGCGTCCGGCGGATGCGCTAGCTCGCCAGCTGGAGGGCCGTTGCGCGGGTGTGGCTATTGCTTACCTGGAGATTATGTCGGCTCGTCGTTCGCGTCAGCAGCTGGCGCAGTGGGTATCAGCGGATTGTTTCCACCGTCTGCTACCGTTCTTCCCTAAGAATCCGCGTCAGGTGCGCCAAGAGATGCTGTTGACTCTTCCTCCGGTTCTGCTGCGGGTGCGAGCGCAGAAGGTGCACGATGAGCTCTACGAGGTGGTGGCGCTGCTGCGTTGTGCGGATAAGGTTCGCGTGGTGACCATGCAGATGCGCCTGATTCACGGCATGTGGCTGATTACCGCAATTGAGCAGCCGCAGAGCCGCTTGGACGAAGACTAAGGCTTCCCCGGCTTCCCCTACAAAACACACAGACAAACAGAGAGGGTGCGAATCCAGTGTTGGATTCGCACCCTCTCTGCTAGGTCTATAGCATTTCAGCTTTTACGCTGAGGCTACTTGTCCTTCGAGCGTTCCACGTGAACCTGCTCGTGGCCGTCCTCATCCGGGGCGGAGTACTGCAGGAACTTCGGACGCGAAGGCTCAGCCAGGCGCACGGCAGAAGCCTGAGTGCGCTGCTTGGACAGGTCCAGGTTGAACAGGTAGGTCACGGTCTCTTCACGGATCGCGCCGAGCATCGACTGGTACATGTCGTAGCCTTCACGCTGGTACTCGACCAGCGGGTCACGCTGAGCCATCGCACGCAGACCGATACCTTCCTTGAGGTATTCCATCTCGTACAGGTGCTCGGGCCAGCGCTCGCCGATGACGGACAGCATGACACGGCGTTCGATTTCGCGCATGCTCTCTTCGCCGACGCTCTTTTCACGCTCATCGTAGATGAGGTGTGCGTCCGCCAGGACTTCCTTCACGATCTGGTCGCGAGTAATCTTGGTGCGGTCGCCAGCGTCTTCAGCGAGGTCGTCCACGGTGATGGAGATGGGGTACACCTGCTTGAGGGCGCTCCAGAGCTCGTCGAAGTCCCAGTCCTCGGCGTGGCCTTCAGCGACGCGCGCGTCGATGATGGTGGTCAGCACCTCGTCCACGAAGCCGGAAATCTGTTCCTTCAGGTCGTCACCGTGCAGGATGCGGCCGCGGTCCTTGTAGATCGCTTCACGCTGGCGGTTGAGCACGTCGTCATACTTGAGCACGTTCTTACGCTGTTCAGCGTTACGGCCTTCAACGTTTGACTGGGCGGTAGCGATAGCGCGGCTGACGATCTTGGAGTCCAGTGCGGAGTCCTCGGGAGCTGCCGCCATGAGGCGGGTTGCCATGCCGGTGTTGAACAGGCGCATCAGTTCGTCGGTCAGCGACAGGTAGAAGCGGGACTCACCCGGGTCGCCCTGACGGCCGGAACGACCGCGCAGCTGGTTGTCGATACGGCGGGACTCGTGACGCTCAGTGCCGAGCACGTACAGGCCACCGAGCTTGGTGACTTCCTCGTGCTCTTCTTTAGCGGCGTCTTCGCAGGCCTTCAGGACCTCGGGCCAGCGAGCCTCGTACTCTTCGGAGTTGGTGTTCGGGTCCAGGCCGAGCTCACGCATCTTTTCGACGGCCTCAAATTCGGGGTTACCGCCGAGCATAATGTCGGTACCGCGACCAGCCATGTTGGTTGCCACGGTGACGGCGCCCTTACGGCCCGCCTGCGCAACAATAGCAGCCTCACGCTCGTTGTTCTTTGCGTTCAGCACCTCGTGGCGCACGCCTGCCTTCGCCAGCTGGCGGGAAAGGTATTCGGAGTTCTCCACGCTTGCGGTACCCACCAGGATCGGCTGGCCCTTTTCGTGGCGTTCCTTAATGTCCTTGACGACCGCCTTGAACTTGGCGATTTCGTCGCGGTACACCTTATCGGGGTTGTCGATGCGCTGCACACCCTTGTTGGTGGGGATGGGCACCACGCCGAGCTCATAGGTGTTCATGAACTCTGCCGCTTCGGTTTCCGCGGTACCGGTCATACCGGACAGCTTGTCGTACATGCGGAAGTAGTTCTGCAGAGTCACGGTCGCCATGGTCTGGTTCTCAGGCTTGATTTCGACGCCTTCCTTCGCCTCAATCGCCTGGTGGATGCCGTCGTTGTAGCGGCGGCCCGGCAGAATACGACCGGTGTGCTCGTCAACAATCAGGACTTCGCCGTCAATGACCACGTAGTCCTTGTTGTTGGTGAACAGCTCCTTCGCCTTAATAGAGTTGTTCAGGAAGCCAATGAGCGGGGTGTTCTTGGATTCGTAGAGGTTCTTCACACCCAGGTGGTCTTCCACCTTGTCAATGCCGGATTCGAGGATGCCGACGGTGCGCTTCTTCTCGTCTACTTCGTAGTCTTCACCGCGCTTGAGCAGGGTTGCGGCAATGCGCGCGAACTCTGCATACCAGCGGTTTGCCTCACCGGCTGCGGGGCCGGAAATAATCAGAGGGGTACGCGCCTCATCAATCAGGATGGAGTCCACCTCATCGATAATGGCGAAGTTGTGGCCGCGCTGAACCTGCTCCTCCACGGTCCACGCCATGTTGTCACGCAGGTAGTCGAAGCCGAACTCGTTGTTCGTACCGTAAGTGATGTCTGCGGCGTACTGCTTACGACGCTCGTCAGGTTCCATGGAGGAGAGAATCACGCCGCACTCCATGCCGAGGAAGCGGAACACGCGACCCATGAGGTTCGCCTGGTACTCAGCCAGGTAGTCGTTCACGGTCACAATGTGCACGCCCTTGCCGCTGAGCGCGTTCAGGTACGCGGGCAGGGTCGCAACGAGGGTCTTACCCTCACCGGTCTTCATTTCGGCAATGTTGCCCAGGTGCAGCGCTGCACCACCCATGAGCTGCACGTCGTAGTGGCGCTTGCCCAGGGTACGCTTGGATGCTTCACGGACCACCGCAAAGGCCTCCGGCAGCATAATGTCGAGGGATTCGCCGTCCTTGACGCGCTCGCGGAACTTGTCGGTCTCTGCTCGCAGTTCCTCATCGGTCATCGATGCGAAGCTGTCCTCGAGCGAGTTCACCGCCTTAGTGTACGCTTCGAGCTGTCGCAGAACCCTCTTATCGCCGGTTCGGAGGATTTTCTCCAAGAAAGATGCCACTGAGCTTCTACTCCTTGCTTGTTTCGGTACCCTCACCAAGTGCGCGCTGTGAGGCCTTCCTACATATTGTATGGCAGAGCCGCCTAATTCGCCCGTCCGAGCTCTTTTTTACGCTCTGCGCCCACGAGGTGACATTTGGTGACACTCGAATCTTTCACCCTCCGGTTGAGGCAGAGCCGATCCATCCGTCTAAAGGAACAGATGTGTGGAGGGCAAAGAAAAACCCGGGGGCCTGGAGAAACACGGTGTGTATTCCCAGACCGCCCGGGTCTTGAGCCTACTCGCTGAGTACGACCCCTAAAGAGCCTTACGCCTCAGCATCCAGCAGGTACGTTAGTTTTTACTCGTTGTCCAGAGTAATGATGCCGTAGCTCCAGCCCTTACGACGGTATGCCGCAGCCGGTGCGCCGGTCTCGCTGTCAATGTACAGGTAGAAGTCGTGGCCGACCAGTTCCATACGGTCAACAGCTTCTGCGGGAGTCAGACGCTCACCCTTGAAGCTCTTGTGGCGAATCTCGATGGGAGATGCGGCCTCGTCGGCGAGGGTGACCTCGCTGTTGTCGAATGCTGCTTCTTCCACCGGAACATCCGGCAACAGAATCTCGGTAATTGCTTCGGTAACCACAGGAATCGATCCGGTAGCGTCCGCCACGGAGACGGGGTGCTTGCCACCGCGCTTGTGCAGCTTGCGGCGGTCACGTGCACGGCGCAGACGCTCCAGGAGCTTGCCGTAGGTTTCATCGAAGACCGCGAACTTGTCGTGACCCTGGGCTTCGGAACGGAGGACAGGACCAGTACCAACAACGGTAATCTCAACGCGGATGGACTCGCCACCCAGGTGACCGTCCTTGCTGAACTTGACGTCGATGTCCTTCACGTTATCGCCGAGCTGAGCGAACTTCTGAACCTTCTCGCTCACGTACTCTTCCAGGCGTTCGGTGACCTTGATATTGCGGCCGTAGATGTTGACTTCCACGATCATTCCCTCCAGGTTGGGGGCTTATACCGCGTCCGGCTGGACCCGGTACGGGGGTTCGACTCCAATGCCGTTCCCTTGTCTATATTCTAGTACGAAACATGTTTCATATCACTAGATATGACAAATATTTAGCCTAAATAATAGCTATTCGTCCGTCTGCGAACTTTATTCGCCAAAAATCGTGTATCTCTTGCAACTAACTACAAGAAACGCTATGTCTGAGCCTTTTTCGGTACCGCCGCCACAGCACACACGCCCAGCACCCGCGAACCGGATTCCTGTAGCACACGCACCATCTCAGAGGCGGTCGCACCGGTGGTCACCACATCATCACAAATAACGCTCACCCGACCCGTGCACAGGGCAGGCTCCATGACGCGCAAGGCACCGTGCATCCGCTCGGCACGCCCCACAGCGCCCAGGCTCTTCTGCTCATTCTTTGTCTCAGAGGCGCTAAGGAGAAAAGCACCCACACGAGAAGATAGGGAGGCGCCGCTCCCCCGCCGACCGCGAGGAACGTACCCGATAACGTCCACAGCGCGCACCCGCACCGAGGCAGGCAGACGCTTATTAAGCTGACGCGCCGCCTCCTGCACCAAAAGATTCGCCGGCGCATAGCCGCGGCGGCGCACGCTCTGGGCAGAGGACGGCGCCGGAATCAGCAGAACCTCAACCGGTGCGGCGGAGGTGCCCACAGAAGAGATAGAAGACCCCGGTACGCTCTGAAGCTCAACCCGATGCGCCCGAAGAAGTTCGTACACGCTACGCGCCAAACCCTCTCCCAACAGGGGCAGCAGGTCGGTACGGCCCGCATTCTTCAACGCCAACAGGGCACGCGGCATGATCCCCTCATAACGGGATGCCGCACGCACCTCGGGAGCAGCCGCGCCATCAAGAGGTTGCAGAGCATATACTCGCTCCACCTTAGCCAACGCCGAACGCAACTGCGGCAAGCAAGCCTCACACAGTGGCGAGCCTGCCCCATAGGCGACCGGCACCGCACAGCACGGGCAAGTACGCGGCATCAGCACCTCCCCCAAAGACCCGCCGGCACTCTTGAGAGCGCCCGCAAGCCCGGTCAGAGACTTGCTCCAGGACCCATTCACGGAATCGTTCAAACCACGCTGTACTGAACTCACCGAAAGCACCCTTTCCTCGCTCGCGCCTACCCGAGGCTAACCGGCGTAACTAATCTCGTGCAGGGTCGTGTCCAGGCGAATCCAGCCGCGCTCCTCCATCAGGTAGCACGAACCGTCAGAACGGTGAGCAATAATATTCGACGTATTATCCGCCGTCGAAATGGTCATCACACCATCCAGACGGTCCAGCTTCGTCTCTTCACCGCTGAGAGAAATCACCTCAGACTCACCATTCTTCACGTTCACCACCACGACGCTCTGATCGCCAGCCCAACGGGCATTACGCGGAGTCACAGAAGAACTCAGACGCACCATCTCCGTCAGACGCAGAGGCTTGCCGGCATCATCACGCACAATGCCGGAAATAATCACAGCCGACGCACCCTCAGTAGACGCCACAATCGCCATGCGGGCACCATCGTGAGAAACGTTCACGCTCGTAAAGCTCAAATTACGCTGCCAGGACAAACCAATATCCACGCCGCGCTCACGCTCGGTTGCATCCTCAGAATCCGGCTTAAAAGCACGCACAACGCCCTCACCATCAGCAGCCCACACCCAGCCGTACGCATCAAAACTAGGGGCAGTCAGCGCGGTACTCTGCCACACGCGGCGGGCAGTGCCCTGATACACCGTGTACAGGCTCGCAGCATCATTCGCCAAGCAGGCATAAACATCCGCAGAATAGCCCATCGCCGGGGAACTCAACTGGGTCACGCCACGCAGAAGCAATTGCTCACCCGCATTGCTCATATAGTCATCGCGCGCCACCATCTGACCGTTCGGATTAATAGCGACAGTGCGGGCAGGAACACCCGGGTTCAGCTTCACCGCAGAGAATCCGCTCGGATCAGAGTCAGAAATCTGGGTGCCGTTATAGAACACCTCAGTCTTACCCAGACCTGAGAAGTTCGTCAGACCGTGCACAATCTGCTCACGCACACGCGCCAAACGATTATCGTCCAGGTGCTCACCGGAGAGGCGAACCAGCACATCCTGGTTATCGCTCATGCTCGCGGCTTCAAGGTGCATAGACTCGTTCAACGCCGAGAACGCAACATCCTTCAGGTAGGACGCCGGGCCAGCCATCAGGGTACGCACCAGCAGCTCAAAGTAACGGTCCGTATGCGGGAACCAGCGGATATCAGGCACAGCATAACGGAACGCACGATCATAGAAATACAGGCGGCATGGGCTAAACACACGCTCAAACTCAGCGCCGTCCAGCCACAAACCATCCGGGCAGGAGCTAATGCGCCATTGGTTATCTTCCATGACCACCGTAAAATCCTGAGTCTCAGTCTGAGCCTCCGGGAAGGTGCTCGTAATACCCTGACTATTCACAGTCGCCGTCTGCTGGAAACGCACATGGTACATCCCCTCGGCAGTTCCGCTATCGTCGCTACGAGGCTGCACCGTATTACGGTACACACGAGTCGTACCCATAGGATTCCAACGGCCTGCAAAAGAAGAACTCAAATACTGGCGCGCCACCGCATAATTCTCAATGCTATCCACACCAGCACGCACGAAGCCCTCAATAATCGCCTCGGGAGTAGCACCCGCCAGCGGACCCGGCGCACGCGCCGGAGAAGTATTAACACTCTTCACTTCCAGACCGCTACTGTGCTGAGTCACTTTGTCATTCGAAGGAAGACCCGCGCAAGAGCTCACGAGCGTCGCCAAAGACACCGCACCCCAAGACAGCACGGCGCGTCGAGAAACAATAGCCCTGTGAGACATGGAGGTCTTAACCTTCCTCTACGAACAAAGACAAACCATCACCTGCTAACGCTGCAGGCCATCGCAGCGCGGTGAAAAGATAACCACAGTGAAATAGCAACACCGTGAAAATATACCTGCATTGATTGTACTGGGTAAACAGTGCAAATACGCAAGGATAAGCGTAAATACAGCCGAGCAACACCAACACACCCATATACGGCAGAAGCGTAAGCCTCTCCCCGCCCGAACCCCTTAGAGCTCGTCCTCAATGTTCACACGAGGAGCAATGTTGGGCAGCGTATCCTTCGCAGTCGCCGAACGATGCGAGATTGCCTCAGGCTCACCCGTCACAAGAACCGGCGACTCACCCAAAGGCGCACCGTGAATCAGCGGCAGGTTCATCGTGAAGCAGGCACCGCGGCCCTTCTCGCCCCACGCCTCAATCGTGCCGCCGTGCAGACGCACATCCTCAGCAGCAATCGACAGCCCCAGACCCGTACCGCCCAGGGTGCGCTTACGCGAAGTATCAGCACGCCAGAAACGGTTGAACACCTGAACCGCTTCATCCTCAGACAGACCGATACCGTGGTCACGTACCGCAACGCCCAGGTTCGTGGCGTTCGCGCCCACGTACACATCAATCGGTCGGGATTCACCGTGCTCAATCGCGTTGTACAGCAGGTTACGGAGCACACGCTCAATACGCACACGGTCCATATCCACCATGATGCTCTCATGGCTCGTATGCACGTTCAGCTTCGTATTCGTACGCTCCAGGTGCGGCAGAGCCTCCTGCAGAATATTCGACAGCACACGCATGAAGTCTTCAGTGTCGATGGTCAGCATTGCGCTACCTGCATCGAAGCGAGAAATTTCCAGCAGGTCAGTAAGCATCGACTGGAAACGATCCACCTGATCGTGCAGAAGCTCCACAGTGCGGCTCTGCGTGCGTTCCATCTCGTCACGCGTATCGTACAGAAGCTCCGTACCCAAACGTACCGTCGCCAGCGGGGTACGCAATTCGTGCGAAACGTCAGAAACGAATCGCTGCTGCAGAGTCGACAGGCGCTCCAGCTGAACAATTTTCTCCTGCAGCGAGTCAGCCATCAGGTTGAAGGAATAACCCAGACGAGCCGCCTGATGCTCACCGTGCACAGACACACGCTGATCCAGGTCACCGGCAGCCAGCTTCTCAGCGGTAATAGCGGTCTGAGTAATCGGGCGGACCACAAAACGAGTCACAAGCCACACCACAGAAAGCACCACAGTAAGCAGTGCACAGAAACCACCAAAAAGAACAAAGTTAATATGCGCAATCGTGGCGGAAGAATCCGTCATATCGTACACAAGGAACAAACCGTAATTAGGGTTCTGTGCAATAGAAATATGTGTACCAACAATAAGCACCGGATAGGTACGCTCACGATTATTTTCGACAGTAGTCACCGTAGACGTCTGCCAGAAAATACCCTCTTTATCGCGAACAGTTGTTTTGAAATCATTCGGAATACTCGAAGAATTCAAAGAATTATTACTACTCTGCTCGGGAATAAAGCCCTGCTTACCTTGACCTTCCAAAGGCACAAGAATCCAATTGCGCTTACCCGAACTACCCGCATCCAAGACGGTCAGGGTACGGCTCACATTACGGCGAATCTCGCTGTCACTACGAGCCTCAGAGGAGTCCAGCACGCTCTGAACGTTACGGAAACCACTCTCCGATTCCGCCAGCGCCTGACCCTTCTGATTCTCAAAAAGACTCGTCGCAATCTGGCTCGACAAGGACCAACCCACCATCAAGAAGCTCAGGAACATCATGATGCCCGCAGTGCCCAAAGCACGGAACTGCAGAGATTCCTTCCACAGACGCTGAGCGCGCTGCATCAGGCTCCTACTACTCTGCTTTTTCGCCTTACGCGGCTTGGAAGTGCGGGTACGCGAAGAGGCGGAGGCTACCGCCTCCGCCGTCAAAGCGCCGTGCTCATGGCTCGACTTCGCAACAGACAATCAGGTTATCCCTTCGCCTATGAATAGCTTCCGCTTAGCTACCGGAAGATCCCACCAGCTCGGCCGGAATCTTGTAGCCAACGCCACGGACCGTCTGAATAAAACGATCCGCACCCAGCTCATCAAACTTAGCGCGCAGACGCTGGACATGCACGTTTACCAGAGAATCGCTCACATCAGTGTAGCCCCAGACCATGTCCAGCAACTCCTGGCGGCTCAACGCCTGACCGGGGTGACGCACCAGCGCAGCCAGCAGGTCAAACTCCAGAGGAGTCATGGGAACCTCAGTGCTGTGGTACTTGACGGTACGACCATCCATATCCATGACAATATCGCCAATGGACACGACCAGCTGGCGGCTCTCACGCGGACGCAAACGAGTGCGAATACGCGCCAAAAGCTCAGCATGCTTAAAAGGCTTAGCAATGTAATCATCAGCGCCAGCCTCAAGACCCTTCACAACATCTTCAGTGTCGCTTTTAGCGGTCAACATAATAATCGGCACATTAGAAGAGCGGCGAATTTGCTGGCAGACTTCAATACCGTTCATGCCAGGAAGCATCAAATCCAAAAGCACCAAATCGGGAGTGGAGCGCATAAAAGTTTCAAAAGCGCGGCCGCCATTTTCGCAGAAAACAGCGTTAAAGCCCTCTTGCGCGAGCACGAGGCCAATCATTTCCGCCAGAGCATCATCGTCATCAACCACCAAAATGGTGTGTGCGTCGCTTGCGCTCACAGTACCTCCCTAAAGAAAAGTCGTAAATACTTACATAAAAATGCTGATTCTCCAATCATACCGCGCACTCAGCCAATGCACGGGCACAATCTGTCACCCGAGCCAACGAAGCCGTGGCGTCCAGCACACTCACCATACCCGGGGTGGGTGCAGAAGGCACCGAACCCGTTTGCGGGTGCTCATCAGCCATCAAACCCAGCGCGCTCAGCTGAGCAGATTCAAGACCAACCTCACGCCACAGGCTGTACAGACGGCGCACCTGATCAGGAACCCGTGCAGAAGTCACCACCGGCAGCCACAGCTGAGCCTGAGCCTCCAAAAGCTGCGCCACAGGTTCCCAGGAACGAGGATCGCTCAGCGGAGGAACCTGCAGCATGCCCGGACCCTTCAACCGGGCACGGTCAGGATGCAACAGCAAAGCGCAGGGGGCGGCGCCCTCAACCTGCATAGCCTTCACCAGCGCCAAAGCGTCAAGGGCGGGGCGGGACTGGCTGAGCAGCTTCAGCTCCTGCACCGGCTTGAGCGCGGTGCCATCCACATCAAGGATGAGCTGCAGGTTCAGCTCCGCGAAGCGCTCCGCCACACGGCGGTACACCTGCTGATAGTAGTGAGGTTGCAGCGAAGGCAACGAACGGAAGCCACTCACCGTAGGGATAGAGCCCTCCAGCAGACGTTGAAACTCCGACTCATCCAGCTGCACGGCAATCAGCGCCCGCGGAGCCTGCAAAGCCTCACGCAGAGACTCCACCCAGCGCTCCAGCCCCTCCAGGAACGACTCCAGCAGATCACGGCTCGCCCCTGTATCGCTGATAGCACGCTCACCGCCGGGCAGGTAGATGCTTGCGGCAAGGGTCAACGGGCCAACCAGCTGAATCTTATACACCGGGGCGGTGTCCTGTCCGGAGCCAAAACGCTTTTTCTGCGCACCCACGCGATCAGCCAGAAGGTTGATATCCGAGAGCAGACGATCCTGCGCCAGGGCAGACTCGCGCGCTCCCCTGCCGCCGCTATGCACCATGCGCCAGCCAAACGAGACACCGTCAAAGGCAAGTCCCTCGCACACCGCCAGGGTGCGTGCCAGCGGGGTAGCCCGCCAGCCCAACGCCGGCAGATGCGGCAGGAACGGCAGGTGCGGGGATCCCAGCTCGCCCTCCACACGGGACATCGCCTCAGCCAGATCATCGCCGGGAAAATCACCCCGACCGCTAGCGCGCACCAGCGGACGCTCAGTAGCGAGCGTAGCAAGGTCCTGCTCGGTCAGTTCGTCGCCTTCGGGGGCGCGGTACTCACCGGGCAGTAGCAGGCGCTCCGGCACCGGCTCGGTGCGGGCATTCTGGCGGGAGGAAGATTGAGGGGGCATAAACGAGTGAGGTTAAGACAGGTTAGGGAAAAGTGCGGGCGGGTCGATGCTCTGCCGCTGGACGCTCAGCACGATGGATGCTCAGCAGGGATGAGAGCGGGGCTTTTCGGAGAGGCTGAGATCTCGAAGAGGGTGAAATCTTAGAAAGTCTTAGCTTTCAGACTTTTCAGTCTCTTCGTCCTGGTCAGCGTGCTCGTTCGCGATGCGCACGTGGTGGCGAATCACCTCAGAGATGATGAAGTTCAGGAACTTCTCCGCGAATTCCGGGTCCAGGCTGGATTCCTTCGCCATGGCACGCAGGCGAGCAATCTGCGCCTCTTCACGACCGGGGTCGCCGGCGGGCAGGTTGTGCTCAGCCTTCAGGACGCCCACGCGCTTGGTTGCCTGAAAACGCTCCGCGAGGATGTGCACCAACGCTGCATCGAAGTTGTCGATGGAGCGGCGCATGGCGAAGAGCTCCTCGTAAACCTCCGGCGCGACTTCATCGCCCATGGAGGTGGCGTGGGGGTCAAATTCGCAGGAAGTGTGTTCGGCAGTCATCGGTCTCTCCTCAGTCCGGTTGTGGTCTTCTGTGCGTTGCGCTCGAGCAGGCTGTTGCGGCAACAGCTGCGAATAGCGGGGTACGCGGCTATTCTGTGCGGCTAGTCGGCGCTGGTGGAGGCGCCAGCAGACAGGGTTTCTTGAATGTCTTCGCGGTCCAGCGAGTAGGCGCGGGCGATGGTGGACTGGCCCAGTACGCGAGTGCCTTGGTAGAGCACCATGGTCTGTCCCGGTGCCACGCCGGAGAGCGGGTCCAGTAGGCGCACTACGGTTTCCAGGCGCAGCGTGCCTTCTTCTTCAGCTTCGGGGTCGGGTGCCCAGGTCATGTACGCCTTGGCGCGGACCGGGTCAGCGTGCGCGCGCACCTGTGCGGTCACCTCGAACTCTTCGCTACGAGCGCCCAGCTGTGCGGGCTGTTCCAGGAAGCGTGCCGCCTGTTCTACGGGTACGCCCGCCCAGGTGGCGCGGATACCGCGGATTTCGTGCACGGCAAGCAGCTCGCGGGAGCCGACGATAACTTCGTTTTCCTTGGGGCGCACTTCCAGCACGAAGCGGGGCTTGCCATCGGCGGCGGGGCGGCCCAGTGCCAGGCCCTTGCGCTGGCCTACGGTGTATGCCTGCGCGCCGGGGTGCTCGCCGAGCACCTCGCCGTGGGTGTCCTTGATGAGGCCGGGGCGCATCCTGATGTGGTCGCCCAGCCAGGCGCGGGTATCGCCTTCGGGGATGAAGCAGATGTCGTAGGAGTCCGGCTTCTTCGCCACGGAGAAGCCGCGCTCTGCCGCCTCCGCGCGTACCTGTGCCTTGGAGGGGGTGTCCGCCAGGGGGAACCAGGCGTGCTTGAGCTGTTCGTGGGTGAGCACACCGAGCACGTAGGACTGGTCCTTGGCCCAGTCGGCGGCGCGGTGCAGTTCGCGGTTGCCGTCTTCGGTGGTGATGACGCGGGCGTAGTGGCCGGTCACCACGGCGTCGAAGCCGAGTGCGAGGGCGCGTTCGAGGAGCGCGGCGAACTTGATCTTTTCGTTGCAGCGCATGCAGGGGTTGGGGGTTCGTCCGGCTTCGTATTCGGAGATGAAGTCGTCGACGACGTCTTCCTTGAAGCGTTCGGAGAAGTCCCAGACGAAGAAGGGGATGCCCAGCTGGGAGCAGACGCGGCGGGCGTCCATGGAGTCTTCGAGGGTGCAGCAGCCGCGGGAGCCGGTGCGCAGGGTGCCGGGCATGCGGGATAGGGCGAGGTGAACGCCGACTACTTCGTGTCCTGCTTCTACGGCGCGGGCTGCGGCGACTGCGGAGTCAACGCCGCCACTCATAGCTGCAAGAATTTTCACTGCCTATCCTTCTGTTGTGTTGAGCCTTTAGAAAGGTACGCCTTATTTGTGTGGGCGGACTTTTCGTTACTGTAGCTACCCATTGTACGCAGGGGCTCGGCGGGATATTGGGCAGTGCACCCTCAGCCCGCCCTCAGCGAACGCTGATATTGCAAGCTGAGGGCGGTTCGGTACCTTTTTTCTGTCTTTTAGTGCCAGCGGGAGGCGTCGGGAAGTTGCGAGGACAGTCCCGCCTTTGCTGCCTGTTCGTAGGCGGCGGGTAGTGCCGCGATGAGGCGTGCAATATCGGCTCCGGTGGTGGAGTGGCCGAGGGTGAATCGCTGGGCGCTGCGGGCGGTGTCTTCGTCCATTCCCATTGCCATGAGCACGTGGGAGGGGCGGGTCACCCCGGCATTGCAGGCGGAGCCGGTGGAGCTGCTGATGCCCTGCATGTCCAGAAGGAAGAGCAGGGTGTCGCCTTCTGCATTTTCGAAGGTGAAGTGGGCGTTGCCGGGCAGTCGCTTCTGGCCAGGGTATTCTTCGGTGAGCGGGTTTTCGCCGCTCAGGTGCGCCTGAGGGATGAGCGCGCTAATTGCCGCAACGAGTTCGTTGCGTAGCGCGGCGATGCGGGCGGATTCTTCGGCGATGTGCTGTACCGAGTGCACAGCGGCCTCTGCGAAACCTGCGATGGCGGGCGCGTCGATGGTGCCGGAGCGTACGGAGCGTTCCTGACCGCCTCCGTGAAGCACGGGGGTCAGCTGCACGGCGCGGGTTGCTACCAGCGCGCCGATGCCCATGGGCCCACCGATTTTGTGGCCCGAGATTGCGAGGGTCGCTACCCCGCTGTCGTGGAAGTCAATGGGGATTGCGCCGAAGGCCTGTACCGCGTCCGAGTGCACGGGAATACCGTATTCGGCGGCGATGGCAGCGATTTCGGGGATGGGTTGTACGGTACCGACCTCATTATTCGCCCACATGACGGTCACGAGCGCTACGTCTTCGGGGTTCTTTTCGATGAGTTCGCGGACGGTCTGCGGGTTGACGCTACCGTGCTTGTCTACGGGGATCCATTCGATCTGCGCGCCTTCTGCCTTTTCGAGCCATTCGCAGGTTTCTTCCACGGCGTGGTGCTCGATGGAGGAGACGAGAATTCGGGTGCGCTGCGGGTCTTCTTCGCGGCGCTTCCAGTAGATGCCCTTGACGGCGAGGTTGTCCGCTTCGGTGCCACCGGAGGTGAAAATAACCTCGGCGGGGTCGGCTCCGACGGCGCGGGCGATGCGTTCGCGGGCATATTCGACGGTGGCGCGGGCATTGCGTCCTACAGCGTGCAGGGAGGAGGGGTTGCCGCCGTTGCGCATCTGTTCGACCATGGCGTCGATGGCGGCGGGCAGTACGTCGGTGGTGGCGGCATGGTCGAGGTAGACGCGGCCGTTCTGACGGTTGGTTTCTGCGCTCATGGTTCCTCCTGCTGGGTTGTCGGCGGTTTGTCGCCTCGTTTATTTTATCGCGCTCTACCCGCGCTCTTCTAGGCGTGTTCATCTGCGGCGGGGTCGGCGAGCGCTACTCCTCGGGACGCTCGGGGCTGTTCGGGGGCTGTTCCGGGCTGGTCGGGGGCTGCGCGGTACACTTAGGAACGTGTTCAAGATTCTTTTCTATACCCCTGAAATTCCGGGCAATACCGGCAATGCTATCCGTTTGGCGGCGATTACTGGCGCTGAGCTGCACCTGGTGAAGCCGCTGGGCTTTAACTTTGATGATGCGCATCTGCGCCGCGCGGGTCTGGACTACCACGACCTGGCGGTGGTGACGGTGCACGAGACCCTCGAGGATGCGTGGGAGGCACTCGCCCCGGAGCGTGTTTTTGCGTTCACGACGACCGCTTCGACGTCGTATGCGGATATTGAGTACCGTCCCGGTGACGTGTTCATGTTCGGTCCGGAGTCGGTGGGTCTGCCCGCTGAGGTTCAGCAGGATCCGCATGTGACTGAGCGGGTGAAGATTCCGATGAAGCCGGGTCGCCGTTCGCTGAACCTGGCTAATTCTGCGTCCATTGCAATTTTTGAGGCGTGGCGTCAGAACGGTTTTGATGGAGGCGCCATCTAGCATGGCTACAGCACACCATAATCTGCCGGGGCCTCTGATTCAGCAGATTCTGGAGACGCGCCCTCCCCTGGCTGGGCAGATTCGTTTGGATTCGCAGAATAGGGAGTTCACGGAGCAGGGTTGGGAGCCGGTTTATTCGGCGTCACCTCATGCTCGTATTGTGGTGATTGGTCAGGCACCTGGGCGTGCCGCGCAGGAGAGCCGTATCCCGTGGAATGACCCGAGCGGCGTGAAGCTGCGCGAGTGGATGGGCGTGACGGCTGAGCAGTTCTACGACCCCGACCTGATTTCGCTGTTGCCGATGGATTTCTATTACCCGGGTAAGGGCGCGCACGGCGATAACCCGCCGCGTAAGGATTTCGCGCCGAAGTGGCATCCGCAGCTTCTGGAGCTCATGCCGAACGTTCAGCTAATTCTGCTGGTGGGGGCATACTCTCAGAAGCACTACCTGGATGGTATGCACGCCCCTAAGGCGCAGAAGAACCTGACGGAGACGGTTCGTGCGTGGGAGTCTTATCTTCCTAAGTTTCTGCCGCTGGTGCATCCTTCGCCGCTGAATTTTAGGTGGCAGGCGAAGAACCCGTGGTTCGAGCAGGAGGTTATCCCGGCTTTGCAGAAGCGCGTGGGCGAGGTTCTCGAGGGCCTCTAACCTGCCCCTATCTGCAACACCAATACAGTTTGCTGTACTAACGAAAGAAGCTCCCACCCCGCGTATGGGGTGGGAGCTTTCTTTCGTTACACCATGTGGCACTCTTTTGAAGTTAGAGTTACTGAACGGTAGAGCCGGCTGAGCGGGTGTTTCCCAACCGCGTTTCTACCTGTTCAGAGGCAGAGTGCGTTTTACTTCTGGCTGTCGGCGTCGCCCAGGGTCACGGTGATGTCATGGGTGGAGGAGCCGCGCTTAATCTTCAGCTTCAGATCAGAGCCTGCTGCCGCGGCACGCACGGTACCGTTAAGCTCGTCGCTCTTGGTCACGGCGTGACCGTCGGCTTCAATCACGACGTCGCCGGATCGCAGGCCTGCTTTCGCGGCGGGGCTGTTAGATTCTACCGAGGCAATTTCAACGCCACCGGGGATGAGCTTGGACGAGCCCGAGCCGGTGTCCGCGGGGCTGTTCTTCACGCTCGCGCCCAGGTAGCCGTGGGTTGCCTTACCCTTGGCGATGATCTCGGAGGAGATGCGCTTGGCGTAGTTGGAGGTAATGGAGAACGCCATACCGTCGGCGGTGCCGCCATCCTGGCTTGCCTGGCCCTGCGCGTTAATGCCGACCAGTTCGCCCTTGAGGTTCACCAGCGGGCCACCGGAGTTACCGTGGTTGATGGGAGCGTCAACCTGAACCATGGGGATGTAGTTCTGGCCCTTCGCATCGGCAGGCTGCACGCGGTTTGCGTTCGAGACCACGCCGGAGGTTACCGATTCGCTACGACGATACGGCGCGCCGAGGGCAACCACTACCTCGCCGGAGACCAGCTTGGAGGAGTCACCCCAGGTGATGGGCTGCAGGTCCAGGCCGGAGGGGTTAATCTTCAGGACCGCCAGGTCAGCGGCAGAGTCCAGGCCCACCACGGTTGCGGTGCGTACGGTGCCGTCGCTCAGGCGCACCTCAATGGTGGATGCTTCTCTGGAAGATTCGAGGGTAACCACGTGGTGGTTGGTGAGGATGTGGCCTTCCTTGTCGAGGATAACGCCACTACCGCCGCCGGAGGAGGAGCCGTTCGAAGCAACGATGGTCACGGTAGAGGGCAGGACCTTCTTCGCGGTTTCTGCTACGCCTGCCACGGTGGAGGAGTTGCTGATATTGGAGCTGACGGAGCCGCGCGAGGAAGCGCTGGAGGAGCTGTTGTTCGATGCTGCGATGCCGCCTCCGACGCCCGCGCCAACGCCGCCGCCAACGAGGGCTGCGAGCAGAGCTGCGGTGAGCACAACACCGGCACCGTAACGCTTGTTGTTATCGGTGTTCTGAGGTGCAGACTGTGCCGAAGCGACCTGAGCAGCCGCCGCCTGGGGGTAGGTGTATCCGGGAGAGGCGTATGCCTGCGGGTATGCGTTCTGACCCTGCTGCTGGTTTGCGGGCTGGTAGCTTGCCTGTCCGTTCACGTTCTGCAGGGGACGGGTTGCATCCGTGACGCCGTCATTGCCGCCGTAAGACCATCCGTTGTTCTGAGTCATAAGTTCTCCTAGAGTCGCGCGTGTGCCTCACCCTGGGCGCACGCTATCTTTCTACTGTAGAGGGTGTTTTATGGCGTTCTATATTTTTTTGCTGTTGGTTATCGGGGAGTTCCCTGGGAATTTTCCTCACACCCTTTCATCGGCAGCTGATTCGCGGGTCTGAGATACCCGGAGATTTGCCCGACGGCTAGTTTGTTTTGGGGCTTTGTTCGCTACTCGCTCTCATGTTTCTCTTTTAAAGCGCCCAGTTTTTCTCCACGGTTTACACAGCATGATGCTTCTTGGTACACAGCTTGAACACAGGGTCAGTCCGTAATGTTGAAGGCACATAGAGCAGAGAACAAAGGCAAAGGACAAAGGTAAAGGAGAAGCCCATGATGATCGGAACCCTGATTTTCTGTGCGGTCTTGGCAAGCTCCATCGGTATTGGTGCGGGTATTGTGGCGTGTTGCTCGGGAATGGTGTACCGCCGTCATCGTGCGGAAAAGGCCTCCGAGCTGGCTCAGCAGATGGCTACCCACGCACTGACTGCCGGTAGGTAGCGTATAGAGTTTGATAGTTTTCCGGGGCGGGAGATGAGAGCCCTGCACCGGGAGGGGCGAGAATCCCCAGTATGTCCCGAAGGGTCGGTGTGAGGACCGGCCCGGGTGTGATAATGAGTTGAGTGATGATTGATGCGGCGTGAGCCCCTACATGGGGCGCACGCCGCATCGTCTTTTAATTGTGAGGCGGATGCGGGAAGCACTGGCGGAGAGCACCCGGTACCCCGGCTACTTCCCTTTTAGTATGCGGTAAGGCAACGGCGTTGCGAGCACCCGGGATTTAGCTGGGTTATGGTGAAGTCATGAGGATTATTTCTGCTGTTTTCGCTCTTCTTGGCACGCTGCCGACCCTACCGGCGGTGGCATCTTCGCTGGACGGCGCAACCCGCCTGTACGCGCTACTTTTGTTTGTACTGATCTGCGCGGTGGTGGCGTTGTTTGCGTCGTTGAGCCCGTCGCGCCGTCGTGCGCGTGAGATTAGACGGCAGGTATTGCAACAGCAGCAGCAACAGCAGAACCAGGCGATGAATCAGCAGGTTCCCCCTCACCAGGCACCCAATCAGCAAGTACAGGGCGCGGTGAGCTACCCGATGCACTACCAGCCGAAGCCGGCACAGCCGGGTAATGGTGCTCAACAGGCGCAGCCGGGTAATAGTGCTCAGCCGGGTCATAGTACTCAGCAGAGTCAGCAGGCTCAGGCACCTTCGCCTCACACTGCCTCGCCTCACACTGCCTCACCTCAGCCTCCTCAGCCGGTGGCTGCACCTTCGCCGTTGGAGCCGATGCAGGCCGGTGGTGTCTCCGGTTCTTCAGCGCAGAACCATTCAGCACAGAACCACTCGGCGCAAAGCCATTCAGCAGAAACCCAGGAGCGGCAGAGCATGCCCCAGAACACCCCGGCGCAGCCTGAAGAGCGCCCGCAACAGGAGGCCGCCCAGCAGACTCCCAAGAGTAACCCGGCACCCTCCGACCCATTCTCTTTGAGCACCAACTTCAAGCTCATTCCCCCTCTAGAGAACGCACAGCGCA
>ERZ1674245.56-NODE-56-length-39514-cov-15.934869_pt1 | contig 39514 bp, 27 predicted proteins | sample MGYA00581205_ERZ1674245 | MGnify/ENA primary metagenome ERZ1674245 (study PRJEB41354, sample SAMEA4873314) | human saliva metagenome | biome: human-associated habitat [ENVO:00009003]; feature: mouth environment [ENVO:08000002]; material: saliva material... | reverse complement strand
CGGAGGCACCGAAAGTGGGGGTGGGCTGAGTGCTCATCATGTGTCCTTTCACAGGTGAGGGGTTATGCTTGGGGGCGCTGCGCGCGGGAGGCGCGGGTTGCGGTCACGTACGCCTGGATTTCGGCGGTCATCTCGGTGATGGGGCGGCCGCCTCGTGCGTCCAGGGTGAAGTGCGCCAGCTCTTCGTATCGGCTGCGGCGGCGCTCAAAAATTTCGGTCCACCGCTCGACCGGGTTCGGCTGCAGCAGCGGGCGGGTCTTGTTGCCGGTAATGCGCGGGGTGACGGTGTCAGCATCAACGAGGATGTACACCACGCATTCGTCCTTGAGCAGCTCCGCAACCGAATCGGTCATGGGCGCGCCACCGCCCAGGGAGAACACCGTGTTGCGGTACACGGGCGAGGTGAGGACCTCTTCGATGGTTTTGCGTTCGAGCTCGCGGAAGTACGCCTCACCGAAGATCTCGAAGATTTCAGAGACTTCGCCGTAGCGTTCGACGATGAGCTGGTCGGCGTCGAGGAACTCGTAGCCGTAGAAACGCGCCAGGTGCGTACCAATGTAGGTCTTACCTGCCGCCATGGGGCCGATGAGCACGATCGGGCGGGAGCGTTCCGCGAAGTTCTCGTGCATCTCGCGCACCTGCTGCGGGTGGATGCGAGCACCGCAGGCGGACTCGTCTTCTGCGAGCGCCTCTGCGGGGACAGCAAGCTCTGTGGGGACGGTGAGCTCTGCGGGTGCCACAGATTCAGCGGGGGTTGCGGGCAGTTCGGAAGCGTCGAGGGGCTTCTCCCCTGCCGGGTTCTCTGCAGACTGTTCCGCGGCGGGCGCTGCGGGCGCGGTAACCTGAACCTTGCCGAACAGCGCCGGGGTCGGGCGCAGCGGCTTGGCGGGTTCAGTCGTGGGCACAGCTACGGGGGCTGCGGGCGTGACCGGTACAGGCTTGGGTTCAGCCTTCTGCACGGGTGCAGAAGCGCTCTCCCCCGCCGCCTCTGCAGGCTGAACCGGCTTCGGCGGTACAGGTTTCGGAGGTGCCGGTTTGGGGACAGTGAGATTGGGTGCCGTGGGCTTCGGCGCAGTCGGTTTAGGAGCTACCGGCTTGGGTGCCTCAGCCTGTACGGACTCCTCGCGGGGTTCTTCCTGGCGGTCTTCCTGAGCGGTGCCCATGCCCTGCAGGGCGCTGAGCAGCTTCAGGCGCAGGTCCTCGTCCAGGCCGAGCGCCGGGTCGGCGTCCTCAGATACCGAGGAGGCGTACAGGCGCACACCCTGCGTGTTCGCCGCAGCGGCGGCGGGCAGGGGGCGGGCGCCAGAACGCATCAGGTCAGCGGGGGTGGGCACGCGAGAAGCCGGGCGCGCAGAAGAAACTGATGCAGAAGAAACCGATGCGGTGGCCTCACGCGCAACGGCCTCACGAGCCCCAGCGCTCGCAGTCTCAACAGGCTCAGCGCCCGCAGCCTCAACATTCTGCTCAGCCGCAGCAGATACACCGGGTTCAGATACACCGGATTCTGCGCCGGGTTCCGGGCGCGGCGAAGCGCCCCCTCGCGCACGCTGCGTTGCCGCAGCAATACGCGCAAGGGGGCTCGAAGCGACCGGGCGAACACCCTGCTCCACAGAAACCTCCCCGGAACCGCGACCCTTCGCGCCGCGGCCCTCAGACTCCGCCGGAAGGGGCACTACGCGTCCCAACCGGCAACGTTAGACTCCCACGCCAAAGACGCCGGAATGGCCTCCAGGTAGGAATCCATGTTGCGGCGAGTCTCACCAATCGAGTCGCCGCCGAACTTCTCCAGCGCGGCCTCGGCCAGCACCAGGGCGACCATGGCCTCCGCCACCACGCCGGCGGCGGGAACAGCACACACGTCCGAACGCTGGTGGTGGGCGCGAGCCTCTTCACCGGTGGAAGTGTCAATGGTCTTCAGGGCCTTCGGCACGGTCGCAATCGGCTTCATGGCCGCACGCACGCGCAGCAGGTCGCCGATGCTCATGCCGCCCTCAATACCGCCAGCGCGGTTGGTATCGCGGGTTACGCCGTGCTCACCAATGGAAATCTCGTCGTGAGCGGCAGTGCCGGGGCGGTCAGCGGTCGCGAAACCGTCACCAACCTCAACGCCCTTAATAGCCTGAATACCCATCAGGGCTGCGGCAAGGCGCGCGTCCAGGCGGCGGTCCCAGTGCACGTACGAACCCAGTCCGGGAGGCATACCGTACGCGAGCACCTCAACCACGCCGCCGAGAGTCTCGCCGTCCTTGTGCGCCTCGTCCACGCGCTGAACCATCGCGTCGGAGGTTGCCTTGTCGAAGCAGCGCAGCGGGTCAGCATCCAGCTGGTCAACGTTGCGAGGCGAAGGCACCGGGGCGCCCTCGGGAGCGTGCACGCCACCCACAGCCACGGTGTGAGAAACCAGCTCAACACCCAGAGCCTTCAAAATCTGGGCGGCAACCACGCCAAGAGCCACGCGGGTTGCAGTCTCACGCGCGGAGGCGCGCTCCAGCACCGGGCGAGCCTCAGAGAAGTTGTACTTCTGCATACCCGCAAAATCGGCGTGACCGGGGCGCGGACGGGTCAGCGCAGCATTACGCGCACGACCCTCAATCAGCTTCGGATCCACCGGGTCGGAGCTCATCACGTCAGTCCACTTGGGCCACTCGGTGTTCGCAATCTCAATCGCGACCGGGCCGCCCTGAGTCAGGCCGTGACGCACACCGCCCAGGATGCGCACGCGGTCCTCCTCGAACTTCATGCGGGCACCGCGGCCGTAGCCGAGGCGGCGGCGAGCCAGGGCGTCACGCACCATATCGCTGGTGAGTTCCACACCGGCGGGCACGCCCTCAATAATGCCGACGAGCGCCTCGCCGTGGGATTCTCCGGCAGTGAGCCAACGCAGAGCCATAGGTTAACCTCTTTTCATCGCACCCGCACCGCAGCGCAGGAGGAAGGAATAATAATTCTTCACGTGTATAAATAGTGTATAAAATACCTGTTTACTGGGCGAGTGAAAGCACGCTTTTTTCACGAAACGGAAGCACGAGGCGCAAGATCAACCGCCGCGCACATCGCATTCACCAAGCCCAGTAGCTCACCCTCAGACAGGGTGCGGTCGGTAAACAGCAGCACCTGCTCCACCGCCTGGTACAGCAGCATCTCCAGGCCAGAAACCACCGTGCCGCCGTTAGCCTCCCAGGCGCTCGCCAGCACCGAAGGCCACGGGTTATACGCAACATCGAGCAGTACCGGCCGGTGCGTTGCGGAGGCGCCCTTCAGCCCGCTCAGCTGGTTCGCCCACTCATCCGCCGCATGGGCAGGAAGAGTAGAAATCACCGGGTGATGACCGCGCTCAGCAAGATTCTGCGGCAGCTCAGCCAGGGAAATCTGCTCCAGCTGAACGCCCAGGCGGTCCGCAGCCTCCTGCACGCTACCGAGCTTATGCAGGGAACGGGCGTACACGCTCACACGGGAATACCCCAGCTGATGCAGTGCGGTCAGGGCGGAAATAGCGGTCGCTCCCCCGCCCACAATCGCGGCAGAATCCTTAAGTGGCTCCGGCTCCAAACCGGCGTGGCGCAACGCGTTCACAATGCCAATCACGTCCGTGTTATCGCCCAGCACCTTCTCACCGCGCGGATACACCGTATTCACCGCACCGGTCACGCGGGCAGTCTCACTCAGCTCATCGCAATACTGAATGACCGCGGTCTTCAACGGCATCGTCACCGACAGACCCGCAATATACGGGGCGTCCTCCGTACCCTTCGGGTGACGCACACCGTGCATAATCTCCGGCAAATCATCGGGCAGAGTATCGCGGCGATCATAACCCAAATTCTGCTCACCCAAAAAGTCATACGCGGCACGATGCAGCGCAGGTGACAGGGAATGGGAAATCGGGTGCCCCAGCACGTAGGCGCGGCGAAGATACGGCGCTTCAGGGTACAGCGCTTCACGGTACGGTTCAGTCTTCATCGATAGATACTCTCTCGCTCTCAACGCTGGGGAACGCTCTCAACACTCAACGCTCGGGGCTTGCGGGCTTGCGGACACGCACGCCACGAACCCGCGTTCATAGGCGCACTCTACCCATTTTAAGGGACAAACCAATATTCAGGTATAGCCCAATAACAAAGCACAGCCCAGCATTCGGGTACAGCAAAGGCGGGCACCTCCCCCACTCTCGTGGAGGCGGTACCCGCCTCAGCAAGGAACCTTCAGTCCAAAGCTACCGAATCATAGCTACCGGCTAAACCGATTAGCTACAGCGGTTCGGGTGCTTAGAACACCACTGGTTGTACTCTTCAACATAACGCTGGTGCTCAGCGTAAGTGCGGGAGTACTTAGTCTCACCGGAGTCCAGGTCCACAGTCACCCAGTAGTAGTACGGGTTCTTCTCAGGAGCCGCAGCAGCCTTAATCGAAGCCAGCTGCGGGGAACCAATCGGACCCTTCGGAAGACCCTTATTCGCATAAGTGTTGTACTTATTGCTCTTATCGGCCTTCTGCTCTTCAGTCAGGTGGTACGAGCGGACACCCAGACCGTAGGTCACGGTCGCATCCGACTGAATCAGACCCGAGGTCTCACCATCGGGGTTGTTCAGGCGGTTCTCAATGATGCCTGCAACCGCCACGTAGTCCTTCGGCTGAGCCTCAAGCTCCACGATGGAGGCGATGGTCAGAACCTCAAAGGTCTTCTGGTCGCCGCTCACGCCGGCTTCCTTCAGGTCAGCCTTGGTCTTATCAACCATGGTCTGAATGACCTTCTTGATGTCGGTGTCCTTCGGGAAGCGGTACTCACCCGGGTGCAGCCAACCCTCAATCGAGGGGAAGTTGCTCGGCACACCGTACTGGGTGTAGTTGCTGACCGCGTCCTCAACCTGCTTGCGGGTGAACGCACCATCGGAGCCAGAAACAATCAGATCGATGGTCTCGCTCACGCGCTTACCCTGCGGAATCGCCAGGTACAGTACGTTGCTGTTCGCCTCGATAATGGTCGTAATCGCGCTCGAGCTGCTCATATGCTGCTGCAGTTCGTAGGTGCCAGGCTGCAGGTACTTGCCCTTGCTCTCTTTGGTGTACACCTCAACAAACTTATCAGCATCAGCAATAACGCCCGCCGCCTCAAGCTCCTGCGCCACCTGCGCGGTGGACTGGCCAGAACGAATCGTGAACGTCACGGTCGTACCATTGCCGCCACCCGAGTAGTCACGAGTCTTGAACGGGTCGTAGCGAGTAATCAGGGCACCAGAGATGATGACCAGAGCCACGACAAACAGGGAAATTGCGCTCAGCAAAACGGCGCGGCGGCGGCGCTTACGCGCACGCAACGTAGCCACCGACACGATTTCCTGTTCCATCGTAATGCCGGTAATGCCCTTACGTTCATCCTCGGCTGTCGGCCTAAAGAGGTCGAGCCCGCTCTCTTCGGGATGTTTATTCTGTTCGGTCACTGAAGGTTCTCCGTTTCGTTGACGGCACCGACCGTGGTCCCTTCTGACTCGGACGGTCGGTTTTCTTCGTGGGCCGGATCGCTCACCTTGTACCCGGCTACGGACTGCCCCGCCTTGAGGGCATCCAGACTGTACTGCAAAATGTTCACAGCCGCCACCTGGTCAACCATAGTCTTGAAATCTCGGCTGGAAACCCCAGCCTCGTGCAGTGCACGGTGAGCGCTCACGGTGGTGAGTCGCTCATCCACCAGCCAAATGTTAATGTGTGTTTTCTCTTCGGCATCCAGCTCGGAGCGCAGAGCCTGAGCGTACTCCCGAGCCATTTCCGTGGAGGGAGAATCCCCACCACGCATGGTTTTCGGAAGCCCGACGAAAACCTCCACCACCTCGTTCACCTCAATCAGCTTACGCAAAACACGGCGGTCAGAGTTCTTCTTCGCGTCGCGGCGCAGCGTCTTGAGCGGGGTGGCGAGAATGCCGTCAGGGTCGCTGAGGGCGGTGCCGACGCGGGCGTTACCCACATCGACACCCATCCGCACTCCGCGCTGGAATTCTGCCATGTTTAGGCCTGAGCCTGTGCGATAGCGTCGCGGACAGCGTCCAGTGCAGCACCAATCTTGGATGCGTCCTGGCCACCACCCTGAGCGACGTCGTCCTTACCGCCGCCACCGCCGCCGAGAACACCGGCAGCGACGCGGACCAGAGCGCCAGCCTTCACGCCAGCCTCACGAGCACCCTCGTTGGTTGCCACCAGGACGACGGGGCGGCCATTAGCCACACCCACCACGGCAACAACAGCGGCCTCGGAGCCGAAGCGCGAACGCAGATCCAGAGCCAGCTCACGAACACCGTTAGCGTCCAGTTCGCCAGCGTCATGCGCCAGAACGCGAACAGAACCGATGGTCTGTGCGTTCTCCAGCAGCTTGCCAGCCTCAGCCTGCAGCTTCTCGCGGCGCAGCTGAGCCAGTTCCTTCTCAGCAGCCTTCAGCTTAGCCAGAGTCTGGTTAATCTTCTCCGGCAGATCAGCGGAGGACTGAACCTTCATCAGGCCGGTCAGCTGGTTCACCAGGGTACGCTCAGCAGCCAGGTGGTTGAAGGAATCCAGGCCCACCAGAGCCTCAACACGGCGGTTGCCGGAGCCAACAGAGCCCTCGGTCAGCAGGGTCAGGGAGCCAATCTCAGCGGACGAACCAACGTGGGTACCACCGCACAGCTCGCGGGAGAACTCGCCGCCGATTTCAACAACACGCACCACGTCGCCGTACTTCTCGCCGAAGAGGCTCATAGCGCCCAGAGCCTTAGCCTCAGCCAGCGGCATCTCACGGGTAATCACCTCGTGGTTATCGCGGATCGCGAGGTTAGCAACCTCTTCAACCTCACGCTTAGCGGACTCGGACAGGCCCTCGCCCCACGCGAAGTCGAAGCGCAGGTAGCCTTCCTTGTTGAAAGAGCCACGCTGAGTAGCCTCGTTGCCGAGCACCTGGTGCAGGGCAGCGTGAATGATGTGGGTACCCGAGTGTGCCTTCTCACCGTCGCGGCGGCGCTGAACATCAACCTGTGCCACAACATCGGCACCGGTGTGAACCTCACCCTCACGCACAACGGCGCGGTGAACGCTCAGGCCCTTCACGGGCTGCTGAACGTCCTGAACGTCAATGATGAAGCCGTTGCCGGTAATAACACCGGTATCAGCAGCCTGGCCACCAGCCTCCGCGTAGAACGGGGTCTCGTCCAGGACAACCTCAATCTTGTCGCCAGCCTTAGCGGCGGGCACGGAAACGCCGTCCACCAGGATTGCACGCAGCTTAGTCTCAGTACGCAGCTCGGTGTAACCGGTGAAGATGGAGCCGCGCTCGTCCACGAGCTTACGCAGCTCAGACAGGTCAGCAAACGCGCCCTTCTTCGCCTTAGCGTCAGCCTGCGCACGGTGACGCTGCTCAGCCATCAGCTCGCGGAAGGACTTCTCATCCACCTTCACGCCAGCCTCAGCAGCCATCTCCAGGGTAAGGTCAATCGGGAAGCCGTAGGTGTCGTGCAGAGCAAACGCCTCAGCACCAGAAACAGCGTTAGAGCCGTCCTTTTTAGCGGCAGCGACAGCCTCTTCCAGACGCTCAGTACCGGTCTCAATGGTGTGCAGGAACGCCTTCTCCTCAGCGTACGCAATGCGGGAAATACGTTCGAAGTCGTCAGCAACGTACGGGAAAGCACCCTTCATCGCGTCACGCGAAGCCGGGAACAGCACGGGCAGGCAGGGCTCAGTAACGCCCAGCAGACGCATCGCACGAATCGCACGGCGCATCAGACGGCGCAGAATGTAGCCGCGACCCTCGTTGGAGGGGGTCACGCCATCAGCAATCAGCATCAGCGAGGAACGGATGTGGTCAGCCACCACGCGCATACGCACGTCGTCCTCGTAGCCCTCATCCTCAGCGGACTCAGAGCCGTGGTACTTCTTACCGGATAGCTTAGAAGCAGCGTCCAGAACGGGGCGAACCTGGTCGGTCTCGTAGAAGTTCTCAACACCCTGCAGCAGCATGGCAAGACGTTCAACGCCCAGACCGGTATCGATGTTCTTCTTCGGCAGATCACCCAGAATCTCGAAGTCATCCTTGCCGATGCCCTCGCCACGCTGGTACTGCATGAACACAAGGTTCCAAATCTCAATGTAACGGTCGTCGTCAGCCGCCGGGCCGCCTTCCTTACCGTAGGCGGGGCCGCGGTCGTAGAAAATCTCGGAGTCGGGGCCTGCGGGGCCGGGCTGGCCGGTGGACCAGTAGTTCTCCTTCATGCCCATGCGCTGAATACGCTCAGCCGGGAAGCCCACCTTGTTGTGCCAAATATCGAACGCCTCGTCGTCACCCTCATAAATGGTGACCCACAGGCGCTCCGGATCCAGACCAAAACCACCCTGATCCTGCGGGGTGGTCAGCAGCTCGTAAGCGAAAGGAATCGCCTGCTCCTTGAAGTAATCACCAAAGGAGAAGTTACCGGCCATCTGGAAGAAGGTACCGTGACGCGCAGTCTTACCGACCTCTTCGATGTCCAGGGTGCGGATGCACTTCTGCACGCTGGTCGCGCGGGAGAACGGAGGGGTCTCACGGCCCAGGAAGTAGGGAATGAACGGAACCATGCCGGCGATGGTGAACATGGCGCCGGGTTCGTTCGAAATCAGCGATGCCGAAGGCACCACGGTGTGGCCGCGGGAAGCGAAGAAATCGATCCAGCGCTTGGAAATCTCCTGTGAGAGCATCTCGTTCCTTAGAGTAATCTGTGCGAAATTCTAAATTAGTCTACTGACCTATGGTGCCTGCCCGAGAGCAAAATGGCTAATCGAGCCAGTCTCGTACCGTGGTTTACGGGCGAAAACACCATCTTTTAAAACCTAGTTGAAGAAGCCGTCGCCGAGCTGACGGTCACGCGCAATACGCTGCTCACGCGCTCGCTTCTGAGCCTCTTCCAAGGAGGCAATCTCAGCCTCCACCTCAATGAGTTCACGCTCAGCCAGGCGGCGGTTCGTGGACTCAATCTCAGCCGAGCTCATCTGGCGGTCCCAGGTGTCCAGGGAGCCAGGACGCAGATCCTGCTTCTGGCGCTCCACCTTAGCGTTGAGCTCCATCTCCTTCTCCTGCATGCCTTCACGCACGCGGGCGGCGAACTCAACAGCACGCAACGCATACGGCTGCAGGGGCTTGCCAATCGGCGAATCGAAGAACTTTCCCATCTGAGACTCCGGGTTGAGGGCAAGCTCACCGTGCTCACGCATGAGCAGGGCGCTGCCGGGGGTACGCTGAGCAGGTTCGGAGGCGGCACGCCTGGAGGCGAAGTAACCAACCGCCGCGCCGGCGCCGAGCAGAAGAGCTGAACGAAGCAGACCCATTAGTTCTCACCGCCTGCAGAGTAAGAGGACTGTGCCGAACCGTACTGACCACCAGCGTGGGTGTTGCCAGCGGTGCCGTGTGCATCGCCGGTCTTGCCGCCGCGGAACGCCTGACGCACACCGTACGAGAAGGACGCAACCTTAATCAGCGGCTGACCCACAGTCGAGGTCACCAGCGAGGACAGCGCAGAAACGTTCGCGGACGCATCCGAAACGTTCGAGGTGATGTCGTCAACCTTCTCCAGCTGCTCGTTGGTGGTCACCACAGTGCGGGTCACCTCTTCAATGAGGGGGCCGGTGCTCTGGTTCAGCGAACGAATCGTCACGATAAGCTCATCAAACACCTTAGTCAGGCGAATAATGGGTAGCGCAAGCAGAGCCACCAGAATCGCAAAAACTCCTGCTGCAATCAGGCCCGCAATATCTCCGCCGGTCATCTATAACCCCATTCCGCTCAATGCATGATGCTTATCAATAGTCGTACAAAGCTGGACGCCACCGTGGCGTACAGCCGGATTGTGCGTACAGTTCAGGACTGTATACACAGTTCAATCCCCTATTTTAGTCGAAAAATCCTTCAAGCGCCCCCTAAACTCTCATGAAACTCCCAGCGACGGAAGATTCACAGGTTCAGCAGCACCACTGCCCTGTAGTGTATATACCCCAAAAACCCGCGCGTTAAACGGGAACAACCCGCCCCCACCGAACGGTGCAGGACGGGTTGCTTCTCGAAAAATCGAGATTATGCCAGACGCGAGTAGTACTCAACGACCTGCTGCTCGTCGCAGATCACGGGGATCTCTTCACGCTTGGGCTTACGCTCAAGCTTTGCGTGCAGCTTCTCAATCTCAACGTTCAGGTATGCGGGAACCTCGGGCAGAACTGCCTGGTGCTCGCCAGCAGCCGCAGCCTGGAAGGGGGCAGTCTTCTCAGCCTTGGGGTGAACGTGGATCAGCTGGCCGGGCTTGACGTGGAACGAGGGGCGGTCCACGCGAACGCCGTCAACCATGATGTGACGGTGAACAACCATCTGACGTGCCTGTGCAATGGTGCGGGCGAAACCTGCACGCAGAACCAGAGCGTCGAGGCGGGTCTCGAGCAGCTCGACCATGTTCTTACCGGTCTGGCCCTCGGTACGCTTTGCCTCGAGGTATGCGCGGCGCATCTGTGCCTCGCGGATGTTGTACTGAGCGCGCAGACGCTGCTTTTCCTTCAGCTGGGTAGCGTAGTTGGAGTCAGCCTTCTTGCGGGCACGGCCGTGCTGGCCGGGGCCGTAAGGACGACGCTCGAGGTACTTTTCTGCCTTCGGGGTCAGTGCAATGCCCAGGGCACGGGACTGACGCACGGTACGGCGGGTGCGGTTGTGCTTAGCCACAATCTACCTTTCTATGTGAGGCTCCTGCACCCTTGCGGGTGGGGCCTCGGTCTGTTGAATACTGGCCTCCTCGGTTGACCCCGCCGGAATCCGTACGCGACCGGTTCGGTCGTTGCTGTACGGCGGTGGGGCGGAGAGCTCGGGGCAGAGTACCCCGCAGCTACATTACTGACGCCCGCACGAATGCGGGCATAGTAATTGCCAGACCCGTCAAGCTTACCGGATGCGCCAGGGCTTTACCAGCCTTTTGGGAAATCTTTGGTTCAAATCACTGTGCGTGTGGGTTTTTGACACTTACCCACACGACCCCCACAGAAAATATTTGCACCCGTCAGCGCTATTTAGGTGCACCTTCCCCAAAAAATTGCGGCGCCGAGATGTTGGATTGTAATCATTTCGTTATTTTTAACCTGTGAATCTATGGGAATAGCTTGAATCAGACCCCCATATCGCCTAGACTAGAGACCATAACAAGCTTGACCTCCGCCCTTCCGGGATTGGCCGACAGTCAAGACGTCTATCACAACTCAAAACTCTGATGCGGTGCGCAGTACTACCGAGGTACTACGCACCGCTTTCTGTTTACCCTCTTTTAGGCGGGGCGGTAAGCTGCCCGGCGAGCCCTCACGCGCGGCTAGTTTGGTGGCTAGCTTGCATGATGAATCCGCGCGCGGGCTGGTTTGGGCGATGAATCTGCGCGGCTGGTTTGGGTGGTGAGCCAGCGTGGCTAGTTGCCGCCGTCAAGAATCCTGCGGATACGCTCACGACGCTCCGTCAACGTACGCTCAAAACCGTGCTGAGTCGGCTCGTAGTACACCGTGCCGCGCAGGGTATCCGGCAGGTACTGCTGCGCCGCCACGTGGCCCGGCGCATCGTGCGCATAAATGTAGCCGTCACCGTGCCCAAACTGCTTAGCCCCCGCATAGTGAGCGTCGCGCAGGTGCACCGGAACCTGACCCGAGGCGCCCGCACGCACATCCGCAATCGCGCGGTTAATCGCGTTATAGGCGGCGTTCGACTTCGGCGCGAGCGCACAATAAATCACCGCCTGCGAGAGGATAATACGCGCCTCCGGCATGCCCACCAGCGCCACCGACTGCGCCGCAGCCGTCGCCACCTGCAACGCCTGCGGATCAGCCAGACCAATATCCTCACTCGCCAAAATCATGATGCGACGCGCCACAAAACGCGGATCCTCGCCACCCTCCAACATGCGCGCCAAGTAGTGCACCGCGGCGTCCGCGTCAGAGCCGCGCATGGACTTAATGAACGCACTCACCACGTCATAATGCTGATCGCCCGAACGGTCGTAACGGATCGCGGCGCGGTCCACCGCCTCCGTAGCATGCGCCAGGGTGATGCGCACGGGCGCGGTAGGTTCCGGGTCTTTCTCCCCCTCCGGGTCTTCTGAACCCTCAGCGGAGCGGGCAGATTCTGCCGAAGCCTGTTCGGCCTCGCTAAACGCAATCGCAGCCGCCGCCTCCAGCGAGGTCAGGGAGCGGCGAGCGTCGCCTCCCGAAACCGCCGCGAGGTGGGCGCGCGCATCCGCATCAATCACCGCCGCACCGCCAAAACCGCGCGGGTCAGCCAGAGCACGGTCAATCAGGTGCTCAATATCGGACTGCTCCAGCGAATGAACCCGCAACAACAGCGAGCGCGACAGCAGCGGCGAAATAACGCTGAACGACGGGTTCTCCGTCGTAGCCGCAACCAGAATCACCCAGCGGTTCTCCACGCCGGGCAGGAGCGCATCCTGCTGAGCCTTGGTGAAACGGTGAATCTCGTCGAGGAACAGCACGGTGGTCGTACCGTACATGTCGCGGTCGAGCAGCGCCTGATCCATGACCGCGCGCACATCCTTCACGCCCGCAGTAATCGCCGAAAGCTCCACGAACTTACGACCCGGCGCGCGCGCAATCACATGCGCCAGAGTGGTCTTACCCGTACCCGGAGGGCCGTACAAAATCACCGAGGACGGGCCAGCCGGGCCGGCGTTCTCCCCCGCCAACACGCGCAGAGGCGCACCCGGAGTCAGCAGGTGCTCCTGGCCGAGAACCTCGTCAATAGTGCGCGGACGCATACGCACCGCCAACGGCGCACGAGACGCCGAACGCGCAGAATACGTACGCGAGGCAGAGGCACGCGAGGAGGGCTCCTCAGCAGGCGCACCGATCAGGCTCACACGGTCCCCGTCATCGGGCAACTCAAGATCAAAGAGGGAATCAGTCATAGTCTTACTCTATCGTTTCACAATCTGGAGGCGGGTACGGGGTGTGGGTATACAGCTGCGGATTTAGCTCGCGGCGTGACACCACACGGGTTTTCGATAGGTTAGTGTCTTCGCCGTGGGTTTTAAACCCCGGGGCAATCCACTAACCTATCGAAAGCGCCGGCCTAGAGGGTCTCACTATCGAGAATCAGGGTCACCGGGCCGTCATTGACCAGCTCCACCTGCATGTCCGCACCGAACACGCCGGTCTCCACGTGTAGGCCACGCTCACGCAGCGCCTGAACATAGTCGTTGAACAGCGGCTCACTCACCGCGCCGGGCGCAGCGGCAGACCAGGAGGGGCGGCGGCCCTTCTTCGCATCCCCGTACAGGGTGAACTGGCTAACCGCCAGCACGGGTGCGCCCTCATCAAGCAGGGACTTCTCCCCCTCCAGCAGGCGCAGGTTCGCGGTCTTATCGGCAAGCTTCGCAACCTGCGCCGCACCATCACCGTGCGTGATACCGACCAGCACCAGGTAGCCGGGCTGCTCAATCGCGCCGACCGTCTCGCCGTTCACGCGCACCGCCGCGCGGGTCACGCGCTGAATAACTACTCGCATCGTTCACCTTTCAACTTGGAGCCGGCCTTCGCCGGGCTCATACATCTCTTTCGACACCACTCTCAGCGACTGGTTTAGGGGAGCCGCCTCAGAGCACGCCGCGCAACTGCACGGCACGCAAAAACTGGTTCGCCGCCCGCGGGGTACGAAACTCAATAAAACGCTTCTGCAGATGCTGCCCGCGAGCCTCCGCCAGCAACTCCCCGACGTGCGGGTAGCTCCTCCACGTGTACCGAATCATGTTGTCCGGGTCGCGCAGAATATTCTTCAGCGGCGGCTCCACATTATCAGCCCACAGCCTCTGACCCGTCACCGCACGGCGCACCGTCCGGCGAACCACACGCCACATGACCACCGCACGACTATAGCGCAAGTAAATCACCACATCCGCACGCTCCAGCAGGCGGCCACGCACCTGCGGATACTGCCACTCCGTAATCCACGCGGGCCGCTCAATGAGCGTCTGAACATCCGCCTCAAAACTAGGGCGCGGAGTCCAGTTCGGACCCCAATGCAACGAGTCCATCTCCGTATGCGGAATGTCCAGGAGGCGCCCCAACCGCGCCGCGAACGTCGTCTTACCGCTACCGCTCGGGCCGGCAATCAGAATACGCATGCTCCCCTCCCCCTTTGGTTAGTACACAAATCGGCACGCACGCCAGTTGATACAAAAGGTGGGCTGCGACCCTGCACCAGCAGAATACACAGCCCACCCTCAACGGCGACCCCGGCACAACTCAACGCCCGCCGGGTTCACGCCGCACAGGCCCGCACCCCCTACAGGGCACACGACCAAAGACTAGAGAAGATTACTCCTCGTCCTTCTTCTTCGGCTTGAAATCAACGCCAGCTTCCTTACGCTGCTCCGGAGTAATCGGTGCAGGAGCCGCAGTCAGCGGATCAAAACCGTTACCGGTCTTCGGGAACGCAATAACCTCGCGGATCGAATCAACGCCAGCCAGCAGAGACACAATACGGTCCCAACCGAATGCAATACCACCCATGGGCGGCGCGCCGTACTTGAACGCATCCAGCAGGAAGCCGAACTTCTCCTGAGCCTCTTCCTCACCAATGCCCATCACAGCGAACACGCGTTCCTGCACGTCACGGCGGTGAATACGGATCGAACCGCCACCAATCTCGTTACCGTTGCAGACAATGTCGTAAGCGTACGCCAGAGCCGAACCCGGGTCAGTGTCGAAAGTGTCCATGAACTCGGGCTTCGGGGAAGTGAACGCGTGGTGCACAGCAGTCCACGCGGAGTGGCCCAGAGCCACGTCACCGGACTCAGTAGCCTCAGCAGAAGACTCAAACATGGGAGCGTCAACAACCCACACGAAGGACCACTCGCCGTCCTTAATCAGACCGGTACGGTGACCAATCTCAACACGAGCAGCACCCAGCAGCGCACGGGAAGCCTTAGCCTCACCAGCAGCGAAGAAGATGCAGTCGCCGGGCTTCGCGCCGGTAGCCTCAGCCAGGCCAGCGCGCTCAGCGTCAGTAATGTTCTTAGCAACCGGACCGGTCAGCTCGCCATCCTCCTGAATGAGGACATAAGCCAGGCCCTTAGCGCCGCGCTGCTTAGCCCACTCCTGCCAAGCGTCCAGGGTACGGCGAGGCTGGGATGCACCACCGGGCATCACAACGGCGCCCACGTAAGGAGCCTTAAACACGCGGAAAGTGGTGTCCTTGAAGTACTCGGTCAGCTCAGTCAGCTCCAGACCGAAGCGCAGGTCAGGCTTGTCCGAACCGTACTTCTCCATCGCATCCTTGTAGGTCATGCGCTGAATCGGGCGGGGAACCTTCACATCAATCAGGTTCCACACAGCCTCAACGATGCGCTCGCCCAGCTCAATGATGTCTTCCTGATCAACGAACGAAGCCTCAATGTCCAGCTGAGTGAACTCAGGCTGACGGTCCGCACGGAAATCCTCGTCACGGTAGCAACGAGCAATCTGGTAGTACTTCTCAATACCGCCCACCTGCAGCAGCTGCTTGAACAGCTGCGGGGACTGCGGCAGAGCGTACCACGAACCCGGAGCCAGACGAGCCGGCACCAGGAAGTCGCGTGCACCCTCGGGGGTGGAACGGGTCAGGGTCGGGGTCTCAACCTCAATGTAGCCGTCCTCGGCCAGCAGGTTGCGTGCCGCACGGTTCGCTTCCGAACGCAGGCGCATGATGCGAGCCGGCTCCGGGCGGCGAAGGTCCAGGTAGCGGTAGCGCAGGCGCGCCTCCTCACCCACCTCAACGTGCTCGTCAATCTGGAAAGGCAGCGGAGCGGCAGTGTTCAGCACCTCAACGGCGGACACCTCAACCTCAATCTCGCCGGTCGCCAGGTTCGGGTTCTCGTTACCCTCCGGGCGCTTAGTCACCAGACCGGTCACACGCAGCACATACTCGTTGCGCAGGTGCTCAAAATCAGCCTCATTGTGGAAAACACACTGGGTGACACCCTCACGGTCACGCAGGTCAACGAAAGCGACGCCACCGTGGTCGCGGCGGCGAGCCACCCAACCGGTCAGGGTAACAGTCTCTCCAATATTTGCGGCGGTCAGCTCGCCGTTGGTGTGAGTGCGAAGCACAGACATTCCTTTCATAGCGGGCACCTCACGACTATAGACAGTAGCCGGGTACACGCGGTTGATGATATGCGCACACTGCGTGCGCCTCATATATTGTATCCCCTCCGGGCAGGTCGAGGGCAGAAAATAGGGCGCGGAGGCAGAGGTGAGGAGACGGGCAGCGGTTTTTGATGATGAGTTACGGATTTCAGTCATGACTTAGTGACTCTGGTACGGGTTAAAGACCCCCGCCAAAGTCACTAAGTCATTACCCAAATCAAGAACCCACATCTGCAACCTGTGGACAAACACTCATTCTGCAAAACCGACTAAGTTATCCACAGATTTTGGGTTAGCCCTGTAACTTTGGCTCAAAACTGTCAGGCTTATGCCATGAACGCTATAACCTCTCTGACATCACATGTCTCAGACCCAAATGCTCCCATCAAGATGTCTGGAATTCCACGTATCGCGGAGCTGTACCCTCTCGTGCACACCCCAGCCACACTTCGCATGAAAGGAATAGGCCCGCGCCGCCTCCGTAATCTCATAGCCGGAGGAACCCTGCAACGCATTCGACGAGGAGCCTACATTTACAACCACAACGCAAATCAACTCAACTCCGACGACCGGCTCCGTGTGCGATGCATCGCCGCCGACCTCGTAGGGTTTCAGGGAGTATTTTCACACGAGTCAGCAGCGGTGCTGTGGGGCCTTGACCTACTGACCGTTCCGCAGATGCTAGACGCGTACAGCCGCAGTCACTGCGCAACGGACCGGGAACGGATTCACCGGCATAAAACCGCTATTAGCCCTGATGAGGTCACCAGGTTGCCGGGCACATCCATCATGGTTACAACGGTGGCTCGCACGTTGCAGGATTGCGCTCGCACTATGCCCTTTCGGGAGGCGGTAATCCTCGCCGACTCCATCATGCGGCGAGGGTTATTAGAACCCCGCGAGGTAACCGAGATTCTACTGAACCTCACTGGATACGGCGGTTCCGCAGGGCCCCTGTTGGCGCAGGCGGTGGATGCATCCAGCGAGTCGGCTGGTGAAAGCCTCACCCGGTGCCTACTCATGGAACACAGGCTACCCCTGCCCGTAACGCAGTACCCAATCTCGTGCGAGGGCCGTAACTATCGGATGGACTTCGCCTGGCCCGAGGCGCGGGTCATTCTCGAGTTCGACGGCGAACAGAAATACGTGGACCACCCCGGCAGAGACCGGCGTGAGGCAGCCCGCGACCGTGCCCTAACCCGCGCCGGCTGGACGGTCGTGCACCTCACGTGGGCAGACATCTTTAACAAGGAGCTAGAGGTCGTGACCCATTTACGGAATCTACTTCTGAAATAAGCCGGGGTTGGCAGCCGAAGACCAAGGAGCCGGGCGGAGGTGTTCCGTGCGAGGTTGCAGTTTTTCGGTCATGAGTTACGGATTTCAGTCATGACTTAGTGACTCTGGTACGGGTTAAAGACCCTCTCCAAAGTCACTAAGTCATTACCCAAATCAAGAACCCACGGCTGAAGACACTAACCCATGGCGCAAATCAACACAGCACAAATCCGCGCGACCAAAAAGCGCAACAAAAACCCGCCCGGCAGGGAGGTCAATATCCTCCCCACCAGGCGGGTACACATCCATATGCGGGTCCATATGCAGGCTACAGTAACCAAATTATTACAGCAGCCAGATACTACAGCGGCCAAACACCGCAGGCATTACAGGCCCCTAATGTTTACAGACCCTCAGCACGCACAATCTGAACGTGCAGGTCCTCAGCCGGCGGCATCCACGAAGCCGGATCAGCAGCAACCTGCTCACCCGAACGGATATCCTTCACCTCGTGAACCGGGGCACCCGACTCATCCGACGAAATGAACCACACGAACGGAATGCCGCGCTTCTCAGCGTACTTAATCTGCTTACCGAACTTTGCCGCATTCGCAGACACCTCGCAGGCAATACCGCGGGCACGCAGTGCATCCGCAACATCATTCGCAGCAGACCAGCCCTCATCATTCGTCAGAGCCACGAACACAGCCGAAGGCACCTTACGGCTCGCCTGCGCAAAACCCTGCGACAGAATACGAGCCACCACACGAGTCACACCAATAGACAGGCCAACACCCGGGTACGTCTTCTTACCGTTCGACGCCAGCGACTCATAACGGCCACCCGAGCAAATCGAACCCAGCGACTCGTGACCAACCAGAACAGTCTCATACACGGTGCCGGTGTAGTAGTCCAGACCGCGAGCAATCGACAGGTCAGCCAGCACCTTACCCGGCGCGCGGCGAGCCGCCTCCTCAATGACCTCAGCCAGCTCAGCAAGACCCTGATCCAGCAGCTCATGCTCCACCGAATACTTAGCGGCAAGCGCACGCACCTGCTCCACAAAAGAAGCATCCTCCGTGCGGATCTGCGCCAGCTCCAGGGCGGCAGCGGCAGCATCCGCGCTCGCACCAGCCTCAGCCTGCAGCTCCTCAGCCACACGCTCAGCGCCGATCTTCTCCAGCTTGTCAATAGAACGCAGAACAGCCGCAGTATCAGTCAAACCCAAGCCCAGGTAGAAACCCTCAGCCAGCTTGCGGTTATTCACACGCAGCTTGAACTCAGGAATCGGCAGCTTCGACAGCGCATCAACAACAACCAGCGCCAAGGTCACGTCGTAACGGAACGGCAGCTCGCCGTCGCCAACCACGTCAATATCAGCCTGAGTGAACTCGCGGGCACGACCCTCCTGCGGACGCTCACCACGCCACACCTTCTGAATCTGGTAACGCGAGAACGGGAAATTCAGGTAACCGGCGTTCTCCACCACGTAACGGGCAAACGGCACGGTCAGGTCAAAGTGCAGAGCCAGCTTTTCCTTAGCCTTCGCAGCCTCGTCCTCCTGCAGGCGAGAAATTGCGTAAACTTCCTTGTCAATCTCACCCTTGCGCAGCAGCTGCTCAATAGTCTCTACCGAACGAGTCTCAATCGGGGAGAAACCGTGCAACTCAAAAGTCTCACGCAAAGTGTCCAGAACATGATTCTCAACCAACCGTTCAGCCGGAAGATACTCGGGAAAACCAGACAGCGAAGCCTTGCGAGCCATACGCGATACTCCTTGACAAAGAACTCGACAACAAAACCCCGGAACACCTCCGGGCATATCTACCCATCATACCAATACCCACCCCAGCACAGCACCCACTCCCCCAGCTCACCCGACACAAACCCACGCAAACCCGCAGCCGGCAGGTTCGCCCACAACACAACACGACCAGACACTACTCACACACACCCCACAGAGGCTATGCTTAGGAGGTGCACACGCACACCCAAACGGGTGCCCACCACGGGGAACAGCGCAAAGGCGCCCCACCCCCAGCACCCCCGAGTGAAAGAGTTATAGCGGTGACTACCAAACCCGACGACACTGTAAACCTCGAAAAGGCACGCCAGTACGGCCGCGTCTCCGAGGACGGCCACGTCTTCGTCATTGTCGACGGCGAAGAATACGCAGTAGGCCAGCTGCCCGGCGCCTCCGAAGAAGAAGCGCTCAGCTACTTCGCCCGCAAGTTTGAAAACGTCGAGGCGCAGGTTGCCCTGCTCGAATCCCGCCTCGCCAACAACGCCCCCGCCGCAGACCTGCAGAAGGGCATCACCTCCATCGGTGCACAGATCGGTGTGCGCAACATGGTCGGTGACTACTCCGGCCTGCAGAAGCGCCTCATCGCCCTCGCAGAGCAGATCGCTGAACTCGGCGAAAAGCAGCAGCAGGCACGCACCGAAAACCGTGAACGCGCCCTCGCCGTCCGCGAAGAAATCGTCGCGGAAGCCGAGCAGATTGCCGGCCAGGACCCCGACCAGATCCACTGGAAGAACTCCCACTCCCGCATGAACGAACTGTTCGAAGCGTGGAAGAAGGCACAGCGCGAAATTCACCTGGCAAAGAGCGTAGAGGACGAGCTGTGGAAGCGTTTCCGCGCAGCCCGCACCACCTTCGACCGCAACCGCCGCGCACACTTCTCGCAGCTCGACGACCGCAACGCACGCATCAAGCGCGCCAAGGAAGAGCTGATCGCACGCGCGGAAGAGCTGTCCACCTCCACTGACTGGTCTGAGACTTCCCGCGTATACGGCGACCTGATGCGCGCCTGGAAGCAGGTACCCCGCGGCCACCGTCGCGAAGACGACAAGCTGTGGGCACGCTTCCGCGCGGCACAGGACGTGTTCTTCAACGCCCGCAACGAAGCCGAAGCAGCGCAGGACGCAGTCTACGCCGAAAACCTCAAGGTCAAGGAAGCACTTCTCGAAGAAGCACGCGCACTCCTGCCCGTCGAAGACATTGAGGGTGCGAAGGCAGCCTTCGAGAAGATCCTGGACCGCTGGGATGCGGCAGGCCGCGTGCCCCGCAACGACCTGCGCCGCGTCGACGGCGAACTGCGCCGTATTCAGGACGAAATCAACGGCGCCGAAGAGGCAAAGTGGAAGCGCAACGACCCCGCCAAGGCGGCACGCGCGAACTCCCTGCTCGCACAGATCGAGGACTCCCTCGCCGAGCTGGAAGCAGAGCTCGCAGCAGCTGAAAAGGGCGGCGACTCCAAGAAGATCGCCAAGGCTAAAGAAGCTCTGGAGGCGCGCCGCGCCTGGGCAGCAACCCTGCAGGGCTTCGGCAACTAGGGTCTAGCCGACGGTCTAAATAACGCCGAGAAGCCACATGTGTTTCGAAAAGCCACCATTATCGTGGCTTCTCGAAACACATGTGGCTTCTGCGTGTCTGCGGGGGTTATATTCGCGCCCCCCACCCGATGCAGATGGAGGGCGCACCGGGTTCATGGATCTTCGATAGGTTAGTGCCTTCACTGCGGGTTAAAGACCCACGGTGAAGACACTAACCTATCGAAAACCTCTGTCTAAAAAGCAGGCGGCCCCGGATGCACCAGGTAGGCGGGAGCCGGTTATGGTTTAGCTTTTTCAGTAATGGGTTAGTGACTTCAGGCTGGGGTTTTAACCATTACTAAAGACGCTAAGTCATGACCGAAATTGCTAAGTCGTGACCGAACTTCCACCTGTGTGGAGGTGGAGCCTCTGCAGAGTTTGTGCCATGGTTTAGTGTCTTCGACCATGGCTTTTAACTACGACCAAAGAGGCTAACCTATGGTCGAAATTTTAGACACATAAAAGCAGACGGCCCTGAACGTTCAAACATTCGGGGCCGCCTGCTGCGGTTATTTATATATTGGGTCAGAACTGGCTTACATATCGGGCCAGTCGCGGTGCAGCGAATACTCCGTGTCTCCGTCACCGTTATCATTCAGGTGCCAGCGCTGACCGGTACGGATATCGGCCTTACGTAGGCGCGGGTTCGGGTTGTCCTTCTTACCCATCGTGGGGTCGTTCTTGCAGCCCCAGCGAGTGTCGTCGTAGCTGCAGTCACCGGCTACGCGCCCCACATCAACCCACCACACACGCACCAGCAACGGATCACTGGTCGCCTGCGGGGTCACTTCCATCATCTGCCACGGGCCACCATCCACACGGAAACGAGCCGTGTAGTGCACGGTCGCATACGCGTGGAAGTTGCCAGAGCGCTGGTAGGCGTAACTCGTTGCGGTTTCACGCGGGCGTTCACGGGGATAGGTGGTCACGGGCTGACCTGCCGTGTAGTGGGTGTCTGTATCTCCGTTGCCGTACTCGATGACATAGGAGGAGGGCATGAGCTCAATTTCGACGTGTCCGGCGAGCATGTCTGCTTCGAGGCGGTAGGGGCCTCCGTCATCGACGTAGAAGTTGATCTGGTCGCCCTTGTAGACGTTGGGGTCGCCTTCTGCTCGGCCAGTGCCTGCGGGGTTGTTGTAGGACTGGTGCAGGGTCGGCTTGCCGGGCTCTAGCGACTGGGCGGCCTCAATGATTTGCGCCATCATTTGCTCCCAGGTGGGACCGTCGTTTGCCTTGGATTTAGTGTCCTGAACAGCCTTGATGTCTGAGGGGATGCAGTTAGCACTGGTGGGGCTCTTCAGTCCCATTGCTGGGCGACCGCGGTCCATGAATCCTGCATCAGTTTCCGGGCTGAGGTTGGTGTGTTTGTATATACCGACTTTTCCTCCCGGGGTTACACAGTAAAGGACACCGGGGTTATTTTTGGAGGAGTAGACATCAAAACCATTGGGGTTGTGGCTCTTTTCCCACTCATGGACTTGGGGTGCAATCGAAGCTTGCTCTTGGCGTTTTGTACTACCTCCGGAAGTATCATGCCCATCGTCTCTCAAGCCCACATCCTCTGACTCCGTCTGATCCTTCGGTACAAATATCTGTTCACAGACACTGGCAGAGTTTGGGTTCGTAGCTGCGCACTCTGAATATGAATTGAAGGGTGCTTCTCCTGCATAGGACACAGTCTGGGATATAAATAGTGGTAAAGATGCTAGAAGAATCGCAAACTTGTGACCTCGCATTATTGCTCCTTGCTGACTTTCTTTAGTCCGTTGATAAGCCAGCTACCGTCTGCATAAATTAGAGAAAGATTCCACTTATTGTTATCTACTTCGCGATTTTCTCGACTCTCCCAGCTGCCGTCTGGCTGAACGTACATGACGGAATTCCACTTGCGGTAGACCCTCCAGGTGTAGGTTGTTCCATCTTCTGAATAGGGTGCCCCATCTGCTACAAATTCATTGTGCCCATCAATGATCCAACCACCTTTTTGATATAAGCTGCTCATTTCATCATAGAAATTTATTTCTGATTTAAGTGATTGTGATACGTAACGTCGAACTTCAGTAAAGTTTCCTGTCTCGACGGCGTAATTACGCCAATTCGACCAAGCTCGAATGGTCTTCTCCAAACCAGAGATAGACTTCTCGCGGTAGCCCTCCTCCGGTGCAGGAGGCTTGGGCACATTCTGGGCAGGTCCCTGCCAGTCAGCCTTGCGGTATTCTCCATCGGGCGCCTTGGAGCCGCCCGAATAGCCTCGAACAGTAGACGGGGTGGCGCTCGCAGAGGGTGACTCCGATGCTGCCGCAGACGCCGAAGCAGTCTCGCTCGGCGCGGCGGAGGCGGCGGCGGCCGCCTCGTTATTAGCCTGCTGGCCGCACGCCGCAAGCAGGGCACCAATGCCCACAAGTGCGCCGCTACCCAACAGGGTACGGCGGTTGAAAATGGTCGAATCCATAGAAGATACGCTCCTAGCATCGGTGACGGTGTGTTATTTAGTTGCTAGTCAGACCGTTATTCACAGGTCAAACTGACTGCCGGAAGAAAAACAGCCCCGTAGCGCACCCAACAAACGCATCAATGCGTTATGGAACACTACAGTTACCACCCTACCGCATCTTTGTGTCTATTTGTGTTGCTTTGAGTGCAATAGTATCTGAACGTCATTATTCGGACACATCAATGCTTTATGCATCAAATATCTCTGCGTCCACGAAGGCGCCGACCCTGCAGAATTTGTGCCATGGTTTAGTGTCTTCGACCGTGGTTTTTAACTACGACCAAAGACACTAACCTATGGCATAAATCCGCAACTCATGACCGGATCCCATCTGTGCCAGGTGGGCGGGTCGGCTACACGGCGAGCGCATACATGTCGCGGAGGGCCTCTTCCGCCTCGTCGAGGGCATATCCGCTCTGGCAGAGCACGTCGCAGCCGTTACCGTAGCGGAGGCCGGCGAGGAACTCGCGGTCAGTCACCTCCGGCAGGTACACCATGAGGTATTCGCCGTTGTCAGTGAAGAAGTCGTCAATGTTGGCGGCGTCCTGGCCGGAGTAGAAGGCGCGGAAGTCTTCGTCATTGTAGTAACCAACCGTGTACATGAGGGGCTCCTTTGGTCGCTCGGCGGAGTGGGTGAGAACGCGTCGTTGTTCTCTACCACCAAGGTACGGGGCGCCCCTGACAAGATAAGGGGCTACACCACTCTGCGACAGAAAAACACCAAAAAATATTGAGTGACAAGGGGATTTTCTGGAGGCGCGCTCCCCCGCCAAACTCCCCCGCCACACGGAAGATTAGGTGCGGACGGGCTTGCCTCCTGAGCGCTGCTGCCCCGCCTCCCACACACCGCGCGGGAAATTCGGTCATGGGTTACGGACTTCGACCATGGGTTAGTGACTCTGGGCTGGGGTTTTAACCCCCACCAAAGTCACTGACCCATGACCGGAAATCGGTGCTGTGCAGAGGGGGTAGATTACACGGCGGGTAGCTGACTGTTTCGATAGGTTGCTGTCTTTACTGCGGGTTAAAGACCCACGGCGAAGACACTAACCTATCGAAGGACCCCGTTCCTCCTCCCCTATGAACGGCGAAAAGCCACATGTGTTTCGAGAAGCCACCAAAGAAGTGGCTTTTCGAAACACATGTGGCTTCTGGACGGATTACCTCTGGGCAGATAACCGTCGGCTAGCCGCCGCTACATTCGGGTCTACTCACCCCTCAGGAATGACGCGACCTTACCCCAGAAACCCTTCTGGTTTCCAGCGTTACGGGTGCCCGTGGGGGTCGGCTGGAAAACCGGACGCTGCTGGCTCGGCGCATCCTGCTGATACAACGGGTTCTGCTGGTATGCGGGGTTCTGCTGGTACTGGCGAGGCACCGACTGGTACGGGTAGTTCGCCTGCGGGTGCTGCGGGTTCGGCTGGTAACCCGGTGCCTGATAGTTCGGATCCTGATAACCCTGCGCCCGGTACGCGCCTGCCTGAGGCTGAGTACCCGGGTGGTAGTGGGCATCGGGGCGGTACTGGGATTCTGCGTGGTGCGGGGCGTCCGCGTGGCCGTGTGCCTGGTATCCCTGCGGGTTCGGGCGGTACTCAGGGGCCGGCTGAGGAGCCTGCTGGTACGCGGGTTCTGCCTGATGTGCCGCCGCCTGGTTCGCTGCGGGGTGCGGCGGGTTAGAGTATGCGGGGCGCGGGTTCGGCTGCTGCGGCTGGGCAGGTGCCGAACTCTGCGCGGGAGCCGGGCGCGCCTCCTGAGCGGGTTTCGCGGTAGAAGCGGGTGCCGCCGCGGGTGCGGGCTGAGCGGGAGCCGGGCGCTTCGGACCGGTGTGCGGTGTACGCTGTCGCGGCTGACCACTAGGAACCCACAGATGCTCACATTCAGGAACGCCACTCTGCTCGGCAAGATCCTGAACAACGAGCGCCGAGTTGAACAGCATGTCTTCCATGGTCCACTCAAGCGGTGGCTGCGCGTTCGGTGCCAGCTGCAGCTTGTCCAGTTCGCGCAGGTGCTGGGCGAGTACCTCCACCATGTAGTTGATGACGGCGAGGTTCGGCTGCTCCCCCAGGTTCTTCGGGTAGGCGAAGTGGTAGATGTAGGTGTTGATGTTCTGCCGCTTTTCCAGGGCTTTTGCCGTCTTCTCAACGGGGACACCGCCGCAGGTAAGATCCGAGAGGCTGTCGAAGGTTGCGGGGCCTTCAGAGGCACGCACGGTCAGCGGACGCGAGGGGTCCACGGCGGACTGCTTCGGCCAGAAGATGCCAGGGCGGAATGCCATCTGCAGGCTGTTGTTGACGACGATTTCCTTCTCGGGTCGCCAGGGCTTCTCGTGGTCCACGATGTACTTGCGCGGCATGGCGAAGGTGGTGAAGGAGCACGCGAAGCTCTGCGGATCCTCCCCTGCGGGTGAGGTGCTCAGGAGGTATGCCTTGGCACGGTTCCAGGTTTCGCTGTTACGCATCTTGTTGACGAACATGGACAGCTTCGTCATGAACCCGTCGACTTTGACGGTGGGTGCGTCGGCGGTAATCAGGTAGATCCGCGCCGTGCCGTAGAGCGAGGAAAGCGCATACTTCTTGTTCGATTCGCCGAAGTTGGTGCCCATGATGAGGTGGCAGGTGGGCGGGTTGACCGGTTCGCCGTCGTAGTAGGGCGTGTAGTCGAAGCCCATGTCGATGACCTGGCAGGCTTCTGCGGCGGCGTGGATGCTGTCGAGGGTGAGCGTCTCGTTGGTGGGCGTGCCGTCCGCGTTGCTGAACGCGATGAAGGCGGCCGTGTAGCCATAGGCTGCGCTCTTGGGCTTGTCCAGGGCGAAGGTGTTGCATCGCGGGTGGTGTGCGGCGTACTGCTGCTGGATGTGTGATACGGCGTTGTGCGGCATGTTCACTCCTTGGGGTGTGGTTGTTTATCGGATTCGATTGTGTGGGTGTGTGATGTGTTTTACTGTACGCTACTCCCCTGACAGGCTAAGCGGGCAGGGGTGCTTTTTTCGCGATAAATCGCGATGCGGAGGCGGCTGTACTCTCACCGGCGAGCGCGCGCTCAGCGGCGAGTTTGGCGGGCAGCGAGCATGGTGGCGGGTGGAGGGGCGGCGCATCCAACGCTGCGGGTGCGCCGCGCCCTGTGTTTTACCGGCGCTTGTTTTACCGGTGCTTTAGCCTGGTGGGCTACTTGCCGCGGCGGCGCTTAATTTCCCGGCCCCAGACCATCACAATGTCGATTCCGAGAACCCCGTACTCGTACTCATCGAGAGCGGCCTGAACTGCCTTGGTGTTCACCGCAAACCAGTCGTCGGGCAGCGAGTCGATCCACGCTTCCCAGTCTGCGATGCGCCAGTTGTAGGTTCGTTCCATGAGGTCCACGAACTCGTCGCCTCCAAGTGCTTCGGGGAACTGACAGTACCGCAAGGAGTCCGACTCACTGTTCGGCCGTTCTTCCCGATAATTAACGAACTGGCGCCAGTTCTTCTTCGTGATGATGAAGGACTCTTCCCCGTCAGGACCGAACTTTTCCACGGTGCCCACGTACGAATTGGTTTTAACACGCTCCCAGAAGGTCGGCACGTCAATTTCGCCGCGCTTGACCAGGTCGGCCAGGTACTCGATACGGTCGTGCGGAGGGGCGATGGCACCATCAGGGAGAGCGTCGCCGAAGGTCAGCAGGCGGCCGGCGCGGTAGTCCTCCATGTTGATGGTTTCCCAGGAGAAGCCGTTGATTTCTTCGTGCTGGTCGGGCTCCAGGCAGGGGTACCATTCGTTGTCGTACACCATCTGCAGGAGTTCGTTGGAGCGGTGTTCGCCTTCGTAGGCGAAGTCGTTCACCTGAATATTGCGAACGTATTCTTCCTGTTCTTCGTTCAGGTGGTACTGGCCGCCCTTGCGGCGGAAGTTGAGCTTCTTGGTTTCGGTGCCGTTCTTCAGTTTTGCCTTGTGGATGTTGACGGCGTGTTCGATCATCCACTGGCTCGGGTCCAGTACGTATGCGAGGCGAAGCTGCGTCTCGTACGGGGTGATGATGTTCAGGGTGCGCAGCAGTTCTTCGCACCCGTCGGGGTCTTCCCAGTACATGTTTTCGCCGAGGTACTTGAGCTTGTCGTCAAGGGTCATCCTGGGGATTGCGTCCCGCAGGATCTGCGCCCATTCGGCGGCTTCTTCGTCGTCGGGGTCGGCTTCTACTTCTGCTTCGACCTTCGCCAGTTCCGTTGCCATGTAGGTGTCGATGTTGAAACGCTCCGTGTACATCGGCTCCATGGCGTCGCAGCGTTCCTTGTTGATCTGGCGACGCTTCTCTTCCAGGGCCTGGTAGTATTCGAGGTCGTCCAGGGTCTTCTGCTGCTCTTCGGGGGTGAGGCTGTTCCAGTACTCTTCCTCAGCGATGCGGTCCTGCTCATCCTCATCAGGGGCGGGCTGCTGCGGCAGGCGAAGCGCACCGGGGCGGCCGTACTGTCCGGTGCCGAAGGCGTCCAGGGTGATGGCGCCGTGCTTCTCTTCGCGCAGCGGGTGGTCACTGTTCAGCCACGCGCGGGCCTCGCTGATGCTGATGGGCTTGGTCAGGCGGTACAGGCGCACCTCCTGGTTCAGGTCGTCCAGGCGCATCTTCTGCTGCTTGAAGGAATCACGAGCTTCCTTCTCATCCAAGTACACGTAGATGTAATCGCCGCATTCCTGCCACCAGGGTGCGTCCAGGCGCGGGTCATCCCAGATGAGTTCCTTGCCGTCCTTGCGCTTGTACCGCGGGCGGCCCTTCGGAGGGTTGTTCACCTCCTTGCGTCCTCGGTTCACGTGCACAAGGTAGCCGTACACGCCGGGCTCGCCCTCCAGCTCGTTCTTGAGGGTGATGTCGGTATCCGGTCGCTCGATCACCCAGTGCTTCTCATCGTTGAAGTAGGCGATTTCTTCGTCGGTCATGTTGTCGAAGAGGGAGCAGTCGAAGAGCATGCGCGGGTCGGTGAAGGATTCGTAAGGGGCTGCATCGCCGAATGCGTCCCTCACGTAGCGGGGAAGGTCCTTGGGCATGCCCTGGCGGCGCCACTTGTAGGGGTGGACGGTCAGGTCCTTGTCCCAGGGGGTTTCGCCGGTGATGCCGGGGGCGCGGCGCTGCATGAGTTCGGCGGAGAGGTTCTTGCCGTTGACGATGACGCGGTGTGCCTTTTCGAGCCGCTCGTAGGAGTAGCGGGCGCGGGCGTTGCGTTCGGCGTGGTACTTCTTCTGGTAGGCCTTGTAACGGGCTTCGGCTTCGGGGCTGCGACGTGCCATGATGGTGGTCCTTTCTCTCAGGATGCGCTGGGAGGCTGCGGTGCTCTCGGCGCGTGGGCTTCGGTGCTTCTGGTTCCAGAATAGGGAGGACCCCTGACACGATAAGCAGAACGGGATTTACCCGGGGGTAAAGCACGGGCCGCCTCCCCCATGAACGGCGAGAAGCCACATGTGTTTCGAGAAGCCACCAAAGAAGTGGCTTTTCGAAACACATGTGGCTTCTGGGCGGGATATGAATCCGGCTAAGACTCTTCCCTAGAAATAACCTGCAAACTCTGAATACCGCCCTGATTCACAATATCCAGAGCCAGAGTACGCAGCGGCGGCAGGACATCCTCAATCGGTGCCAGCGGATCAATAAATGTAGACACCGGCTGAAAACGCTTAATGGGTTCCGGCTCGGTCACGTTGATAGGTAATGAGCTATTCCCATGCCACCCTTTGATGATAATTGGTTCTCCTGGATACCCGATAAGACCAACCCGAATACGGAACCCCCCAGGTACATTACGTTCCTGTGCGTGGGCCCGGAGAACAGAGAAGAAATCTATTAGTGCCTTCTCTACTTCAATAGAGCTGCAATGATTAATTTCTCCAGCTAAATGCCGTTCTGAAGTAGATTGCATGCCCCGTACTCTTTTAAGACAATACCCTCCCGTCAGAGTTCCGTCATCATGTAGGTGTTTACGATATTTAGCGGCTGCTTGTGCAGAGTTCCGTAACACCCACTGGCGCATTCCTTTGACGATATCTCCGTCACTCCAATTAAATACACCAACTGTTGATACTTCAGGTATTTTTGGATGTTTTTTTTGATCTGAAGCCATAAAGTAGGAATAAGCCCACGGGTAAGTATGTTGAATAACTGTCTTTCTGTCCACTGGACCTGCAGAGATTTTAGGTGTTACAGGAACTGCTGCAATGGCAAGGAATACTCCCTCTTCTGGATTGAGGGCATCTGCCGCCTGTTCAAAGTATCCCTGCAGGGTCTTTTCCTGCTCAACGCCACGTTGGAAACGCTCACGGAAACCACGCTCAATATCCCTATCAGTCATGAACACGGTATGAGACCCATTGCGCCGCGGGGCGCGAAAAGCGTCATCACCCTTCCTCGCAAAATGAGGAGCATCCGCTGAATCCGGAACATGCATGAGTACAACATACCCCTCATTAGGATTTTCTCCGCAAGGGATTTTAAAGAATTCGACGCCCACAACCGGCGGACCAATCTTACTGTAGGCTACATTAAGAATTTTCCGTTCATTACCCGCCGCCCACTGGATAGGATTGACTGAGGACGCAGCATTATTCTTACGGTCGTCTCCAATACCAAAAACAATCCAGCCACCACCACTATTCGCCATAGCGGCTATATCCTTTGCGGCTTCTTCACTCCAATTTGGGTCTCTGTTATCGTACACACTCTCTTTCCAATCAAGGTCAGCTGTCTCTTCCACCTTCTCTGCTATGACTTGATTGATATCGTTCATCGTAAGATTCCCAGGTTCCAAGCCCAGGGCACGGTGAATGGGTGTAAACATTAGAGAACTCCTTATCAAAAGAGGAAATACCCATAGAATCTGAGTGCTATCCGCCCTCAAACCTCAGTATAGATTCCCTACGGAATTTCTGCCCCTGAATCGGTCAAATTATGCAGGGATGCGGGAGGGCTGCGTGCCCGCCGAGAATAACTCAGCCAGCACACAGCCCTTTCACCTATCAAACCAGCTACTTAGCGGTTCGCCTGCGAGCGCGAGGCTTCTTAGCCGGCTTCGCGGCTTCCTCCGCCGCCGTCAGCTCCTGGTAGCGCTCAAAAAGAATCTTCAAACGCGCTTCATCAGAAGAGCAACGACGCGACGCGCCAAAAGCGACATCCACCGCAGAATCCAACTCATCATGAGCCGCACGCAACGCCGGATCCATCGTCGCCAACGAAGCATACATATCAGCCAGCGACACCGGCTCACCCGCACGCTCCTCAATCGCCTCACGGGCAGCCAACACCTTACGGCCCGCAGCAATCACCTTACGACGCTGCTCCTCAGAAATCTGCGGCAGCGGAAGGTTATTCCACACCACCGTATTCGAGAACCTCAAATCAGACTTCAGCTGACCACCAACAGTACGCTGCCAGATGATAAACATCGAAGAAGAGATTAGACCAAAGAGGAAACCATCCGGGTCAAGCGCGGTAAACGTAGCATTACTCGCAATAGTATCCGCAGAAAAACGCTTAACCGTAAAAATCGGACGATTCGCAGATACCACAGACGGGATGCACACATACGGCTCTACAGGGCGCGCCTTATTCGGACGCATCAAGTGCGGAATATCGCGTAGCTTGTAGGCGTCTCCCTTCTGAGGCTGAGCAGAACGCCACGCGCGGTTAGCTTCTACGCGAGCACTCAGTACCGGACTCGAAGCAATTTCCTCTTCCGAGGCATCTTCCAACCACAGGCACCAGCGTTCCAGTCCCTGCACCAGCTCCTTAGCACCAACGAAAGGACGCAGATAACGGACCGCCACCGGGTCAGCGGCAACCACCGGGTAGTCCTCCACCTCAACGATTAGATTTCCACCATCCGTCGGCTGGCTTCCACGTACTACCTCAGGAATCAAAGAGGAGAGAGACTTGGAGCGCTTCTCCGCCAAGACGTTCGGGCCCTCCACCAGATATGCATTCAGGAAATGCGCCGGCTCCTGTTCTACCGTTCGGCGAGTCGACCAATCATAGTCAAAAACTCGAACAGTGCGGGACTTCTCCGGAGCTACCGAACGAGTAAAGCCCGTAATCACACAGTGCACGGCAGCCTTACCCGCAGCCTCAGAAACCCACGGGAACGTACGATACGCAAACTTAATACGCCAGCCGTCACGGAACAACGGCGCAAACAGCGAGGCAACGGGCTGGCCCTGAACAATCGAGTTCGTTGACACGAAAGCAAACTCGCCCGGCACCTCGGTCACGCCCAGTGTCTCGGACTGTTCCTGCAGAGTCTTTAGGTAACGGGCAGCCTTAGCCAACCACGCCGTCGCAAAATCCAGGTACCCGGCGTAGTCATCGCCCCACGCCAAGCGCATACCCTGATCCTGTTCATCGCCCTTCTTCGCCTGACCCACAAAGGGCGGGTTACCCGCAATGTAGACGCGCACGCCATTCGCCACATCCTGCGCGGTCACCGGCAGAACCTTCGACCAATCACGATCCACTTGCTCACCCGAATCAGGGTCAACCTCAGTCAGAGCGTCGCCCTCAAGAATGTGGGCGCTATGAGCCAGAGGAAGACGCACCGGAGCATAACCAAACTCCTCCATCATCTTCTGGTCCATCTGACGCTCCACCAAGAACATCGCCGTACGCGCAATCGACGCGGGCCACGGGTCAAGCTCAAGACCATAGAAATTATCGATAGTCACCAGAGGCTCAATCGAGCGGGCACGCTTACGCACGTCCTCACTCACGCCAGCCTTACCCACAACCAGCGAGCTCAATTCGCTCTCATCAATCTGACCCAGGTTACGCAGGCGTACCAGGACGTCCAGCTCCAACTTACGCATCTCACGGTAAGCAATAATGATGAAGTTACCGCAACCACACGCAGGGTCAATGAAGCGAATATTCGCCAGTTCACGGCGCAGATTACGCAGGCGAGTCACCTCATCTGACTTCTCCTCTGCACCCGTAAACTTATCACGCAGCGCATCCAAGAACAGCGGGTTCAAGGTCTTCAGCACGTCCTCCTCCGAGGTATAGTGCTCACCCATCTCACGACGAGTCTTCGCGTCACGTACCGACTGGAACATCGAGCCAAAAATAGCCGGAGAAACCTTCGACCAATCACGCTCCGAAGTCGCCAACAGCTGCTGACGGAACGTCTTCGCCACCGCGCCGCTCATCTCAGCAGGAAGCGGCACGGCATCCGCAAACATGCCGCCATTCACGTACTTAAAGCCAGACAGATACTCCGGAGCATCCGCCACAGCCGAGGCACCCGAAGGCTTCTTATTCAACAGGTCAAAGAGCTCATTCAGGCGCTGCGCCAGATCCGTACCCTCCTGATGAGTACCACGAATCATCCGCTCAAACGAGTTCGCATCCTCAGACTCAGACCACATCTGCGTATCATCAGCGAACAGCAAGAACAGCAGGCGCGCCATCACCGTCGAAATCTGAGCCTCAGACATGCCAGCCTTCGCCAACGACTCAAAAAGACCCGCCATCTGGTTCGACGCAACACGAGTCTCATTCACCGTCTCAACATCAAAACCACGACGCATACGGTCCAAAAGACCCAGAATCGACACGCCATTCGCAATGTCATCAGAAGTCAGATACAGCAGAGCACAACGCTCCAACAGCGCCTCAACCTGAGCCTCATCCGTCACCAACAGCTCATGACGAGTCAAACGCGAGGACGAAGCACTCGGCCAACGCCACACCTGACGCGGCGTAAAACCAACACCCTCCTGCACAAAAATACACAGGCGGTGCATGCTCAACGCACGCAACGTACGGTCAACCTCAAGCTGCGAAGTGTTCGACGGAATACGGTCCACACGGCACACCCACACCGGAATGCCCGACTGCGCCGCCACACACTCCACGTTCAGCACACCAGAAGGAACCAGCGGGTCATCCACCTTCACAGTCTGAAACGAGGAATCTCCCAAATCCGATTCATCCCAGCCCAGAGATTCCCTAAAGAAATCACCCAGGCGACCCTCCACCAGGTACGAACGCGCCTGGTCCAGGTCATCATCAGGCCACGCAACAGCCATAGAAATACTCCTTCACAAGAGAACAGTGAACCAACGGTTCACAGAAAAACTACACACAGCCCCGCGGTGCGAGACGCTTCACCGCGCCCCGCACCACAGGCCGTAGCACCCACCGGGGCGCACTAACGCACGGGTTCCTTACCCTCAAAATCAGGATTTGCAATCGCCAACGAGCACACCACGCGTGCCATCTGCATATCAGATTCCTTCACCAACAGCTCCTCGTCCTGGTGCATGCGCAACAACGCATCCAACAAAGAGCGGTTATCCGCCTTACGGCGCAACATACGGCGAAGCTCAGACTCAGCCTGACGACGCAGCGGGTAATGGTACAGCTTATCCAGGACCTTCCGCTCCCGCTCCTGCAGTTCCAAAGTATCCAGCGAAGCCGTGCTATCAGCCCCGTAGAAACGGCGGAACACCTGACGGCGCACACCACGCAGATTACCGTGCGTCGTGCCCTCCTGACGCAAAACGTACTGAATCAACTTCTGCTGCAGGTCATAATCCTTCGGGTCAGTTTCCTGACTCGGCGTCGAATACTCCGCATAGAACAAGCCCAGAGCCTTCGCCGGCGGCACCATACTCTCCTTCGTGCTGTCCGTAGCCGGGTCATACGACCTCACCGCAAACAGGTCAATCTCAGAGTTCGTGCGCACATACGACACCATCAAAGCATTATCATCCGCCGGATGAACACTCGACTCACCGCGCAACGCACGAGTAGCCAAACGCTTATCCTGCATCTTCATAATCCGCTCAGCATGCTCAGGACGATTCTTCGCAAAATCAGCCCAACGCTCAGCAGCCTCAGACACCGCGTCAATACCCTCTTCATCAGGTTCCGAGCTATCCAGATTGCCCGAGTAGAAATCCTCAAGAGTACGAGCCGTAGCATCATCAGAAGACATATCAGTAAAGAACGCCTGATCAGCACCAAAAGCCTTAGCGGCAGACTCCAAACGCTCACGAATACGCGAACGCAACTTCAAAGTCCTCTCCACCGTTTGATGCGAAATCAGATACACATTCACCTCATGATGAACCTGACCCACACGGTCCACACGACCCGCACGCTGAATCAAACGAATAATCGCCCACGGCAAGTCATAGTTCACCACCACGTGAGCATCCTGAAGGTTCTGACCCTCAGACAGCACGTCAGTCGCTACCAGCACACGCAGCTCAGGACCATTCAGAGCAGGAGCCTCCGCGTCAGATACCTGCTCCGTCGGCACACGGTTCGACACCGGCGAGAAACGACGAGCATACGAAGCCGGATCATCAGTATCACCAGCCACCGCAGCCACATTCTCAACGCCCAGCTTCTGCAGGCCCTCAGCAATGTAGTACGCAGTGTCCTTATACTCCGTGAACACCAGCACCTTATCATTCGCGTGCTTCTGCTCAATCAAATCACGCAGCGCATGTAGCTTCGAGTCAGTCTCAACCTGCCACGTGCCAAAGCGCCCCAGCATAGCCTTAATCAGCTCGCTATCATGCTGCAAATCATCACGCAGACGAGACGTAAACACCGTCGAGGAAACCCACTTCGTCTGAGCCGGTGCACTCTGAACCAGGCTCTCATACATCTGCTCCAGGTTTCCGCTCAAGTCCTGAACCTGCAGGCCGTCCACAGACTCAAAATCAGCCGCGTCAGAACCCTCCAGGCCCAACTGGTCATCCGAGAAACTACCCGTCGGAACGCTCAGCTGGTGGTCAATCGCATAAATCCACAGCTCGTTACGAATCAACTGACGAGTCAACGACTGAATAAACGAATAACCCGAAGAGCTCAAACGCTTATACAGACCCGAAAGCACAAAGCCACGCACATTACCACGACCCGAACGAGCCGCCTCAATAATCGCCTTATCCTCCGGAGAATGGCGAGCATTCGGGTTGTCATACCCAGAAATGTCATAACGCGGCAGACGCAAATCCCTCAAATCATCAAGAGTCTGGTCATCCTCCATAAAGCGAGCGGGGTCATCAGCCTTAAAACTATGGCTCACCGGCTGCGACACCCAATCCGGGTAATAGAACTTACCCGTCGACAGCTCCAGGTAGCTGCGCTCCTTCGTCACCAAACCATCAGGAGAAGTCCACATCTCCGTCGGCGCCTGGCGCTTAGTGTACGCACGAGTACGACGCACCAGATGGTCACTCATCAGCGTGCGCCAATCCTCCGGCTCCTCAGAAATCTCAAAAGCACGCAAGGTCGACAGGTTACCCTCCAGCTTGTCGAACTTCTTCGAGTACTTCTCCAGACCCTTCTCCGGAATGATGCCCAGGTCAGCGTCCTCATCAAGATACAGAGCCAGCTGCGCCTTCACATCACTAAACGACAGGTTAAACGGGGTCGCAGTCAGAAGCAGAACACGCGACTCATTACGCGAGACATACTCCTTAATGGCACGCCACACCTGCGTATTCTCATTACGCAGATTATGCGACTCATCACAAATCACCAACTGATAACGCGCCAAATCAGGCAACTCAGCAGCCGCCATCGAATAGCGAACCACCTTACCCACCACGTCATACTCGCTCAGATGCTTATCCCACATCTGCTCCAAGTTCTTAGGGCACAACACCAGAACGCGCATATTCTCTTCGTTCTGCAACATCGACGCCACAGCAATCGCAGTCAAAGTCTTACCCAGACCCACCACGTCACCCAACATCGTGCCACCACGGCGCATCAAACGGCGCGCCAAAGTATGAGCAGCCGATTTCTGATAATCCATCAGCATATGCTCCAAACGCGGAGAAAGCGCATACTCCTGCTCACCAAAACGAGCATCCTCAGACAGCTCGTAGCAGACCTTCATATACACGTCATACGGGTCAGCCGGCTCAACCCACGACTGATCAATCAAATCAATAATCTCGCGGGTAATATCAAACGACGTACGCTCACGCCACAGCTTCTCAAACCAATTCTTCAACTTCGCCGCATGATCCGAATCAGTCAACTCAACATTGAGCTCCAAATTCGTGTGCAAACCCGGACGAGTAAAGTTCGAAGAACCCACAAAACTCATCACCGGATGCATATTGCCCGGCTTCGGAGTATGCGCAACATACGTCTTACCGTGCAACGCCTGCTTCGTGTACACCTTCATCTGCACACGGCCAGACTCCAAATGCTCCTTCAAAGTCAACAAAGCCTGACGACGCGCAGAACTCGTACCACCAGCCATCAGCTGACCACGCAAATGCTGAACCAGCTCATCACGATAACCCGCACGCTCATCATTCTTCGGCACCAAAGACACCGACTCGCCGCGCATCTCCGCCTGCGCCTCACGATGCATCTGCTCCGTAATCGAACGAGGCACCATACCCAGCAAAATACGAGCCACCGGAGTGCCCGACTCAAACGGAGCCTGACCAATCTCATCAGCAAACTCATCCCACGCGCTCAAGTTCATATAGCCCGTCGCAATATCCAGACGGTCATAGTACTTCATCGTGCGATGCAGTGCGTCAGCAAGCTTCGCGCCTTTACCTTCCCCCTGCGGAAGGTAACCAAGATTATCGTAAATTTCAGCCATGAAAATAACCTTTACATGTGAGTGATTAAAAGTGAGTGAAAAAACTAGGCAGCCAACAGCGCCTTAGCCAGCTCCAGCTGAGCCTTAACCTTCGCAGTACGGCGCTTACGGCCAAAAGTCGCCAACACAGCCGACTCAACATCCTGACCCTCATCCATCAGCTCAGGATCCTGCTCATAGAAGCGCCAAGCATTCGCAATCTCAACCGGGCTAATCTGGTCAAACTCGCGCATCGCACCATCAACCGAAGGGCGGAACTCGCCATACTCCTCACGCGGCGCCTCGACATGCCACACGAACTTATGCTCATCCACCTGCAACTCAGGCATACGACCCGCCAAACGGATAATCCAGTCGCGGTTCTTCTTCGCCAAACGATTCACGCCGAAACACTGCGCCGCCAAAGTCGCCAAACGATCAGCCTGAACCGGCCCCTCAGCAGACACAATCTCCTCAAGAGCAGCAGACATCTGCTCCTTAGAACGCTTACTGCGCAGCGAATCAAAAATGTCACGGTCACCCAGCGAAATCGGCTCCCACGGCTCAAACGGGTAACGCCCCTCCCCCACCGCAAGACACAGCTGAGGGACCGAAGCATCAGAAGCCTGTGCCGGCTGAGAAGTCGAAGCAGGAGCCGCAGGCTGGGCAGGTCGAGAAACCGGTGCCGGGCGAGTAAACGCACCACGAGGCGCAGACACCTCAGTCTTCACCTCACGGGCAGTCGACACAGCCTGACGAACCTCCTCATCCAGCTCACGACGAACCGGTACCACCTCACCAGCACCAAACAAATCAGCATGCACACGGTTCAGCTGGCTCTCACACCACTCCTGCTGCTCCGGCGCACCCAACGCCTCAAAAAGACGCGCCGCCGAATCGTAGATACGCACCGCATCATTGCGGTTCATATCCCTGCCGTGCATCTTCTTGTTGCGGAAAATACGCAAATCCTGCGCATACGTACCCACGGTACGGCTCGAATCAGGCTCAAATGGGTGCTTCCGCTCCGGAGTACCTACCGGCTCAGTCAGCATACGCAACTGAAGCTGAACGTCTCGCGGGTTGTAACGGCTCAACTCCACCTTGCGCTTACGCTGATCATCCAAGTAAAGCAGAATAGAAACCCAGCCATACTCCTCTACCTGAGACTGGGACATCACCCCCTTCTCCACCACCAAGCGAGTCAGCAGCGGATCAAGCTCACGGCCCAAATACTCCAAACAAGAGAAAGTGTAAGCGTTTGCCTTTTCAATAGACATATAAAAACCATTTCGTTGTATGTGTAGCGGCGACCATTGCCACCACATTCATTATGCCTAATGAGAACAACATGTGCGTACTGGTTCGTCATTCTGGACCCCACCCCTCTTAACCGCGAGAAGCCACATGTGTTTCGAGAAGCCACCAAAAAAGTGGCTTTTCGAAACACATGTGGCTTCTGGGGTGGAGTTATTCTTGACCGGACATCATCATTCTCAAATGAGTCTCCCAATCTTCAGGGAACCCCAACTCGCTCACATGACGTAGTCTAAGCGGCATATAGTCAGACTTAATCAGGGTAATGAGCTTGTCCGTCCACGTCGTACCCGGGGAGACGCTTCTCAGCATAAACGCTATTACTAAGAGAGCTCCATACAATCTTTCACTCTGTCCTCGCGGAAGTGAGGACAGCCCAGGGATAGTACGAAACACGTTAGTCGAAGCAGGAGTAAAACGCCTATTAAACAAACGCCCATGATGTGCACACACATTGCGCACAATGCTCAGTTGTTCACACCATCTCGCTAACGGATCCTCTCGATAGTATGTTCTCTTGTGTTTAGCTAGCAAAGCTGCAGCATCAACTTTAAACCCGAATGCAGTTGAAATCTCATGCTGGACAGGCACAGGCAACCCACCATACAAAATAGATATATCTGAGAAATCTAGCGTCTCAGCAAGCACCCAGAAAGGGTAACCATCATAGTTCTCTGAGTAGTGACGAATTGCAGCGTTACTCTTTTTAGCACGTTCTACACGTCCCATTGCTCTATCAAGCCACCCAGCATGGTCAAAATCAGGGCGGAACAAATCAGAGTCCTGGTAAGCCAGCGGTCCGTGAGAGACAACCCATTCGCCGATACGCGTACGTAAAGCTATTTCTATACGCTCAATTGCATCATGAATTAAGGTACGTAATTTCCGATCGAATTCGTACAGCTGAGCAACTTCTTCAAAAGAAGTACCTTGAACAAATCTATCCTCGCGAAACGGTTTCTTCGGGTCATCTGTAGGCTGTAAAACACGATATGGATAAGAATACCCAGACAGTCGGTAGTAAGAAATATTAGACAACCATTGTCTAGCGAGTCGGTCATCAACCGCCATACCGCGATTACGCAGTAGCGTTATCTGTTCGTTCAGAGTCGTAGCGTTTTTAACCTGTGCACCCATGCTATATGACCTTCCACATAGAAATCCGGCCCGTCTACTCCATCAAGAGTAGCGGGCCGAACGGTTAACTCAAGAGTACAAAAACCAGCACCCAAAAATCAACACATGAAGGATATTTCTAAAGAGCCTACGCTTCCGAGGGCTTCGCGCCCGTCAGGCGGTACGCCTTGTACACGCCCGTCACGTTACGGACCACGTTCAGCACGT
>ERZ1674245.55-NODE-55-length-39951-cov-20.641593_pt1 | contig 39951 bp, 23 predicted proteins | sample MGYA00581205_ERZ1674245 | MGnify/ENA primary metagenome ERZ1674245 (study PRJEB41354, sample SAMEA4873314) | human saliva metagenome | biome: human-associated habitat [ENVO:00009003]; feature: mouth environment [ENVO:08000002]; material: saliva material... | reverse complement strand
AGTGTGGGGCGGGTTCCTTATCGGGAACCCGCCCCACACTCTTAACGCGTGCTCTCACGAACGCGCAGACAAGACAGCCTAGACGCTCTCACGCGACGCATGATGCTGCAACACCGCACCCGCAGCCGCCGCATCCATCTGAGCAGCCGCACGCGCCGCACGAGCCTTAGCCCGCGCCTGATGCTGACGCTGACGACGCAACTCATCACGACCATCAATACGCATCTTCTTATCCACCGCATCCATCGACCAGTGACGCACAAACCGGCAGGACGCACCCTCAACCGGCTGCGTAGTCTCCGTGAGCGTATCCAACACGGCCTTCAACGCATGACGGCTCGCCGCCGTCAACGCATCACGACTCGTACCGCCACGAACACCCACCGTACGCTTCGGCGTGAACAGCACACTCGCCCCACGCGGAACACCGCGATACTCAGCGAACGACACCGGATCCACACCCAGGCGCTTAGCCATCACCTCAATAGCCGGCGGATTCTGATCCACGCACACGAACTTACGACCCAGCTGAGCCGCCGCCGCACCCGTAGAACCAGAACCAGCGAAGAAATCCAACACCCAATCACCTGGGCGGGAACTCGCAGCAATCATACGACGCAACAAACCCGTAGGCTTCTGGGTGGGATAACCCGTCTTCTCCTTACCCGTCGGCGACACAATAGTATGCCACCACACATCCGTAGGGAGCTTACCGCGAGAAGCCTTCTCCTCAGTCACCAAACCGGGAGCCATATACGGTTCACGATCAACCTCCGCAGTATTGAAGTAATAGCTACGGTGATCCTTCGCATACACCAAAATATTGTCGTGCTTCGTCGGCCAGCGGCGCGTAGACTTCGCACCGTAGTCATAAGCCCAAATCAGCTCATTAATGAAGTTCTCACGACCAAAAATCATGTCGCACATAATCTTCACATAATGAACCTCACGCCAATCCAGGTGCAGGTACAGGGTGCCGTCCTGCGCGAGCAGACGATGCGCCTGCTCAATACGCGGCGCTAGGAACGCCCAATAATCCTCGAACGAGTCGTTATAGCTCGCCAGAGTCTGCAGGGTGCTCGAATAGCTCTTGCCCTTAAAACCGGTGCGGTCACCCTTCTCAGAAGCCTCCGCGCTCAACGTGCGGCGCGTCTGCTTCTTACCCGTATTGAACGGCGGGTCAATGTAAATCACGGTGAATGCACCATCGGGCAGCTCACGCAGATACTCCAGGTTATCTGCCTGCACCAGCAGCGACGGGCCCTGCGGATCGAAAACAGTCGAATCCGTGCGGTTCGCCTCAGCGGCAGGGGAGGGCGCGGCAGGCGCCGGGGATACTGAAATACCCAACCCCGGCCCTAGCCTTCAGAACCAGCACGGTCAGCGCCACGGCCCTTACCGCGAGAACCTTCAGAACGAGAACCTTCAGCACGCGAGCCTTCAGGGCGGCGACGGGTACGGCGGCGGCCCTCACCCTCCACGGGCTGACCCTCAACACGGCGGGTACGGCGACGCTGACGAGGCGCACGCTCAGAACGCTCAGCAGAACGCTCGGAACGCTCGGATGCGCCCTGCTCGTTACGCTCCGCACGCTCGGAAGAACGTTCGGTACGCTCAGTGCGCTTGCGGCCCTCGGAGCGGCTACGGCGCTCGCCGCGACCCTCACCGGAACGACCCTCGCGGCCACCGTCACGACCGCCGCGGGAACGGCGCGAACCCTTCTCACCGTCACGACCGCCAGAACGGCCACCATCGCGGCCACCGCGAGAACGAGCCGGACGGCCACCACGAGAGTCACGGGCGCTCTCAAAGAACTCGTCGCCCATACCCTCAGCCACACGCTCCTCGCGCGGCAGGCGGCCCTTAGTGCCAGCCGGAATGTTCAGGTCATGGAACAGGTGCTCAGAGGAAGAGTACGTCTCAACCGGCTCAGGAACACCCAGCTCCAGGGCGTCGTTAATGACCTTCCAGCGCGGCAGGTCATCCCAGTCAACCAGGGTCACAGCGGTACCCTCATTGCCGGCACGACCGGTACGGCCGGTACGGTGCAGGTAAGTCTTCTCATCCTCGGGCACGCGGTGGTTAATCACGTGGGTCACGTCTTCAACGTCAATACCGCGAGCCGCCACGTCGGTCGCAACCAGAATGTCGACCTTGCCGGTGCGGAACGCCTTCAGCGCCTGCTCACGCGCAACCTGGTTCAGGTCACCGTGCAGGGGAGCGGCAGCGAAGCCACGGTTCACCAGCTCCTCCGCCACGCGGGCAGCGTCACGCTTGGTCTTGGTGAAGATGACGGTGCGGCCGCGGCCGGTAGCGCGCAGAATGCGGCCAATCATCTCGTCCTTGTCCAGGTGGTGCGCACGGTAGACGACCTGGCGGATCGAAGCCTTAGTCTTCGAGGCGTCCTCGGGGTCAGCGGCGCTAATGCGCATGGGCTTGGTCATGTACTGGCGTGCCATTGCAATGACCGGGCCGGGCATGGTTGCGGAGAACAGCATGCTCTGGCGGTCCTCCGGCAGGTAGCTGAGGATCTTCTCAACCGACGGCTGGAAACCCAAATCCAGCATCTCGTCAGCCTCATCGAGGACCACAATCTTAACCTGCTTCAGGTTCAGGAAGCCCTGCTGGTACAGGTCGATAATGCGGCCGGGGGTGCCCACCGCAACCTCCAGGCCGCGGCGCAGCAGCTCAGCCTGAGGCTCAATCGGCACACCACCGTACAGGGTGGCGACGCGGGCGTTGCGCAGCTTCGCGGCAATCGCCAGGTCCTCACCCACCTGAATAGCAAGCTCACGGGTCGGAACCAGAATCAGTGCCTGAGGTGCACCGGGGTACTCCAAATCAGCCCACCCCTCATCGTCGCGGCCGACCACACGCTGAATGGTGGGCAGACCGAAGCCGAGGGTCTTACCGGTACCGGTCTTCGCCTGACCAATGATGTCCTGGCCAGACAGAGCCACGGGAAGAGTCAGCTCCTGGATGGGGAAGGGGGAGGTAATGCCAACCGCCGCGAGGGCGTCGCTAATATCCTGGCGAACGCCGAAGTCGGCGAAGGACTTTGCAGTCTGAGTGGTTTCCTGCGTGTTCGTTTCAGTCACTGGACCGTATCTTTCTACCCCTGCTCGGGGTGTGTTTCTCCCCGTAACGGGGTGTACCAGCCAGCACCTCAACGGTGGAGGCGGTGACGGGCGGGCGTCGAAAGCCGGCCGCGGGAAATTCTTACACGGGAAATTCTTACCGAGACGCCGCCTGCACGCATGGTTATTACTCATGGTTCATTCATGATGAGAAGGCGGTGCAGCCTCGGGGTCTTGAAAGGGGTACGACCGGTCATTCACTTAACCCCTCAATATTAACCTGGATTTGCTTTCGGCGCACCCCCGACCGGTTGTGGTGTGCGCCCGTGATGGGCGATATACCGCCCCAAAACCGGGTGCCGTGAGGTTTTTGTGTAGGCGGTTTAAAACGCAAAACCCCGCATTCGGCACGGCGTAACCACGTGGCGCATAAAGCGCGGTTACGCATCGTGACGGATGCGGGGGGGGGCTAAAGCTAAAGGGGGTTCAGCCGCCGAAATTAGGCGCCGATACCGAAACCAACGTGACGCTTAGCGTCGGAACCCAGCTCGACGTAGCCAATCTGAGCGCCAGAAATCAGGGTGGTGTTGCCCTTATCATCCATAATCTGCAGCAGCGAGCCATCCTCAATAGCCTTCGAGACCTTCTCCATGAGGATTTCCTTAGCCTCACTAGTCTCAACAATAATTTCACGAGCAATGTGGCGAATGCCAATCTTGATTTCCATGAGTCTCCTCGCAGAATAGTCCGGCACAGCCAAACGTGCGCCGGGTATGGGAACTGTCTTATCTAGCATCTACTCTAGCGTGAATACGCCCATCGGCACCGTGAACAGGCGGTACTTCGCCGGGGGCTAATAAAATACTCGCCGCCGGATGCGCGAAAATGCGCGCGAAAAATGCCGGGAAGAGGGGAGGGGAGACTCCTAAGACTCTTCCACCTGAATACCGTAGAGAGTCTCCAGCGCCTGCACGTAATCCTCTGCGCGGCCCTCCGACGCCAGCTTCTTGGCGCGCACCGTCGGGGTGTGCAGCAGGGACTTCACCATGCGGCGCATCGCCAGCTCGAACTGCTCCGTCGCCGCACCGCAACCAAACTGGTTACGTACCTTCTCCAGCTCAGAATCCAGCACATCCATAGTGTGCGAACGCAGCGCAACAATCGCGGAGTCAATCGTGCGGGAACGCTGACGAGACACAAACGCCGCCAGCTCAGACTCCACAATGCGCGTAGCCGTCGCCACGGATTCCTCGGTCTCCTCGGGGGCGGCAAGGCGCACCGACTCGAGGGTAATCAGCTCAACATTCGGCAGGTCAGCGACCGAGGGGTCAAAGTCACGCGAAAGCGCCAGGTCGAGGATCGTGTGGTGGCCGCCCGGAATCTGCTCGGGAAGCAGCGGGTCGGATCCGCCGGAGCAGCCAATAATGACATCGGCAGAAGCCATGGCCTGCTCCATGCCGTCCACCGGCACCGCAGAAACCTCGCGCTTTGCCGCGAACTCGGCGGCACGACCCGAACGGGAATTGACCCAAATATCGGTGCAACCGCGCTCGCGCAGCGCCGCAATGGTTGCACCCGCGTAAGCGCCCGTACCAAAAATCAGGGCGCGTCGGGTCGACCAGTCCTTCTCGGCAACCTCATCCGCAAGATCCAGGGCAACAGACACAATCGAGCGGCCCTGGGCGCCAAGCGCCGTGTGCTGACCTACCTGACGAGCCGTATGCGCCGCATGCTCAAACAGCTGCACCAGCTCACCGGGAAGAGCCACGCCCTCCTCCTGAGCCTTCGCCTGCGCGGCAGCCAGGGCGCGGCGTACCTGACCGGCGATTTCACGCTCGCCAACCACGGCAGACTCCAGGCCGGAGGCGACCGTCAGCAGGTGGCGCGCCGCCTCCTCGTCTGCGTACACATCGAAGCTGGAATTGACCAGTTCCTTGTCCAGGCCGGAGGTTTGCGCAATCGAATTAACAATCAGCTCACGAACCATGTGCACATGCGCAGAGACGTGCAGCTGAACATACATTTCAAGACGGTTACAGGTGGCAAGAACTACTGCACCCTTAACACCGAGTTGACGTGCGATATCCGCCGCCAGAACATCGGGTACGCCAGAGGCACCGGCGCTCAACGCAGCGACGGTGGTCAAATCAACGGTGTGGTGCGATGCCACAAATGCATAAGTACTCACTAGAGACTAATCATAACCACGCCGACTAAGCCCCTGTAAAGCTCATAGAACCTAAGTTCCATCATCGTAGGGGGCAAGAAAATCTGCGCGGTGGGGGATGCGGGCACGAAGAGTAGGCACGAACTAAGGCGTCCCTCACCGCTAAGAAAGCCATCATTAGGTAAGAGTCACCATGACATAGTGTCGCAAAAACGCCCACATAAACCTGTCACACTAGAGACTATGAGCGAAAACCAGCACACCACCCCCGCATCGGAAAAGGGCCCCGCGTCGGCACAGGGCACCGCACAGGCACCTTCCCTGCCCGCACACCCCACTGACGCCCAGCGACCCCTGCTCACCGACGAGCAGCTCGCACACCTACCCGCCAACCACCCCCTGCGCGCAGGCACTACCGCCGACTCGCCCATGCTCCGTGCCCTCACCGGCCGCCCCTCCAGCCACCGACCCGTCTGGTTCATGCGCCAGGCAGGCCGCTCCCTGCCCGAATACCGCCGAGTACGCGAGGGCATCCCCATGCTGGAAGCCTGCCTCACCCCCGAACTGGCCGCGGAAATCACCGTGCAGCCCGTCCGCCGCCACAAGGTCGACGCCGGCATCTTCTTCTCCGACATCGTCATCCCCATGAAGCTCGCGGGCGTCAACGTCGACATCGTGCCCGGTAAGGGCCCGGTCCTCGACCAGCCCGTACGCACCCTCGACGAGGTGCGCGCCCTGCCCGAACTCAAAGACAGCGACCTCGACCCCATCCGCGAAGCCGTCGCCGCAACCGTCGAAATGCTCGGCGACACCCCGCTCATCGGCTTCGCTGGAGCCCCCTTCACCGTCGCCGCATACATGGTCGAAGGCGGCCCCTCCCGCGACCACCTGCGCCCGCGCACCATGATGCACGCCGACCCCGCCGCCTGGCACGAACTCGCCGAATGGGCAGCCCGCACCGCAGGCCAGTTCCTCCGCGCGCAGATCGAGGCGGGCGCATCCGCTGTGCAGCTCTTCGACTCCTGGGCAGGCTCCCTCGGCGAAGGCGACTACCGCCGCTACGTGCAGGCACACTCCGCAACCGCCCTCGATATGGTGCGCGAATACGGCGTGCCGCGCATCCACTTCGGCACCGGAACCACCGCCCTGCTGCCCGCCATGCACGAAGCCGGCGCAGACGTCATCGGCGTGGACTACCGCCTGCCGCTCTCGGCAGCGAACACCCTGCTCAACGGCGCCGTACCCCTGCAGGGCAACATCGACCCGGCACTGCTCGCCGCAGGCAGCGAAAACCTCTACGCACACGTAGACGAGGTCCTCGCAGAAGGCAACGCCGCCCCCTCGCACGTGGTCAACCTCGGCCACGGCGTACCCCCGACCACCGACCCGCAGGTGCTCACCGACCTCGTGGCATATATCCACGAACGCACCGCGCAGGCATAGGATAAATAACGATAAATAGACGGCGCAGATGCTGGAAACCCTCCGGCATCTGCACCGAACACCTACCCCCCCGAACCAACCACCACACCCGTTACCGCAATGGGCAACTCCACTGCACGCAGACCAAAGGAGAACCACCATGGGCCACACCAACCAGGCACCGCACCGCACCGCACCGGTCAGCTCCTCCGCCGCGCCCCAGAACGCACGAGCTTTCACCCGCAACGAGAAGGCACCCACCGCCATCGTTATCGGTGGCGGCCCCTCCGGCCTGATCTCCGCACGCCGCCTCGCCGCAGCCGGTATGCGCGTCACCCTGCTCGAACAGCGTCACCACCTTGGCGGTGCCGTTGGTGCCCACGAAGTTGGCGGCCTTCTGCTGGACTCCGGCGCAGAATCCTTCGCAACCCGCAGCCCCATTGTCAGCGACCTCGTCAAGGAACTCGGCCTGGGCGACCAGATCGTCACCCCCAACTCCTACGGCTCCTGGCTGTACCTGCCGCAGGGCGCCCGTCGCACCCCCAGCACCGGCATCATGGGCATCCCCGGCAATGTGAACGATAAGTCGTTGATCCCCGTCATCGGTAAGAACGGTCTGCGCCGCGCCCAGGTGGACAAGTTCCTGCCCGTCTCCGCAGGTGAGAACGCGAAGACCCTCGGTGAGCTCGTGCGCATCCGCATGGGCCAGAAGGTGCTCGACAACCTCGTCGCACCCGTAGTCTCCGGCGTGTACTCCACCCACCCCGACAAGCTCGACGTCGATGCGACCATCCCCGGTCTGCGCGAAGCCTTCCGCAAGCACCGCTCCCTCTCCGCCGCAGCACACGCTTTCCGCTCGGCAGCCCCCGCAGGTTCACAGGTCGCCGGTATCGTGGGCGGCATGAACCAGCTGTCCGAACGTCTCGTCGAAGACCTGTACGCCTCCGGTGTTCGCATCGTCACCGGATTCGACGTCATCGCCGTTGACCGCGACGAATCCACCGGCCAGTGGTTCATCATCCAGCGCCACACCACCGACGGCGAAAACACCCCCCTCTACGCCGACTACCTGGTGCTCGCCACCGACGGCCCGACCGTGGCACGACTCATCGGCCCGCACGTCTCCACCGCCCTACCCGCCATGGAACCCGGCCCCGAAGTCGCCCTCGTCACCCTCGTCGTCGACGCCCCCGCCCTGGACAAGCACCCCCGCGGTACCGGCCTGCTCGTCTCCGAAGAAGCCACCGCCGTACGCGCCAAGGCACTCACCCACGCCACCGCCAAATGGCAGTGGGTCGCCGAGGCCGCAGGCCCCGGACGCCACGTGGTACGCCTGTCCTACGGCCGAGGCGGCGAAGACTCCCGCTTCTCCGAAGTCGCCCTCGCAGACGAGCAGCTCATCACCCTCGCCCTGCGCGACGCAAGCCGCATGATGGACGTAGCCCTCACCCACAACAACCTCGTTGACGCGGACGTCGTACGCTGGCGCGGTGTACTACCCGCCTCCACCCCCGGCCACCGCGACCGAGTCAAGGAATTCCGTGAACGCGCCAGCGAACTCGGAACCCTCAGCACCGTCGGCTCCTGGGCGGCAGGCTCCGGCCTGGTCTTAACCGTCAAAGACACCTACGAGCAGATGGACCGCCTCATCTACCACGCGGCACAGGACTGGGAAGGCGTCACCGCACCCAAGGCCGCAACCGCCAAGTAGACGGCGCAGCGGCGGCAGAAGCTCAGCCAATAACTCAGCTCAGCCAGTAACTAGACCAAAAATTGAGAAAACGCGCAGCTACGGAAGCCGCGCCTCCAGCACAGCGAACCCTCGCTGAAGAAAGGAACACACAATGTCTCACGATCACGCAGCACACGGCCACGGCGGCGCACACGGCGCAGGTCAGGGCGGCTACACCCACGCAGGCCACGGCTACGGCGGCGCACCCAAGGGCTACGCAGTCCAGCACTCCGCAGCTGACGAGAACCGCCGCGGCCGCGAAGAAGGCGAAACCCTGCACTACGCCCTGTACACCGTGTTCGCACGCTCCGGCGCACGCCCCGCAGAGTCCAACACCGACGAGGCACGCGCCGAATTCGAGCAGGTCGTTGAAGCACTGGCAGCCGAGGGCGTGACCCTGCGCGGCATCTACGACGTCTCCGCAATGCGCGACAACGCCGACGTCATGATTTGGACCCACGGCCAGAACCCCGAAAAGCTGCAGGCAGCAGTCCGCAAGATTCGCCGCACCGCACTGTTCGCAGGCACCACCATCGTCTGGTCCACCATGGGCGTACACCGCGAAGCAGAGTTCACCCGCAACCACGCACCCGCCTACGCACGCGGCAAGGCACCTGAAACCTGGGTCTGCGTCTACCCCTTCGTACGCTCCTACGACTGGTACTACATGAACCCCGAACGACGTGCAGAAATGCTCAAGAACCACGGCATGAAGGCAATCGACTTCCCGCAGGTTCTGGCAAACACCGTCGCATCGTTCGGCCTGAACGACTACGAATGGGTCCTCGCCCTCGAAGCACCCGAACTCGTGGACCTCGTCGACCTGATGCGTCACTTCCGCAACACTGAAGCACGCCTGCACGTTCGCGAAGACACCCCCTTCTACACCGGCCGCCGCATCGGCGCAGACGAAGTAGCAGAGGTTCTGGCGTGAGCCATCAGCCGAACAACGGCGTAACCCTCAACGGCACGCTCCTGCCGGACGACGTGGTACCCAACCGCACCGACCCGGCGAACACCGCCTCCAACGGCCCTGCCGCGCTCAACGAGCAGACCCTCGGCGACTACCGAAGCGAACGCAGCATCACCCGTGAGCGCGCCGAAGAGGCGCGCCCCTACGACCTGGTGATTCTCTCCTCCTTCGGTGGCCCCGAGGGGCAGGAGGACGTCATCCCGTTCCTGCGCAATGTAACCGCTGGCCGCGGCATCCCGGATGAGCGCCTCGAAGAGGTCGCCACCCACTACCGCGCCAACGGCGGCGTCTCGCCGATTAACGAGCAGAACCGTGCCCTGCTCGCCGCACTGCAGCAGGCGCTCGCCGAGCGCGGCCCGCACATCCCGATCACCTGGGCGAACCGCAACTGGAAGCCCTACGTGAAGGACGTGCTCGCCGAAGCCTACGAGAACGGCCACCGCAACGTGCTCGTGCTGGCGACCAGCGCCTACCCGGGCTACTCGAGCTGCCGCCAGTACCGTGAGGACTACGGCATGGCGATTGAGCAGCTCGGCCTGGAAGGTCGCGTGCACGTGGGTAAGATTCGTCAGTTCTTTGACGTGCCCGGCTTCTCCCGCGCTTTCGCTGACGGGCTGAAGGACGGTCTGGCAACGGTGCGTGAGCAGCTTGCCGCACGCGATAGCGGTTCGCTGAACCCGCGCCTGCGCATCATGTTCTGCACCCACTCGGTGCCGACCTCCGCGGCGAACGAGGCTGGCCCGCGCGGTGTGAACTACGAGGGCGGCTCCGCCTACGTGGAGAAGCACCTGCAGGTCGCTCGCGCCGTGCTTTCGTTGGTTCGCGATGAGGCCCCGCAGCTTCTGCAGAACGTCGAATGGGAGCTGGTGTACCAGTCCCGTTCCGGCCCGCCGTCCATGCCGTGGCTGGAACCGGACGTCAACGACGCCCTGGAGGCGCTGCCCACCCCCGCCAACCCGGCGGAGGACGGCGAAGCCCCCGTGGAAGGCGTCGTGCTGGTGCCCCTCGGCTTCGTCTCCGACCACATGGAAGTCAAGTGGGACCTGGACACCGAGGCGCTGGACACCTGCGAACGCCTGGGCGTGGTTGCCGTGCGCACCCCCACCCCCGGCACGCATCCTGCGTACGTGGAGTCGCTGCGTCGCCTCATTGAGGAGCGTGTGGAGAACGGCGTTTCAGCTGACCTGCGCCCCGAACGTGAGAGCGTCCTCGCCCCGAGTGCGAGCGGTCAGCACGGCTGGTTCGACGAGTGCGAACCCGACTGCTGCAAGCCCGGTCGCGGTGCGCCGAAGTCGGTCATCGCAGAGTATGCAGCCGATGCTGACAGCGCTTCTGCGACCAGCGCTTCTGAGAACGCACCCGCCAGCCGCTCCGGTGGATGCGGCTCCGGCGGATGCTGCTCCCACTAACACCATCTGTAGCTCCGGCTCGCCCCAACACCCCCTGACCGGGGTGTGCGGGCGGGTCGGAGCGCACGTGCCTACAGGCTACCCCCCCCCAGAATTTAGACAAACACACAGCGTCGCAAACACACAGCCTCTGGGGGAAACGCACACGCCTACGGGCTATCACACACATCACCGATAAGGAGAGATATGAGCCATCACGAGTACATCTTGGGCACCCGCGGGTCTGCTCTCGCCCTGACCCAAAGCCGTATTGCCGCTGAAACCGTCACCTCCCTCTACACCGAACACCAGGCACACCACGGCGCCGCAGATGCCGAGGTCGTGGATTTCACCCTGCGCACCGTCAAAACCGAAGGCGACGTGCTCACCGGACCCCTGGCGACCCTTGGCGGCACCGGCGTATTCGCTGCGGCACTGCGCCAGCGCCTGCTCGACGGCGAGAACGCCTCCGAAGAAAACCGCGTGGACATGGCGGTACACTCCCTCAAGGACCTGCCCTCCGCGCCCTGCCCCGGCCTGGTGGTCGCCGCAACCCTCAAGCGTGAAGACCCCCGCGACGCCCTCGTGGCACGCGACGGTTTGACCGTCGACACCCTGCCGGAGGGGGCCCGCGTGGGCACCGGCTCACCCCGCCGTGCCGCCCAGCTGCGTGCACTGCGCCCCGACCTTGAAATCGTGGACATTCGCGGTAACGTGGGCACCCGCATCGGTCGCGTGAAGGGCCTTGAAGAGCACGCCGGTAAGCAGGTCGTACTCCGCCAGAACACCGAAACTTCCGAACGCGCCGACCACGGCGTAGGCACCGAACGCAGCGGCGACTGCGATGCCGTGGTGCTCGCAGTCTCCGGCCTCAAGCGCCTGGGTAAGGAAGAACTCATCACCGAGTACCTTGACCCCACCCGCATGCTGCCCGCCCCCGGCCAGGGCGCGCTCGCCCTGGAAGTGCGCGAAAGCGAATTCGGGAACCCGGACCCCGCCGTGCTTGCCGACCCCGAGGTGGCGCGCCCGGTGCGTGCTCTCGGCCGTGCCCTGCTTGCCGCAAACCACCACGAAACCCGCCTCGCCGTCAGCGCCGAACGTGCCCTGCTGCGCCGCCTCGAAGCCGGATGCGCCGCACCCATCGGCGCGTACGCGCACGTGGTTGAAGGCGACCTGGTGCTTAACGTTGTGGTGGCGTCCCCGGACGGCACCGACATGCTGCGCCACACCTCGGCAACCGCCGAACTGGACGTGCCCGGCGCCGAACGCCTGGGCGTGCGCGTGGCAGAAGACCTGCTGCAGATGGGTGCCGCTGCCCTTGCCGGTTTGGACCTGAAGTAGGCGCCATGTCTGCCCCGCCTTCTGATACCTCGCGTTCTGAATCCCGGCAGGTTGATGCCCCGCAGGCTTATGTCCCGCGCACGGTTCTGCTGACCCGCTCCGCCGCCCAGGGCGCCGCCTTCGCACGAGCCCTCGCCGAGGAAAGCCCACAGAACGGGTTGGGGGAGCCCCGGGTACTCTTCGCACCGCTACAGCAGGCACGCACCGTCAAACCGGGCGCAGACCACGCCACCGCGCTGGAGGCGCTCGCCTCCGGCCACTATGCGTGGGTGAGCTTCACGAGCGCCAACACGGTTCGCGCCTGCGCCGAGCTGTGGGGTGACAAGTTCGCCCGCGCCTGCGCGAGCGGTGGAGTGTGTATCGCTTGCGTGGGTACGGCAACCGCCCGTGCCGTACACGCCCAGCTCGGGCTGGATGCAGATTTTCAGCCGCAGGTGCAGAGCGCCGCGGGAATGCTCGCGGAGTTCGAGCAGCCCGTAGCTGAAGCCCCCGCTGTGCTGGTTTTGGAGGGCTCCAACGCCCGCCCGACCCTGCGGGAAGGCCTCAAGGACCTGGGCTGGGACAGCCGCCGCTGCGTGCTCTACGACATGGTGCCCGCCGAGCAGGTGGCGCCCGGCGAGCTGAGCCTTGCCGCCGCCCGCGCGCTCGTACAGGGGAATGCCGTAGATGCCGCCGCCCCGGAAACCCCCTCGCCGGATGTGCTGGTGGTGACCGCCCCCTCCCGCCTGCACGCCCTACTCGACGGCGCACCCGCGCTACCGCCCGAATCCGTGCCGCCGGTGGTGGCAATTGGGGCGAGTACCGCCTCCGCATGCCGCGCCCTGAACCTGCGCTACGTGCAGGCCGATTCGCCGTCACCGCAGGATTTGGCGCGCGCCGCCGCGTCCCTCATGTAGGCGCATCCCTCATCTACTAAGACCACATATTTTTATCGAGTTTTCAGGAGAGATCATGAACCTCACCCGCCGCCCGCGCCGCCTGCGCACCACCGCAGCCATGCGCTCCCTCGTCGCCGAGACCACCCTGCGCCCCGCGCAGCTGATTCAGGTGTTCTTCGTTCGCGACGGCATCGACGAGCCGCAGCCGATTCGTTCGATGCCCGGTCAGTACCAGCACACCCTGGAGAGCATCATCCCCGCCGTGCGTGAGGCGTACGAGGCGGGCATCCGTTGCATTGACCTGTTCGGCATTCCTCGCGATGAGGATAAGGACGAGGTCGGCTCGACCGCCTGGGATCCGCAGGGCATCCTGAACCGTGCCATTGCGGTGTGCCGTGAGGAGTTCGGCGATGACCTGGTGGTTATGGCTGATACCTGCCTGGACGAGTTCACGAGCCACGGCCACTGCGGCGTGCTGGTCGATGACGGCCACGGCACGCTCGTGGTGGATAATGACGAGACCGTGGAGCTGTACTGCAAGATGGCGGTTTCGCAGGCTCGTGCGGGTGCCCACACGGTGTCCCCGTCGGGCATGATGGACGGCCAGATCGCGGCGATGCGCGCTGCCCTGGACGAGGCCGGTTTTGAGGACGTGTCGATTCTGGCGTATTCGGCGAAGTACGCTTCTGCGTTCTTCGGCCCGTTCCGTGACGCGGTAGAGTCGACCTTCAAGGGCGACCGTAAGACCTACCAGCAGGATCCGGCGAACCGCCGCGAGTCGCTGCTGGAGGTGCGTGCTGACCTGGAGGAGGGCGCGGATATGGTGATGGTGAAGCCTGCCGGCAGCTACCTGGATATTGTGCGTGAGGTGGCGGAGTTCTCGCCGGTGCCGGTGGCGGCGTATCAGGTGTCGGGTGAGTACGCGATGATTGAGGCGGCTGCGGCGAACGGCTGGATTGACCGTAAGGCTGTGGTGTTGGAGTCGCTGCGTTCGATTCACCGTGCCGGTGCGGACGTTATTCTGACCTATTACGGTACGGAGGCGGCAGGCTGGCTGCGCGAGCTGGACGCCTAACCCCTCTCTTCTAGACGCTGAGAAGCCACATGTGTTTCGAAAAGCCACGTCTTATGTGGCTTCTCGAAACACATGTGGCTTCTCGCCGTTTATGATTGTTCTTCGCTGACTGGCTTGTACCCGAGGGAGGTACACACAACGTTGCCGTTGGTGAAGTATTCCGCGAGCTTTTCGCGGTCGGCGGGGGAGCGCAGGTCCGCCCAGCGTTCCTGCTCCAGGTAGAACGCAACCTGGGAGGTCAGGCAGACGACCCGCTCATCGTGTACCGCCACAATGTGCCTGCGCAGCCACGGCATACGCTTGGCAAGGTTCGGCGGGATTCTGGACGGCACCTTGATTTCTATCTGCCACTGCGAGGGCTCGTAGAAGGTCGGCTTGATCTGTTCGGGGTTCTTCGGGAAGACGCAGAACTCCTCAATGTCGGGGTAACTGTACTTCTTCGCGGGCAGGAAAAGCCGCCCGACGTAGAACGAGTCGGGGTTGAACAGCAGGTACCGCCTCATATAAACCCACCGAGTTACTGCAGTTACGGTGGTAACAATTGCCAGCGTTATGGAAGCTCCACCAATGGGCATTGGCTGAACACCTAGAACTGTCCAACCGACAAGCGAATAGAAGAAGACGATGAGAGCCACAACCAACACAAAGTGGGTTTCAACGTAGAAATCATTCTTTGCCCGAACCGGTTTAGCTTGAGGATGAGCCCCATTCGGCACAGCAAAAACGTTGAGACGCATCAACGCTGTGCTATAGATTTGAGGCAACCCGGCTGTCATGTCATCCGTATCGATGCTGCGGGCTTTACGCCAAGTGCGGCGACCTGAACGTGCACCCACGAACACCATGTAGAACGGCAACAACAGAGCCGGTAGCAGAATGCCATTATGGGCAATATCTGTGTACAGACGAAAGATGGACCGTGCGACAAGGCATGCCCACACATACATGAGCACGTGGAACCACGCCTCAATCGAGGAGATACCGTATACGCTATCGATTTCTTTGCGGGCACGGGTGAGGTTAGAGCGCAGTTTATGTTTTGGTAGCGGGTTACCCTCCAGGGAACGACGTTCGGCATACCTCATTGCATTGTTGACTGGGGAGCCGTAACGGGCGATGTAGAGCTCCTTCGCCTTTTCCGTGCTGATTGTTGCGGGGTGGGTGATAGCGGGTACTACGCATAACCCTATGTAAACGATAAAGGCGATGAGCCATATGTAGCGTACCGGCTCTAGGGGTATCCCCAAAGCGCTTAGCTCCATGAGTTGTCCTCTCTACGGTTATCGGTGATGGTGTGTCTACGATGCTGAGAAGCCACATGTGTTTCGAAAAGCAACATAAAACGTGGCTTCTCGAAACACATGTGGCTTCTCGCGGTATAAGAGCGGCTAAGAACGGTCCGCTTACTTGTACTGCGCCTTCTGGAAGGACGCGCGGCGTGCCGCCTCCTCCGCATGCTTACCGGCAGGCTTGTACCCCATGGTCGTGCAGATGACGCGGCCGTCCACGAAGTACTTCGCCAACATTTCACGGTCCGCCGGCGAATCCAGCTGCGCCCAGCGTCCCTGCTCAATATTGAACGCAATCTGCGCCACCAAACAATCAATCTGGTGATCATTCAGCGAATAGTCGTGCTTGCGGCCGCCAGGAAGCAGAATCTCCAGCGTCCACTGGCTCGCGTCCTTCGGGTTCAGCTTGATAGCGTCCGGGTTCTTCGGGTACACACGGAATGCGCGAATCTCCGAGTAGGGGCGGGACTTCGCCGGAAGGAGCAGACGCCCAGCCTGGAACGAATCCGGGTTGTACAGCACGTAATCGCGGTTGTACATCAGCAGCATGATGATCAGCGGAATGTACGCCGCCGCCAAGAACCAGGAGGCGTGACCGATATAGATCGCTTCCCAATCCTCATCGATGCTCCAACCCGCCAGCGACGTCAAAAAGACAGCGGCGAGCAGGAACGCAATACCGTTGAGCCCCCAGTAGACGGTGCGGTCCTCACGAATCGGCTCCACACCCGGCACCGTGCCGCGCACACGGAACGGGGCGCTCAGCTTACCCAGCGTCGCCGAGTAGATGCGCGGCATGCCCAGCACACGGTCGTCCTTGCTGTAACCGCGTGCTTCACGCCAGTGACGGCGACCCCAACGGGCACCGCAATACACCATGAGGAACGGCAGAAGCAGCGCCGGCAGCAGGATGCCGTCGTACACAATATCCCAGTACAGGGTGAAGATAGAGACCGCCACAATCCAGCCCCACAGGTACATGACCACGTGGAACCAGCCGCTAAACACGCCGGCGCCCTCAATAGAATCCAGCTTCTTCTTCGCCTTCTTCGTGGCGCTACCCTTGCGGGAGGAGCTCAGCGGCGCACCCATTGCGGTACGTTCCGCGGTGGCGCGGCGCGCCTCATCAACGGGCGAGCCGGATACCTCAAGGTACAGTTCGGCTGCCTTCTCCTTCTTGATGGGCACCGGGTAGGCGATATCCACCAGCAGGCACAAGCCCAGGTACACCATGAAGGCAATCAGCCACACGTCGCGTAGCTGCTCCATAGGCAGTCCCAGAGCGCTCAGATCCATGAGCGGCTCACCTCCTTACGTCTCTCGAACCCTTAAGCGGATGCGGCAGCAGCTGCGGCAGCCGGAAGAGCCGAGATGATACGGTCCATCGCCTCATCATTGTGGGCGGCAGAAACGAACCACGCCTCGAATGCGCTCGGCGGCAGGTACACGCCGGATTCGAGCATGGAGTGGAAGAACGCGTTGTAGCGGCTGGTTGCCGACGCCTTGATGTCGGCGTAGTTGTGCACGCCCTCCTGAGAGGTGCCGAACGCGACCGAGAAGAGGTTACCGGCGCTCTGGATGGAGTGGTCCACACCGGCGGCGTTGAACGCCTCGGTCAGAGCCTGCTGCAGCTGGGCGCTGCGCGAATCCAGGTGTGCGTAGACGGCGGCGTCAGCCAGGGCCAGGGTCGTAATGCCCGCCGCAACCGACAGCGGGTTACCGGAGAGAGTACCCGCCTGGTAGACCGGACCGACCGGCGCCAGGTGCTCCATGACCTCACGCTTACCAGCCAGCGCCGCGATGGGCATACCGCCACCAATGACCTTGCCGAACGTGAAAATATCGGGAACCCAGCCGCCATCCTCGGGAGCCGCGTAACCCCAGTAACCAGCCGAAGACACACGGAAACCGGTCAGCACCTCATCAAAAATGACGAGCGCACCGTTCGCGTGAGCAATCTCGTGCAGGCCACGGTTGAAACCGGGCTCGGGGGTCACCACACCCATGTTGCAGGGCGCCGCCTCAGTGATAATTGCGGCGATCTGACCCTCATGGTTCGCGAACGCCTCACGTACAGCGTCCAGGTCGTTATAGGGCAGAACGATAGTCTCCGCGGCGGTTGCGGCAGTCACGCCAGCAGAACCCGGCAGTGCCAGGGTAGCCACACCCGAACCAGCCTCAGAAAGCAGCGCATCCACGTGACCGTGGTAGCAGCCCGCAAACTTAATAATCTTGTCGCGACCAGTCACACCACGCGCCAGACGAATCGCAGTCATGGTCGCCTCAGTACCGGTGGACACCATACGCACCTGATCAATAGCGCCGGGAATCGCCGCGTTAATACGGTTGACCACCAGCTCAGCCAGCTCAGCCTCCGGCGCGCTCGCCGCACCAAAGGACAGGCCGCGCTCAGCCGCCTGCTGAACAGCCTCAACCACCTGTGGATGCGCGTGACCCAGAATCGACGGACCCCACGAGCAGACCAGGTCAACGTACTCGTTGCCGTCCGCATCGTACAGGTACGCGCCCTTAGCCTTCGCCGCAAACGCAGGAGTGCCGCCCACAGAATTGAAGGCGCGCACCGGGGAATTCACACCACCGGGAATCACCGCGCGAGAACGCTCAAAAAGCTTCTCACTGGTTTCATGATGCAGCGGGTGAGTAGAAGAGGAAGTCATCGTATCGGTGCCTTTCAAACGAGACGGCGAACTAAAAAATTACAGGGGACGATGCGCACCAGGCGACAGAGCCCGCGCGGTACTAGCGTCCCGTACCTAACCATCATAGGCGCTACAGATGAACCGCAGGTGACAAGCACCTGAACGTACCGAAAGGTGACGATAAAACACAACAGACAAGTTAGGGAACAGAAAGGATGCGCAACGCGCTAACGCAGGTGCCGGTCAGTATCCAGACGGTTCAGCACCTGAGTGTCCTGATCGAACAGCCAGTTCTTATCAAAGAGCAGACGCACAAACGCCAGGCCCATACCCAACGCCATGAAAATCAGCATGGATTGCACAAAGCCGGTCGTCGCCGAGTACATATCACCGCTGGCAAAGTGCGACATGGAACGGTAGAACGGAACACCCGGAACCATCGTCACCACCGCCGGAACCGACAGGGAAATACGCGTGTACTTACGCTGATGCAGCGGCGCCACAATCTCAGCCAAAATACCCACACCAAACACGGCAATCGTCGCTGCCATATGCGCGGGCATACCCGCCTCCACCATATGAATACGGATGGGGTTCGCCACCGCTGCAATCACGCCGCCCCACACGCACGCCACCGGGGAAGCGGCAAAAAGCATCGCGAAGCCAGCCGCCGCAACACCCGAGGAAAGCACCTGCAACACCAAATACAGGGTCGGGTCAAGGTTAAGAGGCGCAGGAGCCGCCAACGGCAGGTGGAAGAGCGAACCCAAAACCCACACCGCAAACGACGCACTCAGCAACAACAAACCCACATAGGTTAGACGCGAAATACCCGCCAAAAAGTCCATGCGGGAAATATCGAGCATGCCCGTCACCATGGGGAAACCGGGCACCAAGAACAGTACCGACGAAATGAAACCAATCATATGGTTCGGGCTAATCCAACCCACCGCGACCAGCACATTAACAAGCGCAATGTACAGGCCCGCCGCCAGGAAGCCGCACGCCATCCACGTTGCCAAATGGCTCACCCCGCGCTTGAGCAGAGTCGAACGCAAAAACTGGCCGGCACCCGCCGCGAAGAACACCACCGTGCACTCCACCAGACCGCCACGGTTCAAGAACGCGAACCCGGCACACGCCACCGCCGACGCCAGCGCCAACATCCAGCGGGTGTACAGCGGCTTCGCCGAATCGATACGGTCCAGCTCGGCGTTCGCCTCCGCAGGGGTAATCTTTTCAGGAAGCTCAGAAATGAACTTACCCAACTGATCCAGCTTATGAGCGTTAATGCCCATCGTGCGCTGCTCAGCCACCTCAGTGCGGAAATTACCGTCAGTGTACGAAGAAGTCGAAATCTCGGTGAAGGTCACCTGCGCGTGATGCTCCTTCAACCCCACAGCCTTCGCCAAACGCGCCATCGACGCCTTAATACGGTATGCGCTCGCACCCGACTTCATCAGGATGCGGCCCAGGCGGAGCACCACCTGAGACTGCGCCACCAAATGCTCATGCGCCAGACGGGTAGACCCCAGATAGATACTGCGCGTATTAGTGTCAGGGTACGGCTCGGTAGTGCGGGGCTGATCATCCATGAGAGGCCTTCCGGGTCGTGCTATTCGTGTAGGTGCGGTTACCTTCTAGCATAGGGGAGAAGCCCAAGCGGGGATAGTGTCAGCCCGTCAGTAAAGGAGAAGTAATTGGGGTGCTGCCTAGGTTTTTAGCGGCGCAGGTTTAGCGGCGCAGTTTTATCGGCGCACGGGCCAGCGGCCGTCAATGACCTCAGATTCCTTACCCGGCTGCGTACGCAACCACGCCTGGAAGCTCGCCGCCTGCTCCGCCGCCCACTGAATCTGCTGCTCGTGCAGCTGGCGCGCATCCACGTTGAGGACCTCGGGGAACTGCTCGGTGAGTTTTACGAGCAGACGTTCCGCCGCCAGGGCATCATCAGCGGAAGTATGCGCATTCTCTAGAGAAACACCGTACTCGGCGGCAAGAACCTCAAGGGTGCGCTTGCCGCGCTTACGCGGAATCACGTGCTTATGCAGAACATACGGGTCGAGCACCACACCCGGCGGCAGCTCACCGTTGGCAATATTGTGGCGTAGCATCTCGTGGTGCAGTACCGAAAAATCGTAGGCGGCGTTGAATGCAATAATCGGCACGCCGTCAAGGTTCAGCGCACCAATCGCTCCGGCAAGCTCCCACACGACCTCGCGGGCGGGACGGCCGTGCTCACGCGCGTACTCGGTCGTAATACCGTGCACGGCGGCGGCACCGGCGGGGATCTCAACGCCGGGGTCGGCCAGCCACTCGCCACGGCGCACCACATTACCCTGAGGGTCCAGCAGGATCAGGGAAGCAGTCACGATGCGGGCGGTGGTGACGTCCACACCGGTGGTTTCAAGGTCAAAAGTGGCGCGCAGGCCGTTCATCCAGGTCATGCTATAAGACTAACCCAGCGGCGGTGCGGGCGCGCGCCCGGTTGTCACGCGGCTGTGGATAAACCCTCGGCGGGGCGGCATATTAAGTCACCGAGGCGGCACATAAGCAGCTGACGAGCCCACATGACCGCCCACAAGGTACAACCGCGCTACAGCCGATAGACTGAAACCATGACAACCCAACTTCTCACCGGCATCCCCGGAACCGGTAAAACCCATCACCTCACCGAACGCGCCCTGCGCTACCTCGCCGACGGGAACGACCCCGCCCGGCTGCTCATCCTCGCACCCACCCGCACCGCTGCGACCCGCATGCGAGACACCATCGCCGCCTCCAGCGACCGCAGCCTCTCCGTAGCACCCACCCGCGCCTGGGCAGCATACGCCTTCGACCTGCTCAAACGAGCCCAAACCCGGGGGCTGCTCAGCGGCGTAGAAGGCAACCTCAAACTCCTCTCCGGCCCCGAACAAGACGTCATTATCGGCGAACTACTCGCCAACCACGCCGAAGGCATCGCACCCGGCCCCGCCTGGCCCGACGTACTCCGCGACGCCCTCGCAACCCGCGGATTCCGCCACGAAATCCGCGACTTCTTCGACCGCATGGCAGAATACGACCTCACCGCCGAAGACGTACACGCCCTCGCCACCGAACACAACCAGCCCGCCTGGCACGCCCTCGCCCAACTGCACACCGAATACCGTGCCGTGCGAGCCCTCCGCGCCAAAAACGCCTACGACCCGGCAGTACTCATCAACGACGCCTGCCGGCTACTGCTGCGTGCCCCCGAATTTCTCGCCGAAGAACGCCGCCGCTACGACCTGATCCTCATCGACGACGTGCAGGAACTCAGCCCCTCCATCTACCGGCTACTGCGCCTCATCGCCGCCGAAGTCGCCCCCGCAGACGCCGCGCACCTGACCGAAACCCACCCCGACCTCTTCGCTGAAGGCCCTCGGGTTGTCATGACCTACAGCGATGAAGCCGTCGTCCAGGGCTTCCGAGGCGCCCGCCCCGACCTCGTCACCACCCTGCAGGCAAGCTTCCCGAGCATGCGCACCCGCACGCTCACCACCTCATACCGCCTGCCCGCACTCATGATGCCGCTCGTGGCGGACATTCGCCGCCGCCTGCCGCGCTACACCCGGTTCGTGCCACTCACCGCCGAGCAAGAGGGGGTAAAGAACGGCGCACAGGAGGGGGCGAAGAACAGCGCGCCCGCAACCTTCGGACGCATCAACACCACCCCCGCCGACGAAGCCCTCACCTGGGGCGCCGCCGACGAACCGCTGCTACACCTGGGTGCCGACGGCAAAATCCTCGACCCCGCACACTACCGCACCGCACCCGCCGGCGTGTATAAGTATGCGCTCTCCAGCTCTCAGGACGAGGCGAACCTCATCGCCCAAATGCTGCTCGAAGAACGCATCTACGGCAACCACCCCTACCGCGAATCCGCCATCATCGTGCGTAGCAGCGCGGACGTGGCGCGCATCCGCCGCGTGCTCTCCTCGAACGGTATTCCCTCGCGCACCTCCGCGGCGCTCGTGCCGGTACGCGACGAACCCGCCGTACGCCCCTTCCTGGATGCGCTCAGCCTGCTCGTCTACGCCCGCAAGCGCGGCGAGAAGGCACTGAACCCCGCCGTGCACATGCCCGCTGCAGAAGGTGCGGAGGCGGCCGAGCGTGGCGGCTACGAGGCCCTCAGCGCAACCGAAGCTGAAGAACTCATGCGCCGAAGCCTCGATGACGTCATCGCCGAAGAAAGCCGCGCCAACCCCCTCGGCGGCGCGCAGAGCGCCATCACCCTGCTCACCTCCCGACTCGGTGGCGCATCCAGCATGGACGTGCGACGACTCCGCCAGCAGCTGCGATCCATCGAACTGCAAAGCGGCGGCCACCGCCCCAGCGATGACCTGCTCCTCGGCGCACTGCTGCACCCCGAAACCCTCCCCGAAGAGGGCGTAGGACGCGCCGTGCACCGCATCGCAGCCGTGCTCTCCGCCGGACGTAAAGCACTCGCGCGCCCCGAATCTACCAGCACCGAAGTGCTCTGGGCGCTCTGGGAAGCCAGCGGCCTCGAAAAGACCTGGGTCGCCCAGTCGCGCGGCGCAGGCCCCGACGCCGATGCAGCCCACCGCAACCTCGACGCCATGATCGGTCTCTTCGAAGCCGCCGACCGCTTCGACGAGCAGATGCGCGGCGCCGGTGCCGAGCAGTTCCTCGACTTCATCGACGCGCAGGACCTGCCCATGGACACCCTCGCCGCCCGCGGCGTACGCCAAGACGCGGTCGAGATTCTCACCCCCGCGCTCGCCGCCGGTCAGTCCTGGCGCACCGTATATGTATGCGGTCTGCAGGAAGGAACCTGGCCCAACACCACCGTGCGCGGTTCCCTGCTGAGCACCGGCGACCTTGTGGACCTGTGCGATGCGCGCCTCCGCCAGCGCTCCCAGCAGGCAGAACAGCAGCCGGGTGAGGGTGAGCAGCCTGTGCCGCCCGCGCGCATCCGCAGCTACCCCGAACGCGTGCGCGACACCCGCCACGACGAGCTGCGCATGTTCGCCGTCGCCGCCACCCGAGCCAGCACCCGCCTCGTGCTCACCGCCGTGCGCAATGATGATCAGGCACCCGGCGAGTTCTTCGACTTCGTGCTACCCACCGACGCGGTTGGCGACTCTACGGACGTGCCCATCACCCGCGTGCGCCGCCCCGCCACCCTGCGTTCCCTCGTGGCGGAGCTTCGCCGCACCCTCGTTGAGGAATCGATGAACGCCATGCGTGCCGAAGACGCGCAGCAGGAGGGCTCACAGCAGGACGGCGTGCAGGCTGGAAACCTGCCGGAGGAAGACGCGCTCACCCCGGAGGCGTCCGCGTACCGACTCGATGCCGCCTCCCGCACCCTGGCGCGCCTGGCGAACGCCCAGGCACCGGGTGCCGCACCCGACGAGTGGTGGGGTCTGCTGCCGCTGTCGAGCACGGAGTTGCTCTTTGCACACCGCCCGGCAGAGCACGCTGAGCTGGCCGAAAACGACGGCGAAGAAGCTGAAAACCCCGGCCGCCGCACCATTGCGCTCTCGCCCTCGCGCCTGGAAACCATTCACAGCTCCCCGCTGGACTGGCTGGTTTCCGCCGCCCGTGCCGAAGCGCAGACGGACCTGTCCCGCTCGCTCGGTACGCTCGTTCACGCCATCGCCGAGGAGTACCCGACTGGCACCCTCGAAGAGCTCCAAACCGCCCTCGACGAGCGCATTAGCTCCCTCGGCGTGCCCGCCCGCAAGGAGGACGAGACCGACGAAGAGTACCGCGAGCGCGTGCCCTGGGAATCCTACGCCCTCTACGAGCGTGCCAAGCGCATGATTCTGCGCCTGAGCTACTACTACCGTCAGCACATGGGGGACGCCGGCTGGCAGAACCTCGGTGTTGAAGGCTCCTTCTCGGTGCGTGTGCCAGTGCCCTTCGACCCCGCCGGTGAGGTCGGCGAGCTGGATGCGCTGCTCACCGGCCGTGTGGACCGCCTCGAGGGTACCGCCCCGGCGGAGGACGGCACCCGCCGCTACGCCATTGTCGACCTGAAAACCGGTAAGTCTAAGCCGACCGGCTCGGAGATGGAGACGCATCCGCAGCTTGCCGCCTACCAGATTGCAGTGGAGGCTGGTGCGGGTGAGCAGCTGGAAGAGCGCTACCGTGCCGAAGCCGCCGCCCTGGAGGCGGGCGAACCGCTACCGGATGCCCGCCCCCAGGAGCTGGAGTACACCGGCTATACGGGTCATTCCGCAGGCGCGGCGCTCGTGCAGTTGGGCGCCTCGGGCGTGAACGATGAGAGCAAGACTCGCCTGCAGGTCCAGCCGGCTCTGACGGAGCACGATTCGTGGGCGGCTGAGCTGGTGCAGCACGCCGCGGAGCTGATTGCTGGCTCGCAGGTGCAGGCTCGTCACCGTGAGGGCGGCTATGGGTGCCGTCTGCCGGAGATTTGCCCGATTTGTACGCGCGGCCGTCAGGTGACGCAGCCCTAGTAGCCGCGTACCCTACGTTTACTTTCGATATCACTCACCCCGAACCTCCCATGAGAATGATCCATGAGGAAGAGGAATCATGACTGACTCTGGCGCATACGGCGCTGATATGCAGGGCGCTACTAACCCGGGCGTTACTACCCCCGGCGCTCACCCCGGTTCTGGCACCGGCATGCTCACCCCCGCCCAGTGGTGCGAGCACAATAGCTGGCAGCTGCCCAACGGCGCGCTCTTTTCTGCAGAAGCCGCCGGGAATAACCCCGCGCTGAAGCCTGCCGACTACCGCAGTGCCCTCGACATTGCCGAGATGCTCAACGGCACCGACGGTAAGAAGCCGACCCCCGAGCAGGTCCGCATGATTGAGGCGGGCCCCGCCCCGACCCTCGTCATTGCCGGTGCCGGTTCGGGTAAGACCGCGACCATGGTTGACCGCGTGATTTGGCTGGTCGATAACGGTTTTGTGCGCCCTGAAGAGGTGCTCGGCGTGACCTTCACCCGCAAGGCGGCAACCGAGCTGCGCAGCCGTATGCGTGCCGGCCTGAACACGCTGCGCCGTAGCCGCCGCGTCGCCCCGAGCGATGAGGAGCTGCGCGAAGGCATCGCTGACCCGACCGTGCTCACCTACCACTCCTACGCGAATAACCTCGTCAAGGAGTACGGTCTGCGCCTGGGCGTGGAGCAGGACGCGCAGATGCTTGGCGATGCGCAGAAGTGGCAGCTTGCCGCGCAGATTGTGCAGTACTGGGAGGGGGAGCTTCCCCTCGATAAGGACGGCGTGCCGGTGTCTGCGGCGACCATGATTAACCAGATGCTGCAGCTTTCTGACGAGTGCGCGGAGCACCTGGTGGAGCCGCAACAGGTTATTGACTTCTGTACCGAGCAGTTGGCGGCTTATGCGGCGGTGCCCGAGCCTCGCCGTGAGACGAAGACTGAGAAGGACATTCTGAAGGTTCAGCGTCTGCTGCGGAACCGCCGAGTGTACGCGCGCATGGTGATGAGCTACGCCCGCGTGAAGGGGCGCATGCAGGTACTGGATTTTGGTGACCTGATGCGTTTTGCCGCCCGCATTGCGGAGGCTGACCCGGCGATCCGTGAGGGTGAGCGTGCCCGCTTCAAGGTGGTTCTGCTGGACGAGTTCCAGGACACTTCGCACGCGCAGATGAGCTTGTTCTCCTCGATTTACGGTGCCGATGAGGATGCGGGTATTCCGGCGCATCCGGTGATGGCTGTGGGTGACCCGAAGCAGTCGATTTACGGTTTCCGTGGTGCTTCGGACGGCCAGATGTTCAGCTTCTACCGTCATTTCCCGACCGCGCATGTGCAGCCGCTGTTCCTGTCCATTGCGTGGCGTAACGACATTTCGGTGCTGAACGCGGCGAACCACGTGGCGGAGAAGCTGAAGGAGGTTCCCGAGTGGGTGCGTGCCGCCGACGGCGATATTACCGCCGCTCAGGTTCCTGACCTGCGCCCGCGCTGCGCCCTGGTGGGCGAGCCCGGTTCGCCCGCTTTTGAGCAGGCTGCCGCGGGCATGGTGGGCCGCGTCGATTTGACGTACCACGACTCTGACCGTGAGGAGGCCGTGGCGATTGCCGAGCGTATTGCGGCGATGCGTGCGCAGGCGGTGCGCGAGTATGAGCGCGCCTACGCGGCGCATCGTTCCGGGGATGGTTCGGTGCGTCCGCGTCTGAAGATGCCTGAGATTGCGGTGTTGGCGCGTGTGCACGGTCAGCTGGACCCGATTCGTGTGGAGTGCGAGCGTCTGGGTATTCCGGTGCAACAGGTGGGTTTGGGCGGTTTGCTTTCCCAGCCGGAGGTTGTGGATTTGGTGTCGGCGTTGCGTGTGCTGGCTGATCCGAACCGTTCGGATGCCCTGGCGCGCCTGCTGACGGGTGCGCGTTGGCGTTTGGGTGCGGCGGATATGTTGGCGCTGGGCGATTGGGCGCAGTCGCTGGTGCGTGAGCGTGAGCGTGCCCTGCGTGAGCAGATGGCGTTGCGTATGCTCGCCGAGGCTGAAGACGCCGAAGACGCAGCTGCTATCAACCTGCAGACGGAGCACCTGCGTGCCGCCCAGGAACGTCTGGACGAAACCCTCAAGGGTGCGGTGGAGGATTCCTCCGGCTACGCCTCCCTCATCGAGGCGGTGGAGAACCTGCCGCAGGACGGCGCGGACGGCGAACCCCTCTACGGTGAGCAGTACCGCGGCCGCCGTTTCTCCCCGGCGGCGCTGGAGCGTCTGCGTGCTTTTGCCGAGCAGATGCGCGTGCTGCGTGCCGGTTTGAGCGAGGACTTGGGCACGCTGCTGTACGAGATTGAGCGGACCATGCTGCTGGATATTGAGCTGGCGGTCCGCCCGGGTACCGACCCGCTGGGTTCACGCGCGAACCTGGACGCTTTCCACGAGGTGGCCGCCGCCTACGGCATGTCGGCGCCGCGTATTAACGCGATGATTTACGCCGGCTCTGACGGCGTGAGCGCGGAGGAAGGCGACCCGGGTGCGCGCCGCTTCCTGCTGTCTTCGGGCGGCGTGAGCTACGTGATGGGCTTCCTCGCGTGGCTTGAACGTGCCGATGACGAGGAGAAAGGCCTGGCGCTGGGCACTGTGGAACCTGACCCGAACGCGGTGCAGCTGATGACCATGCACGCCGCGAAGGGCCTGGAGTGGGATCACGTGCTTCTGCCGGGCCTGTGCGGTAGCGCCACCGGCGGGCAGACCCCGAACCTGTGGCAGATGTCGGCTAATACGGCGCTGCCCTGGCCGCTGCGTGGCGACCGCGAGTACCTTCCGTCGATCCTTGAGACCCCGGAGGAGATTACCTCCTTCGAGAAGGCGAAGGACCTTGAAGATTACCTTGCCGAGCATAAGGACGATGCCGCCGAGCACGCCGGCATGGAGGACCGCCGCCTCATGTACGTGGCGATGACCCGTGCCCGTAACCTGCTGGCAATGAGCGCCTACCGGTGGAAGAGCACCGCCATGCTCCCCCTGCCGGTGCAGCCCTTCTGGGAGGAGCTGCTGAAGATGCTCTTCAACCCGTTCGTGGGTCTAGATGCGCCCTCTATGCGTTTCGAAGAGACGATGGATACCCCCTGGGCGGCGCCGCAGCTGGTGGGTATGGGCCTGTCGTACACGATGCCGAACCCCGCCGATAAGCGCAAGAAGGTGCACCTGAACCATGTGCGCCGCTGGGCTGAGCAGCTGGCTGAGTCGAAGTACCGCCTGGTGGAGCCGGTGACCCTGGTGCACGGTACGGTCGTGGACCCCTCGAACCTGCCGCCCGCCCCCGATGAAGCGGCGCTGCTGGAGCAGCTCGAAGCCTACCCCCTAGAGGCTGACGAGCTCACCCCCGCACAGGCGGAGGCGAGCGCGAACGCTCGGGCAACCTACGCCGAGCAGGTGCAACGCTACGCATGGGCACTGGTTGAGGCCATGGCTCCCGCCCTCGCGCAGGATTGGCAGCTGGCGGCTCCTTCTGCACGAGCACGCACGGTGGCGGAGAACTGTACCCGCCTGAACCTGCCGGTGCCCGAATGGATTATCGAAGCCACCGAGCGGGAGAAATGGCGTGAGGCGCAACCGCCTCAGCCCGGTTTCTCGCCTACGGTGGCGGCGGCACTACCGATTGAGGTGCGCGGCCAGTTCGCCCAGAAGAACTACGAGGACAGGAACCCGAACATGGGTGCGGTGCTGACCGCCATGTGGCCTTTTGACCCGCTGGAGCGCCCCGTGATTTGGCGTTGGGCTTCTGACGATGCCCTCAACCGGGGCACGGAGGCGGTGCTTCGCCGCGGCCAGCATGAGCAGCTGGAGCGTGAGATTGCGATTAACTCCTCGAGCCGTCGCGAGGCGGTGGAGCGTGCCGCCCTGGCGGTGGAGCTTGCCGTCGGTGCGGTGGAGGATAACCTGCACCAGCGCGGGGATGTAGCGGGGGAGAGCGAAAACCATCCTGCATCCGCCGCACCCGCTGCATCTGCTGCACACGGCGAGTCCGCCATTCCCGAATCCCTGCGCCAGCAGGCGGTGGACTGGGAACGCGAAGCCGACCTGCTGCTGCTCATGATGGGTCAGACCGACCCGGTGCTGACCGATCAGCTGCCGGGGCATCTGTCCGCATCCACGTTCATTCGCCTGAGTGAGGACCCGCAGGGCACGGTGCATCAGCTGATGCGCCCGGTGCCTCAGCGTCCCTCGCGTGCGGCAACGATTGGTACGGCGGTGCACGCGCTGATTGAGGAGCACTTCGGGGTGGCGCCGAGCGCTGATCCGCTGGAAACACCCGATGCGGAGGACACGGTGGGCGTTGACCTGCCTGGTTCCGCTGCCGCCTCAGCTGCCTCCACCTCCACCGCGCCTGCAGATTCCTCTGATTCTGCAGACCCCTCTGATTCTGCAGATCCGGCTGACCTGCAGGAACAGGACGAGTTCACCTTCGAGGAGTCCGAGAGCGAACTGGATGCCTCCGTCCAGCGTCTCTGGGAGCGCTTCGCCACCAGCGAGTGGGGCAGCGATGAGTGGAAGGAGCGCATCTGGGCGGTCGAATACCCGGTCGAAACCCACATCGAGGGCGTAAGCCTGCGCGGCCGTATCGACGCGGTGTTCCGCACCGAGGATGAAGACGGCGAACGCTGGGTTCTGGTGGATTGGAAGAGCGGTTCCCGCCCGAAGATGGCGACCATGCAGTCTCGACGTTTCCAGCTGGGCCTGTACCGCATCGCGTTCTCCCGCATTATGGGCGTGGACCCGGAGCGTATCAGTACCGTGTTCGTGTACCTGGGCGGCAAGGGTGTTGCGGAGGTGTGGGATCACCAGATCCGCGGCGGCCTGCCCTCGGAGGCGCAGCTGGCGAAGGTGATTCGTGAGGCGCGCAAGGGCTAAGCGGTAAGGCTAGGCGGCGGAGACATGCGCTCGCGTACTAGCGCCAGCCGTAACTGAATACAGAAAAGCAGCTCACGGAGGCATTGCGTCTCGTGAGCTGCTTTTCTGCGCGGACTTTTACGGTTAATGGCAGAGGACGCCTCTTCACCCCACTGCATTAGGGTGATGAGGCGTCCTCAGCCGCTGAAGAACTATAGAGGTACTTCGTGCCCTCGCACGCTCCGGGAAAGAATCGCGCCGAACGACTGCCGCTCTCGCGGCCTCACTCGCGCCGCCGGCGCCCCGTGGGGTTTGCGTGCGTCTTTACTCTCAAACACAACCTCGAAAGTAACTCTATAGATTTCTGCCATCGGTGATTGGTTGCGCGGTGCATGAATCCGGCTCGGGTCTGACATGACCGGTCAGGGTCCCGTCCAATCTGTCTCCCCAATTTATCGCTGCCACGATATCAGCGCTGGTCAGTGCGCTATGGGGAGTGTGTCCGCTGGTATTCTCGCGGCACAGCAAAAGTATTCCAGGAGTTTTTGAAAAAATCTACAGGGTAAGTTTTTACCCTAAAATGCACTATTTTGAGCATAGTTCAAGGTGAAGTTGAGACTCTGTGGACTCCCGAGGTCAAAAGTTGGTTCATGTGGGTTTGTGGCGTATTTGCACCCGGGAAATATTGTGAATGGCGCCTTTAGCGCACCTTCAAGTCTCAGCCTTAATCTGAGTCATTCATGCACAAAAATGCAAAACTGGTGCTCAAAAGGTGAGGGGAAACACTTAAAGAAATTTCGGCAAAAAGCCCACTAAAGCCCCTCCACTAGCCCTTATAGGCATCATCCCGTCGGTTTGACAGACAGTCAGGAGAGCAGGTTTCACCGGGCGCGAGTCAGCGGATATACAACCCAGTAGGTACAGTTCAGCCCCGCAGCGCAGTACTGCGGGGCTGAACTGAAAATCTAGCTGAACCGAAAACCTATGCGGTAAGTAGCAACCTAACAGCTACCCGACCCAATACCTACTCGGTGGGGCCGACTAGCGGGCCGACCTCCTCCTGTCCGAGCAGTTCGCCGGAGGCGCGCAGGTCGTCCTGAATGTCCAGGAGCATGGACACCGCGTGGGTTGCGCCGTCGCGGTCGCCAACCTCCACGGTGTGGGTGAGCCACTGGGCGATCGCGAACTCCGCGTAGAAGTTCGCGCGCTGCGCCAGGTAGGCGTCGGGCAGCTGAGGCATCTGCTGGCGGTACACCTCGATTGCCTCGTCGGTGAAGTCGATGTCCTGGCAGGAGTACAGCCAGGCGAAGTCCTGCGCGGGGTCGCCCACGTGCACATCGGACCAGCCGGTGACCTCCACGATGCGCGCCGTCGAGGGCGTGACGTGCAGTACGAGGTTCTCGGCCCCCATGTCACCGTGGACCACGCGCGGGCGGAACTGCCACATGGGTCCGGGGGAAAGCACGGTACGCCAGTGTGCGAGCAGGTCGGCGGGCACCTTGCCGGTTGCGGCGGCACGCTCGAGCTCAGCGTTCTTGCGCAGGCGAATCTGCTCCGAAGAGTAGGAGGGCAGATCGGCTTCGTAAATAATGTCTTCGGGCATCACGTGCAGGGTCGCGATGTCCTTGGCGATGATGGATGCCAGGGAGGGGCGGTTCGCCGCAACTTCGCGGCGGCTCAGCTCGGCGAGCTGGTCCACGTCGTAGATGGTGCCGGGGATGTGCGTGTACACGAACACGTTGCCGCCCGCGTAGGGTACGGTGCCGGCGACGGTGGGTACGGCGAAGGGCAGTCGTGCGCGCAGGCCGGGGCTGAACGACTGCAGGATGAGGTGTTCAGCTTCCAGACGCATGCTGGCGTCGGGGCGGCGCGGGGCGCGCACTCGCCAGCGGCGACCGGTGGAGTCGGCGATGATTGCCGAGTCGAAGTCGTCGCTGTCTTCGCGAACCGGTTCGGCACCGACGGGGTAAATCCCGGGCACTCCGGCGGAGACAATGGCTGCTAGCTGAAGGGGAGATAAAGTCACGGGTTAAGGTTACCAAACCAATGTGTGCCGTTTAGTAGTTTTTGGGATCTTTATGCCAAGTGGTGAAGATACTCGTGGACAAGCCTAAACGTGCTCGCTTGCGCAGCCCGTTGAGCTTCTACTTGCCCACTCCAAAAAGAGGCGGGTTCCTCACGCCCTGAATGAAAGCAGCAGCTAAGAAGCCGCGGCAGGTCTGGAGAACACAGTCTGGGAGAATACAATGGAAGACCGGCTATCACCGCCTCGCATACTTACACGCACGCATGTCCGTATGCCCGCGCGAGCGCACGCCGCCTGCCCGCACCGCCCGCCTTACTGATGGAGCATTATGACCGCCACACCTCAGCAGCCTCAGCATATGATCTCCGCAGACGATATTCTTGCCGGGCTTGACCCTGATCAGCGTGCGGTCGCCACCGAGCTGGACGGCCCCATGCGCGTGCTGGCTGGTGCTGGTACCGGTAAGACCCGCGCGATTACGCACCGCATCGCCTACGGTATTGCGATCGGTCGCTACCAGGGCCCGCGCGTACTCGCCCTGACCTTCACCCTGCGCGCGGCGGAGGAGATGCGTACCCGCCTGCACCAGCTGGGTGCGCATGGCGTGCAGGCGCGTACCTTCCACTCGGCGGCGTTGCGTCAGCTGGCGTATTTCTGGCCGCAGGTGGTGGGTGGTACGTTCCCGTCCATCGTGCAGAATAAGGCAACGCTCATTACGGAGGCGGCGAACCGTCTGCGCATCAGTACGGACCGTTCCCTGCTGCGTGATTTGGCGTCGCTGATTGAGTGGGCGAAGGTTCAGCTGCTCACCCCGGACACCATCATGCAGCGCCTGAGCGAGAAGCAGCTGCCCTTGGCGATTACCCCGCAGAATATGCAGCGTATTTTCCAGGCGTATGAGGATTTGAAGGATGAGCGTAACCTCATCGATTTTGAGGACGTGCTGCTGCTGACCATCGCCATGCTGGAGGAGGACGAGAAGCTCGCTGCGACCGTCCGCAACCAGTACCGCCATTTTGTGGTGGACGAGTACCAGGACGTCTCCCCGCTGCAGCAGCGTCTGCTGGATGTGTGGCTGGGTGGCCGCGACGATATTTGCGTGGTGGGCGACGCCTCCCAGACGATTTACTCTTTTACCGGTGCGACCAGCCGTTACCTGCTGGATTTTGCGCGCCGGTACCGTGGCGCGCACACGGTGAAGCTGACCCGCGACTACCGTTCCCATTCGCAGGTGGTGGAGTTGGCGAACCGCCTGTTGGCGGCGCGCCGTCCGCATCCGGATTCGAGCCCGCATTCGTGGGCGCCGCCGCTGGAGCTGATGTCTCAGCGCGGCCCCGGCGTGGATGTGGAGTGGTTCGGTTACGCGGATGATGAGCAGGAGGCTACCGGCATTGCCGAGGACATCCGCGACCTGATTGAGAAGGACGGCGTGCCGCCTTCTGAGATTGCGGTGCTGTTCCGCACGAACGCGCAGTCGGCGGCGATTGAATCTGCGCTGGCTGCCGCCCACATTCCGTACCAGTTGCGCGGCGCGGAGCGTTTCTTTGAACGTCCCGAGGTCAAGCAGGCGATGCTTGCCCTGCGCGGTTCGGCGAAGTCCACGGACGGTACTGAGGACGTCACCCGCTACACCCGCGATGTGCTCAGCGGCCTCGGCTACAAGGAGGAGGGCCCCCTTTCGGGAGGCGCCACCCGCCAGAAGTGGGAGTCCCTCGCCGCCCTGGTGCACATGGTGGACATGATGGCGCAGCACCGCCAAGAGCAGCTTCAGGAGCACCGAGCGAACCCGCGCCCGGGCGTGCCCGAGCCGCTACCTTTGACCATGCACGAGGTCGTGGCGACCCTGAACCACCGTAGCGAATTCAACGACGCACCGCAGGTCAACGGCGTAACCCTCGCTTCCCTGCACGCGGCTAAGGGTCTGGAGTGGGACGCCGTGTTCCTGTGCGGCCTGAACGAGGGCCTCATGCCCATTACCTTCGCGACCACCCCGGACGAGGTGGATGAGGAGCGCCGCCTGCTGTACGTGGGCATTACGCGCGCCCGCAAGTACCTGTGGCTGACCTGGACGATGACCCGCACCGTGGGCGGTCGCGGTCAGCGTAAGCGTTCGCGTTTCCTGGACGATATTGATCCGGCGAAGCGCCGCCGCAGGGCTGAGAGTGCTGGCTCGTCGTATAGCCAGCCCCGCCGTTCGTCGAAGGGAAGAGGAGATTATGGCTCAGCGTTTTAAGCGTGAAATTCTGCCCGCCACCGAGGATCGCCCGCAGATTGAGCTGGTCCGCTCGGCGCGCCGCACCCGCACCATCAGCATGCAGCGCGACGGGGAGGATGCGCACGGCAACCCCGCCTACCGCCTGCTCATTCCCGCCGCGAGCACGAGCGAAGAGATTGACGAGCATATTGCCCGCCTGCTGCCGCGCATTCAGCGTCGTGCCGCCCGCCGTGAACGTGCCACGCAGCTGACGGTCACGGACGAGTACCTGCGCTCCCGCGCCCTGCACCTGGCGCAGAAGCACCTGCCGGAGCTGGTTGCCTCGGGCAGGCTGGAGAAGCTGTCGATTCGCTGGGTGAGCAACCAGCGTCAGCGCTGGGGCTCGGCAACCTACGCGAACACGCAGATCCGCATCTCCTCGGAGCTGCAGGGCGTACCGGAGTACGTGCTGGATTCGGTGATTCACCACGAGCTCTGCCACCTGCTGCAGCCGAACCATTCGGCGGCGTTCCGTGCCCTGGAGTCGCGTTACCCGCAGCTGCTGCGGGCGCAGGCCTACCTGGAGGGGTACGCGCTGGGGCGCTCGCGTGCTGAGGGTGAGCGCGGCGAAAACAGCGCGGACTAAAATCCAGCCAGCTAAAATCCAACCGGCTAACGCGCTTCCCGAAAATCAAAGAATCAAAAACCAAACGAAACACTCGAGCGGGGGTGACTTGTACATTCACAAGCCACCCCCGCTCGAGTGTCAGCTATTTACTTTCGCCGCTCAGCGTTACTTCGCTCAGCTTTACTTTTCTTCGGGCGCGTCGCCGAAGCCGCCGTCCAGCAGCTTCTGCAGCTCCGAGTCGAAGTCCACGTCGTCCAGGCTGATTTCGTTCATGCGCGCATCGTATGCGGTGAAGTCTTCCAGCTCGGTGGGGGTGGGCAGGGTCTCCGGGGTGTCCCAGAGGCCGTCGCGTGCCTCAATGCCGTGGGATTCTTCGTACCAGCGCCAGAACTGCTGTGCTTCACGTACCAGGCGCGGGCGCAGTTCCAGGCCGACCAGGTTCTCGAAGACCTGCTCGCTGGGGCCGCCGTCGATGCGGCGGCGCGCCATGATTTCGGTCAGCTGCGGTGCCTTGGGCAGGTTACGGGTTGCGTCCTCGGTTACGACGGATACCCAGCCTTCGATGAGGGCGAGCAGACCCTCCAGACGCTGTACCGCCAGTTCCTGGTCTTCGGTGCGCTGAGGGCTGAACATGCCGCCTTCGAATGCTTCCTGTACGGCGTCGGGGTTGCTCATGTCCACCTGGGATGCGGCGTCCTGCATGCGGTTCATGTCCACACGGATACCGCGGGCGTAGCGCGCCACGAGCTGGACCAGGTCTTCGCGCAGCCAGGGGTTTGCCTTGTGCAGACGGATCAGCGCGGATTCACGCACGGCAAGGTAGAGCAGGACCTCCTGCGGGGGCACCTCGATACTGTCGGCGAGCTGCTGATAGCCGTTGGGCAGCAGAGCGGAGGAACCGGGCGCGAGGGGGAAGCCCACGTCGGTGGAGGAGTACACTTCACCGGCGAGCTGCGCGAGCGCCTGCGCCATCTGCGCACCAAAAATTACGGAACCAATGTTGTTCAAGAAGCCGCTGTTGAGAATCTGCGAGATCTCTTCGGGTACGTCTTCGGGTGCGCCGGGCATGACCATAGACTGGGTGACTTCGGCTGCGACCGGCTCGACCATTTCGCGCCAGGAGTCGAAGGAATGCTCAACCCACTCGGCCTTGGACCATGCCTGCACCGGGTGGTTGTGTCGTTCAATGGTGGTCACCGCATCCAGCCAGAGGTCGGCGAGGTTCGCCGCGTCTTCTACGGCACGCTTGAGGTTTTCGGGTACAGAGGGGTCTTCACCCATGGACGCGAGCATCTGGCGGGTCTGGTTCTTCACGTTGTCCCAGTTCACACCGCTGGGGCTGTCGGATGCGCCCGCGCCGGAGAACATTGCCTGTACCTGCGCGAACATGCTCTGCATCATGGCGGGGTCGAAGCTCATGCCCATGTTCTTCAGGTCTTCGGGGTCGATGCTGATGCCGAAGGGGTTCTGGCCGCCTTCGCCGAAGAGCGCGCTGAAGGGGTTCTGTGCGTTGGAGGAGGCGCCCTTGCCGCCCTGGCCGGTTGCCCCTGCGGAGGGGTCGAAGCCCTGCTCCTGCATCTTCTTAATGAATTCTTCGAGGGGGTCGCGCTCGTTGGAGGCGCCGCCGGTGGGGTTCTCAGACATGTAGAAGCCTTTCGTAATCCGGGGGTGGGCGTAGCTGGCCCGCTCGCTGTCCAGCCTACCGATTTTTGCTGAGAATTTCCCGTGCCATTGCTGTGGAAGCGGGTTAATCAGCTAAGGGCTCACAAGCTTGTCTTTGGGGCCGGGGTTTGGGAGTTTTTTCGTGCCGCTGTCACCGTGCGGTGCTGACAAAGCGCGGTGCGGGTCGGAACGTAAACGCCTCCTGGGGCTCTATTTTTAGCGGGGTAACGGTGCCCGCCCGCGTGTTGAAAAGCAGGTTTATCCGGTACTGTAGAAACCATGACTAAGTCCACCCCTGATGCTGAGCGGCAGTCGAACGCCGCCTCCGCGAGCGTGAAGAGTAATGAGAAGGCGGCTAAGCGCCGTTCGCGTTTTGCGCCGCGCCGCGTGAACCTGCGTTCGGTGAGCGCTGTGGCGACGTGCGCCCTGCTGGCTGGTGCTTTTGTTCTGCCCAGTTCCTATGTGAAGGAGGGCCCCGGCCCGCTCTTTGATGTGCTCGGAACGTACCAGGAGAAGGACGTCATTGAGGTTTCTGGTGCGCCCAGCTATAAGACGTTCGGCAAGATGAACATGACCACGGTGTCGGTTTCGGGTGGCCCGTACACGGAGCTGTCCGGTGCGGAGGCGTTCTACGGCTGGTTGGCGTTTGACGGTAACCGCAGCCTCGTGGTGCCGACCGATGCCCTGTACCCGCATGTGAGCCATGAGCAGGCGACGGCGGCGACCGGCGCGCAGATGGCTGATTCGCAGACTCAGGCGAAGGTCGCGGCGATGCGCCAGCTGAAGATGGCAGTGACCGAGAAGGTTCAGGTGCTTTCCACGGTGGAGGGTTCCCCGGCGGCGAGCGCTCTGAAGGCTGATGACCGCATCGTGAAGGTGGGGGAGAAGCAGATTGAGACCCTCACCGATGTTCCGAAGGCTGTGAACGCCTCGAACGGTTCGCCGCTTGACGTGACCGTGGAACGTGACGGCACGCAGCAGACGTTTAAGCTGACCCCGGTTCGTTCCAGTGACGATAGCCGCTGGATTCTGGGCGCTGGCCTGAAGCAGAGCTATGACCTGCCGGCGCACGTGCAGTACAACCTGGACGGTGTGGGCGGCCCGAGCGCGGGTCTGATGCTGGCGCTGGGTACGGTCGATAAGCTGAGCGAGGGTACTTTGCTCGCCGATGAGGACGCCGGAGGCGACCCGTACCGCAGCTACATTTCGGGTACCGGCACGATTGATGCTGACGGTAAGGTCGGCGCAATTGGCGGTATCAAGTACAAGATTCTTGCGACGGGTCGTTACGGCGCGCGCTACTTCTTGGCGCCTAAGGAGAACTGCGATTCGATTGTGAAGATGCAGGCGCAGGACCCCGACCTGTTCAACTACTATCACGCCGGTCAGGTGCGCGGCACGATGGTGGTTGTTCCGGTGTCGACCCTGGATGAGGCGGTGAAGACGGTGGAGGCGATTAAGTCCGGTACCCCGGATGATTCCCTGCCCCGCTGCGGTTCCTAACGTAACGTTTCTCTCCGCGAGGATCTAACCCATATAACGTAGAAGTCAGCCCCGGTACTTTACGGTACCGGGGCTGTTCTGCGTCCTTTTCTCTGTCCTCACCAGCGCCCCTCACCTCATCATTTCGCGCCCAAAACCTCTCAACCCGGTCATATTTCGCCCCGAGCTTCTACGAGGTTCTGCCCTTCTGCTTGACCTCTGAGATACTTAAAGGCAGTTATTTTCTCTGAACGTATGATGAGCGAGGAATTGTGTCTGAGTCGACCAATAACACCGCGCATCCCAAGCCGACGAAGCCTGCCCCCAAGCGCCGTAGCCCCCTGAAGGCAACGATTGCTGTGGTGGCGGTGCTTATTGCTGCTTTTGTGGGTGCGTCCCAGGTGTACACGGACTGGCTGTGGTTTGATCAGCTGGGTTATAGCACCGTGTTCACTACCCAGATTTTGTTGAAGGTAGCCGTTTTTGTGGTGGCTGCCGTGGTGATTGCTGTGCCGCTGTGGGCTTCGATGTCCTACGCGGTCCGTCATGCTGATGTGGCGCCGGCGTCCGAGAAGGAGCCGCAGGAGGCGCCGAAGCCGGACCAGAGCGTGCCGACGAGCGGTACGGATGCTGCCGAGCAGATGCTGCGTGACGTGTTTGGTCAGCAGCGTGCTGAGGAGAGCATGCGCCGCTACCACGAGAGTGTGGATAAGGCGCGTAAGGTTCTGCTGGTTGCGGTTCCGCTGCTGTTGGGTCTGTTTATTGCTTCGGCGACGATGACTCAGTGGAGCACCGTCGCGCTGTTCTTCAATCAGCAGTCCTTCGGTAAGACTGACCCGGAGTTCGGTCTGGATTACGGGTTCTTCCTGTTTGCGTTGCCGTTCTTCCGCATGGTGGCGACTCTGCTGACCTCCGCTGTGGTGCTGTCGGCGCTCGCGGGCGTGTTCATGCACTACTTCTACGGCGGTATTAAGGTGCAGCCTGGCGGTGTGAGTACTACCGTGGCGTTCCGTCGTCACGCTGCGATTGTGGCGGCTGCGTTCTTGCTGACTCGTGCGGTGAGCTTCTGGTTGGATCGTTATTCGTCGACTCAGCAGCAGGTGGGTCGCTGGGCTGGCGCCATGTACACGGACGTGAATTCGTCGATTCCGGTGAACGCTATTTTGGCGATTTCTGCTCTGCTGGTGGCTGTTATGTTCGTGGTGGCGGCTTCGATGAATCGTTGGCGTCTGCCGCTGATTAGCACCGCGATGCTGGTGATTGTTGCCGTGGTTGCTGGCGGCCTGTACCCGTGGATTGTTCAGCGTTTCCAGGTGGTTCCGAATGAGCAGGGTGCTCAGTCGAAGTTCATTCAGCGCAATATTGATGCGACCCGTTACGCGTACGGTCTGGACAAGATTGAGACCACTCCGTATGACGCGACGATTGATACCCGCGCCGGTGCGTTGAGCTCTTCGAGCGCGACCATTGCGAATATCCGTCTGTTGGATCCGAATGTTGTGTCCTCGGCGTTTGCGCAGATGCAGCAGTTCCGCCCGTACTACCGTTTTGATTCGCAGCTGGCGGTGGACCGCTATGCGGTGGGTAACACCACGCAGGATACGGTGTTGGCGGCTCGTGAGCTGAACCCGGCGCAGACCAGCGGCGATTCTTGGTATAACCGCCACGTGGTGTACACCCACGGTTACGGTGTGATTGCCGCGTACGGTAACCAGGTTGATTCTGCGGGTAACCCGAAGTTCCTGCAGTCCGGTATTAAGGCGACCGGTACCCTGAGCGAGGATTATGAGCCGCGTATTTACTTTGGCATGAGCTCGCCGGAGTATTCGATTGTGGGCGGTAAGGGCGACACCCTGGAGTTGGACCGTCCGCTCTCTGCTGAGGAAACCAACACCTCCGATGCGAAGTACACTTTCGCCGGTTATGGTGGTCCTCGCGTTGATTCGCTGCTGGCTCGTCTGTCCTACGCGATTAAGTTCCAGTCCTCTGACATTCTGCTTTCGGACGCGGTGCGTGAGGGTTCGCAGATTCTGTACGAACGCAACCCGCTCGATCGTGTGCGTAAGGTGGCGCCGTACCTGAGCGTGGATTCTAAGCCGTACCCGGCGATTGTGAATAACCGCGTGCAGTGGATTGTGGATGCTTACACTACGAGCGATCAGTTCCCCTACGCGCAGGGTAGCTCCCAGGATGCGGCAACCGCTGCGGGTGCTCAGCGTTCTAACTCGGTGAACTACATCCGTAACTCGGTGAAGGCTACCGTGGACGCGTATGACGGTTCGGTGACCCTGTACGCGTGGGATGAGGAGGATCCGGTGCTGAAGGCGTGGCAGGGTGTTTTCCCTGGCACGGTGAAGAGCTACCGCGAGATGAACGCTTCGCTGATGAGCCACGTGCGTTACCCGACTGACATGTTCAATATTCAGCGCACCATGCTGAATAAGTACCACGTGACCAACGCGAATAGCTTCTACGCCGGTGACGATGTCTGGTCGATTCCGAACGACCCGACTAATGATCGTAACCAGCCGATTTCGCCGTACTACCTGTCCCTGCAGATGCCCGGCGATTCTCGTGCGCACTTCTCGTTGACGACCACGTTCATTCCTCAGCAGAGCGATTCGAACTCTCGTAACGTGATGTA